>Ga0070714_100000810_pt1 | contig 22085 bp, 27 predicted proteins | sample LARL83metaG_FD_65450 | JGI IMG/M metagenome (GOLD analysis project Ga0070714, IMG submission 65450) | Corn, switchgrass and miscanthus rhizosphere microbial communities from Kellogg Biological Station, Michigan, USA - LAR L8-3 metaG | ecosystem: Host-associated > Plants > Roots > Rhizosphere ... | reverse complement strand
AGCAGCGTCGGTTCGGCAACGATGACGAAGCGCGTTGCGCGAACGACGAACGGACGCACCGGCGCGGCAAACGGAATCGGCACGTCGGCCAGCACGTAGTCCGTATCCGAGAAGGATGCCGCGAGCTGCTCGACGTCGTCGAAATTGATCGTGAACGCGGAGTCGTATGCCGGTGCAAGCTCCGCGAGCGTCAGACCGGCCACTTGCGTCACGCCGATCGGTCCGGTCTCGCGCGAGACGTCGATCGTTCGTACGGCATCGAAGAGAATCGCTAAGTTGCGGTGTCCGGACAGGTCGCCGTCGACGACTGCGACGGAAGCGGACGAGCGCAGCGCTTTTGCAAGCTCCGCGCAGATCGTCGTCGCACCCGAACCGCCTTTCGCGTTGACGAAGGCGAAAGTCGTGCCGCTCATGGCAGCGATGAACCTGCTGCCGCGCCGGAATAATGATCGCCGTCGATCACTTTTACGGGCGAGCCCGGCGGGCCGGCCTGCGCACCGGCAGCGCTGCCGGTGCTCGCGGATTGGCCTTTCGGACCCGCTACCTCTTTGAGCGCCATCGCCATCGCTTGCACGGGCGAATCGGACGGCGGCCCGCTGCCGGTTGACGGTCCGCCGACCGGCCCCGGGAAGTGCAGCGCTTCAACCGGCTCCGAATTGAGCGGCTCCTTCGGCGAACGCAGCGCGAGGCGCAGCGTCGTGTTCAGATCCGCCATGACCAGCAAGTCCGCTTGCTTCGGTGTGACTTCCAGCGTGACGGTGCTGGAGTTTGCTTCTTGCGGCGAGGGAGTCGCGGAACTGTATTCGAGCGATTCACCGATCGCGAGCACGCGAACGCCGCGCAGAATCGCAGACGCCGGCGGCGGCACCGCCGCGGATTTCGGCGGATCGGCGATCACGTCGACGTAGTCGCCGGGCTGAATGAGTCCGGAGACGCCCTTCACTTTGTCGATCTGCACGCTGACCGCACGCATGCCGGGTTTCAAGCGAACCGGCAGCCCGACGTCCGTCGGATGTCCGATCATCGCGCTGCTGATGCTGGAGCCGGCGGGAATGGTGATGAGCGCGAGTGCGCCGACGGCCTGCTTCGGATCCATGATCGTGTTCGGGTCGATCGCCGAGGCGGGACGCTGCACGTGCGCGAGCATCTGCGGCGTGATCGTGACGCGCGCCGGAATGTCTTGCGCCGCTACGACCACGTCGCGAGGTGCGCTGTTCGCATTGCTTTGGCGCTGCAGCGAGGAGAGGTAGTTGAGCGTGAGCCATCCGGCGCCGATTGCGAGAACGACGGCGACGATGAGCGTTGTGCGGCGATTATTCATGGCAGGATCCTCAGGTGCGGCAGCAAGCCGTTAACGAGAGCGGTGCAGAGAGCGCCGGCAAAAATCGCAACCGCGTACGGCATTGCGAGGCCGGCCTGCGGACGCGCCGGCGCCGCGCCGGCGAACACCGGCAGCGCCATCGCGCGAACGTTGGAAAACGTAGCGGCGAGCCGTCCGCGCATCGCCGAAAAGACGATGGCGACGATGCCGCCGCAAAGCAGCGTAAAAAGCAAAAAATCCACGGCGGACGGATATCCGAGCGTTCCCGCCGCGGCCGCGAGCAGCTTCACGTCGCCGCCGCCGATCAGTTTCATGGAGAACGCGAAGGTGCCCAGGACGATCACTATCGCGACTATCGCGAGATCGGCCGCTGCGGCTTGCCATCCGTGCAGCGCATTCAGTACCAGGCCGCTCGCGAAGAGCGCGCCTGCAAGCACGTTCGGAACGCGACGCGTGCGAATATCGGTGATCGCTGCGATCAGGGAAGCAACAAGCACGAATGCCGAAGCGAGCGTCATATCGCCTCGGTCAGTGCGCTATTAAAGGAAGAGAATTGCGATCCGGTGGAGCCGCCGAGAGCGGCGACGATGGTGATGCAGACTGCGGCGATGAGCCCCAGCATGATCGCGTATTCGACCATCGTTGCACCGGAGTCGTCGCGAAAAAGTCGTGCGTGAGCGTTCATCATGCCTCCACCGTTTCAGGCCGGGGCTGGTAGGGGAGAATCAGCCCCGGCCCTGTACGGTATGTGAAAGTGCCGTCGTTCTTAGATTGCGCTGTTGACAGTCGAGAACGCGGTCGAGACTTTGCCGCCCAGCGCGGCGATCAGGACGATGCAGACCGCGGCAATGAGGGCGACCATGATGCCGTATTCCACCATCGTGGCGCCGTCATCGTTGCGAAGCATCGAGAGCATGTTCTTGAGCATTGTATTCTCCGTTCGTGAAGCAGAGTGGTGAGTGTGCGTCGAGCTTTAGCGCGGCAGCTGCTCGAGTGGGACAGTGACCCCGTTGTTTGGCGCCTCCATGACGAGTTGGGTTTGCGCGGAGGCAACGCCGGGCGACGAGGTGGCAACAACTCGTAACAGTGTCCCACGCTCGTAAGCGGACGCGATTGGAATGATTGCTTCGAAGCGTCCGTTCGCGTCGGTGACGACGTCGTTTCGGCTAACGACGACCGTCGGAACGTCCGACGAGACGACGGCCAGCAGCGTGATGGTGACCGGAGCACTGGCGGGAGCGGAACCCTCGACCGTGATCGCCTCGGATCCTTGGAGTTGTCGAGCCTCCATGGTAATCGAACCGCGGACGTTGGCATCACCGTTCGAGAGCGTCCCCGCGCCGTGCGCGACGGCAGGGGAGAACCGCCGCGCCAGCGCTTGGAGATGAGCGGCCAGCGACGGGGTCACGTACAGATCACCGCGCGAGAAACTCGGCGCCGCGTCTGCGACCTCGTCGTGGTCGTTCACTTCATACACCTGTGATCCGGGCCGCAGCACAACAACGATGCCGGGCCGGCTCAGAACGACGGTGGAACCCTGGGTGGACCAGTGATAGCTGTACCCGCTGTGAGCGGCTACAGAGGCCAGCGAGTCGCGCTGCGCCGCCCCGGCCGGTAAAGCCGGGAGGCTGAGCGTTAGAACCGCCAGTGCGATCGTGGTCCGCATGAGTGCCTCCGTGTGCTGATGTGGGTGAATCATGACATCGTGTGCCCTATGTCGCAATACTTCTTACCGATACTTTACGCAACGTCTATTGATTGTTGACGTGTTAACGTATCCAGCCGTGTCATAATAGCCCCACGACTCGCTCGGAGGTCATTGGAGTAGTCACATGCGCACACGCCTCTTTGGAGTGGTCCTAGCCGCGGTTATCGCCGCACTGGGCGCCACGGCCCCGGCCCTAGCCGAAACCGTCTCGCTGCTCTCGGTTCAGTCTGGACACTCGGTCCTGTTACAGACTCCCGGGCTCGCACGCGTTGCGGTAGGTGACGGCCGTATCGCCGGCGTGCTGCCGATCGGGACTTCGCAACTGGTCGTCAACGGGAAGGCGCCGGGCCATACGACGGTGTTCGTGTGGCTCGGCGGTCATCGTATGACGTACGAAGTGACGGTCAGCGAACAGAACATGGACGACCTGGCGCAGATGCTGCGCACCTCAATCGACGAGCCGGGCGTGCAGGTCGAGAGCTTCCGCGATTCCGTGGTCGTACGCGGCACGGTCGCGGACGGCGCTCACTTCACGACCCTTTCCGATATTCTCAATCGCTTCGACGGCTACGCGAAGTCGCAGAAGTATACGATCGTCAACGCGGTGACCGTTGCCCATCCGCTCGGCGATCTGCAGAAAGATCTCGCCAGCGTACCGGGTGCGGACGACATTCGCGTGGATCCCGACGGCAAAGGCAACGTCATCGTCAGCGGGCACGTGCACGACGCGCAGACCGCGCAAGCGGTGCTCGAACGCGCGAAGGGTCTGGCAGGGCCGTACCTCGCCGCCGACGGCAAGCTGCTCGACCGCATCAGCACCGATACGACCTCGCAAATCGACGTCAAAGTCTACGTGCTCGAAGTCGATCACACCGCGCTGAGCAACCTGGGCGTGCAGTTGCAGTCCGCGATCTTCCAGGGCAACAACACGTACGTTTTAGGGCAGCCGAGTTTTCCCGCAGTTGAAAACCCGCAAGGCCTGGGCGGCGCGCTGAAGATCGGTGCATTCTTCCGCACCATCACGCTGGCGCCCACGCTCAACCTGCTCATGACGGAAGGCCACGCGCGGATTCTCTCGTCGCCGGACTTGGTGACGCTGCCCGGCAACAACGCGACGTTCATGGTCGGCGGATCGATTCCGATTCCGGTCTCGACGGGTTTGGGACAGATCGGTATTCAGTACGAGCCGTTCGGCGTGCAGCTCAACGTGACGCCGACGCTGCTCGGAAGCGGCGCGGTAGAAGCGAAGATCACGCCCGACATCTCGGATCTCGATTTCCAGGACGGCATCAACGAGAACGGCTTCGTCGTGCCGGCGCTGCACGAGAGCAAACTCTCGACCGACGTCATCACGCAGCCCGGTGAGTCCATCATCATGGGCGGCATGGTGCGGCGCGTTCAGAACAAGTTCATCAACAAGATCCCCGTGCTCTCGCAGATTCCAATTCTCGGAAAGCTCTTCCAGTCCACGCGTTATCAGAACGATCAATCCGACGTCGTGTTCGTCATGACGCCCACGGTGATCACGAGGTAGCCATGCGAGCCCTGCTGGCGATGCTGCGGGACGATGCCGGAAACGCGCTGGTGGAATACGCCATCGTCGCGGCCGGGATCGCCTTGCCGCTCATCGGCATCGGGTACGCGATCGCGACGGGCGCCGGCAGTGGCCTGGGCCACATGACCAACGGACTTTCGAATCTGGGGACGACACCGCCATGAACAACGCACGCATGCGCGGAACCGCGCTGCCGGAAACGGCATTAACGATTGGCCTCGCGCTGCTGCTCGTGCTGGGCGCCGCGCAGATGGCGATCATCGGTTACACGCAGATCTCCGCCGACGGCGCCGCGTTCATCGCCGCGCACACGGAAGCGGAGAACCCCAGCGCCAACGGCGTGAACACGGCGGCGAACGTCTTCTCGCAGTTTGGCAGCTCGGACTTTGCGAATCCCTCGCCGTCGCCGTCGATGCTGCCGATGACGGTTTCAAAATCGGTCACCGGTTTTGCGCTGATGCCGGGCCTTGCCTCGTCGTATACCGTTACCGGTAAGGACGTCGAATATGCGCCGGCCGGCGGCGCAGCGACTCCCGCGCCCTATGCGTTTGGGATTACCACCGAGACGCTGCTCAATTATTGCGATCCGCACGGCAACTGTTTTCTGCCCTCGACGTACACCATGTACCTCGCGCAAGGCGTGGGCGACGGAAACGGCAACGGCGTGAACGGCGTCTTCTCCGAGTGGCGCTGCCATCAGCAGTACTTCGCCAAAGTGAATTGGCCGCAAACGCGCCCGAGCGGCTACAACGCCATCAAGGGCGACAAAGTGCTCGATCCCTACACGAACAGCTCGATAGAAGGCAACATCTACGGCTGGGATACGGGGAACCACCTATGCCGCTAAACAGTTCGGAATCCCAACGCGGGCAGACGCTGCCGTTCTGGGTGATCGGCGTGCTGGTCGTGCTCTCGATGATGTTCTTCCTGGCGAACTACGCCAACGCGGTCGCGTGGCAGATGCGCGCCCAGAACGCCGCGGACGGCGCCGCATCGGCGGTACTCTCGGTACAAGCCAACGTCTACAACGAATACTCGACGATTCTGTATGCGACGGCCGTCGACGAATACCGCATCCGCACGCTGAACCAGGCGATCCTCAATACGATTTACGGCATCCAGTGCGGTTCCAGTTGCGATAGCGATTATCAAACGCTCGTCGCGGAGTACGACAACGCCGTCTACTCGTACACGGAAGACATCCATCTCCTCGACCAAGCCAACAACATGTCGGAGGCCGGGCAAAGCACCGACCAAAACAAAGCGCTGACGCTCATTCAATCGAGCAATTGGTGCACCGCCGCAAACGACTACGCGTGCGCGTTCGGTTTTAAGGTGCTGGATGCCAGCGTCAACACGGGCGGCAACGGCAACGGCAACAACGGCGGCTTTATCGCGGGCGGGGACAACGAAACCGACTTGATCGCCTGCAAGAACGTTACCTATTTCGGCGCCGGATTGCTCGGCTTGGGCAGCGCGGCGACGTATCAAGTGCTGGGCCGCGCCGCCGCCGCCGTCGTGCCCGCATACACGGAAGACTTCACGCCGTCCGCGATCAATCCGCAGACCGGCCAGCCGTTCCAGCCGACGGAGACGCAGTGGGCCGTTGACGCTCCGGCAGACCCGGCGTATCAGGTGAACTTCAGCGGTTTGAGCGTGCATTTGAACTGGTATGAAGCAGGCGCGATTCATCCGTACACGAGCACTGTGGGGACGCTCACATGCAAGTAATGCGTTTTTCGCGCGGTCAAACGATTATCGAATTCGTCGTCGCCATGCCAATCGTGCTCCTGGCGCTGTTCGCCATCGTGTATTTCGCAAAATTCGGCGTTGTGAGCGAGCGCGCGGAACTCGCGGTGAGGTATGGGGGCATCGCGGCGTTCAACAGCGGCAACTCGCAGTACGGCGCTGCGAACATTTACTACAATATCAGCGGCGCATTGCCCGCGTGTCCCACGCCGCCGGTACAGATCTTGAACGGCGGCGGTCCGTTCCCCGGACCAACGAGCGCTCCGTTTTGGCAGCCGAGCACGGACGTCGCGCGGCCGAGCAGTTCGTGCGTTTCGGGTGCGACCGGATTCGGCGGATCCCAATTCATCGCGTCCCATTTCTGGGGCCAGACGCAAGTCGAGGTTAAAGCGGACGTCGATGTGCCGGCGTACCTGCAGCCCGCCCTGGGCGGCTCGAACAGCGGCCAAGCGGATACGGTGCTAACGTTTATCCATGCGGCATCTCCCGGCATGATCTTGTATTGCAGCACGGAGGTGCGCGGCCGCGTGCAGGACGCGGTGACGGCCTCCGGCAGTTTCGCGCTTCCCACACCAATCCCGGACGGGGTGCCGCCTGCATCGCCGCCGCCGGACAATAACGGACACTGCAACTAAATGTCGGTCACCTACGCACTCGCACTTCCGGAATCGCGCACAAAGCGGCAAGCGCAATTGTACGGAACGCGCGCACAACTTGCAGTCGGCAACGGCGACGTGGAGGGCTACCTCGCTCTTGCGGGCTGTGACAAACGAGCGGGTACGGCGAGCTATGCACTGCGCATCATCAACCAGAGCCAGCATCTGTTACGCGCGCGGATGACTTGTGCCCGGTTGCGGGGCGAAGCCATACTCGCCTATCCGCTCGACATTCACGTTGCGCCGTTTTCGGTGTCGGAAACGCTGCTGCCGGTGCGCGTCGCGGACGTCGGTCCGTACGATCGCGCCATCGTGCAGGTAGCCGGCGGCGACGTTGCATTTTCGCTGGAGGCGCCCGCGCCGCCGCGCATGGGCAAACGGTCGCGCTGGACACTCGCCGCTGCCGCCTCGCTCGCCCTTACGCTCGGAACGGCATTTGCAGCAGCCGCATCGACGCCGCACCTGGCGTTGCTGGCGGCGCCGGATCGAGCGCTGCGCGGCACGACGCTCGACGTCCCGTACGCTTTCGGCGGATGGGCATCGCTCCAATATCAACTGCAGACGCCCGACGGCAAACAGCTCTCGGCGGGACTGCTCAAGTCGCATGAGGGCACGCTGCATTTCACCGTGCCGAGCGCCGCGGGATCGAATCTCGTGCTCTCGGTCGACGTGGCCGGACCGTTCGGACGGCAAAGGCGTACGGAGAGGATCGCGATTGCAACGCCCGCTGCGGCAAAACAGAGACCTGCGACGTTGACGGCGCCGCGCATCAGCGAATTCGCGGTCGCCACTGCGGTCGTCCGCGCGGGCGCGAATGCGCGCTTCAAATATACGACCGATGCGCGCGAGGGCGAGATCTGGCTCATCGACGATGCCGGCCGCCTGTGGGCGCGTGCGCCGATCTCCGCGTACGGCGAGACGACGCTGCGAGTACCGCAGGGCGCGGCCGGACGCGAGATGCGCGCCGTGCTGCACGCGCGCAATCAGAAACTCGATACGGTCGCAAGCGTGGGCGTGATGGTCATGCCGGGCGCGCTCGCGCCGGATTCGCAGGCGGGCTCGCAGTCGAGCGGCACACCGAAGGTCGCCGCGGCCAACATGACGCTCTCTTCGGAGCAAGCTGCACCCGGGGACGTCATCACCGTCATGATCGACGGCAATCACGGCGACGCGCGCATCACGATGACGGACGATTCCGGCCAAGCGGTGGAGCAAGGCGACATTCCCTCCACGCAAAACGCCGTGACGCTCACCGCGCCGAGCGTGACGAAGGCGACGACGTATTACGTAATGGCCAGCATCACGCAGGGCATCGGCGATCAAACCGTCGTGCGCAAACTCGCGGTCTCGCCGCGCGGCAACGGCGCTCCCTAAGATCTACGACTTGATCGCGTGCCAGATCTGGCTGGGGCGCGGGGCGCGTCCGTAGAGCAGCATGCCCACGCGGTAGATGCGGCCGCCGATGACGGCGATTGCATAAATGGCGGCGACGTTTATTGCCAGTGATAGCCCGACTTGCCATGCCGGAACGCTGCTCACGACGATGCGGGCGAACATGACGAACGGCGCGATGAGCGGTATGAAGCTCGTTACCACGACCGCCGGGCTGTCCGGCACGGCGAGCGCCGACATCGCGATGATGAATGCCGCGACCACCGGCAGAAAGAGCGGGCCGCTGACGCTGCCCAGATCTTCCGTGCGATTGATGAGCGAGCCCACCGCGGCAAAGAGCGTTGACGTCTGCACGAACCCGATCACGAAGAAGATGACGAAGCCCGTAATGTCGCCGGATGAAACGCCGGTCAACGAAAAGACGTCCATGTCGCCGCCCTCGGCGGGCGAGCCGCCGGGCGGCGGTGTCTGCGCCCCGATAAGATAGGCCACTGCAACCCACGCGATCATCTGCGCGATGGCGAGCGTTGCGGAAGAGGCAATCTTCCCGGAGAGCAGCGCGCGCGGGTTCACGGAAGCGACGAGCAGTTCCGCGATGCGGCTCGTCTTCTCTTCGGCGACGGAACTCATGATGAGTTGGCTGTTCACCATGATCAGGATGTACAAAAGAAAGAGCAGCACGTAGGCGATGACGCGCGCGGCGTCCGCTTGCGCGGCGGTTCCGAACTTCGATGCGACCGAATGCGTCGTCACCGGAACCTGCATGAGGGTGCGGACCTGCTCGGGGTGCATCCGCGCCGCGAGCTGCAGGTTCAGCGGCACCAGATCGCGTTGCAGGCGCGATGCGGATATAACGCTCGGATCCTTGGCGTAGACCGTGACCTTCACGCCATGCGCGCCGCCGGTGATTGCCAGAACCGCCGATGCTTTCCTGGACTGCAGCTCGTCCAGCGACGGCGCGGCCGTAGACCGGCGCTCGCCGACGATCGTGAAATCCTTATCGAGCAGCGGACGCGCCGATGCGACGAGCTTCGGATCTCCTGCGATCAGCACGTGCTTGCTCGCAATCGTGTACGATGCGAAAAACCGCGGCAGCTCCATCATCGCGGCGATGCCGATGATTCCGAACACGAGGCCAATCCAGAACGTGCGCGACTGCAGGCGGCGCATGATTTCCGCGGAGTAGACGGTGATGAACTCGTTCACGGCGTGCTGGCCTCGATCGTATGAAGGTAGATCTCTTGCAGTGAGGGTTCCAGCGCGTCGAAGCGCGTGACGGCGTCCGCGGCGACCAGGTCGCGAAGCAATGCGGGGTACGGCGTTCCCAACGGTACCTCGTAGTAGAGCGCACCGTTGCCCTGGAGAGCGCGCGCGTTCGGAACGCGTTCCATGATGCCGCGGAGCGCATCCGAAGGCGGCTCGACTTTGATGACGCGCGTCGGCCACCCGGCGCGCAGCTGTTCGAGCGTTCCGGAGGCGCGGTTTTCGCCGCCGGTGATGATGCAGAACTCGTCGCAGATCTGCTCGAGCTGCCACATTTGGTGGCTCGAAAGCACCAGCGTCGTACCGCGTTTTTTCAGTTCGGTCAGCGTCTTGAGCAAAATCTCCGCGTTGACCGGGTCCAGTCCGGAGAACGGCTCGTCGAGGATGAGCAGTTCCGGGTCGTGCACCGCCGCGCACGCGACCTGTACTTTCTGCTGGTTTCCCTTCGAGAGCTCGGCGCACGGGCGATTCGCATACTCTGTCAAGCCGAGCTGCTCGAGCCACGCATCCGTGCGCTGCGAAATCTCCGGATCGTGCAAGCCGTGCAGGCGTCCGAAGTACACGATTTGCTCGCGGACCTTCATCTTGCCGTACAGTCCGCGCTCTTCGGGCAAATAGCCGAAGCGCCGGCGCATCCGATCGTCGATCGGGCTGTCGTTCCACGTGATGCTGCCGCCGTCGACCGGATAGATGCCGACGATCATGCGCATCGTCGTGGTCTTGCCGGCGCCGTTGGGGCCGAGCAAACCGAAAGTCGAACCACGCGCGATGGTAAAGCTCACATCGCGAACGGCTTGAACGGAACCGAACTCCTTGCGGACGTGGTCGACTCTAAGCACTGGGCGTACTACTTGCTGCCACGCCCGAAGTTTCCCGCCTAGCAGCCGCCATCACGATCGCGGCAACTGCAAAGCCTACGTAATATGAGAGATCGCCGAACTGCGGGAACGCGGAGGCGAACGGTCCCGTGTACCACTGCTGGTTCCAGAACGGCAGCGATGCCGCAAGACCCGCAATCCACGCGTACGTGCCGAGCCGCACGTGCGGCCCGTTCTCGAACGCGTTCTCATCGGTGCGCTGATTGCGGCGCTGCAGCCAATCGACGAAAACGACGGCCGCCCACGGTGAGGCCCAGTAGGAGAGCAGCAGCAGGAAGTTCGTGTAGAGTTGCGCGGTTTGATCCGGATGGCCGCCGCCCGAGGCGAGCAGCGCGCCGAGAATGCCCACCATCAGCGCGGCGCGCCAACGGCGCAGACGGTAGCGCGCGATGAACAGGACGACGAGTGCGACCCCGAGCGCGAAGGCCAGCACGATGGGTCCGGAGATCCCGGCACGGCCGAACAGCAGCGCGGTGAGCGTACCGAAAATTGCGGCAGTGAGCAGCGGCGCGCGCCAGGAGTGCGAGGGAAATTTCACCACGAGCGCCGCCATCGCGCCGGAATACAGGTTCATGCAGTTCGCGGTCAGCGTTCCGAGCACGACGGTGAGCAGAACGATCGTTGCAAGCGGACCCGAGCCGAGCAGCGACGCAATCGCTTGCGTGGGACTGGATGTCGCAAACGAGACGCCGTGCACGGCGGTTACCGTTGCGGCGCCCATGATTTCGAGCGCGATGCACGGCACCACGCAGCCCAGAAACGAGGCCCACCAGACGCGTCGCGGATTCGTCGTTTCGGGCAGGTAGCGCGAATAATCGCACGCGCAGGGGACCCACCCGGTGGCATACGAGAAGCCGAGCGCGGTGGCGAGAATGATTCCGCCGATCTCGCCGCCGCTCGCAGCGAGCGCGTGCGCGTTGAACGGCGCGTGCCAATCGGCGCGTGAAAACGTGATGACGCCCAGCAGCGTAAAGCCCGCCGCCAGCAGTATTGCGCTCACGCGCTCGAACCAGTGAATGAGATTGTAACCGTACACCGCAAGCACGATCTGCGCGCCGAGCATAAGCGCGAGCGCTAAGCCGTACGGCAGATGCGTGATCGTCTGCAGCGCGTACGCGCCGAAGACCGTATTGATCGCGAACCAGCCGACGCCGGCCAAGAAGCTGAGCGCCGCCGGAAAGGCGTTGCCGTAGCGTCCGAAGGCCAGACGCGAGGCAACCATCTGCGGCACGCCGTATCGCGGGCCGAACGTGGCAAGCACGCCGAGCAGTGCAAAACCCAGCAGATTGCCGAGAATCAAACCGAATGCGGCTCCGGGAAGCGTCGTGCCGTACAATGCTACGGCGAAGACACCTACCATCCACGTCGCGATCTCGGCGTTGGCGGAGAACCATAAACCGAAGAGCTCGCGCGGCTTTCCGTGGCGCTGCTCGCTGCGGACGAACTCGATGCCGGTCGGCTCTACCTCGAGAACCTGATCGCGATAAACGGGCGCGGCTTCGCTCATGCGGGCGTGGCGAGCTGCTCGGCCGTCGCGAAACGCACGCCGCCTGCAGCCATCTCGCGCAGCGCATCCGCTTCATCGGTGCACTTGAGGTTGACCGCCGCGACGGCGTCGGTGAGCACGATCGTTTCGTATCCGTGGGTGGCGGCTTCGAGCGCCGTCGCTTTCACGCAATAGTCCGTCGCCAGCCCGCAGACGAAGACGCGTCGCACGTTGCGCGCGTGCAGGCGTTCGTCGAGGTTCGTCGCGTCGAACGCGCTATAGCCGTGCGAGTGCGGATGCATCCCTTTGCTGAGGATCTCGTCCACCTCGTTGAGATCGAGTTTCGCGGAAAACTCCGCGCCGGCCGTACCTTGAATGCAGTGATAGGGCCACGGGCCGCCGTGATCCTCGAAGTGCGGATGCACGCGAGGATGCCAGTCGCGCGTGGCGACCACGTACGGAAAGAGCGGCATGATGCGGTTGATCGGCTCGAAGATCGTGTTGCCGTCCGCAACCGGCAGCGCGCCGCCCGGCAGAAAGTCGTTCTGCACGTCGACGACGATTAGTGCGTCTGTATCCCGGATATCCACGCTTCGACCGCGTCCGGAGCCGACGGCAGAATGGCCGAGAGATTTTCGTAACCGTCCGCCGTCACGACGACGTCGTCTTCGATGCGTACGCCGATACCGCGGAAGCGCTCCGGGACCGTACCGTCGTCCGGCTGGAAGTACAAGCCCGGCTCGATCGTAAGCGACATGCCGGCCTTCAGTTTGCCGTAACGATAGTTTTCCTCGCGCGCCTTCGCGCAATCGTGCACGTCCAGACCCAGCATGTGGCTGACGTTGTGCAGCGTGTAGCGCTTGTAGTACATCTTCTGAGGATCGAGCGCTTCTTCGAGCGAGCAGGTGAGAATGCCCAAATCGATGAGTCCCTGTGCCAGCACTCGCATCGCGGCGCGATTCGGGTCGAGAAAATCGTTGCCGGGCTTGACTTGGGCGAACGCTGCTTTTTGCGCTTCGTACACCAATTCGTAGACGATGCGCTGCTCGGCGCTGAACTTGCCGGAGATCGGCAGCGTGCGCGTGACGTCGGCAGTGTAGAGCGTATCGACCTCGACGCCGGCGTCGAGCAGGAGGAGGTCGCCCTGGCGCACGGCGCCGTGGTTGTGCGTCCAATGCAGCGTGCACGCGTGTTCGCCGGCCGCCGCAATGGTCAAATAGCCGACGTCGTTGGCCTCGATGCGCGCGCGGCTCCAGAACGCCGCTTCGATCTCGCGTTCGGACTGCGCCTTCGGCAGTATCCGAATGACGTCTTCGAATGCACGCTTGGTGATCTCGCAGCACTTACGCAGCTCGGCGGTTTCGTACTCGTCGTTGATGAGGCGCATCTCGTGAACGTACACGGCGAGATCGCGGTCTTCGTCGACGTTGAGTACTTTGCAGCCGCGTATGCGCAGATCGTCCAGGTATGCCTGAATATCTTGAATGGGACGGCAGCGATCGACACCGTAATACAGCTGGCTCTCGTCGACGCCGCGATGACGCCCGACCCAGAGCTCGCCGTAAACGCGATCGGTGAAGAACTCCGCTTTGCCGCGATTGTGCGGCGGAACGAAGAGCAGAGAATCGTGGCCGCCGCCTTCGCGCGGCTCCATGACCAGCAATGCGCCCGCCTCGCCGGGGCCGACCAGATACGCGAAGTCGCTCGAGGGACGGAAGCGGTAGCTCGTATCGTTGGCGCGCACTTTCTCCTCGCCCGCGGGAATCACCAGATAGGTGCCCGGGAACGCCTCCGAAAGTTTGCGGCGATGCTCGCGATAGTCGTCGCGGTGCGGCACGGCCGCGACGCTCAGCGGCGTATCGAGCCAGCCGTTGGACATGAACTCGACCAGGGCTTGAGGTGATCCGCTGTCGTGACTCGCCTTGGAGGGCGCTTGCTGCTCTACTTTTCGCGTGTCCATGGTGGCTAGAGTTCTACGTCCAGGCCCAAATCCAGTGCAGGCGCGCTGTGGGTAATCCACCCCGAGGAGATGAGGTCCACGCCGCTCGCCGCGATGGCGACGATGCGCTCCGCCGTGATGGTACCGGAGGCCTCGGTAAGCACCCGTCCGCCGGCCAGCGCGACGGCCTGCGCCAACTGCTGCGGAGTCATGTTGTCTAAAAGCACGGCGTCAATGTGCGTCTCGAGCGCCTCACGCAGCTGCTCCAGCGTGTCGACCTCCACTTCGACCTTCACCATATGGCCGACACGTTTGCGTACCGCATCGACGGCCGCGCGAATCGACCCCGCGAGCGCGAGGTGGTTGTCCTTGATGAGGACCGCATCGTCCAGGCCGAAGCGGTGGTTGCTGCCGCCGCCGCAGCGCACGGCGTACTTTTCGAGGACGCGCAGGCCCGGCGTGGTTTTGCGCGTGCACACGATTTCTGCCCGATAGCCGCTGACGAGATCGACGAGCGATCGGGTCGCCGTCGCTATGCCGCTCAGCCGGCAGAGCAGATTGAGTGCGGTGCGTTCGCCCGTGAGCAGCGCGCGTGCCGTACACGAAATAACCGCCGCGGTTTGTCCCGGCTGTATGCGCTCGCCATCGGGAATATCGACCGCGAACTCGGCATGCGGGTCGAGCAATTCGAACGCGAGCCGCGCGGCCTCCAGTCCGGCGATGACGCCGCCCTTGCGCGCAGCGATGCGCGCCTTGGCGCGAGCACCGGCGGGAACGATCGCGTCGGTCGTGAGATCGCCGCCGTGCGCGATATCTTCCAGCAGCGCGTTACGTACGATCGGCTCGAGCAGCAGCCGGTGCGGCGCGCTATCCAACGGCGATCATGCGCTCAACGGCGGCGCGCGCACGCCGTGCGACCTGCGGGTCGACCGTCACTTCGTATTGCATCGTCTGTAGCGAATGCAGCACCTTCGCAAGCGTATTGCGCTTCATGTGCGGGCACAGGTTGCACGGCCGCACGAATTCCGTGTCCGGAAAGTTCGCCGACACGTTGCTCGCCATCGAGCATTCGGTAATCATCACGACGCGCGCCGGGCGCGAACGATCGACGTACGAGATCATTCCTTGCGTCGATCCGACGAAATCCGCTTCTGCGAGCACGTCCGGCGGACACTCCGGGTGAGCGAGCACGACCAGTGACGGATCGTCTTGCCGGTACGCGCGGATTTGATCGCCGGTGAAGCGCTCATGCACCTCGCAATGCCCTTTCCACGCGATAATCTCGACGTTGGTTTGAGAGGCGACGTACTTGGCGAGGTACTCGTCGGGCAGAAAGATGACGCGCTTTGCCCCCAGACTGTTGACGATACGCACCGCGTTGCCGCTGGTCACGCAGATATCCGACTCCGCTTTGACTTCCGCAGAAGTGTTGACGTACGTGACGACCGGCGCGCCGGGATAGCGTTCGCGCATGAGACGCACGTCCGCCGCCGTAATCGAATCCGCGAGCGAGCAGCCCGCGCGCAGATCCGGCACGAGCACCGTCTTTTCCGGGTTGACGAGCTTTGCCGTTTCGGCCATGAAGTGCACGCCGCAAACGACGATGACGTCGGCATCCGTGCGCGCCGCTTCGATCGCCAAACCGAGCGAATCGCCCACGATATCGGCGACCGTATGAAAGATCTCCGGAACTTGGTAGTTGTGCGCGAGGACGACGGCGTTGCGCTCGCGCTTGAGGCGGATGATCTCCGCGACGTACGGCGCGTGAATCGCCCACTCCACTTCGGGAATGACGTGCGCGACGCGTTCGAATATCGGCCGGGTTTGCGCCGCAACGTCCGGCGTGTAAGGCAGTTCTATGACGCTCATGAAAAGTGGTCGATGCTTTCGGTATTTGCAAGAGGGCTTGCGGGCCTGCCCCGGCGTAGCGAGAGGGCATGCGCCCGCCCTATCGCGTTTTGCTCTTCCTTATACTAGGACCCGCCTTCGCGCTCGCAGTTTTCGCTTCAGCCCCCGCGGCGCAGCCGCGAAGGGCGGTTACCTTCATCAACGCGGGAACAGAGCCGATCTACGCCATCCGCATCGGCCATCATGCGGCCGAGACTTGGAGCGAGGACCTGCTCGGTCCCACGAGCGTCGTGGACGTCGGCGAGGGGCAGACCTTGAGCGTCCAGCTGCAGGATACGTGCTGGTACGATGTCCGCTTTGAGTATCGCGGAACGCCGGCCCGCGAACTCGACAACGTCGATCTCTGCTCCGCTACCCGCGTATTCCTGAAATGAAGCCGGCGATCGCGGCGTCGAGCGCACGCGGCTGGTCGTACATCATGAAGTGCCGTGTGTTCTCGACCGCGTCGACCCTTGCCGCCGAATCGGCGGCAAGCAATGAAGCGTAATAGCCTCGTGCTTGGGCGCCCGGCGCCACCTCGAGCAGCGGAACGGTGATGCGGCTCAGGTTCGGACGCAAATCGAGCATGACGTCCTGCGCGGCCCACTCGCCGGCCGCTTTGGGATCGCTCTTGAGCACGAGCGGCGCAATCGCGGCGACGTCGCTTTGCGAGGTGATGAGCTGCGGCAGCGCGGCGGTGAGGTTGCCGGACATCGCTTGAAAGCGCTGCGCGACGGCTTTGCGCTGTTCGAGCGGCATGTTCTCCAAACCGGGAAAGATCGGCAGTCCGTCGACCGCGACGACGCCGCCAAGCTCGTCGGGATGCTGTTCGGCCAGCATGATCGCAAGCGTACCGCCTAAGCTGTGCCCGATAACGATCGGTTTGCGAATTCTTCGCGTTTGCAGCAGCGACCAGAAGTCGGCGCCCACGCGCGCGAACAAATCGCCGTCGATGGCCGGCTGTCCGTCGAAGCCCGGCAGCGTGAGCGCGTAGATCGTGTAATCCGGCGAGAATTTTTCGATTTCGCCGGCCCACTCCCACGGACCGCAGTTCAGCCCGGGAATGAACACGAGCGCTGGTTTTCCGGGCGTGCCGTACACGTCGACGTGCAGGCTGCCGCTGTTGAACGATGCGTTTGCCGGCGGCAGCGGCGGCGGGATTGAGGCGCTCGCGGGCGCACGCAGCCAGAACGTGCTCGCGGCGAGCACGCTTGCGAGAATCAAGCGTTTCATGGTTACTCCTCTACGGAATCGGGATCGAAGATGTGCTCTACGGGGAGCTCAAAGAGTTTCGAAATTTTGAACGCGAGCGGCAGGCTGGGCGCATATTTGCCGGTCTCGAGCGCGTTTACCGTTTGCCGCGCGATGCCGAGTTTATCGGCGACTTCGGCTTGCGACCACTCGTGTTCGGCGCGCAGCACGCGGATGCGGTTCTTCATTACTCGTACCGGCGCTTGACGAACGGCAGCGCGAGCGCCCACGTTAGATCGACGCATGCGAACGCCCACCATGCCTGCGAGTGCGGAAGGCCGACGCCTTCGAGAAACGTGTAGGTGACGGCGAGCGCCGCCGTGACGCCCGCTGCGATGGCGAGCGCTTCCAAATGAATTTGGCGCTGGAGTTCGTCGATGCTGAGCATGAACTGGATGACCGCCGCCACGACGCCGAACATCGGAATCGCCGGCGTGATCGCGATGAGATCTCGAAAGATCGGCGAGTAGTGCCCGGTTTTCAATGCGTGTATGCTGACGAGCAGGATGACGACGTAGAGCGCCATGAGCAGCAGCATTTGCCAGACGTAGCGGCGCGCGATCGTTCGCTCGCGCGGAGTCTGTTTTGCCTCGCTCATCGCGCTTGCGAACTGCGAGGGCGCAGGAGCAGCAGCGGGAGGATCGCGAGCACGCCGTACAGCGCGTGCGGGATGTGCGGCACCAGCACCTCGCAGGCCATGAGGACCGCATAATAGGCGACGAGCCGCCGGGCCAGTGGGGAGAGGCTCCAAGTCTTCATGGCGGCAGTGTAGCGTATACGCGACACCGTGTCAAGTATAAGCGACAAAAAGTCTTGCTAAGGTGACACGGTCGCCCGCCGTTTCTCTTTGCGCACGCCGGGTAGAGTGCTACCACTATGGACGCTCTAAAACTATTGAAAGCCGACCACAAGAAAGTGAAGATGCTTTTCGGCGAGGTCGAGGAACTCGGCGACCGCGCCAGTTCTCGACGCCAAAAGCTCTTCCAACAAATCGATCAAGAGTTGACGATCCACGCGAAAATCGAAGAAACCATTTTCTATCCCGAGTTTCGCCGGCGCGCCGACAAGGGGGAAGAACGCGACGAAGTGCTCGAGGCGTACGAAGAGCACAACCTGGTCAAGACGATCATCGGCGAACTAGAAAACCTCGATCCGAAAGACGAGACGTACAAGCCCAAACTGAGCGTGCTCAAAGAGATGGTCGAGCACCACGTTAAGGAAGAGGAAGGGCCGATGTTCAAGATGGCGCGCGAACTCTTCGATCAAGAGGAACTGGACGAGCTCGGTGAGCGGATCATGACGGCCAAGGAAGAGCTGGGCGCACCGGAATAGGACCAGTCCTAACGCGCGGGCGAAGGCCCTCGCCGCGCGTCCCAAACGTCCCATGCGCGCGCGTGGAGCGCGTGCTATTTTGTGGACACTCCATCGGTACGATGCCCTTCGCCGGGCTGAGAACGGAACGATGAGAGTCGTTATCCCGAATCCCACGGGTGAGCGAGGGTGCGGCCTTCCCCCAGGTTGCGCGGTAACTCGCGGCACCCCGCCGGAACCACGGCGATGACGTGCGGGCAGAGAGGCTGGCGGATGTGCTCCGCCGGCCTGCTCGCCTTCTTTAGCGAGTGCGGCGGCTCAGCAGGGCTATCAGTTCGCTGCGCGAGCGCACGTCGAACGTGCGGAAGATCTCCGCGATATGATTGCGGATCGTATTCGGGCTCTTCCCGAGCGCCTCTGCAATGTCGGCATTCCGGCGTCCCTCGAGAAGCAGCCGCAAAATGGGACGCTGTGCGCGCGTGACCATCGATTCTTCGTCCGAAAGGGAGTGCGCTTGCTGCGCGTCTCGCAGATCGCGTGCGATCCAACTCTCCGGCCAACGCTTGATGGATTTTCTCGCCGAGTGAAGCCAATGCGCGTCTTGCGTCGCTTTGTGCATGCCGAGCGCGGCGAGCGCAGCGCGCCATCCGTAGTCGAATTTGAGGAAAATCTCGTGGGCCTCTTGCAGCATGCGGCGTGCGGCCACGACTTCGCCCAGGCGCAGCAGTGCCATTCCCGATGAATATACCTCCAGGCCGCGCACGCGGGCATCGTTGGCGAAGCCCATACGCCGATCCATCGGCGTGCGCAGCGAGCGAAACTGCGCCAAATACCGCTGCGCCAGGGCTCCGTCGACGTCTCCGAAGAGCTCGGCGAGATTGAGCAGCGTGATACGATCTTCTTCGATCGCATCCGACCAGGAGAGGCGCGACGCCAGATCGTGCGCGGCATACAATTGATCGAGCGCGAAGGCGCGTTCGCCCGTGGCGCGAGCCAGGGTGGCGCGATCGGAAATGCACTGCACGCGCCACAGATCGCTGGGCGCAAGTTCCGCGGCTTGGCGGAAGCGCCGGAACGCCGAGAGTTCGTTGCCGCTCAGCGCGTCGATCCAGCCGAGTATGCGCGTGATCTTGAAATATTGCACGTGCATGCCGCTCGTCGGATTCATTGCATCGTACGCCGTGCGCACGCGATCCGCGACGCTCGCCAAGCCCAGCTCGCGAGCCAGCGCCGCCAGCGTCAGCAGCGTGTTGAGCCGCAGCCGTAAATCGGGCTGCGGCATTGAATCGAATTCGTCGAGCGCGCGCAGATATTCGCGCGCCTGCCCGTTGGCATCGCCGCTTTTCCCCGCATGCATCCAGCCGCGCAGCACGTAGCCGCGCCCGCGGTAACCGGCATGCGGCGAATCGATAAGCGTCGCGACCGGCGCTTCCATCAATTTCCACTCGCGGTCCATCCAGTGCACGTGCGCCTTCTGGAAAACCGCTGCGTAGTAAAGGTCGTCAGGGGCCCGCAGGCCCGCCAGCGCACGGTCGAAGAAGCGGTGCGCCGACTCGCTGTCACCCGTGGCTCCGTACGCCGCACCGAGCCAAACGTCGCGTTCCGCACGTCCGCGCGGATCCGCGGGGCGCAGGTTAAGAAGACGTTCGACGACCTCGACGGGATGGCCGTCGCGCAAATCGACTCGGCTCAGTGCAAGGGCGCTCGCATCCGTGCGCGGTGCGGCCGAGAGAAGCTCGCGGCAGCGGACGTAGTCGGCCTCCAAGAACGCCCGTTCGAATCCCGCCGCGTCAAAAACGCCGCTGCGCGTTGCGATTTGTGGGTTTCCCATGAAGGCGAAGGCGTTCTAGTAGCAAAATACCACGACCTTTCCCGTTCGCAGATTTTTCAAAAGAACAGGAAAAATCTCGAAAAAACAATACTTTTAGGGCCAAATACAGGCGCACAGAGCGCCGGGTGTTCAGCATGAGAGGAGCCCATGAATAAAGTCGATTTGGTACGCGCTGCGATGGAGCGGTTCGAGATGTCACGCAAGGATGCCGTGGCATTGGTCGATGGCGTGTTTGAAGATATTCAAGCCGCCGTATGCTCCGGCGAAGCCGTCAAGATTCCGGGATTCGGACAGTTCAAAGTGCGCGATCGCGCCGCGCGCATCGCACGCAATCCGGCGACCGGCGAGCCCGTCAAAGTCCCGGCGAAACGCGTCTTCAAGTTCTTGCCGGCCAAGGCGCTTAAAGAAGCCGTGATGTCGCGCAAAGGCGGAGCGCGTAAAGCTGCGAAGCCCGCAGCGAAGTCCACTGCGAAGAAATCTTCCGCGAAGAAGGCTGCGCCGCGCAAGGCTGCAGCGCCCGCACGCAAAAAAGCCGCGAAGAAGACGACCGCGCGCAAGCGTCGTTAATCTCTACGTGCAATAGCGAAAAAGCGTTGAAAAGGCTAGGCGTTTTGCCTAGCCTTTTTTCTTTCCCACGCTCTTCCCACCGTGAACGCGATCAGCTTGTGGAACGCGCGCAAAAGCGTTCCCCGGTTGGCCCTTCCTTCGTAGGAATTCGGCCCTCGCGGCGCTTCCTGGGTTGAAATACAATAACCGCGCTATGAGAGCCGGTTTGCTCGTTCTTTTCGCTGCCGCTGCGTTGCTCGCGGGTTGCCGCAGCGGCGGGACGACGATCAATAATTACACGCTGCCGCCCACGAACGGCGCGGCACCGAGTCCCGGGGCGACTGCGACGCCTACTCCAAGGCCGACAGCGACGCCCACACCGACGCCCACGCCGACGCCCACACCGACGCCGACGCCCACCCCCACGCCAACTGCGACGCCGAAGCACCACTAATCCGTTCGCAACAGATTCGTCCAAGTGCGTCACCGTTAAAGGCAATTCAGCCGGCGTCACGCGAGGGTATCTCTTTGCGCGAAATGCGCAGAACAACCCTAATCAGCCGTGCCCGCGCCGCGATCGCAACCGCCGCGCTGCTCCTCTCGATGCTTCCCGCCGCTGCGCTTGCAGCGCTTCCGGTGGACGCAAGCAACGTTCCCGTCGCGCCAGGTGAAGCGCCCGCGCGCTCGTGCTACGTGGACGCCCAGCAACTTTGGAATCGCGTGATCGCCAGTTCGCCGCGCGATCACCGGCAGCTCGACGCGAGTTACCGCAAGTTCGCGAGCTGCGCGAAAATCGCCGTCGATACCGGCAGGGTTATGCGCAGCGGCGAACGGCTGCCGTGGATGCCTGAGTATTTCGCCGACACGGTTGGAGCAACGTATGCGCAGCTCCAGCTGGCAACGATAACCACGAATCACGAGCATTGCACGCACCTTTCTCAGGCGCGCGATCTTGCAGAACAAGCGCAGGAGACCGAAGGCGAAATGAACACGCCCGGTAACGCGAACTTCGAATCGATGTGGCAGACGCTGCAGCAGAACGTTAAGACGCAGATTACTGACGGTTGTGGGAAAGTATCCGTCCGCATGCATGGCAGCGGGCACGCTGGCGCTGCGCACGGTGGACATTCCTCCACCTCGTCGGCGAAGCGCCGGTCGCGCGGGCAAAACGACGGCTGAAATACGCGCCGTCTGCAAAGCCAACTTGGCGTGCGATCGCGGATACCGGCAATGCGCTTTCCGCCAAAAGGTCCTGCGCTGCGGCGATGCGCCGCTGGAGGATGAGCTCGCTTATGGACGCACCGAGCATCTT
>Ga0070714_100000808_pt1 | contig 22108 bp, 18 predicted proteins | sample LARL83metaG_FD_65450 | JGI IMG/M metagenome (GOLD analysis project Ga0070714, IMG submission 65450) | Corn, switchgrass and miscanthus rhizosphere microbial communities from Kellogg Biological Station, Michigan, USA - LAR L8-3 metaG | ecosystem: Host-associated > Plants > Roots > Rhizosphere ... | reverse complement strand
TGGGCCGGCTCACGGAGCTGACCCGGGGACTTGACCGCCCCTGGGCCATCTGCGGCGATTTCAACACCCCGCCCACCGTGAAGGGGGAAGGGGCCACTGCCTGGCCGGACCCGCCGCAGCCCAGCTTCCCGGCCAGCGACCCGGCCGAGCCGATCGATTACTGCGTGGCCTCTCCCGGCGTGGTGGTGACGGCCCGCATCCTGACCGCGGCCGGCTCCGATCATCTGCCGCTGCTGGCCCGGCTGGTCACATCCGCGGGCTGAGATCCGTCATAGCGGTGACGGCCAGGCACGGGAGAATGTGATCAGATGCCAGAACGCGATGTGCTCGCCACTGAGTTCGAGCAGAACCGGGCTCACCTGCGCGCGGTGGCCTACCGCATGCTGGGGTCGCTCAGCGAAGCGGACGACGCCGTGCAGGAGTCCTGGCTGCACGTGAGCCGGTCAGGCACGGCCGGGGTCAAGAACCTCGGCGGGTGGCTGACCACGGTCGTGGCGCGGGTCTGCCTGGACATGCTGCGCTCGCGCCGGGCCCGCCGCGAGGAGCCGCTCGACGGCCAGCCGGCCGAGCCGCCCGCCCACCTCCCCTTCCCCCCTCACAGCGCGGGCGGTGACCCGGAGCAGGAGGCGCTGCTGGCCGACTCGGTCGGCCCGGCGCTGCTGGTGGTGCTGGAGGAGCTGGCCCCGGCCGAGCGGCTGGCGTTCGTGCTGCACGACATGTTCGCGGTGCCGTTTGACGAGATCGCCCCGATCGTGGGGCGCTCGCCGGCCGCGGCCCGGCAGCTGGCCAGCCGGGCCCGCCGCCGGGTGCAGGGCTCGCCGTCTGTGCCCGACGCCGACCTGACCCGGCAGCGCGAGCTGGTCAGCGCGTTCATGGCCGCCTCGCGCGACGGGGACTTCGACGCCCTGCTCGCGGTGCTCGACCCCGACGTCGTGCTCCGGGCCGACCGCGCCACCGTGCCCGCGGGCCGGCCGACGCTGCTCCGCGGCGCGGAGACCGTGGCCAGGGGAGCGCTGGCGGGCCGGTCCCGGTTCGCGCAGGCCGCGTTCGTCAACGGTGCCGTGGGGATCGTGGTGGCGCCGGCCGGGCAGCTGACGATCGCGCTCACGTTCTCGTTCGGGCGCGGGAAGATCACCGAGATCGAGGTCATCGCCGACCCCGAGCGGCTCGGGGAGCTCGACGTGGCGATCCTCGACCGCTAGGCGAGCGCGCGGGATCTCAGCGCGCGCTGCACGAGGTCGCGCTGCTCGGTGAGCACGCGCGCCAGGCCGGGATCGCGCGGTTCGGCGGCCAGGAAATCGTCGATCCTGGCCAGCAGCTCCGGCGCGGCCGCAGGGTGCGGGAAGAGCACCTGCCCGAGCAGGACGCGCAGGTGCTCGCCGCGCGACGACCAGATCTCGGGCAGAACCTCGAAGTACCGGTCCAGGTACGGGGCGAGCAGCGCCGCGTGCTCGGGCTGGATGAGACCCCGGGCCGCCTCGGCCACGCCGCGGGCGCCGAGATCTTCTGTCTCGGCCAGCAGGTGCCAGGCCGCGGCCTTGTGCCCGGCGTCGGGGATGGCGGCCCGGCAGGCCGTGGCGTGCCGCTTCCCCGCGTCGGTGGCGTCGTGGGCCAGCTCGGCGTCGATCTCGGCGTCGCCGGCCCGCCCGAGCGTGGCGAGCCTGCGCAGGATGGCCCAGCGCAGCTCGGCGTCCACGGCCAGGCCTGGCACCTCGGCGCTGCCGTCCAGCAGCCCGGCGAGCAGATCGACCTGCTCCGGGGTGGTGGCCGTCCAGCTGAGCAGCTGGGCCCAGGCCAGCTGGTGATCACTGCCTGGCTCGGCGGCGTGCAGCAGCCGGGTCCCGGCCGTCGCGAGCTCGGCCTTGCCTTCTGGCACCCAGGCCGGGTCGCCGTACAGCGTGAGCAGCTGCCCGGTCACCGCGTGCAGGATCTGCAGCATCGAGATCGAGGGCTCCCGGCCCATGCCGCCCGCCAGCATGCGCACGAACGCCGGGAGCGGCAGCTCGGCCTCGCGGAGCATGTCGACGGCGGCGCTCCAGCAGACCGCGCGGGCGAGCGAGTCGGTGAGGTCGCCGATCGCCTCGGTCAGGGTGGCGATCGACCGGACGTCGAACCGGACGATCGCGTAGTCGAGGTCACCGTCGTTGAGCAGGATCAGGTCGGGCTGCCGCAGGCCGACCAGCTGCGGCACCTCGGTGCGCGGGCCCGCGATCTCGATCTCCTGCCGGTGGACCCGGGTGAGCGTGCCATCGACGCGGTCGTACAGGCCCACGGCGAGGTGATGCGGCCGCAGCGTCGGGTACTGCTCCGGGGCCTGCTGCAGCACCGCGAATGAGGCGAACCGGCCGTCGCCGTTGACCTGGAAGTCGCTGCGCAGCGTGTTGGGGCCCGCCGTCTCCAGCCAGGCCCTGGACCAGTCCGCGAGGCTCACCTGCGAGCTCGCCTCGAGCGTGCTCAGCAGATCGGTCAGCGTCGCGTTGCCCCACGCGTGCTCGGCCAGGTAGGCGCGGATGCCGGCCAGGAAGGCCGGCCGCCCCAGGTGCGCGACCAGCTGGCGGAGCACCGAGGCCCCCTTGGCGTAGCTGATCCCGTCGAAGTTCGCCACGGCCTGGCTCAGCGTGGGCACGTCGGCCGCGACCGGGTGCGTGGAGGGCAGCTGGTCCTGCATGTACCCCCAGGTCTTGCGGCCGCTGGAGAACGTGGTCCAGGCGTCGGTGAAGCGCGTGGCCTCGGCGCTGGCCAGAGTGCCGCAGAACTCCGCAAACGACTCGTTCAGCCACAGGTCGTCCCACCACTTCATCGTGACCAGATCGCCGAACCACATGTGCGCCATCTCGTGCAGGATCACCATCGCGCGCAGTTCGAGCAGCGCGTCGGTGACCCGGGAGCGGAACAGCAACTCGTCCGAGATGACCACGCAGCCGACGTTCTCGGTGGCACCCACGCTGTAGTCGGGCACGAAGACCTGGTCGTACTTGGCGAACGGGTAGTCGCCCTGGAACAGGCCGGTGTAGAAGTCGAGGCCCTGCCGGGTGATCAGCCAGATGTCCTCGGCGTCGAGGTGCTGGGCGATCGACGAGCGGCAGGCGAGGCCGAGCGGGATCACCTGGCCGCGCTCGGTCGTGTGCGAGGTCCGCACCACGTGGTACTCGCCGGCCGCCACCGCGGTCAGGTACGTCGAGATCCGCGGGGTGGCCGGGAAGTGCCACACGGCGCCGCCGCCCCCTGCCCCCCACCCACCTCCCCGTCCCTCTCCAAATCCCTCTTCACTGTCCCCCTCCACGGCCGCGGGCTCGGAACCCAGGGCGGGCTGGTTGGACAGCACCGCCCAGGGCCCGGGCACGGTCACGTGGAAAGTGAACGCGGCCTTCAGGTCGGGCTGCTCGAAGTTCGCGTAGACCCGGCGGGCGTAGGCGGGCTCCAGCTTCGTATACACGTAGACCTTGCCGTCGGCCGAGTCGACGGCCCGGTGCAGGCCGGTGCCGTCGCTGGAGTAACGGCAGTCGGCGACCACCCGTAGCTCGTTGCGGTGGGCCAGGCCGGGCAACTCGATCCGCCCGTCCGTGATGGCCCCGCGCGGGTCGATGTAGGTGCCGTTCAGGACGATCTCGTGCACCCGGTCCGCGATCAGGTCGACGTACGTGGCAGCGCCGGGCTGACGGCAGCCGAACTGGATCACACAGGTGGAGCCGAAGACCTCGCTGCCGCGGGTCAGGTCGAGCGCGACGTCGTAGGAGTCCACCTGCAGCAGGCGGGCGCGCTCACCGGTCTCGGCACGGGTGATCTCAGCTATGGGCATGGGCGTCTCTCAGATGGGGTGCTCGGTCCGGGCGCCAAACAGGCTAACGCTAGAGGGGCTAATCTGCGCGTAGCGGGAGGAGAACGGATTGTGCCGAAGCCTGGGTTAGTAGCACCGCTGCGCCGGTGGGATCCGGAGGAGATTGGCGGCTATGTCCTGATCGGCAGGCTGGGTGCCGGGGCCATGGGCCGGGTTTATCTCGGCCGGTCGGCGGCCGGGCGCCTGGTCGCGGTCAAGACGATCAAGATCGAGCTGGCCGACGAGCCTGACTTCCGGACCCGGTTCGCCCAGGAGGTGGCCGCCGCCCGGAGGGTCAGCGGGGCGTTCACCGCCGCGGTGGTCGCGGCCGATCCGGAAGCCGACGTGCCCTGGCTGGCGACCGCGTACGTGCCCGCGCCCTCGCTGAGCACGCTGGTGCGGGCGTGCGGCCCGCTGCCCGTCTCCGCGGTGCGCTGGCTCGCGGCGGGCTGCGCTGAGGCCCTCGAGTCGATCCACAGCGCGGGCCTGGTGCACCGGGACCTGAAGCCGTCGAACGTCCTGGTCTCCCCGGACGGGCCGCGGGTCATCGACTTCGGCGTGGCCAGGGCCGCGGAGCGGATTCAGCTGACGGTCACCCGCGGCGCGGTGGGCACCCCGGCCTACATGGCGCCTGAGCAGGCCAGGGACACCAGGAACGCCACCACCGCGAGCGACGTGTTCTCGCTGGGCGCGACGATGCTGTTCGGCGCGACCGGTCACGCCCCGTACCAGGGCGAGACCGTGATGGACGTGCTGGTCCGGCTCGCGACCGAGCCGCCCGACCTGACCGGGCTGCCCCCGGACCTGGCCGACATCGTGACCACCTGCCTGGACCGCGACCCGCGCCAGCGGCCGAGTTCGGCCCTGGTCCTGGCCCGGCTGGCCCCGGCCGTCAGGCCAGACGGGTCGCTGCCGGGCTCCGCTCTGGCCCTGATCGAGGAGTACCGCCAGGATCCCAAGCCGTCCGCCGCCGATGCGGCGGACGGGGCGGAGGAGGCCACGTTCGGCTCGCTGTCGGCCGACTGGGGCGGGCCCGGCCGCGGGGCTGCGGCCGGCCGCGAGGATAGGGCCGGCCGCGGGGGTGGGGCCGGCCGCCAGGGTGGAGCCGGACCGCGCCGCTGGTCCCTCTCCCGGGTGCTGCTGGCCAGCGTCGCGGCCGCGATCATCCTGATCGCCGCGGGCGCCGGCATCGGGGCCACGGTGGCAGTCAGCCGCAGGCCGCCGCCGCTGGGGCCGCTGCTGCCCCCGCCGCCACCGCAGGCCTCCGCGCTGTCAGCGCCGGCCGGGAAGCCGCAGATCGGCGTCAACCAGATCCAGGGCGACAGCCAGACGGTGTTTATCGTGCACGGGCAGGGATATCCGCCGCGCCGGACGGTGACGGTGGCGCTGGCCGGGGTGCACGCCTCGCCGGTGCACCCGGTCGCGGACGACGCGGGCACCTTCAACTACGCGATCAACCAGGCGCACGAGTTCTTTGCCGGCGGGCTGCCGGTCGGGGACTACGAGGTCGTGGTCACTGGTCCGGGCGGCAGCCGCGCGGTGGCCAGGTTCACCGTGCTCCGCCCGTAGTCAGATCCCCTGCGTCCACCACAGATCCTCCTGGCGGGAGCACCAGCCCGGGTCGTTCAGGCGGGCCAGGTCGCTGGCGGCGACGATCCCGTTGTCGATCAGCACGCCGACCGCGACCTCGTCGGACAGCCGGACGCCGGGCCGGACCAGGCCGCGTTCGCCGATCTTGCGGCGCAGCACCTTGAGGTGCTCGCCGACCCGCGCCGACAGCCGGTCACGGAAGGCCGGGTCGCTGTCGAAACACTCGAGTTCGTGATGGGCGTCGGTGACCTCAAGCGCGGCCCGGGCGATCTCCGGGGTTCTGGGCAGCGGGGTGCCGCGCGCCGGATCGATCAGCCAGGGCCGGCACCACATCAGGGCCACCAGGAACAGCTTGGTGTTCGGATCCAGGTAGAGCGGCAGCAGGGTCGGGTCGCCGTCCCGGTCGGTCCCGGCTTCGCTGGCCGCGGCCGCGGGCGAGGCGACGACCAGCCGCAGCGGCTGGCCCTCGTCCAGCATCGCCCGGGAGCCGATCAGCGCGCTGCCTTGCCGCAGAAACCACCCTCCCGACGGCTCGTCCCGCCCGTCCAGGCGCGGCAGCCTGATCCGGTACCCGTCGCCTTCGGCGTAGAGCGCGTGGGTGTAGCTGATGTTGGCTACCCAGGCCCCGCCCGTCACCGCGGTGATGGCGCCGGCCCGCCGGGACAGGCCGCGCCCGGCCGGGATGACGAGATCCGCGTCCGGGCCCCGGCCGAACACCAGCCTGGTGCCCTCGGGGATGCCGACCACGCGTCCTGACGGGGTGCTGACGTGTGCCGTCGGCGGGGTTGACTCTGCCGCCATCTCCAGTCCTGCTCGTGCCTTACCGCGGTAGCGCGCATTTTAGGATCTCCGCCGGGACCGGCGCATCCCTGAGTTCGGGGATGGTCAGGTTAGCGGCGTCGCGGTTGGCTTGGCACTGGCCGGGGCGAGGCGGCGGGGCCCCGGGGGATGGTCGTCCCGCCAGACGGCCGACCAGTGATTCCAGGCCACGGGGACTTTCCCCGAGCATCGGAATCATGGGGGGACCTGTGGGTCCGGCCCGCCCGCCCCGGCCGTATTCCCTGGTTGTGTATTCGCCGTGAACTAGGCCCTGACCTGCTGCTCAGCAGCGACATCGGCAGCGGGAATTAGCGGTTAAATTCGGTCTCCTTCGGTCCTTTCTTCTCCAGAAACAACGGCCATCGGGTGTGTAAATCCCCGCGACCGGTGGAATAGGACTTGCGTAATTGATCAATACGGGGGGAGATCAGTGCCTGCACGAACCACGACCCGTACGGCCGCTCGCCGCAAGCCGGCGACTGCGACCCGTACCCGGTCGACAAGCCGCAGCGCGTCCAGGCGCGCTGCTAGCCGCCCGAAGACCAAGGGCAGCACGAGGGCGACCGCGGTCAAGACGACGCGCAGGGCATCCAAGACTGCGCCGTCGGCCGCCTCGGCTGCTCGGACCGTTTCGTCCGCGGCGACCAAGGTGACCTCCGCAGCCAGCAAGATGACGGCTGCAGCCACGAAGGCCAATTCTTCGGCCAAGACGATGTCCACCGCCATGCAGGCGATGAACACCGCGACCAAGGCCATGACCACCGCGGCCAAGTCGCTGACCACGGCGGCCAAGACCATGTCGTCGGCCAAGCCGGCGGCCATGGCGAGCACGGCCAAGCCGAAGAGCACGGCCAAGGCCCGGACCGTCAAGCCGGCCGGGGCCAAGGCCCGGACGGTCAAGCCGGCCGGGGCCAAGGCCCGGACCGCGGTCAAGTCGCGGACCACCAAGGCCAGGACCACGGCCCAGGCCCGGACCACCAAGGCCCGGACCACCAAGGCCCGGCCCGCGGCCAAGACCACGGCCAAGGCGAAGACCACGACCCTGAAGTCCAGGACCGCGGCCAAGCCGAAGGCCACGGCGAAGCCGAAGAGCACGTCCAAGCCCAGGACCGCAGCCAAGTCGTCCGCGTCGACCCGGGCCACCATGGCCAAGTCGGCCAGGCGCCCGAAGGCGGCCACGGCGAAGTCCAGGCCGAGCCTCTCTGCGGTCAAGCCGCACGGGACCGCGAAGCCCAAGGCCAAGACCGGCATCAAGCCCAAGGTCAGCAAGCCCAAGGCGAGCACCAAGCCCAAGGCTGGCCGGCCCAAGGTCCGGTCGGTCCGGTCGACCTCCAGGCACTCCCGGCCGGCGCTGAGCGTCGCTTCGCCGCCGCGGACCCCTGGTGAGGATCAGTACGGCGGCCTGCTGGCGGGCCTCATTCGCTAGCACGCACGACGGGACCGTGCCCCGGGGTTTCCCCGGGGCACGCCCATGTCCATGGTCAGCGCGCGGCCAGCACCTCTGCGATCTTGGCGGCCGCTCCCGGCGGGTCCTCGGCGTCGTGCAGCACTTCGCCCCAGGACCACCGGTAGAACCAGCACAGGCGGCCGTGGTCGTCCGTCCCCGGCGTGCAGTCGATGCTCTCCGCGAGCATCGACGCGCCCGGTATGAACACGTGCAGCGCAGCCGGGTAAGAGGTCTTCACCGTGGCGTGGAAGCCCTCGGTGTCAAGCGCCGTCGCGAGCCGGTGCAAGTGGTAACTGCGTACATGGTCGTGCGTGCCGTCCTGCATCTCACCTGCCTTGCGGGGTCGGCACACTGTCGGCTCGGGCCGGCCTGTCCGGTTAAGCCAGCCTGACCCCGGGCGGGCCGTCAGCGTCCGGGGGTTCCGTACCCCGGATAGCTACCGTATACATCCGGCCCGTACGGGTCTAGGGGGGCGTATCCAGCCTGGTCCTGCGAACCGTCCGGATAGGCCTCCGGCGGGTAGGCCACCGGGTCGGGCTGGGCGTAGCCGTTCCCGTAGTCCTGACCGTTGTTCCCGGGGTAGCCGCCGGTGTCCTGGCCAGGAACGCCGGGCACGGTGGCCTGCTGATTCCAGTACTCGCCCCCGCCATTCCCGGCGTACCCATTGACCGCGCCCTGGTAGTCGCCGTAGGCCGAGGCGGCGCTCTGGCCATCCGGCGTCGCGGCCTCCGGGTACTCAGGGGTCTGGTATTCAGCGGTGGAGTACTCCTGGTACCCGCCGTAGCCAGCCTGGCTGTCGGGCGTCACATAGCTTCCGTACGGGTTCCCGTTCCCGGCGGCGGGAACCGGGGAGCCAGCCGGGCTGGCCGGGCCGGATGACGCGTACGGGTCCTGGAACACCGGCCCGGACGGGTAGGCGTACGGATTCGTCAGCTGGGCGTCGTGGCTGGGGAACTGGGCCGGGGATGGACCGTAGCTCGGCAGCTGCTGGGTGGGCTCGGAGTAGGAGGCCGGCGCGGGTGAGCCGTTGGGTGGCGTCCCCGGGTCCGACGTGGCCCGGGAGCCGTTCCGCGAACTGCGGTACGAACGGCTGTCCTGCACCCTGGGGAAGCCCGGGCTGGTCAGCGGGTCATTGTCCGAGACCGCAGGCAGCGGGGGCGGCGCGGGAGGCAGGGGCGGTGCGGCCGGCGGCATGCCGAGGTTCAGGTCGGGAAGGTCTGACGGGCCGGTGTGCGGGCCACCCGGGTCGCTGAGCTCGAGCAGGCCCTTGACCCCGGTGGCCGTCGGAACCGGGGCCGCTGCGAAGCCGGCGGTGGCCGCGGTCAGGTCGGCGTCGGCGGGCCGAGGCCGACCGCGCCCGGGAGGGCCGCCCTCCCGCCGCGAGGCCCCGGACCGCACCGGGCGCCGGGCAGGCGCGTCGGCCTTCCGCTCGGGCCGCTCGGGCCGCTCCGGCCTGCGCTGGGGCGTCGCCGTTTGCATCGGCTTCTCCGAGGCGAGCGTCGTCCAGTAGTCCACGTCGGAGAGCTTGTCCCACTCGCTGCTGTCCCACTCCGAGCTGTCCCCTGAGCGCTTGGCCGGGCGCGCGGGCGGCTGCGCCGGCCGCTGCGGCCTGCCGTTCCTGCGCTGATTCGGACCGGTCGCCGGCCGCCGGCCGTTTCCCTGGCTGTCGGCCCCGCGGCGGTCGCCTGGCGGCATGACCGGCAGGCCGTTATCGCTGCCCCGGCGCTGGCCGCCTGGTGCCATTCCATTGTCACCGCGGCGCGGGCCTGGCGCGCTTGGCGCCGGCCTGCCGTTCTCACGGCGCTGGCCAGGTCCGGCTGGCATTCCATTGTCACTGCGGCGGCGATCGCCAGCACCGGAGGCCGGCCTGCCGTTGTCGTCGAAGCCACGGGCCTGACGCGGCCCGAAATCACGATCTGCGCCAGTTCTGCGCGAATTCTGAATTCGCTGATCTGGGCCGCGGCCAGCGGGCCGCGCGGGACGGCCGCTGTTTCCTTGGCGGCTGTTTGGACGGCGCTCACTGCGGTCATATCGCTGGTCACGGCTGTCCTGGCCAGCACGGGCCTGGCCACCACGGGCCTGGTGGCCGCGGCCCTGGCCACCGCGGGTCTTAGTCCTGGTGGCGGGCTGGTCAAACTCGTCAGGGTCCTCTGCTCTCATGTTCCGCGCCGCCACAATTACGACGACAAGGATTACCACGACAACAACTGCAAGGACGACCACGAGCTTAGTCATCACACCATCCAACGCGGCATGGCCTCATGGTGTGGTGCAGGCGAGGCACACGCGGCCATCGACGCGGGCCTTTCCCGTTTGCGCAAGCACCCCGGATCCATTAAGTGACTTATCGCTTGAACTGTGATTCTGTCGGACCCGTATGGCCCCTGTCATGCGTTTCGTGAAGTTTAAGCAGCTGCATCAACACATTGCGGTCGCGCCGTTACGGCATGACAACTGCGTTCAGCCGACCCCTGGCGATGGCATTCCTGGCGATGGCAGTCCAGGCCGCGGTCAGGCTGGGTTGTTTGGGGAGCCGCAACGGTGCGTTCAGAGCATATACGGTGAACCGGTACTCATGCCGCTGATTCGGGCAAGGTGGGGCGTAGCCTACGGTCCCCTTGCTGTTCTGGGCCTGCTGCGCGCCCGGCGGAAGCCGCCCGGCCTGGATGTCGGGGGTATCCGGGTTGATGTTGTACACGATCCAGTAGACGTACGGCGTGATGGGCGCGTCGGCGTCGTCCACCACCAGGGCCAGCGCCTTCGTGCCCTGCGGCGCGCCGGACCAGTAAACCGGCGGGTTCACGCCCTTGCCGTGGCAGGTGTACTGGGCGGGCAGCGGTTCCTGGCCGAACGACGGGCTGGTCACGGTCATCACCTGCGGATCGTCCTGCTGCAGCCCGGAGGGCCCGCCGAGCAGGCCACAGCCGCTCAGCGTCACAGCGGCCGCGACCGCGGCCGCCGCACGCCGGCCGGCCCGGGCGAGCGCGCGATCACACCGGCTCAACCGCTGTTCCTTCCTCGTCTCCACCTCGCTGGGCGATCCTACGCTGCCGGAACCGGGCCGGCTTGAGTCAGGAGACAACGACCAGAGGGACACCGGGCAGGCCGGTCCGGGTGGATCTCGCGCCCTGCGGTCAGTCAGTCGGGCTGGCGGGAGTTCCCGAACATGATCTCGTCCCAGGACGGCACCGACGCCCGCCGGGACCGGCCGCCCGCCGCCTTCCTCCGGGCCGGCTTTGGCTCGGGCGCCGCGGTCTCGAGCTCCGGGCGGTGCTCCTCGTCAGGCTCCCTGGCCGCGGGCACGGCCGGCGGGGCGGCCTGAGCGGCCGGGTGCGCCGGGCGGGGCGGGGCAGGCGCGCGGGCCGGGGCCGGCGGGCGGCTTTCCTGACGCTGCCCGGATGGGTGCACCACGGGCGGCGGAGGCGCCGGCAGCCGCGAGGCGATGGGCGTGACCGTCGCGGTGGCGGGCCTGCGGCCGGCGAAACGCATCGCGGGCAGCTCCTCGTCGGACAGGCAGAGCCGGGCGGCGTCGTCATCGTCGGGGCTGACGTGCCTGCGCCGCGGATCGAAGATCCACTCAGCCATCTGCGGCCGGCCGCCCATGGTGAACGCGAGCTGCACCTGCCAGTTGCCGTCGGCCCGTTTCCTGGAGTCCCACAGGGCATCGTCAGGAACCACGCCGAGCTCGACCAGCCGCTCGGCGACCACGTCACCGAGCCTGGGCCCTGGCCCCGAGTCGCCCGGGCTGCGGACCGTGGCCCGCTGTGCTTCCTGAGCCCGGAACTCGCGTTCGGCGAGCACGGGGCCTTCGAAGCGGCGCACCCGGTCGATCGGGACACCCGCCGCGTCGGCGACTTCCTCGGCGGTCTCTCCGGCGCGGATCCGGTCCTGGATCTCCTTGGGTCGCAAGGGATTCTCCACTTCGATCTCGTACTGCGCGAGCCGGGAGAACTGCCCGCGAGCCACGGCCCTCAAGCGGTCATCGATCGGCAACGAGAAACGCCCACCCCGTCCCGGCACCGCGAGAATGGCGTAACTGCCGTCCTCGCTCACTGCGACGAGGCGCAACTGGTGCATTGGCGTCCCTTCGGCGCTGCCCGGCCGCGCGGGGGGGTAGCTCGGTCTTCCCCCGGCACGAGTCTGACGGTTATGGCCCCGTCCTGGCCAGCACCTCGCCCGGCATGTCCTGCATAAACATGTGTTTATCCCTGGTGAGTGAGACCGGCGCTCGTCCGCAGCGTATTGACGCCGGGCGGCCGCGGCGGCCAGAACACGGATAATCACGGGCCGCCGCCCGGACCGCTGCTGCTGGCCCTGGGTGGTGAGGCGCTGCTGCCCAGCGCGCTGACGAACCGGGCGCGCGGCCTCATGAGTGCCCTCATCTCGTCATTCGCGCTTGTTACGCTCATATTCATGTCGCCGGCCTGGATTGTCCCGCTGCTGGCGCTGACCGCCGCGGCACCACTACGGGAAGCGGCGCCGCGCGAGACGGGCCCGTCCGGTGCCTTCGGCTGACCCGGCCGCGGCGAGACGGACCGCGGCCGCTGATCCGCTCGGCCTGGAGATCGCCGACGTGGTGTCGCGGCTGCGCCGGGCCATGCGCCGGGCGGCGCGGGCCGCCGGGCGGGACGGGTTGCTGCCCGGGGGGCGCTCAGTGGCCCAGCTCGAGCTGCTGTCCTGCCTGGCCGACCACCCGGGCGCGCGCCCGGGCCAGCTGGCCAGACTGCTCCGGCTGGCCCCGAGCTCGGTCGCCACGCTCGTGCAGGGCCTGCGCCGGGCCGGCCTGGTCAGCCGGACGGACGGGCAGGGAGACCGCCGCACCGCGTCGCTGCTGCTCACGCCGGACGGGACCGCCACGGTCGCCCGCTGGCGTGAGGTCAACGAGCGCATCCTGCAGTCCGCGATCACCGCGCTGGCCCCGGCCAGCCGGGATGCGCTCGGCGCCGCGCTGCCCGGGCTGCGCGAGCTGACCGGCGCGGTGGACGCGATCGCCGACGAGCCGCAAGCGGGCCAGAATGGCACCGCGGGCCGGCGGTAAGCGTCATCTTCCATTAACGTCACTCACGTAGGCTCTCTCACTATGCATATCGACGCGATCTTCGGGGGGATCGGGCGTTTCGCGGTGCGGTTCCGGTGGCTGATGCTGCTGGTCTGGATAGCCGCGGCGATCGCGGCGGCCACGCAGCTGCCGTCGCTGGCGAGTGTCACCCAGAACAACAACACCAAGTTCCTGCCGGCTAGCGCGCCGAGCGAGCACGCCGCCGCGCTCGCCGCGCCGTTCGGCACCAACAACCTGTTCGGCATCCCGGTGGTGGCCGCGCGGTCCTCCTCGGCGCTGACCTCGGCCGACACGGCCGCGCTGACGTCGCTGTCCGGTCAGCTGACCAAGGTCCCCAGCGTGGAAAGGGTGCAGGACCTCGGTCAGTCGCCGGACGGGCACGCCGAGCAGCTGCTCGCGCTGGTGCAGGCCAACGGCGGCGGCAACCAGAACCAGCAGACCGACCTGGTCAACGGCATGCGGGCGAAGATCGCCAGCGCCGGGCTGCCGTCCGGGCTGCAGGTACACCTGGCCGGCTCCATCGCCGTGCAGGTCGACCAGCAGAAGCAGTCGGGCAACACCGGCAACAAGGTCCAGGACTTCTCTGCGCTGTTCATCATCGTGCTGCTGGTGCTGATCTTCCGCTCGTTCACGCTCGCGCTCACCACGCTGGCGCCCGCGTTTATCTCCGTGATCATCGCGGGGCCGCTGGTGGCCGAGGCGTCCCATCACGGGCTGCAGGTGTCGCCGCTGGCGCAGCTGCTGCTGATCGTCCTGGTCCTCGGGGCCGGCACCGACTACGGGCTGTTCCTGGTGTTCCGGGTGCGCGAGGAACTGCGGGCCGAGCATCACGGCGAGGCCGGGGACCTGTACCCGGGATCCCGCGGTGCAGGCGGCAGCATGCTGCGCGACCTGATTCACCCGCGGGAGCCGGCCAGGAACGCGATCGTGCGGTCGGTCACCCGGGTCGGCGAGTCGATCACGTTCTCCGCGGCCACGGTCATCGCGGCGGTGCTCACGCTGCTGCTGGCCTCGTTCCCGTTCTACTCCAACCTCGGCGTGCCGTTCGCGATCGCCGTCGTGGTCATCCTGCTCGCCGGGCTGACCCTGCTGCCCGCGCTGCTGTCCATCCGGCTGTCGCTGCTCGCGGTCAAGCGCACCCTGTTCAAGAAGATTTTCGGCCGGCCCAAGCTGCTGCCCTGGAACATCCAGGGCAGCGGCAAGCCGGGCACCTGGGGCCGGGTGGCCGGGCGGATCGTGCAGCACCCGGTGCCCACGCTGGTCGGCGGGGTGGTCCTGTTCGGCGCGCTCGCGCTCGCCGCGTTCGGCTACACCGCCGCCGGGTTCGGTGGCAACACGAGCCCGCCCGCGGGCACCGACTCGGCCGCGGGCCAGGCGCTGCTGACCAAGTATTTCCCGCAGGCCGCGGCCAACCCCACGAGCCTGATCTTCAAGTTCAACACCCCGGTCTGGCAGGACCCGCAGCCGCTCGCCGCGGGGACCACCAAGCTCAAGGGCAGCCCGCTGTTCACTCAGGTGGCCGGGCCGCTGAACCCGACCGGCGCGCCGATAACCCCGGCGCAGTACACCGCGCTGCACGCGAAGCTCGGGCCGGCCAAGGCGCTGCCGCCCACGCCGCCGCCGGGCACCACGGTGTCGCCCGCCGCCTACCAGGCCTACCGGGCCACCGCGAACTACGTGAGCCCCGACGGCCGGACCGTGCAGTACTCCACCGGCTTGAAGGCCGGTGATCCCGGCAGCACGCCGGCGATGAACGCGGTGCCCGCCATCCGGGCCGAGACCACCGCGGTCGGGAAGTCGATCGGCGCGGCCGACTCCGCGGTCGGCGGCGAGGCCCCGGCGCTGTATGACATCAGCAGCATTTCCAACAGCGACCTGAAGCGGGTGATCCCGATCGCGATCCTCGCCATCGGGATCCTGCTGGCGCTCGTGCTGCGCAGCCTGATCGCCCCGCTGTACCTGATCGCCTCGGTCGCGATCTCTTACCTCGCGGCGCTCGGCCTGTCGGTGCTGCTGTTCATCGATCTCGGCAACAGCGGCGGCCTGGTGTTCTTCATGCCGTTCCTGATGTTCATCTTCCTGCTCGCCCTGGGCGAGGATTACAACATCCTGATGATGACCAGGATCCGGGAGGAAGCACGCCAGCTGCCACTACGTGACGCTGTCGTCCGCGCACTGAGCGTGACCGGAACCACCATCACCTCGGCCGGGCTCGTGCTGGCCGGCACGTTCATCGTGCTGACGTTCGCGGCCGGCAGCGGCGGGGGCGGCGACCAGATCCGCGACATTGGCCTGGGCCTGGCGCTGGGGATTCTGATGGACACATTCCTGGTCAGAACGCTGCTCGTGCCCTCCACCGTGGTCCTGCTCGGCCGGTGGAACTGGTGGCCGTCCAGGATGAGCCGCGTTTCCGCGGAGATGCCGATGGCGGCGGTACCGGCCCAGGTCTCCGGGCACCGGAGCGGGGACGAAGGCACAGCGGAGCCCATTCAGCCCGACCGCCACCGGTGAACCGCGGGCGGGCAGGCCGGCACCGGACAGGAGCAGCAGGCCCGTGCCGCCGGTGATCAGCGTCATCATCCCGGTCTACGCGGTCGAGGCGTACCTGGGCGGCTGCCTGGACTCGATCCTGGGCCAGGCCCCGGCCTCCGCCGAGGTCATCGCCGTCGACGACGCCTCGCCGGACGGCTGCGGCGCGTTACTCGACGCCAGGGCCGCAGGGGACCCGCGGCTGCGGGTGGTGCACCTGGCCGAGAACGCCGGGCCGGGCCACGCCCGCAACGCGGGCCTGGATCACGCCACCGGGGAATACGTCTGGTTCGTCGACGCCGATGACCTGGTGGCCGACGGCGCGTTCGCCGCGATAACCGCCCGCCTCGAGCGGGACCGCCCGGACCTGCTGCTGATCGACTACGTGGACCTGTTCCCCGATGGCCGGACCGCCCCGAGCGCGGGGCGGGCGCTGCTGTCGCCGCGCCAGCCGACGTTCACCCTGGCCGAGCACCCGCAGGTGATCCACAGGACGATGACGTCCTGGAGCAAGGTGATCCGGCGCGACTTCCTGGACGGGCTCAAGCTGCCTTTCCCCGCCGGGATTCACGAGGACGTGGCGCTCACCTGCGCGATGCTGCTCGGCGCGGAGCGGATCGGCGCTCTGCCGCGGGTGTGCTACCAGTACCGGCGGGACCGGCCAGGATCGTTCATGACCACGCCGAGCCGCGGGCAGCTGAGCATCTTCGATTCCTACGAGAAGGTGTTCGGCCTGCTCGACGAGCGCGAGCCGCCGCCGCCGGTCAGGGCGGCGGTGTTCGAGCGCGCGATCTGGCACTACACGACCGTGCTGCAGGCCGGGCGCCGCGGCGGGCTGGTGCCGCGCCAGCAGCGCCGGGAGTTCTTCGCGCGCATGCACGCCGACTTCATCCGGTTCCGACCACCGGGCTATCGGCACCCCCCAGGGCCAAGAGGGATAAAATTCCGGCTGGTAGAGCGCAACGCGTACTGGACGTACACCGTCCTGGAGCCGATTAACGAGCTGCGAGTGCTGCTAACCCGGGCATCCACCCGTACGCCCTGACCGCCTCACGTCGGTTCATGCAGGCCAGAACCCAGTAGCCAGCCGGAGGGAGTGGCGGGCATGCGGCACGTGCTTGGGGTTCTTCTCGCGGGGGCCATAACCCTGGTCCTGTTCTTCGTGGCCGGCTGGGGCGTGGCGCGGATCACCGCCCTGCACTCGGCGGGCCTGACCGGCGCGGGCGGCCTGGCCGCGCTGGCCGCGGTGCTGGCCACCGGCCTGCTGGTCGGGGTCCTGCTGGTGGTCCCGTGGATCTCCCCGCTCGGCGCCGGGCTGCCCGGCCTGCTGCTGCTCGCCTGGTCCGCCCTGCTGGTGGTGAGCACCAGGCAGGCCACCCGGCTGGTGCCGTTGCAGGGGCACGCGTACGCGGTCGGCTTCGCGAGCATGCTGGTGACCGGGGTGCTCGCCTTCGCGGGCGCAATGATGATCATTCCGCTGTTCATGCCCTCCCGGTGGCGGTCCCGGGGCGACGCGACCTTCGTCGACCTCGACGAGCCGCCCGGTGAGTACGGCCTCATCCGCTGACACTCCGGTCCCGACACCATTGACCTGATCGGCCGAGCCGGCGCCGGACTTCTCCGCTATTTACGCCCGATATCAGCCAGACCCGTTCAGTCGGATTCGTCATCCTGACGTGTCTCTCACACGTCGTAATCGTAGGATCACCTTGCGTGATGCACGTTGCTGATCAGGGGAAGGTTCTCCGGGTGACCTACGGACTGATAGCTGCGACAGCCTGGGCGGCATCCACGGTCGCGGCCGCGAACGCGGCCCGGCGGCTGGGCACCTTCTACGCCGTCCTTATCAGCCAGGCTCTTGGCCTGATGACGCTCGGGGTGCTCACCGCCCTGCTGCACCCGTCGCTGGCGGCGGCCGGCCACGCGCTCGCGGGCCTGGCCGCCGCGGGGGTGCTCGGCCTGGCCGGCTGGCTCTTCTACTACCGGGCGCTGGAGAGCGGCCCGGTAGGCCTGGTCAGCGCGATCGGCGCCAGCTACGGCGGGGTCACCGCGCTGCTCGCCGTGACCTTGCTCGGCGAGCACATCGGCGGCTTCGGGGGAGCCGGCGTCATGCTCGCGGTGGGCGGGGTGGCGCTGGCCGTGGCGCGCGCCCCGGCGGCCAGCGATACGCCGGCCGACGTCGATGCGGCCGACCGCGGCCCGCGGCACTCCGTGGTCCTGGCCGAGAAGCCGCGGGCCGGCCTGCTGCGCCAGGGCACCACGCTCGCGCTGGCCTCGGCGCTGACCTACGGGGTCGGCGCGTTCCTGCTCGGCCGGTACTCGGGCGGCGCGGGCTGGCTGCCGTCCACGCTGGTCAGCTACGCCGCGTCGGTCTTCTCGCTGGTGCTGGTGCTGCCGTTCGTCCGGCCGCCGGTCAAGACCGGTGGCGGCCCGGCCGGGCTGCTCTGGGCCGTGGCCGCCGGGCTGACCGAGACCGTGGCGCTGGTCGCGTTCTCCCGCGGCGGCCAGGTCGGCCAGGTGGCGATCACCGCCGCGGTCTCCAGCCTGTACCCGGCCCTGGCCCTGGGCGCGGGCATCGTGCTGTTCCGCGAGCGGCTCAGCGGCCAGCAGCTGGTCGGCGTGGGCTGCATCGCCACCGGCCTGCTCGTCCTGGGCCTGACCTAGTGCCTGGGGCTCCCGAGGCCAGCACTATCTTGCGCCGGCGAACTGCTCGCTCTCGGTCGAGCCCGACAGCGCGGTCGTCGCGGAGTCAGGGGTGATGGCCGACGTCACCAGGTCGAAGTAGCCGGTGCCCACCTCGCGCTGGTGCCTGGTCGCGGTGTACCCGGCCGCCTCGGCCGCGAACTCGGCGTCCTGCAGCCGGACGTAGGCCGGCATGCCCTCGTCGGCGTAGCCGCGGGCCAGGTTGAACATCGAGTGGTTCAGCGCGTGGAACCCGGCCAGCGTGATGAACTGGAACTTGTATCCCATCTCGCCCAGCTCGCGCTGGAACTTCTCGATCGTGCCCTCGTCCAGGTGCGCCCGCCAGTTGAACGACGGCGAGCAGTTGTAGGCCAGCAGCTGGTCCGGGTAGACGCTCCTGACCCCCTCCGCGAACTGCCTGGCCACCTCGAGGTCCGGGGTGGAGGTCTCCATCCAGAGCAGGTCGGAGTAGGGCGCGTAGGCCAGGCCGCGCGCGATGCAGGACTCGATACCGCCGCGGACCCGGTAGAAGCCCTCCGCGGTCCGCTCACCGGTGACGAACCGCTGGTCCCGCTCGTCGATGTCGCTGGTGATCAGCTTGGCCGACTGGGCGTCGGTGCGGGCCACGATCAGCGTGCTGACCCCGCAGACGTCGGCGGCGAGCCGGGCCGCGTTCAGCGTGCGGATGTGCTGGCCGGTCGGGATCAGGACCTTGCCGCCCAGGTGCCCGCACTTCTTCTCCGAGGCCAGCTGGTCCTCCCAGTGCACCCCGGAGGCGCCCGCCCCGATCATGGCCTTCATCAGCTCAAACGCGTTCAGCACGCCGCCGAACCCGGCCTCGGCGTCGGCCACGATCGGCGCCAGCCAGTGCGTGCCGTCCCCGCCCGTGCTGGAGTCCGCCGCCTCGGCCCAGGCGATCTGGTCGGCGCGCAGCAGCGCGTTGTTGATCCTGCGGACCACCTGCGGCACCGAGTTCACCGGGTAGAGGCTCTGGTCCGGGTAGGTCTGGCCGGCCAGGTTGGCGTCGGCGGCCACCTGCCAGCCGGACAGGTAGATGGCCCGCAACCCGGCCTTGACCTGCTGCACCGCCTGGTTGCCGGTCAGCGCGCCGAGGGTGTTGACGTAGCCATCCTCGTGCAGCATGGCCCACAGGCGGTCCGCGCCCAGCCGGGCCAGGGTGTGTTCCTCCTGCACCGAGCCGCGCAGCCGGACCACGTCGGCCGCTGAGTAGCTGCGCTCGGCATTGGCCCAGCGCGGATCGGTCGCCCACCGCCGCTGCAGGGCCGCCGTCTGCTCCTCTATGGAGGCCACGCGCGGGCCGTGGCCGGCCGCTGCGCCGTTATGCGTACCGTTAAGGGGACGATCGTTCACTGCAGACCTCCAATGTCCGCCCGGGTGATATCTGGGCCGATACCACCGAGCTTGCGTCAGTCCGCCGGAGCAGCCTAGGGCCTGGCCTAGTGAACTTTGCAGATAATTCGTCTAGGGTGAAGATGTGTCGGTCTTCACTGAGAAAGATTCTTCATCCTTCACAGAAGGTGGGCTGGATCTCGGGGTGTTCGGCCAGCGGCTGCGGCACGCCCGGCGGGCCAAGGGGCTGACCCTGGCCGAGCTGGGGGAGCGTGTGGGCCGCGCGCCCTCGGTGCTCTCCCTGATCGAGAACGGCCGCCGGGAGCCCAAGCTGTCCCTGATCGAGGCGCTGGCCGCCGCGCTCTCGGTGCCCGCCGGGGAACTGCTGCGGCGTCAGCCGCCGAGCCGGCGCGCCCAGCTGGAGATCGCGCTGGAGGAGGCGCAGCGCGATCCGGCCTACCGTGAGCTCGGCCTGCCGCACCTGCGGGTCGGCGCGCGGGTGCCGAACGACATGCTCGAGCACCTGGTGGCGCTGCACACCGAACTGCGCAAACAGCGGGCCAAGCCGACGGCCACGCCCGAGGAGGCCCGCGCGGCCAACGCGGACCTGAGGCAGATGATGCGCGAGCGCGGCAACTACTTCGCGCCGATCGAGCACGAGGCCGCGGCGGCACTGGCCCGGGCGGGCTACACCGGGGGAGCCCTGTCGCAGAGCACAGTGCTGGCGGTGGTGAGTCGGAGCGGATTTAGCGTTCGGTATGCCAGGGACCTTCCCCGTTCTGTGCGCTCAGTTACCGACCTGCGGAACCGGAGGATCTACCTGAAGCAGGAGTCCATGGGCATGCACACGCCGCGGACGATCCTGCTGCAGACGCTCGGGCACTTCGTGCTCGGGCACAGCGCGCCGCAGGACTTCGCCGACTTCCTGCGGCAGCGGGTCGAGGCCAACTACTTCGCGGCCGCGGTGCTGGTACCCGAGCGGCAGGCCACGGCGTTCCTGCAGGAGGCGGCCGAGGCCAGGGCGCTGTCGGTGGAGGACCTGCGGGACGTGTTCGCGGTGTCCTACGAGATGGCCGCGCACCGGTTCACCAACCTGGCCACCCATCACCTCGGGCTGCCGTGCCACTTCGTCAAGAACGACGAGGACGGGATCATCTACAAGGCGTACGAGAACGACGGGGTGATCTTCCCGGCCGACGCCACCGGCGCGATCGAGGGGCAGCGGATGTGCCGGCAGTGGGCGGGGCGGCAGGTGTTCACCGCCGACGACCGGTTCAGCCCGTACTACCAGTACTCGGACACGCCGTCCGGGACGTACTGGTGCGCGGCGTTCGTGGACGCCAGCAGCGAGCGCGGCATGGCGATCACGCTCGGCGTGCCGTTCGAGCACTCCCGCTGGTTCCGGGGCCGGGAGACGCTGGCCCGCCACACCTCGGCCTGCCCGGACACGGAATGCTGCCAGCGGCCGCCGGCCGGGCTCGCGGCGCGCTGGGAGGGCCAGGCGTGGCCGTCGGCGCGGGCGCACTCGCACATCCTGTCCGCGCTGCCCGCGGGCAGCTTCCCCGGCGTGGACGAGGCCGACGTGTTCGCGTTCCTGGACCGCCACTCCGGCGAGTAGCCGGGGCCGGGCTCAGCGGGCGGAGGGGAAGTCCGGCGGGCGCTTGCCGATCAGCGCGGCGGCGCCCTCCTTCACGTCCTCGCCCATGAACGTGAGCATCTCGTAGGCCGCCGACTGGTCGAAGATCGGGCCCGCGGTCCGCAGCCAGCCGTTCAGCGCCCGCTTGGTCAGCCGCACCGCGAGCTGGGAGCCCGTGGCCAGCACGCCGGCCACGCGCAGCGCCTCGTCCAGCACCTGATCGCGTGGCACGGCTTTGCTGACCAGGCCGATCCGCTCGGCCTCGGTGCCGGTCACCATCTCGCCGGTGAGCAGGTAGTACCGGGCTTTGGCCATCCCGCACAGCAGCGGCCAGATGATCGCCGCGTGGTCGCCGGCCGCGACGCCGAGCCTGACGTGGCCGTCGCCGAGGCGGGCGTCCTCCGCGCAGATGCTGATGTCCGCGACCAGCGCCACGACCACGCCGGCCCCGACGGCCACGCCGTTGATCGCGGACACGATCGGCTTCTCGCAGTTGATCATGTTGTAGACCAGGTCGCTCATCTCGGTGAGCATGCTGGTGACCCGCGCGTAGTCGCCGATCTGGCGCTGCACCATGGCGAGGTCGCCGCCCGCGGAGAAGGCCCGGCCGGCCCCGGTCACCACCGCGACCCGGGTCTCGTCGTCGCGCGAGATGTCCGCCCAGACCCGGGCCAGCTCGCTGTGCATGGCCTCGTGGGCGGCGTTGTACACCTCGGGCCGGTTCATCGTGATCAGGAGCACGCCGTGGTCGCGCCGCTCGAACAGAAGGTGCTGATACGCGCCGTAGTCCATGGGCCTCAGCATGGCATGTCCGCCCGCCGCGCCGCCGCAGCGGACCGGGCGGTCTGGGCCGGTCGGGCCGGCCTTGACCCCCTTTCCGGCCAGGTCTATCGTTCCCGGCGGAGCGAATGAGACAGACAAGTCTCTCTCTGAGAAAGGCGGGGCTGGCATGAGTGACTACGATCCGAGAACGAGCACCGGAATCCCCACCGAGCCGGTGGGCTCACTGCCGCGCCCGGCCCGGCTGCAGGAGGCCTACGCCGGATACGACGAGGGAAAGATCTCCCGCGAGGACCTGGAGACCGAGCAGGAAGCGGCGATCCGCGACTCGATCGAGCGCAACGAGCAGACCGGGGCGCCGATCATCTCCGACGGCGAGCAGCGCTGGTCCAGCTTCGC
>Ga0070714_100000807_pt1 | contig 22149 bp, 17 predicted proteins | sample LARL83metaG_FD_65450 | JGI IMG/M metagenome (GOLD analysis project Ga0070714, IMG submission 65450) | Corn, switchgrass and miscanthus rhizosphere microbial communities from Kellogg Biological Station, Michigan, USA - LAR L8-3 metaG | ecosystem: Host-associated > Plants > Roots > Rhizosphere ... | reverse complement strand
TTTTTTTCCGGAGCGTCACGGCTCGCTAGCGTTTCCCGCTAGGGGCGCGGCCGCCGCAGGAAATCGAGTCGTCCTTCAAAGGCTGGAGGATGACAACCGATTGGATGCGAGCGCCGCCCGGCGAGCTTGGCGCCCGGGCTGCAAAGGCTAGGTACCTATTGTCAACCGAGATCTTGATCTCGAGCGACCCGTGGGAGAATCGGGTCGCCATACTTGAGGACAACGTCCTCGCGGAAATCTACATCGAGCGCGAAGAAAAGGTCATCGGCTCGATCTACAAAGGTAAAGTTCAGAACGTTCTGCCCGGCATGGGCGCTAGTTTCGTCGACATTGGCCTCGGGCGCAATGCGTTCTTGTACGTCGACGACATCAACAAGACCCCGCTGAACATCGGCGACGTCGAGATCACGCAGGGCCGCAGCGGTTGGACGATCAGCGAGAAAGTCAATCGCGGCGACGACGTGCTCGTTCAGATCGTGAAGGAGCCGCGCGGGCTCAAGGGCGCCCGCATCAGCACGAACATCTCGCTGCCGGGCCGTTACCTCATTCTGATGCCGACCGGCAAGTACAGCGGCGTCTCGCGCAAGATCGAATCCGCGGAAGAGCGCAATCGCCTCAAGGCGATCATGAAGCGCATCCGGCCCGAAGGCATGGCGACCGTCGTGCGCACTGCGGCGGCCGGGGTCAGTGAAGCGGAGCTCATCGCCGATCTCGGCGTGCTCATCCGCATGTGGCACGGCATTCTCGAATCGTACAAGCGCGCGCCATCCCCGTCGCTGCTGCACAAAGACATGAACTTGGTCTACAAGGCCGCGCGCGATTTTATCACGGCCGACGTCGACCGCGTGCTGATCGACAGCGAGGACGAGTACAAGAAAGTCTGCTCGTTCCTGCAGCTGCTAGGCCCGCAGTATCTCGATCGAGTCGAGTATTACAATTCGGGCCGCTCTCTTTTCAAAGATTACAAGATCGACGACGAGCTGCAGAAGCTCATGAAGCCGAAGATCAATCTGCCCTCGGGCGGATCGATCGTGATCGAGACAACGGAAGCGCTCACCGTCATCGACGTGAACTCCGGGAAATTCACGGGCGGCAAGAATCTGGAAGACACGATCGTCAAGACGAATGTCGAAGCGGCCGGGGAGATCGCGCGCCAAGTGCGATTGCGCGACATCGGCGGCATCATCGTCTGCGATTTCATCGACATGAACACGGAAGCGTCGCGCAACAAAGTAATTGCGACGCTCGAGGGCGGCCTGCGCAAGGACCGCACGCGTTCGACGATTCAATCGTTCAGCAATTTGGGCCTGTTGGAATTCACGCGCAAGCGCGTCGGCAAGGATCTCTCCTCGCAGCTGCGCGGATCGTGCCCGACGTGTTTCGGTTTGGGAACCGTCATGTCGGCGCAGTCCGTCGCTATCGACGCGCTGCGCAAGATCCGCGCGCATCAGCGAACGGACGGCCAAGCGGTGCTCGTCGAGTCCGCTCCAACCGTCGCCGCGCAGCTCGAGTTTTGGTACGAAGAAGAGTGCAAGCATCTGTCCGAGCAGCTTGAAGCGCCGATTCATGTACGCGTCGACGCGATGCTGCATCCGGAGAAGGTTCGCCTGCGCGATGTAAGCGCCGTCAAGCCCGACGGCGTTCTGCGCGTCGGCGACGAGCACGAAGTTGAATTGCTGCCGGGCCGTTTGCCGAACGTGACCTCCGCCGCCACGGTCATCCAAGGCCGCATCGTCGAGGTGGAAAACGCCGCGAACATGGCCGGACAAACCGCGCGCATCAAACTCATCGACGTCGCGGAGGATTCGGCGCTCGCCGAGCTGGCCGCCGCGGCCCCGGGTGAGAAAAAGAAACGCCGCCGCGGCGGGCGCGGCAAACGCGAACTTACGCCCGCCGAGCAGGCGCAGCAGCTGCGCGAGCTCGCCGAAGAAGCGGCAAAATTCGGCACGTCTCGTCCGCCGATCGGCATTACGACGATCACCGAAGAGGAAGAGCGCGAAGATAAAGCCGTCGTCGCCGAAGAGAAAGGCGAACGCGCGCCGGAAGCTATCATTATCGCGGAAGGCGAGGTACGTCCAGCAGGCGGTCCTGGGCAGGCTTACGGCGAGGGGCATCGCCGTCGCCGTCGCCGCCGCCGCGGACGCGGAGGGCGCACAGAGGACTTCACGCAGGCCGCGCAAGCCGGCATTCCCGTGGAGAGTGCCCAAGCGCAGATGGAGAGCGAGCCTGAGGAGGCGGCGCAGCCGCTGCATCCGTCAATGGCTTCAGGCCAGGCCGAGGGCGAAGGCCGCCGGCGCCGTCGCCGGCGTCGCCGCCGCCGCGGACACGGTGCGGCTGCGGAGGGAGTGCCGCAGGCGCCCTCAGCGGTGCCCGACCGCCATATCTTCCGCGTGGGCGCCGACGGAAGTGCAGAACCCACCGGCCAGACGGCTCCGCGCGAACCCGTTCGTGCCATCGCGCCGTGGAACCGAAAAGCGCAGCCGCCCGCCGTCGAGCCGCCGCCGCCGCACCTGCGGGCTCCCGAAGAGCACGCAAAGCCGACCAAGCCTGCGCGCCGGCGCCGCACGGCCGCTGCTCAGACGACCACGGGCGTAGGCGGCGAGCTCGCGGCCTCGCGCACTGCGGCGCTTCCGGCGCCGGAGCCCGCGGAGAAACCGAAACGCACGCGCCGCACGAAGGCGGTCGCCGAAACGGCGGCGCCGGCCGCGGCGCAGGCGGCTGCGAAACCGAAGCGCACGCGCAAGACGGCCGCGCAAACGCCTGCCGAAGGCGAGGCGCCGGTCAAACGCACGGCGCGCGCCCGCAAGAGCGCCGAGGATCACACTGCAGCGGAGCCTGCGGTAAAGAAGACTCGCGCAACGCGCAAAACGAGCGCGCCGAAGACGACGACGCGCAAGAAGAAGACCAAGTCCTAGTCGACGCGGCTACTGCCGCACGATCTCGGCAATAAGTGCATCCGGCGTGCATGCCGCGCCGGATGCATACGCGGTCTCGAACGCGGAGCTGCCGATTCGCTCTCTCGCGCGCCGCATACGCCGATCGAAGTGCCGCTGCGCCCCAGGTAGACGCGGGACCGCTTCACGCTGCCGGTATCCTTCCAAATAACCGGCGATGCGCGCAGCCAATTCGTCGCGGCCCAGGTCGCCGGCGAGATACAGCCCCGCCTCGAGCAGCATAGTCGCGTACTCGCGATGCGGATGCTCCTGCAGCAGCGCGTGCGCGCTGCGCAGTGCGGAGGCCGCGCGCTCCCACTCACGCCGCTCCAGGCGGTAGTGCGCGATGCTCGCGAGTTGCCATGCCTGCGCGCACGGATTGCGCAGCCGCTCGAAGATCGCCAAACTTTCCGATGCGTATGCAATGGCGCTCTCGTAATCGCCGGTTTGTCCCGAAATTTCACCCAGGTTCGCCAAGACCGTTCCGGCGTTCACCGAAAGGCCGAGTTCGCGGAAGATCTCGAGCGATTCCAAGAAATACGTGCGAGCCCGTTCGAAGTCCAAGTGCAGATCTGCCGCCGCAGCGCCCAGGTTCATCAAAACGACGCCGACGCCCCGGCGATCTTGTGCGGCACGATGATGCGCCAGCGCGGACGTATACCACTGCGCGGCGGAGTCCGCATTGCCTAAGTGCTTCTCGGCATTGCCGAGCGCGTTACATGCGCGTCCCAATTTTACACGGTCCCCGGACTCTTCCGCCAGCGCGAGCATTTCGCCGGCGTACTCGCGCAGCGCCGTGAAATCGCCGTCGCTATGGGCTGCGAGCGCAGCTGCGTACAGCAATTCTCCGCGCCGCGAATCGCCGGGCGGAGCGCTGCCCAATGCGCGTTCTATCCATGTGCGGGCTTCCCGCGTGCGGCCGGACTGCGCCCACCAATCGCGCAGAGCGAGTACGAGTTCGAAGCCAATCTGCGCTCGCGTTTCGTCCGCGAAGCTGCGTTCGAGCGCGACGCGGAACTCCGGCCACTCGCGCGCACCGGCGAGCAGTGCACGTTCGGCACCGTCGCGATCGACCTGTACGCTCAGGCGCTGCGCAAACGCGAGATAGTACTCTGCGTGGCGAGCGTACACGAGCGGTTCCTCGCCGCGTTCGCGCAGATACTGTGCGGCGAACGCGCGCGTGGATTCCAGCAGCACGAAGCGCTCCTCGTCGTCGTGCAGATGCACGGACGAGGCCATGTTCTTCTCGAGGATTTCATCGAAAGCAGCGGCCGCTTCGCCCGGCCGCAGCGGCGGGAAGCCGCAGATGTCGCGTGCAGCATCGGGATCGAAGGCGCCTCCGAAGACGCTTAGCCGCTCGAACAAACGCTGCGCGCGTTCGTCGAGCAAACCGTAACTCCAAGCGATGGTTGCCTCGAGCGTACGGTGCCGGTCCGCAAGCGCGCGGCGGCCACTCACGAGCACCTCGAAGCGGTCGCGCAGCGCCGCGGCAAGCTGCGCCGGAGAGAGCGTTTTCACGCGGGGGGCCGCCAGTTCGATCGCCAGCGGCAGATCGTCGAGTTGCTCGCAAATATCGCGGATCTGCTCTCGTTCCTGCGCATCGAAGATGATTCCGGGAAACGCAGCGGCGGCGCGCGTGCAAAAGAGCGCCTGCGCGTCGTCTCGCGTGAGGGGGCTCAAATGAAAGACGCGCTCTTGCGCCAGCCTAAGTGCCTCACGGCTGGTCGCCAGCATCGTGGCGCGCGGCGCATGCGCGAGCAGCGCTTCGCAGAGCTGCGACGCAGCGCCGGCGACGTGCTCGCAGTTGTCGAGCACCACCAAGCAATGTTTTGCGGCGAAGAAGTGCAGCACCGCATCGCGCGGATGGCGGTGTGCGCCTTGCCGGCGATCGAGAATCGAAGCGAATGCCGCGTCGAGGTCGGTCGCATCGCGCACGAGGCTCAAATCGAAAAACCAGGCACCGTGCACGTATGCGTGCATCAGCTGATGCGCGACGGCGAGCGCGCAATGCGTCTTGCCTACGCCTCCAGGACCGACGACGGTCGTCATGCGGGAAATCGCCAGACTGCGCGTGAGCGCGTCCAGCTCGATCGAGCGGCCGATAGTTCCGGTGGAAAAAGCCGGTAGATTACCGCTCAGCGGCGGTTCGTCGTCGAGCGCTTGAAGCGAGTCCAGCATGACGCGGTTGCGGCCGGCCGTCTTTGCGGCGTAGAGCGCGCGATCGGCGCGCCGCAGCAGCGGTCGCGCGTCTTCGGCAGTCGCGGCTGCGCTTGCCACGCCGAAGCTCGCGGTGACGCTGCCCTCGCCATGCTGTTCGTGCGGAATCTGCAGCGCGCACACGGCTTTGCGCATGCGCTCTGCGATGCCGAGCACTGCGGCCGGCGGCACGCCGGGAAGTATCGCGGCGAACTCCTCGCCTCCGTAGCGCGCGAAGAGATCGGTGCTGCGCGAGACGCAGGCGCGAGCAGCCTGCGCAACCTGCGCCAGACACGCATCGCCGGCCACGTGCCCGTACGTGTCGTTGAACGTTTTAAAGCGATCGATATCGAGCAGAATGAGGCCGATGGAGCCGCCGTTGCGGCGCGCGCGGTGCCATTCCAGATTCAAGCGTTCGTCGAACACGCGCCGCGTCGCAACGCCGGTCACGGGATCGATCGTCGCGGCAGCTTCCGCCCGCTCTTTTTCGGAGCGCATGAACTCGGCTTGCACGCGCACGGCAACGTACAGCGCGCACGTTTCGAGCAATTGCAGGTCGTGCTCGTCGTACGCTCGCGCCTTTGGGCTTTGGACGGAAAGCACGCCGATTGGGCGCGAGCCGAACCGCAGCGGCACGAATACCGCGCTGGCGGCGTCTTCTTCGGAAGCGCCGGGAATCTGCAGCGGAATTTGCGTCGGGGGAAGATCTTCGGGACCGCGCATAAGCAGCGACTCGCCGGTGTGCATGACGCGGAAGGTTTGCGACTCCGCCCGGATCGGCACGTGCGCGTCGCGCACGGTCACGCCGTGATCGTAGGCAAATTCGATCTGCGCGCCGCGCTCTGACTCGAGCGCGATGAAGACGACGGATGCATCGACGAACTGCGCGAGCAGCACGCAAAACCGCTCGAAAAGATCCGAAAGCGGTCCTTCGACCGAAAGCAGTTCGGCGGTTTGCCGGACCAGCTCGCTGTCGCGCTGGCCGGCCGTCCGTTCCATAACAGCGTTATTCTGAACGGACGGCGGTCACACTTGGGTTCTTTCGGCCTATTGCGTCCCGCCGGGCGTGGCGGTGTCGCTGTGCGCGATCTTGTCGTTCAGATACTGCAGCGCTCGCGCGAGTTGCGTGTCGTGCTGCGGATCGCCGTACCGGGCGCCCTTGTTTTCGTCGACGGTGATGTCCGGCGCGATGCCCAGATGGTTGATGTCGCGATTGTGCGGTGTCAGATATCTTGCATCGGTGATCTTGATCGCGCTGCCGTCGGGAAGCGGTAGAATCTCCTGCACGACGCCCTTGCCGAACGTACGGGTCCCGATGATGGCGCCGACTCCGCTGTCTTGGATGGCGCCCGAGGTAATCTCGGAAGCGGACGCCGTGTGGCCGTTCACCAGAACGGCGAGCGGCAGCGGCGGAATAGCGGTATTCTCCGCTTCATACGTCGTGACGTTCGAGGCGCGGGACTCCACCGAGACGATCGGACCCGATGCGATGAACTTGGAGCTTACGTCGAGCGCGGCTTCCAAATAGCCGCCGCCGTTGTCGCGCAGATCCATGACGACCGCACGAGCGCCTTGCTGCTGCAAGCGATCGAGCGCGCGCGTCAGCTCGTCGCCGGTATCCCGGCCGAATACGGTCAGTTCCACATACCCGATCTTGCCGGGCAGCATCTTCTCGTAGACGGAGAGCTGGTGAATCTGCGCGCGCGTGATGGCGATTGGCGCAGGCATGTTTTTGCCGTCGCGCTCGATCGTCAGTTGCACTTGCGTGCCGGCTTTGCCGCGCAGTTTCCCGGAGGCTTGCTCCAGCGTGAGCCCCTTGGTCGACGCGCCGTCGATTGCGGTGATGACGTCGTCTTGCTGGATGCCGGCCTTATCCGCCGGGCCGTCCGGCACGACGTTGCTCACGTCGATGTACTTCGTCTGCGGATCTTGCTGAATGACGATGCCGGTGCCGGCGAACGATCCGCCGTCCAAGCCCTGGTTGAGCGCCGCGTACTCTTTGGGCGAGAGAAACACGGTGTACTTATCGTGCACCGAGCCCATCATGCCTGAAATGGCGGCGTACGCAAGCGTGTGCGTGGTCACCTTGCCCTTTGCCAATCGCGCCGCGACGTCAACTTCGTGTCCGACCGCGCGTGCAGTGCGCGAGACGTTGTCGCTCGCGAAGATTGGCGGGAGCGAACCCTTGATGCCCGCGGTCTTCAGCTCTTTCTGCATCTCGACCCGAGCGCCGTCGACGATCGCTTGCGGGTCGGTCTTCTGGTAGAAGTCCGCACGCAGCTTGTCGTAGCTGAACTGAATCTCCGTGGCGTCGAGCGGCGAGATGGTCGGCGCAGGGGCGGCCGCCGAGCCGGCGGCGGGGAATTGGGCGGCTGCGAGCAGCAGGGCGGCGGCAGCGGCCAGAGCAGTGATTCGCTTCATAAACCTACTAACGTGTTTGACGGTTCAAAAATGCCTTAGCGGCAGCGAGTTGCTTGTCTTTGGGCGTGTCGATGATCGATACGTCCGGGCTCTGCGGCACGACGATGTCCGGCTGGATACCCTTGTGCTGGATGTCGCGGCCGTTCGGCGTGACGTAGCGTTGGGTGGTGATCTTCAGCGCGCCGCCATTCGGCATCGAGAAGATGCCTTGGACGACGCCCTTTCCGAAGGTCTTGGTGCCGATGAGCGTGGCGAGCTTGTAGTCCTGCAGTGCGCCGGAGGTGATCTCCGAGGCGCTCGCGGTGTAGCCGTTGACGAGCACGACGAGTGGGGTCACACCGTGAAGCACGCTGCCCGTGGCGCTTTGCGTGTCGCGATTGCCGTACCGATCGATCTCCGTGACGATTGCGCCTTTCGGAATGAAGAGGCTGGAGATGTCGACGGCCGCGTTGAGCAATCCGCCGCCGTTGTCGCGCAGATCGAGAATCGTGCCTTTCACGCCGTGCGCTTTGCCGTCGAGCAGTGCTTTGCGGACCTCGGCCGCGGAGGTCTCGCCGAAGTCGGAGAGGCGGATGTACTCGTAGCCGTTCTCGATCTTCGCGTGCACGGTCGGCACGTGAATGATCTCGCGCGTGATGTGGTACTCGTGCGGCGCCGGCTTCTTGTACGCGTGCGTCGTAATCGTGACAATCGTGCCTTCGGGCCCGCGGATGAGCCGCTCGACTTTGTCGAGCGCCATGCCGTGAACCGGCTGGCCGTTGATGCTCTGCACGACTTCATCGCCGTGCATGCCGGCGCGCGCGGCGGGCAAACCGTCGATGGGCTGAACGATCACCTGTCCGTCTTTGAGTTGGTAGATGAAGACGCCGATGCCGCCGAAATCGCCGCCGTTGAGCTGTTCGTTCAACGCTTTGATCTGTTCGGGCGACAAATAGACGGTGTACGGATCGTGCAGTGAGTCGAGCATCCCCGCGAGCGCTGCCTGCGTGAGCTGGTCGCGGCCGTCGTTACCTAAATAGCGTGCGTAATGATCCTGCGCGTACGTGAGCTGGCGATCGAGAACGTGCACGTCTTGCGCCGCATCACCGGCGCTCTGCGCCGAGGGCAGCGCCGGCGTGACGGCAACGTGCTTGGCTTTGAGTGCCGCACGCAGATACGATTCAAGCGCGCTGTGCTCGCCGTTTACGAGCGATTGCGAATCGACGGGTTTGTAATAGACGCGCTCGACCTGGCGGTAGGCAAGACCGAGCAGTTGCTGATCTACAACCTGCGGGCCGAGGACGCTGCCGACGTCGATCGACGCGACCTTGCCCGTCTCGTCGCTTTGATCGTCTGCGTTCGCCGTGCTGCTCGCCGCGGGAGCGGCCTGGAACGAGTGCACGTACAGCGCACCCGCGAACGCGGCGACGATGAAGATGACGGCGGCGAGAAGCCAGCGGATTCCGGAAGACACGTTGAGCGAGCGATCCTTTTAATGAACGGGTAGCGGCGTGTACGTACCCGCTTAGTACCCAGATTGCGCACCGGCGGTTTCGCGGCGGCGAGCTTGCTCCTAGTGCAAGTAGGGGACCGGGTCGACGGGTTTGCCGTTGATGCGTACTTCAAAGTGTACGTGGGGGCCCGTAGAGGCGCCTGTGGAGCCGACCGCACCGATGGCCTGGCCCTTTTGGACCTGCTGCCCGACCGAGACGAAGATCTGCGAGCAGTGGCCGTAGCCGGTCGCCATCCCGCCGCCGTGGTCGATGAGGATGTAATTGCCGTAGCCGCCGTACCAACCCGCCGATATGACCGTACCCGACGCCGCCGCAGTGATCGTCGTTCCCATGGGTGCCGCGATGTCGAGGCCTTGGTGGAACTCCATGCCGCCGCCGAACGGGTTGCGGCGGTAGCCGAACGGCGAGGTGATCGTTCCCGACACCGGCCAAGCGAGCGCGCCCGGTGCGCTCGTGGTTCCGACGATGCCGGCGGCGCGGCGCGCGGCCTCACGCTGCGCCTCGATCTCGCGCTGCCGCTCGACGATGAGCGCCTCGAGCTGCGCTTCTTCGGTCGCGGAGAGATCTTCAATCTGGGCGACTTCGCTCGCCACGTGGCGGCGCTGCGCGTCCGCGACGTCGACGAGGTTTTGCCGCTCCGACGCCAGGATGTCCAGCTGGTTACGCGCGCGCTGCTGCGCCTGCTCTTGGTTCTGCAGTGCAGCCTGCGTCGACTCGAGGTTCTGCTGTGCCGAGGCGACCTTTACTTCGGCAATTTTACGCTCGCGCACCGCGCGCTGGTTCGCGGCGATGAGCAAACGCAGATCTTCCCACCGCTCGACGAAGTCCGTGAATGATCTCGAAGCCAGCAGGACGCTCAAATACCCGAGATCGCCGTGCTCGTAGACGTCGACCAAACGGCGTTTGAGCAAGTCGTCGTGCAGTTTGAGCGACCTCTCCGCGGCATCGAGCTGAACCGTGTTCCACTGCAGCTTGAGCTGCGTGCTGCGCTCCTGCGCTGCGAGATCGCCCAGGCGCACGTTGACGCTCGCGATGGCGGCGTTGGTCTGCTCGAGCTGCGACTGCAGGTTGGTGACGCGCACCGTTGCGGCCTGCAGTTCCGTGCGTTTCTGGTGCAAACGCGCGTGGATCGCCTCGGTCTTCTTACGCTGCGCTTCGATGCGCGAGTTCAGCGTCGACGGCATCGCCGTCGCCGGAAGCATGCTCACGATCAGCAGCGCTGCGGCGCTTCGAAGACCTGCCTTCATTTTCTGCGTTTGTCCTTTACGTACACCGATCCGCCGATCGACTTGGCGTACCGCTTGAGCTCTGCGGCTGCCTCGCCGATCTGCGCGTAGTTGTCTAGCGGGCGTTTCGCGTTTGAAACGATCGCGATTGAGAGCGACATGATGGGAAAGCGGTTAAGCGTGCCGCGGCGGTCGCGCGTCTCGATGTATCCTTGGCGCAGATCCTGCGGCGTATACAACTTGCGGATGTCGCGGTCGAACATGTCGATGATCTCTCGCGCGATCTCTTCAGAGCGTTCCGGCAAAGTGACGATGATGAAGTCGTCGCCGCCGATGTGTCCGACGAAGTCCTGGGTCGTACCCCGCCGCCGCACCGCGTCGACCGCGCTCGAAGCGACGAGCTGGATCGCTTCGTCGCCATGAGTGAAGCCGTACACGTCGTTGAACGCCTTAAAGTTGTCCAAGTCCAGATATAGAACCGCGAACGGCGCTTTGGTTTCTATGCGCCGCCGCAGATCCGCCTCGATGGCGAGGTTTCCCGGCAATCGGGTGAGCGGCGAGAGCGACGAGTCGACCTCGACGCGGCGAATCTTCGCTTTTACGCGCGCCAGCAGTTCCTGCGGGCCGAACGGCTTGGTGATGTAGTCGTCTGCGCCCGCGTCGAAGCCGGCCAGCTTGTCCTCCACCTCGGATTTCGCCGTGAGCATGATGATCGGAACGTGCGTGTTCGCCGGATGGCGGCGAATGCGGCGCGCCACTTCGTACCCGTCCATGATCGGCATCATCACGTCGAGCACGACGAGATCGGGCTGCATCGAATCGAGCATGTGCAGCGCCTCTTCGCCATTCGGCGCGGTCGAAACGTCGTAGCCCGCGAGCTCGAGATTCGTTTGAATGATCTTGCGCAAATTGCGGTCGTCGTCGACGACGAGGATGCGCTTTCCCCCGGCCTCCTCCAACTGCTTCATCGGATGGGAAGCCTCAGCGTGAATGTCGTGCCGGCGCCGGGCTCGCTGCGCACGTCGATCGTTCCGCCGTGCGCGCGGACGAGTGCGTGAACGATGTACAAGCCCAGACCGCTTCCGCCGACGTTTTTCGCGTCTTCGGATTGCGCGCGGAAGAACCGGTCGAAGATGTACGGCAGATCGCCTTCGGCGATGCCCACGCCTCGATCGCGAATGGTGACGACGGTTTGCGCGCTCGACGCATGCGCTTCTACGTCGACGGCCCCACCCTGCGGCGAGTATTTGAACGCGTTCTCGAGCAGATTGCGGAAGATGTCCCGCAAACGGTCCGGATCGCCGGAGACCTCGACGCCGCCGCATCGCCGCTCGAGCGGATGCGCGACGGGATCGTGATGCACCTCGCGCAGCGCTTCGTCGAGAATCGCATCGAGCGAAACGCTCACGCGGCGCCGCAGCATATGTCCGAGCTCCACGCGCGTGACCAGGAGCATATCGTCGACCAGCCGGGAAAGCCGATCGGCCTGCTGCTCGACGACGCCGAGGAATTCGTCGCGGTGCGATTCGTAGAGCGAGGGATTGGTGCGCAGCGTCGCGGTGTACGCTTTGATTGCCGCCAGCGGTGTCTTTAATTCGTGCGAAACGGTGCTGACCAGCTCGTTCTTGAGCTGCTCGATCTCTTGCACGCGCCGCTTTGGCGCAAATGCGAGCATCCAGCCTTCGACGGCGGCACCCCTCTTGAGAACGACGGATCGCGCGGTCACGCGCACGGCCTCGCCGGCGGAATCGCGCAGCACCACGCTGTGGGTTTGGCGCTGCTCTTCGGAGGTGCAGACCTCCGAGGCGTTCGCTTCGTGCAGCAGCGCATCGAGTTTCGTACCGATGAGGCTCTCGGCCGAGAATCCGAGGATCGTTTCCGCAGAGGGTGAGAAGCGCACGATGCGGCGCTCTTCGTCAAGGTGAATGACGCCGTCGTCGACGATCTGTGCGACCGCCGACAGCAGCGCCTTGGCTGCGAGGAGTTCGTCGAGAAGCTCGCGGTTTACGTCCGCAGGTAGCGTCCGACTGCTATCCAAGAAGCAACGACTCCCACCGCGGCACCCACGCCGAATAACTGCAGAATGAGCGAAGACACGTCGATGTGCGCCGCGCTCAGCTGCAGCCACGGCAGGGCGAGCGCGAGTTTGGGCACGAGCGTCGCGCGCGCGATGGCGAGCACCGCCACCGCGAGAATGACGCCGAGCGCGCCGTCGATGAGACCTTCGCAGATGAAAGGCAATCGGATGTACATGTTCGTTGCGCCGACCAGTTGCATGATCGAGATTTCGCGGCGCCGTGCGAAGACGGTCAAGCGAATCGTGTTAGAGATGATGATCCCTGCGACCAGAATGAACAGTCCGATGAGCGCGATGCCGACGCGCCGCGCGACGCTGACGATCTGCAGCAAGCGCTGCACGACGTCTTGTCCGTAATCGACGCTCTCGACGCCAGGGAGTTTCTTGAGCGAGGCCGCGACCGCGGGAACGAGCTCCGGCTGGCGCACCTTGACGCGGAATTTGTCGGGCAGCGGATTCTCGGTGAGAATCGAGGTGTCGATTTGACCCTTCATCCGCTCGCGCAGTTCGTGCAGCCCTTGCGCTTTGGGCACGTACTCGGACGAGAGAATGCGCTCGTCTTTCGCAAACGCGGTACGCAGCGCGTCCTCCTGCGCCTTCGTCGCAGACGGCACGGTGTAGACCGAGATCGTGATTTGGCTCATTGCGTCGTTCGCGATATGCGAAACGCTGGCGCGCGCATAGAGAAACGCGCCGAGCAGAACGATCGTCACCGCAACGGTGCCAATCGCGGTTGCTTGCATGCCTGCGTTGCGGGTGAAGTTTCGAAAAACCTCACCCAGAAAGAATCTGATCTTGCCCCAGTCCAAGGAAGTAATACCCTCGCTCTTCGTCGGTAACGACGCGGCCGTTTTCCAAACGGACGACGCGCCGCCGCATACGGTCGACGACTGCTTGATTGTGCGTGGCGACGACCACGGTCGTGCCTTTGAGGTTGATGCGCCCGAGCAGCTCCATGATCTCGGTCGTGGTTGCCGGATCCAGATTGCCCGTCGGTTCGTCGCAGAGCAAAATCTTCGGATTGTTCACCAGGGCGCGCGCGATCGCCGCGCGCTGCTGCTCGCCGCCTGAGAGCTCGCCCGGGTACATGCGGCTCTTGTGCGAGAGCCCGACCAAGTCGAGGCAGCGCGGCACTTGGCGCATGACGTCGCGCGTGTGCGCGCCGGTGACTTGAAGCGCGAAGGCGACATTTTCCCAAACCGTCTTGTCGGTCAGGAGCTTGAAATCTTGGAATACCACGCCCAGATGCCGGCGAAGCATCGGCACGCGGTTACGCTTCAGGCGGTCTACCCGGATGCCGTCCACGGTGATTTCACCGCTGGTCGGAAACATCTCGCGGTAGAGAAGCCGAAGGAGGCTGGATTTTCCGGTTCCGGAGTGCCCTACGAGGAAGACGAAGTCGCCCTTACCGATCTCAAGATCGATACCGTCGAGGGCGCGCACTCCGTTCGGATACACGAGAGAGACGCCGCGTAATGAGATCATCGCTGCAAAAGGGTTTTTCAGACCCTCCGTGTGGATACCTTGCGCTGTTATGAATTTTGACTTAACCGACGAACAGAAGGCCATCCGGCGGACCGTCCGCGAGTTTGCCGACGAGCGCGTCGCGCCGCGGGCCGAAGAAATGGACCGCGAGGAAGCGTTTCCGTACGATCTCGTCAAGGAGATGGCGGAGCTTGGCCTGATGGGCTTGCCCTTTCCCGAGGAGTACGGCGGCGCAGGCGCCGACACGGTGAGCTATGCGCTTGCCGTGATGGAACTCGCGCGCGTCGATGCGTCCACCGCAATTACGATGGCGGCGCACGTCTCGCTCGGAGCCAGCCCATTCTATCTTTTCGGCACGGAAGAGCAAAAACAGAAGTATTTGGTGCCGCTCGCGCAGGGCAAGATGCTCTGGGGCTTCGGGCTGACCGAGCCCAATGCCGGAAGCGACGCGGGCAACACGCAAACCAAAGCCGCGCTCAAAGACGGCAAGTGGATCGTCAACGGCACCAAGGCGTTCATCACGAACAGCGGCACGGAGATCAGCGGCGGTACGACGATAACCGCCGTGACCGGCGCCCGCGAGAACGGCAAGCCGGAGATCAGTAATTTGATCGTCGAGCAGAACACGCCCGGTTTCAGCCGCAGCAAGAAGTACAAGAAGATGGGCTGGCGCGCGTCGGACACGCGCGAGCTTTCCTTTGTAGACGCACAGGTACCGCAGGAAAACATCCTCGGCAAACGCGGCGATGGCCTCAAGAATTTTCTGACGATCCTGGACGGAGGCCGCATCTCCGTCGCCGCGCTTTCGGTCGGGCTTGCCCGTGGGGCATACGAGGAAGCGTTCAAATACGCGAAGGAACGAACGGCGTTCGGGCAGCCGATCGGCAAGTTCCAAGCAATCCAGTTCAAGCTCGTCGATATGCTTACGCAGATCGAGCACGCAGAGCTCATGGTGCTCAAAGCGGCGTGGGAGAAAGATCAGAAGCGTGACTTCGCTCAGACCGCAAGCTACGCCAAACTCTTCGCAGCCGAACTCTCGCATCGCGTCGTGAACGAGGCTGTGCAGATTCACGGCGGGTACGGCTTCATGGACGAGTATCCGGTCTCGCGCATGTACCGGGATCAGAAAATCAACGAGATCGGTGAAGGCACCAACGAAGTCCAGCGAATGGTCATCGCCAAGATGATGGGCCTGTAGCGAAAAGGCCGCGCGTTGCGCGGCCTTTTTTTAATAAATGCTCGCCGTCTCTTCCGCGAACATCATATTGTGAACGGGAAGCTTTCGCGGCTCGGCGCGCCCGGCTCCGCCGGCGCGCCTGATGCGCTCGTTCAAGACCGCGTCGAACTCGTCGTGCGCCTCTTCCGTTTCCCAGACCTCGATGACGAGCATTCCGCCGCCTTCGCGCCTGCAGGCTACGTGCGCTACCACGCCGTCCGCCAGGCCTTCGTCGGCGATCTGCTCGCTTACGCGATCGTACACGTCGATCGACGCATTCGGCGTTTCATACATGTAGAGAACAGCCATAGAGCCTCCCGTATGAGCTGAACGTAGGGAAGCTCACTATAACCCCGCCCTTCGCTTCGCAAAACGCTCGAGCAAGCGGTTAGCGCTTATTGCTACTTGCCATCGCGAGTACTTGTCATCGTGAGGTATCGAACGACCGCGAACGCAAGTGAGCGGCGCCGAGCGTGGTCGAGGCGTCGGCGCCGTACATTAGTTGACCAAACCGCTACCGGCGTGTTACTTTGTAGTGCAAAGTGAATAGTAGTTCTCTCGATGGTCACGCGAAATCGCGGCACTGTCGGGTCGCTCTGTGGATTGCGAGCGCGGGACTCTTTGTGCCGGCCCTGGCAGAGCTCGTTTACGCAGCAACGGACGCAACCGATTCGCCCGCCGGGTTTCTCACCGCCCTGTCGGAGCCGGTGCTCGTAGTATGTTGGTTCATCGCAGCAGCGTTCGCGATCGTATCGAGCATTGAATCGTTCCGTTTACGTCAGAAGCGGACAGCTGCTTTTATGTTCATTGTATTCATCGCGGGCGTCCTTTCAGGCGCATACGCCTGGCGCGTTGGAGCCGTAATACGTTTTTCGATTCACAAGCACTCCTTCGACGCAGTAGTGGCGCGAAGCGCTGAGCGCCCACCTCTGCTCGACTTCCTTTGGGAAAGTGGCTGGGACGTCAGTACGGTGCTTGTGTACGACGAATCGGACGAAATCGTAAAGCCAGCCGATGCACGCTCAATGCAGTGGAAGCGGAAAGCTCGGGCACTGGCCTTATGCCGCAATTTCGTGCAACCTTTGTGGGATCACTATTACATCGCCAAGGAAGGGGCTTGCTCTGATTGAGGCAGCTTGCGCCTCGACTGCGCTCGCCGTGCTCGCGGTCGTTCGATACCTCACGATGACAACTCGGCGCCGCTCGCTGTGCTCGCGGTCGTTCGATACCTCACGATGACACCTGGCGTCGCGATCGTTTGATTACGATGACGAGGGTTGGCGCTGTACTACCGTTGCCCAGCCGGAGTAGTAGCCGCCGAATTCTTCGGCGAGTGTGGTGAGCGCGGTGCGCATTTCGGTGATCTTGAACGGATCGATCGTGTCGCGCTTGCTGCAGCGCACGGCGTTTACCGAGTCGTCCACGGCGATCTCGTAGCCGTGATCGGCCATCGCGCGCGCGAAGATCTCCCGCTTTTCCGGATCGTCGAAGCGGATGGTGTGCTCGATGGGACGCTCGCGCTCGAAGTCGTCCCCGGCGTCGAGCAGTGCCTGCAGCGCTTTCATGTCGTTGGCGAATGCGAGCTGATGTTCGTCCGGGTAGAGATACGCGCTATAGATGCTCCACGTGGGATCCGATGCGGAGAGCGCGCGGTAGCGGTACTCGGAATGGAACCCCATCACGTCCGCAACGACCTCGGCGGCGTCCTCGATCAGCGGACCGTAATAGTGAAACGTGCGCATCCCTCGTCCGGTCACGCGTCCCACTTCGATGATGCCGCGCGGCTCCAAAGCTGCTGAAAGCTCTTCCTCAATGCTCTGCAGCGCGCGGTACTCGTGCTCTCCGGTCATGCCGTGCTCGTCCGGCTCGCGCAGCGCCACGGCAACCGTGTAGGCGGCCGGTTTCTCCGATATGGGGGCCTGCGTCTTGAGTGCCAGGTCCACGGCAATCGAGATCGGCGAGCCCTCCATGCGGGCGAAGTAGGACGACCAATCAGCCATATACAGCATGTTTCCCCGAAGGAAGCGGATGTGCTTGCGGGAAGGCTGTCAGGCCAGGAACGTGCCCGAAGGAGTCATCCATGTATCGTCGTCTGCTCGCGGCGGCCGTTCTCGTTCTCGCCGCCTCCGCACCCGCGCTCGCCGCCCTTGCCGTCGGCGCAACCGCTCCGCCGTTTAGCGCGCAAGCCTCGCTCGGCGGGAAAGTCTTTACGTTCGACCTCGCCGGCGCGCTCAAAAACGGCCCCGTCGTTCTCTATTTCTATCCGGCTGCATTTACCAAGGGCTGCACGATCGAAGCGCACACGTTTGCCGATGCGATGGATCAGTTCAAAGCGCTGCACGCAACCGTGATCGGCGTCTCGCACGACAACATCGACACGCTCAACAAGTTTTCGGTGAGCGAATGCCGCAGCAAATTTCCCGTTGCGGCCGACCCGTCGCTGACCGTTGCGAAACAATACGACGCGGTGCTTCCGCAGGCGCCTACCTACGCGAACCGCACGTCGTACGTCATCGCGCCCGACGGTAAGATTCTTGCGACGCTGACGGATCTCTCGCACCCGCAGCAACACGTCGAGAACGCGCTAGCGGTGCTCAAGCAGTACGAGAGTCATCAGTAAAGAGCTTGGTCTGACGGCCGCGTGATTTCACCGGCGGCTCGCCGTCGAGCGCGGTGATCTCGCGCGGTGCCGTTTCGATCGCTGCCAGATCGGGCAGCTCGGCGTCGGGCAGCGAGGCGAGTTCGCGCAGTTTGCGTCCCGCGGGCAGCACGCGGCTCTCCATCGATCCGACGGCCTTGTTGTACGCGTCGGTCGCCTTCTGCAGGCTCGAGCCGATCGTGCCGAAGTGCCCGACGAACGTGCGCACGCGGTCGTACAGCGCGCGTCCGGCCTCCGCGATTTTCTTGGCGTTCTCTTCCTGCTGGCGCTGCTGCCAGCCCAGCGCGTACGAGCGCAAGAGCGCCATGAGCGTGAGCGGGCTGGCGATGTAGACGCCTTTGCCCGCGCCGTACTCGATTAGTTCCGGATTCTCGGTGCAGGCGGCGCTCAGGAACGCCTCGCCCGGAACGAACATCACCACGAAATCCGCCGAACCGTCGATGCGCTGATAATTGCGCCGAGCGAGCAGGTCGACGTGGTTCTTGAACGCACCGGCGTGCGAGCGCATCTTTTCGCGGCGCGCCCCCTCGTCGGCGGCGTCGACGGCATCCAAGTACGCGTTCAGCGGTACCTTCGCATCGACGAAGATCTTTGAATTTCCCGGCAGTACGACGGACATGTCCGGGCGTCCGCGCTCGTCGCCTACGTCGAACGTCTGCTGCTCGTTGTAATCGCAGTACGCCTCCATGCCCGCCAGCTCGACGACGCGCCGCAGTTGCATCTCGCCCCATTTTCCGCGGGTGGTCGGATTGCGCAGCGCCGAGGTGAGCTGCGATGCCGCGGTCTCCATCTTGCCGCTGCGCTCGATGAGGCCGGTGATTTGCTCGCGTAAGCCCTCGTACGCGCCGATGCGGTCTTTCTCGATCGCTTTGACGAGCGCGTCGAACTCAGTGAGTTTTTGCTGCACGGGAGCCACGACCGCGCTGAAACGTTCGTTCGCGAGCGAGAGGAACGAGTCGCGCTGCGTCTGCGCGATGCGCGCGTTGGTTTCGTGCAATTCGTTCTTGAGACGCTCGCCAATCGTTTCGAGCTGCGAGCGCTGGAGCGTTCGCATCATGAGCCAGGTGAAAGCGCCGCCCACGACCAGACCGGCGACGACGGCAAAAACGATCGAAAGTGAGAACGTCACCTGCGGATCGTTCGACTTAACTCTTCAAATACTTCGTGAGGAACGCAATCGTCCGGCGCCATGCGTCTTCGGCCGCCACGGGGACGTACGAGGCCCGCGTGTCGTCGAAGAAGGCGTGACCCGAGGTCGGATAAATGGCGATGTCGTTCGGCGCGCGCAGCAGTTTGCGGAACGCTCGCACGGTGTCCGCGGGAATGCTGGTGTCTTTCTCGCCGTAACTGCCGACGATGGGCATGCGGATGCGCGATGCGTCTATCGACGCGACCTTGCCGTAGAATACCGCGTCCGCCGCAAAGACGTCGTCGTTGTCGATTGCCTGCCGCAGCGCGATCGCGCCGCCCATGCAGAACCCCATCACGCCGGCCTTGCCTTGCGGATGCGCCGTTTTCAGCCAGAGCGCCGCGGCGCGCAAATCGCTGTCGACTTGCGCGTTCTGCAGCTTCTCCGCAAAGGGACGGAATTTGCCGATGTCCGTCTCGCCGTCGCCGCTGGGAGCGCCGAAACGCGAATACAGATCGGGCGCGATCGCGGCAAAACCGGCTTTCGCAAACCGGCGCGCCACTTCGCGAATGTTAGCGTCGACGCCCCAGATGTGCATGACGATGACGATGCCCGGGGTGTTCGGGCGCGCATTTCGCGGCTGCGCGACGTAGGCGGGCATCAGCGTATCGGGGCGGCGCAGTTGCACGTGCGCGACGTCGATCGCCGGATCGTCTTCCGGAATGGGTGGGAGTTGTTGTGCGTTGACTCCGTTCATCGTTGCTGCTCCTACCGCGGCGCCCGCCGCCAGGCCCACGAACCTGCTGCGTTTGATCATACGCAAACCGCCCTCCGCTGCGAGAGTGCCGCTTCAAACGCGGCCGTCCCTTCACCGCTGCCGAGCACGACGCGCACAAACGCGCGCTGGGCCGGCGAGAGCGTGCGTTCGCGAACTGCGGCGATGAACAGCGATCGGTGCAGCGGAAGATCGCCGATGGTCAGCATCCGGACCGCGCCGGCGCGCGCTTGGGGCTCGACCGCGAACCGCGAAAGAATCGCGACGCCCAGGCCCGCTTCGACGGCTCGTAAAATCGCCTCGATGCTCGGCAACTCAAGCACGACGCGCGGACGCACGCCGGTACGCACGAGCGCTTCGTAACCGAGGTCGCGCGTTCCCGAGCCCGCCTCGCGGCTGACGAACGGCAGCGCGGCCAAATCGGCCGCACGCACGCGGCGCTTGTTCTGCAGCATTGCCGAGGGCGCGACGACCACCAGTTCGTCTTCCATGAACGCAGCGGTGAGGATCGCGGGATCGTCGATGATGCCCTCGACCAGCGCGATGCCGAGCTCGTGCGCGCGGAGCATTTGCGCGATCGCGCTGGTGTTGGCGATGCGCACGTCCGCTCGAATTTGCGGACGTTCCCGCAGATACCGTGCCAGCAGCGAGGGCATGAGATAGGTTCCGATCGTGAGCGTCGCGCCGAGGCGAAGCGTGCCGGTTGTCGCCTCCTTGAACTCGGTCATGTCGGCGCCGAGCGCGGCAATTGCGTCGACAATGGCGCGGGCCCGCTCGGCCAGATACGCGCCGGCCTCGGTGAGCACCGGACGCCGGTTCACGACCTCGACGAGCGGCACGCCGACCTCGCGAGCCAGATTGGCCACGTGCTGGGTGATTGCGGGCTGCGTGACGCGCAGCCGGCGGGCGGCTTTGCTGAACGAGTGCTCTTGCGCCAGAGTCACGAGCGCCTGGAGCTGCGGCAACGAGATCGCCATGTAGATATAAGCATAACTACGGTATACTGATAAGTCCACTAATTTGACTTATAATCAGCCGGGACGTACGATTTCGACATGCTACGCCGAGTGATTGGAGCGCTCGCGGCGTTTGCGTTTGCGGCTGCGCTTTGCGGCGCCGCCTCGCAAGCGCGGCCCGCCGTCTTCGCCGCCGCGCCGGTCGATCAAGTGCTGGACTTGCACGGAGATCCCGCGGGCGCGCAGCTGGTCATCTTCATGGCGGGAAATCAGTACATGGTCATGCCGCGGCTGCTCGCGGCGTTTCGCCGGCAATATCCGCAGGTGCGCGATATATTCTACGAGACGCTTCCGCCCGGCGTCGTCGTGCGCCAAGTTCGCGCGGGTTCGCTGCAAATGGGAAATCTGCGGATCAGCGCGCAGCCCGACGTTTTGCTTGCCGGACCGCGGGGTATGCGAACGCTGCACGAGATTCGCAAGGTTTCGGCGTGGCTTCCGTACGCGTCGAACAGCCTTGCGATACTGGTGCGCTCGGGCAACCCGCTGCGCATCACATCGCTGAGCGATTTGGGCCGCGCCAACGTGCGCGTCGTCATGCCGAATCCGAAATGGGAAGGCGTGGCCGAGCAAGTCGAAGGAGCGTATGCGAAGGCTGGGGGCACGCAACTCGTGCATACGATTATGGTGAGCAAACTGGCAGCCGGAACGACGATTCTGACGCGCATTCATCATCGGGAAACGCCGCTGGACCTGATGGAAGGTCGCGCAGATGCGGGACCAGTATGGCTTTCCGAAGCGCTGTATCAGCACCGCATCCGTCCGCTCGATTACGTTCGCATTCCCGCCTCGCAGAACGTGCAGGCGCAATACGAGGCGGCGCGCGTGAATGGCGCGCAGCACGCGGCCGCAGCGCGGGCTTTCGTTACCTTTATGCAATCGCCGCAAGCTCGCGCGATCTTCGAATCGTTCGGCTTCGGCCCACCGCGTTAGGGAGGTCTCATGAATCGCGGAACCTTCATCGTCTCCTCGGCGAGTTTGGCCGCTTTAGGAGCCGCGCCGGCCGCAGCGGCGCAATCGGTGCCCGGGGGAACGCACCTGGTCGAGCGTAAGGCGGATTTCGACGAAGCCGCGTTCGTACGTCTGGTGAACAAGCCGGCGGACATCCGCATCGTCGTCGAAGCGGTCTCGTTCCACCCGCCGGTGTTCGCCAACATCAAGAACGCTTTGAACGGGCTCGAATTCGGGTTCGGTTATCCGGAGAACCGCATTTCGATCGCGTTCGCGCCGCACGGTCCTTCCAGCGCGTTCACGTACAGCGACGAGATGTGGAGCAAATACAAGCTCGGCGACTTCTTCAAGTTGAAGGACGCGAGCGGCAACACGATTACCTCGAACACATTTTTGGCGCCGGCCAAACCGCCCGGCTCGTCGAGCGATCCGGACGACGAGAACGGCTTGTACCAAGACACGTCGATACAGACGCTGCAGAAACGCGGCGTGATCTTTTTCACGTGCCACACAGCGGTAGAAGAGCAGTCGCGCGCGCTCGTGAAAGCCGGAAACGCTCCGTCCGGCATGAGCCC
>Ga0070714_100000804_pt1 | contig 22213 bp, 15 predicted proteins | sample LARL83metaG_FD_65450 | JGI IMG/M metagenome (GOLD analysis project Ga0070714, IMG submission 65450) | Corn, switchgrass and miscanthus rhizosphere microbial communities from Kellogg Biological Station, Michigan, USA - LAR L8-3 metaG | ecosystem: Host-associated > Plants > Roots > Rhizosphere ... | reverse complement strand
TGCCACACCCAGCCGGCTTTCGTGGATTGTCCCCGCGGCGCTTTGCCGGTTACCGAAGACTTCCTGAAATGCAAAAGCAAGACGTGGACACGGTTCTCGATTCTGTGTCAGCAACTAAACGCGACCGGGCGCGCGAGCGCCGCCGGATCGCCTAACTCCTGGTCAAGCACCACTTCCGCCACATATCCCGATAGGCGTTTTCCAGGTGACGCACCTGCCCGATCTCATCCATGATGGGCGATGACAACATACTTTGACGCACGTCCTGGCGAAGATTCGGCATGTTCGCTACCATCACCGCCAGATGCAGCGCCACCTTCAGATACTGTTCCGGCGTCTTCGCGACCAGATCGGGCAGTCCGATAGCCGTTAATACACTCGTGCCGGTGCATTGCACAGCCAGACGACCGGCCAGCGTTACCACCGGCACGCCCATCCAAAGCGTATCCAGCGTCGTGCTGCCGCCGTTATAAGGGAATGGATCGAGCGCGATGTCGATATTGCGGAACGCTTCTAGAAATTCCCGCGCCGGAACTGCTCCCTCAAACCGCAAGCGTTCAGGCGGGATGCCATCTTCCATGAAAAAGGCATAAAAGCGCTCTTGCATTGCTTCCGTATCGAGGCCGCCATATTTGAGCAACAGGCGACTGCCGGGAGCGAGGTGCAGAATGGCCGACCAGAGCTTGGCTACCTCGCGCGTGATCTTGCGTGGACTGTTGAACGATCCAAACGTAATGTACCTGTTCTCCAGACAGGGCGGCGGCGCGACGGGAACGTCTGCAAACGGGCGATAGCTGCACAGCACCGGCAGCCGGTATACGGTCTCGCTGAACGCTGCCTCGGTTCCGGGGCAGGGCATATGCGCATCGCCGAGAAAGTAGTCCATGGTCGACAGGCCCGTTGTACTCAGAGCGCCCAACCAGGCAGCTTGCACTGGAGCGGGTTTCAGGGCGAATGCCAGATACGCCTGCCCCATGGTGTGCCCGGCCAGGTCAATCAATATATCGATCTCGTCCGCCCGCACCCTCTCGGCGAGAAGTTCCGGGTCCCGCATTGACGCGAAGCTGTCGGCGCTCGAACGTAGAGTTTCTGTCCACTCGTCCGATTTCACTCCGGTCGAATATGCAAACACCTCAAAATGCGAGCGATCGTGATGCTCGAAAACGGGTGGCAGGAACTTCATCATGGCGTGGTGACACAGCTCGGGCGATACATAGCCCACCTTAAGGCGGCGATCCGGATCTGGGGCGTTGGCGTGAGGGCGAATCCGGGGTGCCAGCGGAGCAGCGTACATGGCATTCCAACGGCAGGCTTCGGCATAGAGCGCTTCCGGAGTGACGTCCGCCAGATAGTTCATCTCAGTTAGGAGTCCGCTGTGAAATTCCTTATTGGGTGCGATCTCGATAGAGCGACGACTGCTCTCGACCGCCTCCTCTATCCGGGCCAGCGCAGCGCAGCTTCTGCTTCGGACCACATGAGCTATGTAATTGGCTGGATCAGCTTCCAGAGCCAGATCCACGGCCGCGATCGCGCTGATCCATTTTCCCTCCCTGACATACATACGGCCAAATAAGGAGTGAACCGTCGCTTCGAGCGACGGATCCAACCGCAACGCATTTGCCAGATGCGTGCGAGCCGGCGTGAGCTCGCCAAGTTGCTCGTATGCGCAACCCAGACTGAATTGCCCCCTCGCCCAGTTGGGGCGTGCCGCCGCGCGTTCCGCCAGTAACTTGACAGATTCCGAAGGGGTTTCAACCGACATCGGCCTAGCCAGTTTCGCCTTATGTTTCCCCATTTGCGTCTCTTATGGTGAAGTGGAGCGGCAAGCGATAATTCTCAGCAAACCAATGAAGTGGCTATAAAAGAAAAATGCCGGAGAGACGGCGGTCACCATCTCTCCGGCTGACTAAGAAAACGCTAACGAGGAGGATTACTTCAATAGCGCCAGTACAGACTGAGGCGCCGAATTGGCTTGCGCGAGCGCAGCCACGCCGGCTTGCAGCAGGATCTGGGCCTTGGTCAAGTTGGCCGCTTCGGCAGCGAGATCAGCGTCTCGAATACGCGATTCGGCGGTTGCCAGGTTGGTCAATTGCGACTGCGCCAGGTTAATGGCATAGCCGAACTGGTTCTCACCTTTACCGACAGAGGCTTGTGCTGAACCGAGGGTGCTGACAGCCGTTGCGAGCGCCGACACAGCAGCCTGGGCTGTGGCTTGGCTGGTGATACCGGCCGTCCCACCGCCAGCGGATATAGCCGAGCTATATACGTTCCCCTGCACGTAGTTTGGCGCACCGCTGTTCACCGTCGTGCTTTCGGCGATGCCAACCGGGGCGGAAGTGCTGGAGCCAGCGACAGTTCCCACCGTGACTTTGAATGCATTCAGCGTGCTGGTAAATCTCAACCCTTCGGTGTTGGTGGTGTTGATTGTGCCTTGTTCTTTGACCGCGACAATCTTGTTGAGGGTCGCGTCGTTGGATTGCTGTAAGGCGGTGTTGATGGTGGCCAGCGCCTCGTCCAGGCTGCGGGCGTTGGTGTTGTTCAGTTTCACTGACAACGTGTGGTCCGTACCGGAGGCATCCGGCGCGGTCACTGTGATGTTCTGCACGTCCGTGCCGTTGCGAATGGCGCCAAAGTAGAAGACGTCACTCGGCGTTCCGCCAGCGGTGGTGTAGCCGACCGCTGTCTGGGCGGACCCACCGGCAGCAAAGGTGGATTTGGTTGAGAGTGCGCTGGCAGTGCTGCCAGTCGTGCCGGCAATCGACACGCCGGTGGTGCCGATTCCGAGGACCGCAACGTCGGTTAGACCGTTGAATCGGAAGTTCGTTCCATTGGTCGAGGTGATCTTGATGTGGGTGGCGTCGACGTTTTGTGCTGCTTTTAGCCCGGCTGCCTGGAAGGTGGCATTGGTCGTGAAGAGTGCGTTTAATTGATCCAGTGCCGACTGCTGCGTGCTGGCTGTGGTAGTGATAGTGCCTGCAACCGCGGGCCCTCCGCCGACGGAGATTTCAAACGTGCTGGTGCCGATTGCATACCCGCCCGATACCGCGGTGTCAAACTCAGTGTTGTCGAAGTTAGTGGCCGTATTTCCGCTCTGAAAACCGCCCAACCCGAGGATGTCGGCCTTATCGCCAGACGCCGATACGGTGAAGGCTTCACCGTGATTGTTGTTGAACACCAGTGCCGTGGTGGTGGTGTGAGCGTTTACTGTGATTCCCGCTGCTTGCAGTTGCGCGTTGTTGGCCACTGCGGTGGTCAGACTGGTAACAAAAGCTCCAACGCTCGTAACGCCCGAAGTGATCGCCAATTGGAGATCTACCGGGGCAGCCAAGCTATCACCCTGGAAACGAACCACGACGGTGCCAGTGTTGCCGAAAAAGGCTCCGTCGGCGGACGTGTTGGCGTGGCCTGTTACGGTGTTTGCAAGCGCAATCCCGGTGGGCACAGAGCCGGTGAAGTTGCCCAGGAAGGCGTTGGCGACCCGGTCGCCCGCTTCCACTTGAAATGACCCGACACTGGAGCTAAACGTGAGCTGCTGCTTGCCGTTAATGTCGGTATTGATGGCCGCGGTGATGTTCTGATTCTTGAAGGCCGTGGTGTACTGCGAACCAGTCGTATTCTGGATGGCCGTGTTGAGGGCCGCCGCTAATGTGGTGGCGTCCGTTACACCGGAGAGGTTCACCGACACTGCTACTTTGTTCGCACCCGAATAGCCGGGACCCTGGAAGTAGAAAACAGTGCTGCCACTGACCGCTTCCGAAGTGGTATTGGCCCCGGTTGCGAGGATGTTCGCGACGCTGCTGTTGGTTGAGCCGGTCCCGATGTCGGTGCCCGCTACTCCACTCGCCTGCACTCCCGCTAGTCCCAGACTCTTGGTATCTACCGTGGATGTAGCAAGATTGACGGAAACCGAACCGTTGTTGATGACGGCCGACGCGGTGGCGCCTTTACCGCCGCCGATGAACACCGACAGGTTCTTGGCGAATGTTCCGCCCTGGTTCAACCCGATGGTTTGCGCCTGCCGATCGATTTCGCCGAGCACGCTCTGGAATTCACTGTTCAGCACGCCCCGGTCGCCGGTGAATGTGCCCGACGCCGACTGCGTCGCCAAGGTGCGCGCGCGATCGAGAAGCTGCGAAATGTTGCTGATGCCGCCATCCATGATCTGAAGCTGGCTTAAGCCGTTATTCGCGTTCTGCACACCTTGCGTCAACACAGCTTCATCGGACCGGTAGCCGTTTGCGATGGCCAGACCGGCTGCATCGTCGCCACTCGACACGATGCGTAGACCGGAGGTCACGCGGTTGATAGTCTTGCTTTGAAAATCGCTGTTGGTGCGCAGGTAACCCTGAGCCTGCAACGAGGCGACGTTGGTATTGATGCTAAAAGACACAGTATTCTCTCCCTAGATTTGAGAACTCGAGACCATGAATCCTCACGGCTTCGGACCGCCTTTGGCGGACTCGAGATACCAATTCCCCGTTCGCTGATCAGAAACTGGCTCTCTTAGCTCTCACCAAGCTCATCGGAGAGAAGGATCGATTTGTGAATTTCTGCGGAGTTTTTCCAGGGCTTGCTTCAAGTCTGCTTGCGCAAGTCCTTGAGCCGCCGCTTCATTCTGTTGCTGCGTAATTTTGAGCTCTTTGCGCAATACAACCGTTTCCCGAGGGGCTCGGATACCGATTTTTGCGCCCTGCGCCGTGATGGCCAAGACTTCGATCTCTACATCGTCGCCAATCAACAATGATTCGCCAGCGCGCCGCCGCAACACTAACATACGACCTCGGGACTAGGAGACTGAATAGGATGTTGATGCGAATACAGGTTATCTTGCCGGATGGCCTGCAGGCCGCAGTGCGTCTTCAGATTGAGCACAATCGGCGCCATTAAATTGGCAGTGGCGGAAAAGCCGTCATGCAGCGACACCAGGGTCAGCACCAAAACTTCGCTCCCCAGCTTCGGTTGCTGTCCGCCATCGAGTTGGAGCGCCTCCCGATCCTCTGGGCTCACTGAGAGCCGGTATTCCCGGTCCGCTACCAGGATCGGAAACGCGAGAAAGCAGAGCTCCGGTTGCCGCAAGCTCTGCAGAAATACCAGTGGGGCATTCTCCGGCATTTCGATTAAAACGAAGCGGTGTTCTTCCTCAAAAGCCGGCAGGCCCTGAGGAAATTCAAAGACCGCTTCCTCACGATAGGTGAGAACTCCGAAGTACTTGGTGTCGAGTGAAGGCATTCCAGCTTCTGCGCTGCAAGCCGACTGCCGTTCTCCGGTTTTCACCTTCCGGTTTATCCGATCTTGTACATTTCGTCGACCTGAAAGGCGCGCCTTCGTCCGGCCGTCACGATATGTCCGCGATATTTCAGCTTCCTGTTCAGATTTAGATTCACCTGCCGGCCGACCGGATAATCGAACGTGAGAATATCGTCTTTCTTAAGATCCATCAGATTCTCAACGCTCATGGTGGGGCCCTCCAGCCGCCCATCCAGCTGCATGTGAGCGGGCCGAATCAGACGCAGCATGCGGGCCTGCTCCTGTTCGGTGGACTGGCTCTTGCGCACCGACCACTGCTGGTCGAACTTGTGGCGCAACATTTTGATGACGATAGAGGGGATGCCGATGTTCATCATCCCCGCGTTGTCGCCAATGTGGACCTCCATGCTGACCGCCACCACGGCTTCATTGGGCGCTAGAATCCGGAGCAGCTGCGGCTCGGTCTCGTGTGCCTGGATGGTGAATTCCATGGGCGTGACGGCGTGCCAGGCCATTTTCAAATCATTCAGCGTGATGCGGAACAGGCCGTCCAATACGCTTTGCTCGATCTCGGTGATTTCCCGGTTGACCTTGATCAGCGATTTCGCGCTGCCGCCGAGCAGCATTTCGATGATGGGAAATACGAGGGCGGGGTTGATCTCCAGCACGGCCGCGCCTTCAAACGGCTTCATATCGAGCGCTACCAGGCAACTGGGCGACGGCAGGCACTGTGAGAACTCCATGAAGGAAAGCTGCTCCACCGAGACCAGGTTCACCGCCACGTATGCGCGCAAATAAGCCGACAGGCTGGAAGCCAGACTGCGGGCGAAGTTTTCATGCAATAGGTGAATCGCTCGAAGCTGGTCTTTCGCAATGCGATCCGGACGCCGAAAGTCATACGGCAAAGCGCGTTTAGCCGGGTCGTCCTCATCCGCGGTGTCGCGCAAGTGCCGGAATACATCGTCGATTTCGTCTTGAGAGAGAACCCGATCCGTCATCTAAGTGTCCATCGGCAGTATTCGCACTTTGTCTTACTCAGACTAGGTTGAAAAGGAACGTGTTTCTTCGCCTGCTAAAATCGAAGCAGTGTCGAGATTCCACGTCCACAATTTTGGATGCCGTGCGTCGCAGGCCGATGGCGCTGCCATTGAATCCGCACTGCTCGGTAAGGGGATGTGCCCGGCTGGCATTGCCGAAGCCGAGCTGGTGGTTCTAAATACATGCACCGTCACAGCCTTGGCCGATCAGGATGTGCGTAAAACGGTGCATCGCGTACATCGCGAAAATCCGGATGCTCGAATCCTGGTGACGGGCTGTTATGCTCAGCGCGCGCCTGAAGAGCTTGCTGTACTACCAGGGGTGTATTGGGTGGTGGGCAATTCGCATAAGAACGAAATTCCGGAAATCGTCACTGAGCCAGCCACACCTTATCACGGGGAGATTCGCGTGGGCGACATCTTCGCCGTCCAGGAGTTCCTGTCGGCGCCGGTGGAAGACGCCGCCGGCGATCGAACGCGCCCCAACCTCAAGATCCAGGATGGATGCAATAATCGCTGTTCGTTCTGCATCATCCCGTTCGTACGCGGCCGCAGCCGCAGTTCGCCAGCCGATCAAGTGATTGCTCAGGTCCGGAATCTCGCCTCGCGCTACTGCGAGATTGTGCTCAGTGGCATCAATCTGGGCCGCTGGGGACGTGAGCCTGGGAGTGCGATGCGATTGCCGGACCTCGTCCGCATACTGCTGCAAGAGACTGATGTCGCTCGGCTCCGCCTGAGCTCAGTAGAACCAATGGACTGGAGCAACGACCTGCTCGATCTCGTGGCGTCCTCGCCGCGCATCGCCAAGCATATCCACGCGCCCCTGCAGTCCGGATCGGATCGCGTCCTGCGGCGCATGCATCGCAAGTACCGGCCGCGCCACTTTGAAGAACGTGTCCGCAAGGCGCGCGTCTCCATGCCCGATGCTGCCATCGGCGCAGATGTGATGACCGGTTTTCCCGGCGAGACGGCCGAGGAGTTCGAAGAAAGCCGGGCGTTTATCGAAAATCTGCCGTTTACCTATTTGCATGTGTTTACCTATTCCGAGCGGCCGGGAACGCCCGCAGCCGAGAGCCCGGACCAAATCCCGCTCGAAATTCGCAAGGACCGCAACCGGATTCTGCGAGACCTGGCCGCGCGCAAAAACCTGGAGTTCCGGCGGCGGATGATCGGTCGCACGCTTTCGGTGGTAACGCTGACCGAAGGCGCTCTCTCGGATAATTTCCTAAGGGTCGAACTGGTCACGCCGAGGCCCGCCAATCAGCTAGTCGACGTTCAGATCGGCTCAGTCACGAGCATTGGTCTTGGTGAGCACTCGGCATTGGCCTGCCTGCCTCACTGCCAGCCGCCACCGAGAGCTTTATAAAGTTGCACCACACTGTCGAGTTCGCTCAAGCGGATCTGCGAAAGCGTCAGCTCGGCTTGAAACAAGTCCCGATCGGCATCCAGGGCATTCAACAATGTGTCCACGCCACCGCGATAGCGTACATAGGCGAGCCGCGTGCGGTCCTGCAGCGCGCCGACCAGTAGCTCCTGCTGAATGCGGCTCTCGCGTACGCGTTGATGCGCGATGAGCGCGTTTGATACCTCTGTAAACGCCGTCTGGATGGTCTTCTCATATTGGACCAACGCGCTGTCGCGAAAAGCTTCTTGCAGCCTCACATTCGATTTCAGCCTCCCGGCAGTAAAGATGGGCTGCGTCACCTGCGGAGTGAAATTCCATACGGCGCTCGGTCCGCTGAACAGGCTCGATAGTTGGTTGCCTTGACCACCCAGAAATCCCGTTAGGCTGATTTGTGGAAAGTAGGATGCCTTCGCGACGCCGATCTCGGCATTGGCGGCGATCAAGGTTTGTTCCGCGGCCCGAATGTCGGGCCGGCGCTCCAACAAGGTCGACGGCAAACCGGCCGGAACGTCGGGTGGCATCCGTTGTTCGGTGAGACTCAGCCCGCGCACCACGCCATCGGGATTCTTCCCCAGCAGCAGGCTGATCTGGTTCTCCGTTTGCTCAATCTGTTCCTCCAGGATCGGGATCGTCTCGGCTGCGGTGTAGACGAGTTGCTCGCCTTGGCGAAGGTCCAATAACGTCGCCACGCCGCCAGCCTGCCGGTTCCTGATGAGTTCCAGAGATTCCTGGCGCGTGGTCAGCGTGTTCCGCGAGATCTCCAGTTGTTGGTCCAACTCCCGCAGACTGAAATAGGCTCCCGCTACTTCGCTCACCAACGTAATCGTCACGGCTTTGCGGTTTTCTTCGGCGCCCAGCAGATTGGCGCGAGCTGCCTCCGTGGCCCGCCGCAACCGGCCCCAGATGTCCAGCTCGAATGAGAGCAGGTTAAGGGTTGCTCCCCCGAAGGTTCTATTCTGTGACGGCACAAACGAGAGGGGCAGAGGAGATGATCCGTCTCGTGAGAAGCGCGTAGTGGAAATGTCCGCGTTGGCGTAGAGGTTCGGAAATTGATTGGACCGCGTGATCCCGAGATTGGCGCGCGCCGCCTCGACGCGGGCTGCAGCGTCGCGTAGATCGTAGTTCTGCACCAGAGCCGTGCGCTCCAGTTCCTGCAGCTTTTCGTCCTTGAAAACCTCAAACCATTTGAGATCGGCCAGGGATGCTGGATCGCTGGTCGGCGTGGGAGTGGGCGAGCGAAAAGCGGTGGGCGTTTGTACCGTGGGCCGATGGTAGTTGGGGCCGACAGTACATCCGCTGAGCACAACCAGCGCCAAGATGGCTGCAATCGTTGCAGTCCGCATAATCAGTCCCCCTCCGCCGGGGCAGGCCGTCTCGGCACGACAACCGACGCTGAGGCACTGGCGCCCGATACTCGCTCAACCAGATAGAAGATCGCTGGGATGAAGAAGATCCCGATCACGCTGGCGGCCAGCATGCCCCCGATTACCGTGGTTCCCATTATCTGGCGGGCGACGGATCCGGCGCCGGTTGCCGTCCACAATGGAACGCAGCCCAGAATAAACGCGAACGAGGTCATTAAAATCGGCCGCAACCGGAGTCGGGCACCTTCGAGTGCGGCGTCGGTCAGATTCTTCCCCTTCTCGAACTCATCTTTAGCGAACTCGACAATCAGAATGGCGTTCTTGGCCGCGAGTCCGATGAGCATGACCAGGCCGATTTGCGAGTAGACGTCACTCTCGATTTGTACCTGGTAAGGAGGCAGGAGTGCCCCCAGCACCGCGCGCCGCAACCACAGAACCGCAAAGGCGCCGAATACTGCGACCGGTGTGCTTAGCAAAACACTCAAAGGTAGCGACCAGCTCTCATATAGCGCAGCCAGAATCAGAAAGACGAAAAGCAGCGAGAACCCGAAGATCACGGCCGGGGGCACTCCTTGCTGAGCTTTTTTCTCCTGGAACGACATGTCTTTGTAGTCATAGCCCATTTCGCGCGGCATGGTCTGATCGAAAACCTCTTCGAGCGCCTGCATGGCCTGAGCGGAGCTGTAGCCCGGCGCGGCTGCGCCGTTGATCTGCGCGGATCGATACATGTTGAAGCGCATCGTGAATTCCGGGCCGGGACGCGACTCAAATTTCGTCAAAGCGGAAAGGGGCACCATTTCGCCCTTGTTGTTGCGCACGTAGAACTGTCCGACGTTCTCGGCCCGGGTGCGGTAATCACCTTCGGCTTCGATGTAAACCTGCCATTGACGGCCGAAACGGTTGAAGTAGTTTATGAACAGCCCGCCCATGAACGCCTGGATGGTCCGGTAGACGTCGTTGACTGCCACCCCCTGCTTGAGGACCTTGTCTTCGTCAACATCGACAAACTGTTGGGGCACACTGGGAAGAAAGGTCGTGTTCAAGCCGGCGATCTCGGGGCGTTTGCGAGCGGCCGCCAAGAAGGTGTTCAAGTTGGACGCCAGGAATTCGACGTCTTTGCCGGCACGGTCCTCCAGCACGAATGTGAATCCACCGGCCGTGCCCACTCCAGGGATCGCAGGCGGTGAGAAATCAAAAGCGATTCCTTCCGGAAGCTTGCTGAGCGCGCCATTCAGGCGCTGCTTGATAACTTGAAACTGTTCTGCTCGGGACTTTCGATCCTTCCAGTCGTTTAAGGTCACAAAGAAAAAGGCGTTATAGCTGGTCCGCACCAGGCTCAGCAGGCTGAACCCGACTACCGTAGTCGTATACCGTACGCCTGGGGTTTGCGCCATAATATTCTCGACTTTCCTGGCAACTTCGTCGGTGCGTTGCAGGGACGCCGCATTGGGAAGCTGGAGATTGACGTAGAAATAACCCTGGTCTTCATCGGGCAGGAAACTGGAGGGCACTTTGCCGCTGACGAATCCAGCCGCAACACCGAAGGCCACCAGCAAGACCAGCGCGATGGCGCTCTTGCGAATGAGCACGCCCGACCACCGCACGTAACCTTCGGTGGCATGTCCAAACATCCGGTTGAACCAGTTAAAGAACTTTCTCAGCAATCCATGGCTTTCCACCTTGGGCTTGAGCAATAGCGCCGCCAGCGCCGGGCTAAGCGATAGAGCGTTGAACGCCGAGAGGATTACGGAAATTGCGATTGTCACAGCGAACTGCTGGTAGAGTCGACCCGTGATTCCGGGAATGAATGCCGTCGGTACGAACACCGCGGACAGAACCAGCGCGATGCCGATCACCGGGCCCGAGATCTCCTCCATCGCTTTCAATGCCGCAGCTTTAGGAGCGAGACCATCTTCAATGTGCCGTTCGACCGCCTCCACCACGACGATCGCATCGTCCACCACCAAGCCGATCGCCAGAACCAGGCCGAACAGAGATAGCGTATTGATCGAAAAACCGAACAGCGGAAAGAAAACGAATGTGCCAACCAACGAGACAGGAACTGCCAGCAGCGGAATGAGCGTTGCGCGCCAGCCCTGCAGAAAGATGTAGACGACAACGATCACCAGCAAGATCGCGATCCCAAGCGTTACGATGATTTCTCGCATTCCCTCGGTGACCGCATGCGTCGTGTCGAGCGGGATGGCGTAGTCTATATCTTGCGGGAAGCGTCGCTTGGCCTCGGACATCAGCTTGTTCACACCTTCGGCAGCCTGGACGGCATTAGAACCGGGCAACTGGTACACGGCAATTATGGCGCTCGGCTTTCCGTTAAAGCGGCCGATATTGGCGTAATCCTGCGACCCCAGCTCCACACGCGCCACATCCTTCACGCGGACGATCCCGCCATCCGTCGTTTCGCGAACTACAATCTGCCCGAAGTCCTCGGGCGACGTCCGGCGTCCGCGCGCGCGCACGGAATAGGTATACTCCTGACCTGGCGGAGCTGGTTCGCTGCCAACCTGACCGGCCGGGTTCACCGTGTTTTGAGTCTGGATCGCGTTTACAATCTCTGGAACCGTGATGCCCAGCTTCGCCAATTGATCGGGCTTGACCCAGAGCCGCATCGCGTACTGCCCGGAGCCGAAAACCTGTACGCTCCCGATGCCAGGCACGCGTGTCAGTTGGTCATTGAGATTGATGTACGCATAGTTCGCCAGGAACCTCGCGTCGTACGTCCCGTTGGGTGAATTGAGACTGACCAGCATCAGCGGCGCGGTCAGCGTCTTTTGCACCGTGACTCCGAACGCGTTGACCTCGGCCGGGAGCTGTGAGGCGGCGAGAGTTTCGCGACTTTGGGCCAGGATGAGATCGATATTCGGTTCGGTCTTTACATCGAAATCCACGATCATCCTCATCTCACCCTTGGCGGTCGCGTTCAGCGAGTACATGTAGTTCATGTTGTCCACGCCGCTCATCTGTTGTTCGATGGGAGTGGCAACCGATTGCTCGATGGTCTGCGCGTCCGCACCCGTATATACTGCCTGTACCTGGACTTCGGGTGGTGCAATTTGAGGGAACAGCGCGATGGGCAGGCCGGCAATGGTGACCGCGCCAACGATCACCATCAGGATGGCGATCACCATCGCCACGATCGGACGATTGATGAAGAACTTGGACATGGCGGTTACTTTCCTGTCGCTTGCGCCGGCGCTTTGTAGGGTTTCGGAACCACCGGCATTCCGGTGCGAACCTTCTGCACGCCCTCGGCTACCACGCGTTCGTCCGGCTTCAATCCTTCGTCAATGATCCACTGAGCGCCCACGCGGTCACTGGGCTTCACGTTCCGGATGATGATCTTGTTGTCGCTGTCTACGACGGCAACCTGGAAGGTGCCCTGCAGCTCAGTGACAGCACGCTGCGGAACTAGTAACGCTGCTGGCTTGGTTCTGATGGATGTGCGCACCCGTCCATATTGTCCAGGCCGCAGCAGGTTATCAGGATTAGGAAAGAGTCCCGCTATGCGAATTGCACCAGTGCCCTGGTTGACCTCACGATCCGCGAAAGAATACGAGCCGAGGTGCGGATAAACGGTCCCGTCCGCCAGGATAAGCTCCAGGCGCAGCCCTTTTCTGGCGGCATCCAGAGTGGTCGGCGTCGCGTAGCGCCGGTGAAAGTCCAAATATTCCTGCTCGCTGGCGGTGAAATAAACCTTGATCGGATTCACAGTCGAAACGGTAGTCACCGCTCCACTAGCGGGGCTTACGAGAGCGCCCACTTGTTGCTGAGCGATACCGGCCAGGCCGTCGATCGGCGAGATGAGCCGAGTGAAACCGAGATTGAGCTTGGCCGTCTCCACAGTCGCTGTAACTGCTTGAACCGCTGCAGTGGCTCCCACAATTTGAGCACGGGCCGTTTCGATCTGAGCTCTGGCAGCCTGTACCTGGGCTTTCGCTGCCACATTGTTCTGCGTGGCATTGTCCAAATCCTGTTGAGTAATAGCTTGCTGTTTTGCCAGCGGCACATACCGGTCGGCATCCAGTTGCGTTCTGACTTGATTCGCCTCAGACACGGCCAGCTGCGCTTCGGCCTGCGTGAGTTGTGCCTTGGCTTGCGCCAGTTGCCCATTGGCTTGAGCGAGCTGGCCTTCACCCTGATCGACCACCGCTTGGAACGGTCGTGGATCTATCTCAAATAGTAGCTGCCCTTTCTGCACCACGGAGCCTTCCGCGTAGTTCTGTTTGAGCAGATAACCGGACACCTGCGCCTTGATGTCGGCATTTACGAGCCCGTCCAGCGTGCCGATCCACTCGGTATAAATCGGAACGTCCTTCTGCTCGACTTGGACAACCTCGACGACTATCGGTTCGGAAGGGTTTGCCGCCTGGGTATTCTTCGAGCAGCCAATGGAAACAGCGACACCAACGGCGACCAGACAAATTGTCATCCAAGTCACAAGTCGTCGTATCAGCATGTGCACCTTCCCCTCTGGCGAACTCTGCCGCCATAGAACATATGATGAACAGTTTATTCGAATGGACTCATGCAAGCACTGCCGCCACTCGGCACGCAGGCCGGTCTGGTTTTACCTCCGTTAGCGGGTTAGCGTGGTCCCCGATCGGGCCTCCGGAGTCTTGGCGCTGGCGTTTACAGCGCGTGAACGCACCGCAGTTTCAGTTTGTCGAAGGGATGTCGAAAGGGACGCTCGCGAAGTGCGGCGGACTATGGGTTCGACTATCCATCGAAGCGAAGCCGGGACGTCGCGGCTCAGTCCGATCGCCTCGAATTCAATATAGACACCACCGTCACGTTCGGCATAGCGCGTGATGCTGAAGAGCCGCCAAATGATGCCCTTGCCTTCGCCCTCCGGCAGCGTGCGCTGAGTCGGAGTGCCGTACTCTGCTACTTCTTGCATGCGCGTCGCCCGGGAGATGCTATACAGACGCCGATCATCCACGTGAACGTAGCAGGTCTCGTAATCGGCATCCAGCGCAGTCTTAAGAAATGATGACTTGTGGATGAGGAGCATCGAAAACCGGTCTTTGGTTTCGCCGGTATCAGTCACCCTGGAGTCGATTACGGTGGGGAGATAGATTTCTTTGTATCGCCCATAGTCGCGTACGACCTGCAGCACGTCCGGAAGTGTAACATTCGCGATGAAGGCCGCGCCCACCCAATCATGAATCAATCCGGACGGCACCTTCTTCGGATTCTGCGGGCCGACCGGTGAGACAACCATTTCGCCTGCCCGAACTTTCGCAAGCTGCGCCGGTTCTTCGTCCACCCACAGGAAGACGTTGCCAGGGCTGAGACGTTGGTCCATCCGGCCATTGGCAGACTCGACGTACTCCTCCCATGCTTTCAGCGTGGCCGGTTCCAGGCTCGCCGCATTGATCGCAGCCGGAAGAAGGAGCGTGATGGGGAGAATAGAAAGCGACTTGATGCGCACGTTCCGAGACCTCATGAGCTCTTTGATGCGTTGCGGAGTATGGAGGATTCGCAAGCGGCAACGGCGGGCGCGATCCAACCCAAGCCAACGGTAGTATGAAGATTGAATACGGCAGCCCCTGTCTGGAGAGGATTGTAGAATTATGGCGGAAACTGTAGATGTCGTCCCCGATGCGATGTTTCCCAAGCTGAGTGCGGCGCAAATCGCCCGGCTCGTCCCGCTCGGTGTTCGTCGAAGATTCGCCCTTGGCGAAATGATTTCCGATCAAGGGAGTGCCGCCCGTTGTCTTTTTGTCGTGCTGGAAGGCCGCCTGGAAGTGGTGAATCCCACCAAGGAGGGCGAAACTCACATCACAGCCCATGAACCCGGCCAGTTTACCGGGGAAGTCAACATGCTGGCCGGACGCCCCACCCTGGTCCGGACGCGTGCCGCAGTCGCTAGTGAACTGCTCGAGATCGATCAGCCGACACTGCGGCATATTGTGCAGACGGATCCCGAGCTCAGCGAAATCTTTCTGCGCGCTTTTTTGCGGCGCAGGGCACGTCTCATCGAAAACGCCCTGGGAGACCTTTTGTTAATCGGTTCCCAGTTCTCCGCCGATACCCTGCGCTTGAAGGAATTCCTGGCCGGCAATGGCCATCCTTATTCGTTTATCGAAGTGGAGCGGGATCCCGGTGTTCAAGATCTTTTCGAACACTTCGGAATCAGCCTGCACGACATTCCGGTGCTGATCTGTCACGACCGGCCGGCGCTTCGCAACCCGAGCAATGCGGAAGTCGCGAAATGCCTGGGCTTCAATTCCGAAATCGACGAACGGCGCGTCTACGACCTGATCGTGGTCGGCGCAGGACCTTCCGGCTTGGCAGCCGCTGTCTATGCCGCGTCGGAAGGGCTGGATGTGCTGGTTCTCGAAGGCAATGCTCCTGGCGGCCAGGCTGGATCCAGCTCCCGGATCGAGAACTACCTCGGATTCCCGACCGGTATCACGGGACAGGATCTGGCTGGTCGAGCCTTCGTCCAGGCGGAGAAGTTCGGCGCGCACATTGCAATCGCTCGTGTGGCCGCGGGAATCAAATGCGACCGCCGGCCATTCAGTATCGAATGCGCGGGCGTCGAACCCGTCCGCGGATACGCCCTCATCATTGCGTCCGGAGCTGAGTACCGTAGACTGCCGCTTTCGAACCTCGGCCAGTTCGAAGGCGTGGGTGTCTACTACGGCGCCACCCGATTGGAAGCACAGCTCTGTGAGAACGAGGAGGTGGTCGTCGTTGGAGGCGGCAATTCGGCCGGACAAGCGGCGGTCTTCCTCTCTGGAATCGCCAAACACGTGCATGTGCTGGTGCGCGACTCCGGGCTGGCCGCCAGCATGTCGCGTTACCTGATTCGCAGGATCGAAGAAAGCGCCAACATCACTCTTCGGACGCGGACCCAGATCGTATCGCTGGAGGGGAACGGACACCTCGAACGCCTTTCTTGGAGAAATGAGGAAACCGGAACGACTGAAAGCCGCGACATTCGTCATCTGTTTTCGATGACCGGCGCACGTCCCAATACGGCTTGGCTTCAAGGCTGTGTGACCCTGGATGAGAGGCAATTCGTGAAGACCGGCGCCGATCTCTTGCCCGAGGATCTTGAAGCAGCGCATTGGCCGTTACGACGGCAGCCATATCTCTTCGAAACGAGCGTGCCCCGAGTATTTGCGGTGGGCGATGTGCGTTCACAAAGCGTCAAGCGGGTAGCTTCCGCCGTGGGCGAGGGATCCGTTGCCGTGCAGCTAGTCCACAGAGTGCTGGCGGAGTGAGTCTCTGCGCCGCAAATGCAGCCAAATTGCGACCGCAGGTTGTGGGACAAAAATCTAAGGCGAGCGTTTAATCAGCCCAATATCGGTAAGCCCATTCAACATGAACTGAATGGCGATCGCCGTTAGCAGCAGGCCCATCATTCTTGTCAGGATCCGAATTCCAGTTTCGCCCAGATAGACGCGTACTCGATCGGCGGCGGCCAGGGTCAAATACGACGCTACAGCCGTTATGGCGATAGCGACCAGGATCGGGATGGCGTACCACCACGCGGGAGCGCCGCTCATGAGAACCATCACCGTGGAAATCGACCCAGGGCCTGCGAGCATAGGCACTCCCAGCGGGATAATTCCAACATCCTCTTTTTCCATGCCCTCTTCTGTTTCCGTGGGGGTTTCCTTGGTTTGAGAGCGTCGGGCCTGGACCATTTCCATCCCAATCAAAAGGAGAATGAGACCTCCGGCAATCTTGAAGGCGGGTAGTGTGATTCCAAACAGCTTGAAAATTAAAGTGCCCGCCATCGCAAAGCCGAATAACACCGCGAAACAGGTCCAGGCCGCGCGCCGCGCCATTTGTCGTCTGTGCTCAGGGCCGGCATTCGCCGTTATGATCAGGAAGGTTGGCACGGCGGCAATCGGATCGACTAGAAAGAAAATTGAAGTCAGGGCGACGAACGAGAATTGGAGAAGATCCGCCAGGGCGCCAGGCATTTCAGATCAACCAAGATCAAACAGCAGTATCTCACTGGACTCCGCATTCACGCCGGTCAACGACAGGCGCTCTTCGCCGCTTATTGCGGCAGCATCGCCGGTACGCAACGCGATGCCGTTCACAGCCACCTCTCCACGAACCACGTGCACCCATGCGGAGCGATGGGAGCCGAGACTGTAGGGAATCTCGATGTCCTTCGCGAGTTCGGCCACGAACACCTGAGCATCTTGGTTGATTCGGGCCGCCCCGTTCTCGCCTCCAGGCCCAGCCAACCGCTTCAACTTGTTCTTCTTCTCCTCCGGATCAAACCGAATCTGCTCATAGCTCGGCTTGGTCCCGGTCGTACCTGGCTCGATCCAGATCTGGAAAAAATGCAGCCGCTCGCTGTCGGACGGATTGAACTCGCTGTGCCGGATACCCGTCCCGGCGGACATGCGCTGAATCTCATTCGGTCCCAGAACTTGCTGGTGCCCCATGCTGTCCTTATGGGCTATCGAGCCTTCCAGAACGTAGGTGAGAATCTCCATATCGCGATGGCCATGCGTTCCAAACCCCTGGCCAGGAGCAACCCGATCTTCATTGATCACGCGCAGATTTCGGAAACCCATGAAGTTGGGATCATAATAATCGGCAAACGAGAACGTGTGGTATGTATCGAGCCAGCCATGGTTGGCGTGGCCCCTCTCTTCACTTCTGCGAACTTGTATCACTTGGAAATCTCCTTCTGCTGGCCGGTTTCTGTGTGGAGTCCGGCCGCAAATAAACCCAACTTTTTAATAAGAGCGTAAAGCTGCCGTTTTTCACTCGGGTTCAAAACAGCCATGGCCGATTCGAGTTCTGCTGTGTGACGGCGAAAAGCCATTTCTACGACCCGCCTTCCTTCCGGAGTCAGATCCAAGACCTTCGCTCGCCTGTCGCTTGGCGCCGGGCCACGTTTGATTAGCCCTTTCTTTTCGAGGCGATCGACAGCAGCCGTCATCGAGCCGCTCGCCAGCAGCACCTTCCCCTGGATTTCGGTAATTGTCAGCGGACCCTTATGCAGCAGGGCCTCAAGGGCCGCGAAGTCCGTGAGGCCCAGTCCAGCGTCCTGAATACTGCGTTCCGCGATTTGGCTTAGCGCGCGATGGCACCTCCAAAGAACTAACCACAGGCGAGGCGCCTGCGGGTTAGCCTTAGTGCTCATGAATGAGCCAGATGTCGTTCGGCCGTGGGAAAAGAGGTCGTGATCGCGCGATCCACCGAAAACGCACCTGCGCCCCGTATCATCAGGAATACTGTCGTCGCGAGCGTCAGCAAGTGGTATTCGATGCCCTCGCCTTTCTGCGTGCCGCTCCAATTCATGAAGAACCCGAAGGCGCTATGCACTGTCGCAATCGCGACCACCATATTGACTGTGATGCCGAAGGCGGCGATTCGAGTGAGGAATCCCAGAATCAGCCCCAGGCCTCCGAAGAACTCGGCTGCGATCGCCAGAAAAGCGAAAGGCGCCGGGATATGCATCGTTCCCGTAAAGAAGCCCATGGTTCCGGAGAAACCGTATCCTCCGAACCACCCCAACATCTTCTGCGCACCATGCGCGAAGAACACAACTCCCAGCACCAGCCTTAGAACGGCCGTCGCGATATCGTCGTCTGTAGCAAACAGTTTGCGAACCATCTTACAGAGCCTCCTTTTAGAGGGTTCGGTCACTCCATAAGATGCAATATCCTTACATAAGGATTCTTTCTATCGAGGCACAAGGCAGGCGGACGAAGCGAGATAGCCAAATTGGGCGCGCGCCCACGGCTATATGAACGCGCGCGGATTCCCGAGAAACGGCGCTTATTGCACGGCCACCGTGATGGACTGGGTATTGTTGGTGTTGCTCCCGATGGTCACAACCACCGGTTGATTGCCGGAGGCTATGCTGTCCGGAACCACCGCGTTGATCTGGAATACACCCGAGACCAGCGTTGGGGCTTCGCCGGCATACTGGATCTGGGCTGGCTGGCCACCAATGGTCACCGTAATGGGACTAGCGACGGGCTTCGGGAAAGGCGCCACTCCAGGCGTCAACGAGCCTGTGAGAACTGACGGCACCAGCTGGCCTTCGCCGGTCCCGAAGATCTGTACGACGCTACCCTTGGCAGCCGGCTTGTTGGTTCCGTTCACGCTGTAGTCTTGGTTGAGAATGGCGCCTTGACCGCTGCCTCCCTGGGTCAGCGAGAAGATAGCAGGTCGCGTATCCACCACGCTGGTTTGCAACTGGGCGGAATTCGAGCCGCCGAACATTACCACCACATTGGCGGTAGTCTGGCCTGCGATCTCGTACGGCACAATGGCGTTGATCTGTAGTGCGTTCACAAACAGCAGAGGTGCGGCAACGCCGTTAAACGTCACCGTCACGCCGCCCAAAGTGGTGGGCACCATGCCGCTGGGTGTCAGCGAGAACAAGACTCCGCCAGGAGGCGTCGCAGGGCCAACGTTGCTCCCGAAGATGCTCACGATTTCTCCAGGAGAAATCGGTCCGGCCTGGATGCTGGCAGCGTTGGTGATGGCCATGATCACCGGAGGCGGCGCTGCACTCACTGTTAGCGTGACATTAACAGTCAGGCTGGCAATGTTAGGCGACGATACGGTCACCGTTCCGGAATACGTACCCGGAGGCAGTGTAGGCACGATCGACCCATTCACCGCCAGCGTGAGTGTCGATGGTGCAGTGCCGCTGGCGGGGGTGACGATAATGAAGTTGCCGCGGTTCGCAATGCTAGCGGCGGGAGTAAACAAGGCGTTGAAGGTAACGCTTCCGTTGCTGCTCAATTGAACGGTCTGAGCCGCCGGGAGGGCTGCCGATCCGGAAACATAAGTGAAGCTCACGGAAGTAGGCGTCACCGAAAGAGTAGGCGCCGGTCCAACGCTGAGCGTCACCGGAATATACAGCGGGCTGTTGCCGGCTCCCGGCACGATCACAGTCACCACGCCTTGGTAAGCTCCCTGCGTGAGCTGCGAGCCGTTTGGACTCACAGTAACCGTATTCCCTGATACGACAGGCTGTGGGAGCCAGCCGGTCCCATTAAGCACGGTTGCAAGAGCGCCAATGGTGGTCCCGGCTGGAACGCCAGCGATAGTGATCGTTTGGGACGCTGGTTGCGAGCCGCCTATGGATTGCGTAAAGGTCAGGCTGGCCGGAGTGGCGCTGGCGGTGGAAGAGGCGACGACCAGCGTTACGGGTATAGTCTGGGCTGGAACATTGGCCGCACTGCTCGACACACTAATGGAGCCGGTATAAGTTCCGGACGCGAGATTGGCCGGATTAATTGTGACCTGTAGATTATTCGGCGTGTTGCCGCTATTGGGCACTACGCTCAGCCAGGTCAATCCAATGGGATTCGTGGAAGCGAGCGCCGTGAAGGGCAGTTGGTTATTCGGGTCGGTGCTGCTGACCGAGACGGTCTGTGTCGTTGCCGATGCGCCGGCCAAAACTGTGAGGTTGATGGCATTCTGACCCACATTCAGAAGCGCCGTGTTGCTGACGTTGAGCGTTACCGGGATCACCAGCGGCGGCGTACTTGAGCCTGGAACCGTCAAAGTGACATTGCCGCTGCAAACTTGCGGAGTGGAGAGGCCAGTAGTGCTGACGGACACTACCACCTGGTTCTGGGATTGAGGCGGCGGCGAGAAAGTGGAACCTGTCACCGGTACTGCGGACAAGAAGCCGGCGCAGCTGGTGGCATTCACCGCGACTTGGTAATTGAGCGGCGCGCCAGTGCTGTTGATGGTGACGGTCTGCGATGACGGCGCCGTTTGTCCGATCTGATAATTGAAATTCAGCGACGGAACCGTAGAAGTGAGAACAGGATTACTGTTGACGATTAGTGTCACCGGGAACGATTGTGGCGAGTTGCCTGCGCCGCCCGCCGTGATGGTCACCGTTTCGGTGTAGGTCCCGGGGCCGACGTTTGCCAAAGCCGAAGCGTTTAGCGACAGCGCCAGAGCCTGCGGTGTCGTGCCACTTCCCGGGCTCACCACCAGGAAGTTGGGAGATCCACTGGAAGCCGATGCCGCAGCTGTGAAACTAACTCCGGACGTGGAGCTGGTGATTTGCACATTTTGCGCGGCCGGTAGAACGCTGCTGCCAACCTGATAATTAAAGGTCGGCCCCGTGGACGGAACTTGCAGCAGCGGATTGTTGCTGACCAGTAGACTTACCGGAACGGCCACGCTCGGGTTGGAGGCGCTGGGCGCTGAGATATCGATTTCGCCGGTACAAGTTCCAGCGCTCAGGCTGGATACATTTACCTGAATACTTAGGGTGCTGGGAGTAGCTCCGGACTGCTGAGAAAGCACCAGCCAGTTATTGCCGCAGGTGGATGTCTTAGCGGAAGCTGTGAAGCTGACATTCGCTCCTGTACTGCTCGTAATCAAGAGGTTTTGCGCGAGCGGTTGGCTGGTTCCGGTCTGGTAACCAAACGAGAGCTGGGTGGGGCTGACATTGATGGCCGGCGTGCCTGCCACAGTGACGAGCACAGGTATGCTGATGCCGTTTGATCCGGGAGCGTTAATGGCAATCGCCCCGTTGAAGGTGCCTCCACCTTGGAAGCTGGCCGGATTCACCGTCACCATTAGGGTGGTGGAGGGAAGAGTGCCGGACGTAGGCGATACGGTCAGCCAATTTCCGCTGTTGTTGGTGATCGCCGACGCGGAAAATGAACTAGTGCCGGAGCTGCTCGACACCGTAACGTTCTGGGTCACCGGGACTGTACTATTGGCCGCGAAGTTGAAACTGAGCGACGTCGGATTGGCGGAAAGCGGACTGGGGCCGCCAGATGGGCTGGCATTAAACTGAACCGAGACGGACTGGAATTGTCCGTTGGAGCCAGTTATGTTGATAAAGCCCACATCGGTACCAGAAGTGGGAACAGTCGAGCCGACAGACACCGAAAGTGTGGCAGGGGTAACACCGCTGGTCGGGCTGACCACCAGCCAGTTATTGTTGGAAAAGGCCTGTACCGTGAAATTCACCGCTCCGGTCGAGTTTGTGATTTGCAGTGGTTGTGCTGGAGCTAACGCGCCATTGAAGACCAGCTGCGGTGGATACGCTGTCAGCGTGGCACTTTGTGCGCGGGCTGTGTCCATGGAACACACCAGGACCGCGAGCAGAGCTACGGGGGCCAACAAGAACTTATGTGTCGTTTTCACGGTATTCTCCAAGCGAAGTAGAA
>Ga0070714_100000801_pt1 | contig 22250 bp, 22 predicted proteins | sample LARL83metaG_FD_65450 | JGI IMG/M metagenome (GOLD analysis project Ga0070714, IMG submission 65450) | Corn, switchgrass and miscanthus rhizosphere microbial communities from Kellogg Biological Station, Michigan, USA - LAR L8-3 metaG | ecosystem: Host-associated > Plants > Roots > Rhizosphere ... | reverse complement strand
GGCTGCAAACCTCCTACTATGAACACGATCTGACCGTCCAGCAACATATTCCAGGAACTCGCGTTTGTAATATGCGAGGTTCAAGCAATGTTGGCCGTTTCGCCACTCGATCTGAATCGCCCTGCCGCACGCAAGACGCGGCACCAGGCCATAGGAGAGAACATGCGTATTTCCCGTTTCATCCGCTTGGCGCTATTTGCGCTGATGCTCGCCGTTATTCCGGCGTCCTCGTTTGCCGGTGTATTCATTTCTGTTACGGTTGCGCCTCCGGTGCTGCCGGTATACGCGCAGCCAGCCTGCCCGGGTGATGGCTACATTTGGACGCCTGGATATTGGGCATATGGTCCGGATGGCTACTACTGGGTTCCCGGAACCTGGGTTATGGCGCCTGAGCCCGGATTGCTTTGGACGCCCGGCTATTGGGGATGGGGAGGCGAGGTTTACGTCTGGCATCCCGGATACTGGGGACCGCACGTCGGCTTCTACGGTGGGGTGAATTACGGCTTCGGATACTTCGGAACAGGTTTCGCGGGAGGCTATTGGCATGGCCGCGATTTCTATTACAACCGCAGTGTCACCAACATTAACGTCACCAACGTCCACATCACAAACGTTTATAACCGGACCGTGATCAACAACAACGTCACAGTCAATCGGGTGAGCTACAACGGTGGACGAGGCGGCATCAACATGCGTCCCCGTCCTGAAGAAGAGCGGGCAATGCACGAGCGCCACTTTGAGGCGACTCATATGCAGGTGCAGCACGAACACTCTGCAGCCGGCAATCGTGCTTTTTTGGCATCCGTGAATCACGGACATCCGGCAATTGCGGCCACCCCACGTCCGAACGAGTTCCATGGACGTGACGCACGGCCTTCCAATCCGGAGTCCCAGTATCGTGCAAACAATCGTGGGATGGATCGCGACGTTCCTCATCCCAGCGCGCGTAATATGGACCGCCCCATGCCTCGTCAGGATGATCGCGGCAATCGTGGCTCGCGTAATATGGATTCTCGTCAGGACCGCGGCAATCGTGGTGGGCAATCCTACAACGCGCCCCGCCCCGAGAATCACGGACGTCCAGAACTACGCCCCAGCGATTATCAACCTTCGCACGGACAGAACTCTGGTCCACGCAGCGGCGCTCCCAATCAAGGCCAGGGTCGAGGAGAGGATCGCGGCAAAGGCCACGATCGCCACTGAGTCAAGCGCTCTTGAAGCTTCGAATTGCGCTAACGGCCTCACGCGCGTGAGGCCGTTTCTTTTGCATGCAATCAATAAGCCGTAAAGCTAGCGCGCCGGTGCACCCGGTACCGGCAATCTTTGCCGCACAGGCGAAGGCTTCCCATCCGAATTCGTCTGATCCGTTTCGGTCCCCGCGTGGTTTGCACCCGAGTTTGCCATCGCCTGTAGGTCCTCGCTGCGATATTTCGGTGCGCTCACGTAGCCGTGGATGTGGTTCTTCGCAACGCTGTTGATCACAATTTCGACAGGCACTTTTTCGTCTGCGGGATAGAAAACCACCGGCTCAAAGACGTTCACATGCTTCTTCGAGAGCTTCGAATCGTCGACTAACAATTCCAGATCCGCGTAGGAATGTTTAATGTTTGCCTTCTTCAGGCGAATGCTTACGGGACCTTGTCGTTGGAATTGGCCTGTTTTGTCGAGATCGAACTCGTAGTAGTTGCGCTCGCCTTTCTTTTCCAGGAGGACAAGCTCGTCATGCGTCTTCGCGATGGAGCCCGTGAGTTCCGTGCGCGTGCTCGCTAAGTCCTGTCGCGTCGATTCAATGGCGCGTCCTTGCTCGTCGAGTTGGCCCTGTACCTTCTTCCAGCGCGGATCGTCGACCCGGTGAATCCGATGCCGCGAGACCGCAGTGTTCAGCGGCTTCCGGTAGATTGCGGCCGCAGGCCTACTCACTACTTCTGGCGCCGGCTGGGCTTCCAGCGCATTCACTTTCGCGCTTAGCGCACTGAGCTGGTCACGGGTGGCGTTGAGAGAGGCAGTCATAGTGCCATTGTCCGCCGCGAGCTTCTTCGCCAGGCTGTGCTCGTGCCACGAGTATCCAACCGCGCCCACAGTCAAAGCCAAAAGCAATACCGGTAGCAGGCGCAGGCTTACAGTGTGTTCAGGACGAGCGGGTATTTCATCAGACATGGGAGAGTCCTCCTGCCAATCTGCTTGCAAGCTACTTACCAGTGGAGGTTCTGCGGTAATTTGCTGAAAACCTGAGTGATTGCCTCACCCGGCGGTTCCAGTTCCTCGTAATCGGCGTGAAGTTTTTTCCAGGTGCAGCTCTCCTCATCTCCCGAACGAAGCGCGACCGTACAGTTTCTCAGCCGGGGCTCTAAGTATTTTTCCTGTGTACCTGCGCGATTCGGCAGACGAGAAGAGTAATCAGAATCGCGTCGCCTGCGCCTTCGCCTTCGTAGTAGTTCTTCAGGGCATGACGTAAGCGGTTCATCTCCGTGGCCACGTCAGTCGACCGCTTGGTTCGGATTTCATCGGGCCACAGCTCTTGAATAACGAGGTCCGCTGTCAGCAGTTCCTGCGAGTCAAGATTGCTTGAAAGTACTTCGAGAAGCCTCCGCAGCTGTCGCTTGTTGGCGAACGTCCTGCTTTGAAGGATCTTATGGATCTGAGCGCTAGTGAGACTGGAGTCCATTCGTCCAGCGGTGCCCCGTACTTAGTCCGCCGTATGGAGTGATTAGTAAGCGGAATGATAGCACGGTATGGCCGCCCCGGTGTCATTTCGCGAGGCCGTAACACTTGACTTATTCGTAACGCAGCGCCTCAATGGGGTCGAGTCTGGATGCACGCACAGCCGGGATCATGCCGCTTACCAGTCCTACCAGTGCCAGAATGGTGGTCGAAACCAGCACTGTCACGGGTGAAATAATCAGGCGGATGTCGCCCATTTCTCCATGCTGGGCGAGCGCGCTATACAGAGTGAGTTTCCCGACTGAAGCAGAAATGATGTAGGCGAGAATGATTCCGAAGACGCCGCCGAGGAATGTGATTGCCAGCGCTTCACTGAGGAACTGCCGCAGGATGTCGAAGCGGCGTGCTCCCAGCGCCTTTTCTACGCCAATCTCGCGCGTCCGCTGAGTTACGCTCACCAGCATGATGTTCATCAGTCCGATACCGCCAATGCCGAGCGTCAGTGCGCCAATGAACGCCAGAAGCACTTGTAAGGCGACGGTGATCATATTGAATTCCGTGAGCTGCTCCATCAGGCAAAAAACCATCAGCGCGCGTTTGTCATCGGGACGAAAGTTATGCTGCACCGCCAAACTATTGCGCACCGATCTCTCGACTGCGGCGAAGTCGTAACCGAGGAACTCCAGCCAAATCGCGTCGACATAGCGCGTGTCCCGGAAATCGCTCAATGTAGGGAAGGGAATGTGGACGACGCGGTTAATGTCGTTGTTCTCGTCGCCTTCCTGCGGGCGTGCCTTGAGGATGCCAATGACTTCGTAAGGAATTCCCGCAATCCGGATTCTCTGCCCCAAGGCAAAGCGTCCCGAGAACAGCTTCTGTTTCGCCTCCCACCCCAACACGCAGACACGCGCCCGTTGCTGGACGTCCTCGGGTCCATAAAAGCGTCCAGCCTCTACCTGCAGGTTCTGAATGTCTCGAGCAGCGGGGTAGCCGGCGCGAACACCCCAGGTATAGGAACGGCCCTCGTAACTGATGGCCGCGTTGTAGAAAGACTCGGGTGCGATCTTAGTCAGGTTCGGAACGTTGGCCGCGATGCGGTCAATGTCGTCTTTGGTCAGGCGAACGTTAACGCCGGCCTTGTTGCCTCCCGCCTGCATTGACGTGCGACCGCCGATAACCACCATCGCCTGCATCGCAGCATAGCTCTTGAAAATGTTGACGATGGCCGTGGAGAAGCCGGTGCCATACGCCATGAGCAGCACCACGGTCGCAATGCCCCAGGCCATGCCGAGCATGGTGAGTGCGCTGCGCCTTCGGTTGAAGGTGAGGGAAGCATAGGCTTGGGCGAGGATGTCTTTCCCGCGAACCATTCATGACTCCTGGCGAAGCGCTTCCACGGGGGCGAGCAAGGCCGCCCGCCGTGCGGGATAAAGCCCCGCTACGATCCCGGCAAGCGTGAGACTCCCAATAGCAAGCACCGCGGACTGCAAATAAATGTGGGGTAATTCGAATCCATCGATCGGCGGCGCCAGTTCCAGAAGTTTCGTCACGCCGTACGCTCCGGCCAGACCAATGAGGCCGCTGATGAGCGTGAGCATCAGCCCTTCCACGAAAAACTGGAACAGGATGGTTCTATGGGTCGCTCCTAAAGCCTTGCACAGCCCGATTTCCGACGTTCGCTCGGTGACCGTCACCAGCATGATGTTGACGACTCCAACCGCACCCAGGCCGAGCGTGATAAGGCCTACTGCGCCCAGGAACGCGTCCATCGCATCGGAAATTTTGCCGACCATTTCCGCGCTCGCAATCGTGTCCCAATCGTCAAAGGCGTCGGGCGTCTCGGGGTCAAAGCCGTGATTTCTGGCCACGATGGCGCGAACGGCTTTCTTCGCTTGCTCGTGCTGCTCTCGCGTGACCGGCTGGTAAGCCACGTACTTCATGGCATTCGCATTCCCTTGTCCCTGTATTGGGAAGTACGTCTGCATCGTGCTGTAGGGCATGACCAGGCGCATGTTCTGATCGCTGGTATTGCCGTGACCAATGCTCTGGATCGTTCCAATCACCTGAAACGGAACACCGTTAATAAGCAGCCTGCTACCAATCACCGGATGTCCGGGGAACAGCAGGCGCACAAATTCCGTCCCGATCACGCAAACGTTGTTGCGCTGGCGTTCATCATTCCAATTGGGCCAGCGCCCCTGGCTCAGCGGTTGGTAGCGAATGTCGTAAAACTGCGGCTCGGAGCCATCGACGTAACCGTTGCTGCTGCCATACTCGCTCACCAGGCGAAGGTCGCCACGGTAAATCACCGGTGCGGCATTGCGGACAAACTGCGAATTGCGAATGTCCTGATAGTCTTGGTAATTCAGGTAATACTGTCGTGACGAAAGCTGGCTTCCGCCCACCGCTGGTACGCGGCCGTTGAAAATCTGCATGTAGTCCTGGCCAAACTTGGCCAGACTCTTCCTGGTTCCGGCGCGAAAACCTTCGCCTAAACCAACCAGGAGCAGCAGGGAACCGACACCCCAGGCGATCCCGAACATGGTAAGGAACGAGCGCAGTTTATGCGCCCAGATTGCGCCAAAAACATGGCGGAGGCTGTCGAGGAATCGCCTCATAACCAGAATTACGAGAACCAAGCCAACAAAGTTCCAATTACTCAGACGTACACATGTCTTTTTAGTGATCCGCCGGAAGGCGTGCTGTGATCGTGATCACCGTGTTGAGTGACAAAGTCGCGCCAAGGCCGCCGCGGCTTTGGGCCGCAACTACATGGCACTGGTAGGGTTAAGGTTGGGCATGAATGTGGCGCACCGCTTCTCCGCCCTGATTGTGATTTTGGCCTTGCTCCCCCGAGTCGGGTATGGGCAAACCCATGACGAGCCCGCCTCCGCAATGCCCCAAAGCAAGCCCGAGGCGACGAAAACAATTCTTGACCTCACGCCGGACGCCAACGGCTCGCTATCTCAAGCACAGATGCAGGCGTTGTTTCGCGCGGTGGCGGCGAAGGACCTCGAAAACGATCAGCGGCAGCGCGACTACACCTATGTTGAGCGGGAGGTCCAGACCAAACTGGACGGCAAAGGCAAAATTCAGTCCACTGAGACGAAGACTTACGACGTGTTGCAGATTTATGGCGAGCAGGTACAGCGACTGATCGAGAAAGACGACAAGCCGCTATCGAAGAAAGATGCAGACAAGGAAGAAGAAAAGATCCAGAAAATCCTCGAGAAGCGGAAGAACGAATCTGCATCCGACCGCAGGAAGCGCGAAGAACGAGAAGAGAAAGACCGGGAGCAAGGACGGAAATTCGTCACCGAGGTTGCCGATGCCTACAACTTCAAGCTCGTCGGCACCGAGCAAATCGGTGGTCGAGAGGCTTGGGTCATCGACGGTGAGCCACGCCCCGGGTTCGTACCGCATATGAAACAGGCCAAGCTCCTGTCGAAATTTCATGGCCGGGTGTGGATCGACAAAGCCGATCTGCAACTCGCCAAAATGGACGTCGAGTGCCTTGACACCATCTCTTTCGGGCTATTCCTCGCCCGCTTTCACAAAGGGTCGCGCCTCATGGTGGAGCAGACGCGTGTGAACGATGAAGTCTGGTTGCCTGCGCACTTAACGGCAAAGATCGATGTCCGCGTCGCGCTTGTGAAGGGGTTCAACGTCGGGTTTGATCAGACTTTCCGCGATTACAAAAAATTCCGGTCGTCGTCGAAGATCGTCAGCGCGGGAGAGGTAACGGAGCAAAAGTGAACTAGAGGTCTCGCTTGACGAGATACGACATCGTCAAAGGATCACCTTCGCCTTTGAAATACTGCTCAAGCGCCTGCGAAAAAACTCGTTCGCCCGGGTCCGCTGCCGCGAACAGGCTCATGCACGACCGAAATTTCATCGCATCAATCTCGCCGAAAATGTCTTCGGCATCGCTGCCCTGAATCTCGATCACCAGCTTCGTACACTGCAGCAACCGCGGACTGAGAATTGGATGTTGCAGGTACGCCTTCGCCTCGTCCAAAGACGAAATGCCGTAGAACTCAGACATCGAGCTCCTCCCAAGTCCTTTCAATTGGGGAAAGATGAACCAGATCCAATGCCCGTACTTGCGGCCGCGCTTCAGTTCGGTTAGCACACTGGCAATCACCGGTTCCTGGGCATCCACGAATCGCTGCAGGTGATGCCGGTCGTCAAAGCCCGTCATAAGGAAGCCAAAAAGGCAGACAATCATTCTAATTTGACGGAACTCCCAATCACAGCTGGTGTGGCCGCAAATCGCTTTCGTCTCAGTACTTTGTAAACTCCTTCCGCCGACAGAAACTCGGACAACGCGGCAGCAGCAACTTTCATCGAAATTCCGCAATGTATAAAGCTGCGTGTGTGCTCACGTTGTTGCTGGCCGGAATACTGGCCGGCTGCGGTGGAATGACTCAAGGCCACTCAGATCCTCCCCCCAATAACAATCCTCCGCCCCCGCCTCCGCCTGCTGGGAGCTTGAACGACGTCAACCACATCATCTACATGCTGCAGGAGAACCGCGATTTCGACCACTACTTCGGTCAACTGAACAACTATCGTACTTCCCATGGACTGAGTGCTGATGTCAACGTTACTCCACCTAACGCCCAGCAACTCAGCTTCGACAAGACGACTTTCTTCACCCCATTCCACATGAACTCCATGTGCGTGGAAGATCTGAGCTCTTACTGGAATGAGAGCCATAACGATCGCAACCACACCGCGCCCACATCGGCGGCAGCGCCAATGGATGGTTTTGCGCAATCTGCGGGAAATGATTCCCGCAACAGCCCCATCGGCTATGACATCAATGGCCAGCGCGTGATGGGCTATTACGATGACACCGACTTGCCCTATTACTACTTCATGGCTACCCAATTCGCGATTTCCGACGCGTGGTTCTCGCCGGTGATGACCAACACTCCGGCCAACCGCATGTATGCAGTGGCGGGAACCTCGCACGGGGTCGTAAACAAGCCGCTGACCCAAATCAACATTCCCACCATCTTTGACGAACTTGACGCTAAAGGTATCTCCTGGAAAAACTACGTGCCGAATTTTCCCAACGGCAGCTCGTTGAAAGCGTTCCCGATTTACGCAAAATCGCTGAACACCAAGATCGTTCCCATGTCGCAGTACTTCACTGACGTGCAAAACGGAACTCTGCCCCAGGTGGCATTCATCGATCGGGATTCGAGCAATGGCCTGGATGAGCACCCGGGCGCCGGCGTGAACATTCAGAAGGGTGCGGCGTTTGTCGCTTCAATCATCAACGCGTTGATGAAAAGCAGTTCGTGGCAGGATTCGATTTTCTTTTTGAGTTACGACGAAGGCGGAGGTTTTTACGACCATGTGCCGCCCGCTTCCACCGTGTCGCCGGACGGCATTCCGCCGGTTCTCGGTACAAACGATACCTGTACGCTGACGACCGGTCCGGCCTGCGATTTTGTTTACACTGGTTTTAGGCTGCCGAATATCGTGATCTCGCCCTTCTCAAAGGTTGGGTATGTCGATCACACCACCATCGACACCACGGCAATCTTGCGTTTGATCGAAATTCGTTTCGGAGTGAATTCTCTGACCGCGCGTGATGCCGCTCAGCCGGATATCAGCCAGTTGTTTTTCGATTTCACCAACAAGCCGAACCTGACGCCGCCCACACCGCCCAATCAACCCACAAATGGGCCGTGCTATATCACTTCACTGCCATAGATTGTGGCAAGGTCTTTGTTTTGAAGTGAGGTGACGGCGACCTCGATCATGGCTCGGCTCATAACGGATTCACGAGCCTTCTTTGCCGTAGGCATCCAGCCATCGACGGGTCGGTCATCCATTCTGGGCACAGAAATGTACGAGTCCGCGATGCACTGCTCGAGTCTGAGCAGGGCGAGTTGGCATGCTTCCGCGAAAACTTTCGCGTCCTTCCGGCTTAACTTTCCGGGGCGGCTGGATGAGAATCTGAGGAATGGAAACTTCATTTCTGTAACCCGTGTGCCCGCCATCGTGTCACAAGAGTTCAGAAATCTTGAGCAGGAAAACTCTCCCGCGCAAACCAAGGTAATCAGGGTTGAATTTGCCGATCAGAAAGGCGGAGTAGCGGTTGTCTCGCCGGGACTATACTAGTCTTGAACCACGATCCTCGGATATTCGACGAATGCAACTGCGGAGTCGCTCGCATGGCTCACACCGAGATTCGGGTTACCATCAACCGTCCTCTCTCTGAAGTTTTCGCCGTCTACACTCGCCCTGACGCCTTTCGTTGGTCCGACATGCGCAACGTTGCATGGACCAAAGGAAAACCCTGGGAAGTGGGGAGCCGCCTTCGCATCGAAATTCAAGATGTAGTTGCCGTTACTGTGGATCAAGTGTTGACCGACTTCAAGCCGGACTCCCTCGTGTGCTTCATCAGCCATTTCGGGGGAGTCACGATGCAGTCTCGCGTTCAGTTTCGTGCCCTATCGCATCGCGTCACCGAGGTCCACACTGACTTGGAGTTCGTGGGAACTTTTTCTCGCGTGGCTGGGGTTCCGCTGCGCGCCAATATTGAGCGAGGGGCGCGCCGCGTCTATGAAGCCCTGAAACGCGAGTGTGAGCAGGCGACCGCCACTCAGCGGAGAAGCACCCGCGTTCCTTTGAGGGTTGACATTGAGGCTCTGGGGATAGCCGCACCTGTGCAGTGCAGGGGAGAGACGGTTGTCGTCAATTGCCATGGCGCGTTGATCTCGACCTCCGTTGCGCTTCAGTTGCGGACAAGAATCGAAGTGCGCGTCATTTCAACCGAAAAACATGCGCTCGCCGATGTCGTTCACGTCGATCCGGCACAGCCACGGCTTTGCGGAATTGGGCTGGTGAGGCCCGAGAACATCTGGGGCTTGTCCTTGCCGCCTCACGACTGGCTCGCGACTGACTCGCAGCCTTAAGACTTCCAAACGTCCAAAATGCCCTTGGAGAACCAACAACCTCCCTGCGACCGCGCGGATCCGCGGTTACTTTGGGTCAGACACCGAAGTAATCGGAAATCAACCCGATTGAGACGCCCTCGCAAGTCTTGCCAAACTAGCCATGCAAGTAAATCCCTCCCCCGAGGTAGAAGTTCATGGCCAGCGAAGTTGAGCTTTCGGTTTCCCCACAAGCTCCCATTCTCCATTCCCAACTTGTTCTGCCAAGACGAAGGCCGCTCCTTCCTCCATTGCCGGAGAATTGCGAGAGCCTCTGGGCACGCGTGAACCGTATTTGCGATCAATACATGCCCGAGCCCTTTGACATGGGATTCGGTCCCAAGACGTGGCGCACGCCAGTGGAGAACGCTCAACGATGACACCCTGGAGGCGTCGCCGCGGGCCTGAGAATCTCCCACCTTCTACCGTAAAACGGCGCAATGAACGCTATCTGTTAAGCACCCGTTTGACTGCGACGGTTCGCGGCGAAACCGGCGCAACCACGGTAAAGACCCACGCACTCGACATTAGCGAGAGCGGCATTGGAACGCTTGCTGGCGAGGGCTGGGGCGTGGGATCTCACGTCAATCTGGAGGTGCCGCTTCCCGTGGAAAACACCTTTCTGGAGATACAAGGAGTCGTGCGCCACCGCACCGGAGTGAGATGCGGCCTGGAATTCCTGGAAGTGTCGCCCCAACAGCAACAGATGCTTCGACAGGTTTGTCAGTTTCTGGCAGGCCACACGGGAAACCTGTCTTCCTGAAAACCAGTGACGTCGAACTCTGAAGCGGATTCAACTTGTTGCTCAGCCGGATGGCCGGTACTCTCAGGGAATGCGACCGCTTCGGTACTCGATCAGTGTCACGTTGGACGGGTGTTGCGACCATCGTGCGATTCCCGCAGATGAAGACTTGCATCGTCACGCCATGGAGGGTATTGCTCAGGCCGATGCTCTCCTGTTTGGCCGGGTGACTTACCAGATGATGGAGGCAGCGTGGCGGCCCCGAGCGCAGGCAGGGGCGAGGCCCGACTGGATGGAGCCCTTCGCCGCGGCCATCGACGCCGCAAAGAAGTACGTCGTGTCGAGCACGCTGGACCGTGTCGATTGGAACGCGGAGCTCGTGCGCGGCGATCTGGCGAAGGCCGTTCAACAGCTTAAGCGGGAACCGGGCAGGGGACTGTTCACAGGAGGAGTGAAGCTCCCGATGGCATTGGCCGAACTGGGATTAATCGATGAGTACGAGTTCGTGGTGCATCCCAGGCTGGCGGGCCACGCGCCGACCTTGTTTGCAGGGCTGTCAGTGCATGTCGACTTGAGACTGATCAGCCGCCTGGAGTTCGGCTCCGGTGCTGTGGCGATGCGCTACCAGCCGAGAAGGTAAGCACTGTTGGCTCGAGTCACATCCCCCATGGCGCATCGTCGATGAGTGATACGGGATTTATCACCATTCAGCGTGACTTCGCACCGTTGGCCTTTTCGCGCAGCTGACACCACTGCCAGCCTCCTCCTACCTTCCCACGTCGTTTCGGTGTAGACTCCCTTGACGCTTCAACCTTCGTGCGCTCCTCAGCTCTATGGATCCTGAAACCGTTTCTCCGGAACAGGCTGCCAGTCTGGTCAAATCCGGCATGTGGCTTGATTACGGTATCACGCTGTGCCAACCCGACGTCTTCGACAAAGCGCTCGCCGCGCGCAAGCACGAACTGCACGACGTCAAGATCCGCTCCACCCTCTCCGTGCGCCCATATGCGGTGGTCGAGGAGGACCCTGAAGCCAAGCACTTCCACATGTTCAGCTGGCATTTTTCCGGCTACGACCGCAAAAAGCACGACGCTGGCCTCTGCAACTACATACCTCTGAACCTCGGAGAAGTGCCTGACTACTACCGCCGCTTTCTCGACCCCGTGGACATTGCCATCCTGAAAACCTGCCCCATGGACGACAGCGGCTACTTCAACTTTGGCCCAACCAACGTCTGGCAGAGAGCCGTCGTTGACTGCTCAAAGATGGTGATCGTCGAGGTCGATAACGCCATGCCGTACGCCTACGGCAAAGACAATGGCGTGCACATCAGTGAGGTTGATTTCATTCTCGAAGGCAGCCATCAGCCGTGCGCGGAGTTGCCCAACCCGGAACCGTGCGAAGTGGATCGTCGAGTGGCCCAGCAGATTGCGGCTGAAGTCGAAGACGGTTCCTGCCTGCAGATCGGGATTGGCGGCATGCCTAACGCCGTGTGCTGCCTGCTAATGGAAAGCGGCGTCCAGGACCTGGGCATCCACACCGAACTCATGACTGATAGCCTTGGCCTGCTCTACCGCTCAGGCCGCGTGACCGGATCGCGCAAAAAGCTCGATCCCGGCAAAGTGGTGTACACATTCGCGCTGGGCTCGCAGGCACTCTACGCCACCGCCAATCGTAATCCTGACTGGTACTGCCACCAGGTGGACTACACCAACTCGCCGCACATGATCATGCAAAACGACAACGTGGTCTCCATCAACAACACCACGCAAATGGATTTGCAGGGCCAGGCGGCTTCCGAGTCCGACGGTCATCGCCACATCAGCGGCACCGGAGGGCAACTCCAGTTCGTGCGCGGCGCCTATGCGTCCAAGGGAGGCAAGTCGTTTATCTGCCTTTCATCCACTTATGAGAAGAAAGGTCAGCGCCGCAGCCGGATTGTGTTCAACCTCACGCCGGGCAACATTGTGACCACGCCCCGCTCTGACGTGATGTATGTAGTCACGGAATACGGCATGGTCAACCTGAAGGGAAAGTCCGTCGCCGAGCGGGCGAAGGCGCTCATCGGACTTGCGCATCCCGACTTCCGCCATGACCTCGAACGCCAAGCCTACGAACACCGCCTGATTCCGCGCGGGCTGGCATTCGCGCAGCGCAATCGTTTGTAGAACCTGCCCCTGTGGATGCCAAGATCGAGTGCGGCTACCAATGTCGAGGCACCCATCATTTTCGGAATGTCTTCAGTTCGAGGAAGAGGACGGGGGTATGCGAATACGCTTAAGTTCAGACATACGAATAGAACGAGTGCAGCGATTGGCGCACAGAAGAAGTATTCTAGCCATTCGCGCCGAACCGCTTGACGACAGGTGATGCCCACAACCTTCTGTTCTCAATGCGTCACATGCGGATGTATCGCCAACTGGGTAGTGGGCTACAAATTCAAAGTAGCCCACTATCGCCAACTGACATGAAAGCCAGGTTTCGAAGTTCCTGTAACCTTTTCTGCCGACGTCCGTATTGTGTGAAAGGCGATGAACTTCTCGTTGCAGCTGGCGATGATAATGAGCGGCTTGGCGTTGGGAAGGACTATCTCAGACACATCGTTTGATGTTTCACCGCGCAAGTTCATTATCACCGCAGTAATCGCCGCGTGCTTTTGGATCGCCTTCTTCGTCCATACCGATCTATTCTCTTGACGCAAAAGGCGTTCCTTTTTTGGTAAGTGGGCTGTTCTGACGACTCAACCTACCGCAAAAGCGGGCGCCTTTTCATCTTGCGTGAAGATCTATGTTTGGCCTTGACCGCAGGGATGTCGGAGACTAATCTTGGCGGTATTTTGGGGACCCCGCGCGGATATATCAATGACGAATAACTTCGGCATTTGCGTTGGGCGAACTGCTGCATTGCTCGGTGGGCTGTGTTTGCTCACGCCCTCCTCTATCTGCCAGGACAGCGCCGAGCGAGGCGCGAATAGCTTCGGCAGTGACGCCGAAATTACGGTTACCGTTCGCGACATGTCCCGTCAGGTAATTAACGTTCCGACGACGGTGAAGATCTACAAAAACGGAGCGCTGCAAGACCAGCGATCAACGTCACAGGGCCGCGCGTTCTTCATTGTGCAGGGTCTGGGAGAATTCACCGTCGCGGTGGAAGCACTGGGCTACAAAGCGACGCAAAAAGAAGTCTCGATTGCGGCTGCCATGCCGTACCAGGAGGACGTATATCTCGACGCGGACACGACCTCGGGAAACGCATCGGGGCCTCCTGGCAGAGCCTTGCTTGCTCCCAAGGCGAGGAAGGCACTGGACAAGGGAGGGCAAGCTTTAGCAGCGGGGAAACTGGAAGAGGCGCAGAAATTTATTGGCGAGGCCATGAAACTCGCGCCAGCACATCCCGATGTGCTCTACCTCCAAGGAATGCTTTATATGGAGCAGGGCAATTGGGAGCAGGCACAGTCCACGCTGGGAAAAGCCGACCAAATGGACCCCAATCAGCCCCGCCTCCTTGCGGCGCTGGGGATCAATCTCGTGAATCAGAAGAAGTTTGCGGAAGCTATTCCGCTGCTGGAGAAATCTCTCCACTTGCAGCCGGCGTCAGGCTGGGGGACCAAATGGGCGCTTGGCAAGGCCTATTATTATCACGAGCAGTACGAAGAAGCTCTAAAAATGGCGGAAGCGGCGCATGCTGACTCTCACGGATCGTCTGCCCAAGCCGAGTTGCTTCTGGCCCAATGCCTAACCGTGGTGGGGCGCTATGAAGACTCCGCGCAAGTGCTGCGGGAATTCCTGAAAAACAACACCGACGGGCCGGACGCCGCGACAGCTCGACGTTGGCTGGAGCGCTTGGCCACAAACGGGAAGATTCGCCAATAAACTTTCGGGCACAACTACTGAACCGACGCGACCAGCCGTTATCACCCTTGTCCGAAATGCTTTATGCCCGAATCCGGTGGATAACAGATATCCCTCACCGAGCCTCGGAGCAACGCTCGTACACTACTGCAGCGCCCCGTTCGGTTTCACAGAATTTGCACGCTGACGCCACGACTCACGATCAACTGGAGTTCCGGTTTTCCAGACCTGAACGATTTCTGGCGTTGCAGCTATCTCCAGCGTTGGATCTCCATTCAGTAGTACAAGATCAGCGCGTAGCCCTGGAGCAATGCGGCCTCGATCGCTCATATGAAACGCAAATGTCCGCTCATTGACCCCGCTCAGAATTCTTCCGTGCTCTCACCCACCAGAAAACAGCTATTCACACGCCAACGAGTAGCACGGCAGCCCACACTCTTTAACCTGGAGATCGCATACGCTACAGCAATAGCTACGCGGCCGGCAGGCGCGAATCGTCCCTTTGCGCTACGTTCCAAGCAGACTGCTCTCCTCAATCATTGGTAGCCAGCGTCATTCACTGAATCGCGCCGGAACCGGTGCACGCCGGTCGGGTCGCCCAACGGAAATGCGGGTGCTGGTGGCGTTTTGCCGCCCATCATGCGGCGCACCCGCTCCTGCGCAAAACCGACATCGCTGATATAACTTCGCTTTGCCGCTGTCGCCCATCCCTGGCGATTCAGGACTTCAAGAATCTCCTCACCCTGAAGAGCGTCTGCTGCCTGCACGTGGCGGATGGGACTCATCGTATCGGTTCCTCCGCCAAGCGCCTTCCGGAAGCCGGTGGTTGTGATATCGCTGATCCAGTGCGCGACGCTGCTTCGATCCCGCGCCTCGCTCGCCAGTGCATCCACGGCCGCGGCAGGAAGATACATAAGCAGGCCTTCTGTGATCATCAATGAAGGCTCGAACCCCGCTGCTTCATACATCTCGCGTCGTTGTTTAGCATCTGTGACGTCGGCGACAAGCCGTTCCCGACGACAATTCACCGTCTCGCCCGACATCAGCTTTTCTTTGTAATCCAGCATGTCGGCGAAATCGATTTCGATCCAGCGCAGGTTTGCGGGCAGGGCTAGCCGCCACGGCCGCGTATCGAGACCGCAACCGACGCTCAGCACGGTTGCAATGGAGTTTGCGACAAGCGCCTCCAGGAGCAGTTCATCGACGAAACGCGCTCGTATGGACAGGCCCATGCGCGCGACGTTGGCGTAGGGCATTGCATTGAGAATAGCTTTGCCGCGTTCTCCTGCCAGCCGTGCCGCGAATGGATCGCGCACAAATCCATCTTCTAATTCGGTTTCGGCGGCGCGACACGCAGCCACCATCAGCGCGGTGTCGCCGACGTGGGTGATTTCACTATCGTGAGCAGACATCGGACTATTATGCCCGACGGCAGTTATGTGGGAATCCTCACCAGATTCGTACGCGCTGCTCCGGCGAGAGATAGAGCTTCTGTCCCTCGTGCACCGGAAATGAGTTGTACCACGCGTCGACATTGCGCACGATGTCGGTGCGATACTCCGCGGGAGAGTGCTCGTCAGTCATCACTCTCCGCCGCAGTTCCGCATCACGCATCTTCGAATGACGGCTCTGCGCATAGGCGATAAAGTACTGCTGATCTCCGGAAAAGCCCTCCTGCTCGGGCGCCTCTTTCCCATTCAGCGATACCCGGTAAGCGTCGAATGCCGCCAGCACACCGCCCAGGTCGGCAATATTTTCGGGCAAAGTCTGCTTTCCGTTGAGGGAGAGGTCCGGGAATGGATGGTACTGGTCGTACTGCTGCGCCAGTTTGTCTGTCGCCGCATCGAAGTGCTGAAAGTCTTGCGGCGTCCACCAGTTCCTTAGTCGGCCCTTGGCATCAAACGCGGCGCCTTGCGAATCGAATGTGTGGCTTACTTCATGGCCAATGATCGATCCGATAGCGCCGTAGTTCACCACTTCAGGCGCTTTCGCGTCGAAGAATGGCGGTTCAAGAATCGCGGCGGGGAAGTTCAGCGCATTCTGCAGAGGCAGATTGACTGCATTCACCGTCTGCGGCGTCATGCACCACTCGCGCCGATCTACAGATTTCCCGAGCCGATCGATAGCGCGATGGTACTCGAAAAGTTCGCTGCGCAGCTCGTTTCCGAATAGATCGTCGCGTCTGATCTCCAGCCGCGAGTAATCCTTCCAGATTTCCGGATACCCGATACCCACATAAAGAGCGCTCAACTTGGCGTGAGCCTGTGTTTTGGTGGCCGCAGTCATCCATGGCAGCGCGTCAATCCTCTTATGAAACGCAGCCACAATGTTGGCCACCATTGCCTGCACCCTGGCCTTTGATTCCGGCGGAAAATATCGCGCGGCGTACAGCTTGCCAACCTCATCTCCCAGCAGGTCGTTCACCTCGTCGATGGCGCGATGCTGGCGTGGGCTCTGCTCCTGAACTCCGGTGACCTCCTGCTTAAAGAAAGCGAAGTGTTCGTCGGCGAAAGCCTTGGGCAGCGCCTCCGCATGGTCTTCGAGCGCGTGAAAGGTAAGCCAGTCTTTCCACGTTTCCAGCGGCGTTGATCCTACGAGGGCGGCTTCACCTGTAATCGCGCTTGGCTGCCAAACCATCATGACTTTCGCCGATTGGAGCCCAGCCGCTTTGAAGAACTCTGTCCAGTCCAGCCCCGGCGCCTTCGTAGTGAAGTCCGACTGTTTCCACGGATTATTTGCCTTGCGCACTTCCTGATCTTCGGCCAGCGTCCAGTGCTTTTCCGCAATTGCGTGCTCGAGCGCAATGACGCGATCCGCACGATTTTCCGCATCGGAGACCTGCGCCAGCTTCAGCATTGCGATCACATGAGCACGGTATTTGTCGCGTAAGGACCGCATGGCGTCAGTGTCGCTCAGGTAATACTCTCGGTCGGGTAATTCAACGCCACCCTGCAGCAGATACGCTATGTAGTGGTCAGGATCTTCAAAGCCCGGGGCCGACCACAGGCCCAGGAAGTTTGCGGTGTGGTAATTGGTGTAGTTCAGCGGATCTTCATCCGCGCGAATTTGCGCACCCAGCGCCCGCGCCAGGTCTCTCTTGTCCCGGATCGCGCTGATCGCCGCAAACTTTGCCTGCAACGGCTTCAATCCCTTGGCCTCGATCCCTGCCTCATCCATGTACGAGCGATACAGGTCGGCAATCTTGCGCTCGCCTTCGTTGCTCGGCGACGACTTCACCAAGTCCTCAATCAGCGCCGCCGTGCGATGCTTGCTGACATCATCGAGTTGTGCAAATACGCTGATCCCGGCGCGGTCCGGAGGAATCACCGCCTTGCGCAGCCAGTCGCCGTTCGCGTAGCGATAAAAATCCGCCCCTGGCTGGGTCGAGCGGTCCATCTCGGCGACGGAGATGCCGGCACTGGTAGCGCTGTTCGACTGTCCTGACAAGGAGGCAGTTGCAACTCCAGCCACTGCCAGGGCCCAAAAGCAGTATCGAAACCACAATTCACGTGAGAGTTTGCCAGAGGCTTTCATAGCTGAGTATCTCGACTTTGCTTTCTTGGATGCCGAGTCAACCTGCAATATCTACTGCCGAACTTCGTTACCTTTCGCGGAAACCGGTGCGGCGATCGCCAACTCCAGCAAGTCTTCCGCGACCCGGTGCGTGTTGTGGCGGGCTACGTTGTCTTCGTAAAGATAATCGCCCAATACCGGGCACACGCCCATCGCCTCGATCGCATCCAGGTCGGCGACGATTTGCGATGCGCCCTCCAGCGCGTACTTAGCTTTCAGCCCCCCGGACAGGGAAGTGCGATTCACCAGCGCGTAGTCGAACAGTTGGCAACGCGCGTGGTCATTCAATGCCCGGATATGGTCGGCAGCCGTCCTGCCCAGGCTTTCGTTCGCCTGGGTCATGAGGTTGCACACGTAGACCTTTGCTGCAGACGACTCGCGAATTGCCTGTGGAACTCCCCGCACCAGCAGATTGGGGATCAGGCTGGTGAAAAGAGAACCTGGGCCAATTGTGATCAAGTCCGCGCGCGCGATTGCGTCCAGTGTCTGTGGCAGCGGGTCCGGATTCGGCGGAACCAGAAACAATTCCTTGATATGTCCTTTACTCGCCGTGATTTTGGTTTCGCCACGAACACGCGTGCCGTCCTGCATCAGCGCTTCTAGTTCGATGTTGGCAGTGGTAGCTGCGTATATGTGTCCACGGGTGGCAAGAATCTCCGAGGACAGCCGTACCGCCTCTGAAAAATCATCGGTGACGGAAGTCAGTGCGGCGAGGAATAAATTGCCGAAGCTGTGGCCTTCCAGCCCCGTCCCTTTCTCGAACCGGTGCTGAAATAGTTTTGACAGCAGTGCCGAATCTTCCGACAACGCGACAATGCAGTTGCGCACGTCGCCCGGCGGCAGCATGTTTAATTCTTTGCGCAGGCGACCGCTGGAACCGCCGTCGTCACTGACCGTCACCACGGCGGAAAGATCGCTGATCATCGCTGCGCCCGCAGCGCTGGAGAAGGTTTTGTGGGGAACACCGGGAGTTGCTGACGTGCCCGGTGGTGCAGCGACGTACTTTTTCAGCCCTTTCAGTAAGGTGGAAAGACCAGTACCTCCGCCGATAGCAACTACGCTCAATTCGCGCGCGCCTGCGGAGTGCTGGCGTCCAGAGGACATTGCGATTAGCCGAGGTTCCCGAATTCCGGTTCCGAGGGCAGGGGCATTTCAGCGCCCGGGTCCGGGTACAGCAGTTCGGTGAAGCGAGGGTCCTCCGAGAGGTTCTGGAAATCGGAATCGTTGCGCGCCTGGAACCGCAGTGCCGGGTTCAATTCAATGGCACGCGCCAGGTTGCGAAGCGAATCTTCCGAATGTCCCGTAAGGCAGTCGAGCGCAGCAAAACCATACGCGACGTAATCAGCTTTCGGAACCTGCTTCGAAAGCGAGTCGAGGTGCTCGCGCGCGCCGACATAATCGCCCAAGTTAATCAGCGACACTGCAAAATCGTAGTGCTCTTCCGGCGTCTTGAACTGCGTGGCAGTCTTCTCCAATTGCTGATTGCACGCATTCAAGTGCACCGCGGCGCGGTCGGCCAGTTCGCGGTTGTTGCCCACGACCACTTTCTGGAGCGCGGTTTTGGCCTTATCGTACTTGTGTTCCTGCATGGCACGCAGGCCGGCCTCATACGACTGGAGGAGTTGCGTGAGTTGCGGATCGCTGACAAGCGTGTGTTTTGCTGTAGGTTTTTGGGCCATCTGCAGAAGTTTTCCTAAAGGAGACATTCGCTGAATTGCATCATTGAATCATTGAGGGATTGAATCACTGCAACTGCATCCTGAACCGGTATTCAATGATTCAATGATCCGATGATTCAATTGGTTGTTGCTGCCGTTTGCAGATCAATCTGCTTCCACTCACCCGCGATAATGCCTTTGCGGATCTGAGCTGCAGTCTTGTGTTGCTTGCTCATCTGGTACGTGTAAAAAACCTCTTTCATGCAGGTCGAACACTCGGCGCCGTGCGTGCCTTCAAAGCAGCTGTGCAGGCTCTTGTGTCCCATGCGGTCGCAGTAGCAGTAGCACGGCATCTGGTAGAGGAGCGGCTGGATCTTGGCCGCCACCTGGTAAGCCCGCGACTGAAACGGATACTGGTCGTTGGTTCCCCAAAGCTGCTCTTTGCCGAGGATCGGCGGCAGTTTCTCACCTTTGGCTGGAGCATTCTGGTGGAACGCGGGCACCCGCGTCTCGTCCTCAGCCGAAATGGCCCACGGCGCAGACACTGCCAGCGTAAGTGCGATCAAAAAGCCGAGCATCAATCTGCGTTTCAGCATGCTTTCCTCAAGGGCGTATTGTAACGCGAATCGCTGCGGGGCGCATATCGGGAGCCGAGCCAAAGGCCTGTGTGGGTCGGACATTCTTGTCCGACAGAAGCCGGTCTCACCGGTGGCCGCTGCAGCGAAAATTGTGCGATCATTCTGCCGACTGCTTCGCAGCCATAGGAGGCGCGATGAAAAGCGTGGTATCCGCTCTAATGATTATTCTTGCCATTCCTTCCTTTGCGCAGGATCAGAACAAAGACAAGAAAGAACCACCAACCCTTAAGAGCATCCTGCTCGAACAACTGCGCTCCACCCACAACAAGGCCGAATGGTTTGTCCCCGCGAACACCGCCGTCGAGGGTCTCGCCGCCGAACAAGCTGCCTGGAGCGATGGCAAGAACCACTCCGTCGGCCAACTCGCCTACCACTTGGTTTTTTGGGACAAGGAAGAGCTGGCCAAATTCAAGGGCGAGCCGCCGGTGAAATATAGCGGCAAGAATGACGACACCTTTAGCAACTACGATCCCAAAACCTGGAATGAGACTGTCAAGCAACTGGACCAGGTGCTCACCGAATGGGAGAAGGCCATCGAGTCCGCCGATGACGCGAAGCTAAAAGAGTGGGCGTCGGGTATCGCTCACCTGGGCACACATAACGCCTATCACATCGGCGAAATGGTCATGGTCCGTAAAGAGCAGGGAAGCTGGAACCCGGAGAAAGGCGTGAAGTGAGACGCGTAGATGGTGGGAGCTAAAGTAGAATTCCAGCATCTACATGCATCAGGCCATCTGGATCCTGTCCGCAGTCTTCGCGCTGGCTGCAGGCTTTACCGATCTGCGCTGGCGCCGTATTCCCAACTGGCTGACTTATCCGGCCGCGCCGATTGCAGTTGTGCTTCACGCAATTGCCGGACGATGGCCTGAGGCCAAACTCTCCCTGGAAGGGTTGGCGCTCGGCCTGGGACTGCTTCTTCCATTTGTATTGTTGCGAAGCCTGGGCGGTGGTGACTGGAAGTTAGTGGGAGCGTTGGGGGCATTTGTTGGATGGCATCGCCTGATCGACGTGCTGGTTGCCACCCTCCTGATCAATGCGCTGATGGCAATCGTCTTGATCATCGCCAAGAAGCGTACTTGGCGTACGCTGCGCAACATTGGTCGTTTGTTCGCGGCCTTCTTCCGCCTTCATCTGCCCGCGAAAGATTTAACCATCGATAACCCAGAAGCCATCAAGGTTCCATTCGGGGTCGCCGCCGCGGTCGGAGTTCTCCTCTACGTAGCCTGGCACTGGCAAGGGCCGTTCTCTTAAAAGATTCGGCGCTGACACATGCCACCGGCTACTGACCACTGACCACTGACCACTCGCCACTAAGTTCCTGGAGGCGGGTCCTGCTGGGGCGGAGGCGCGACGATCTCGGGCATGTTTTGCTGCTGCTGCTGAACTTCAGGACCGGGAACCGCAACGTTATCGGGAGCTTCCATCTGCATGTTCTGGGCAACGGGCGGTGAGTAGGGCTGAGCGGGATTTGGCATATCAGGCCCCTTCGGGCTGAGCAGCACGCTGCGCAATGCATTGGGATCCGATTCTGACCCTACAACAACAAAATTCAATCCTGAGCCATTGAGCAATTGCGACAGTACCTCGCCAGGAGTACCAGGGCCAAAGTCTGCTGCAACCCTCTCCTGTTCCGTTCCTGCCGGAATCGCGATCTCGGCTCCGGTCTTCTTCTGTATCTGGAACAGCACTTCCGAGAGCGACGCATTGTTGGCATGGATGGACAGCATGCCGTTCGCGAAGTCCACGCTGACGCCATTCACAGGCGCTGCACGCCGAGCCCCCGCCGTCACCGTCGCCGGGGTTGTCTTGGCGGCGCTCCCGTGATGCGCGGGAGATTTCGTGGAAACCCATCCGATGGTTGTTCCCGGATCCGTGGGAGCACCGGTACCACCGCCAATCGTCACCAGTACGCCCGAGCTGTCGGGCACAATGCGGTACCACTGAGGCAATGTAAGGTCGACGACGACTCGCGTTACGGATGGCTGTCGTGAGTAGAGGCTGGTGCGCACCGCACGCACGGCGCCGCGATTCACATTCAGTCGACGAAGTCCCGTACCCGGTTGCGTGTTTGGAAGATCAATGACGAGGCGGTCTGGTCCTTCGATCATCTGCGCTTGTGGCGCAATCTGGCCGGTGGTTTCGATGCGAAGTTGAAATGGATTTTCCGCGACGAT
>Ga0070714_100000798_pt1 | contig 22329 bp, 22 predicted proteins | sample LARL83metaG_FD_65450 | JGI IMG/M metagenome (GOLD analysis project Ga0070714, IMG submission 65450) | Corn, switchgrass and miscanthus rhizosphere microbial communities from Kellogg Biological Station, Michigan, USA - LAR L8-3 metaG | ecosystem: Host-associated > Plants > Roots > Rhizosphere ... | reverse complement strand
AGCTGAGTGGTGAAGCAGAGTTGCGGTGCGTTGGGAAGTTCGCCATACTCGACCGCCGTGGAGATAGCGCCCACTGGATCCAGCCACTCGACACGCAGCCGATCACCCGCTCTAACCTGTCGCGCGGTGAACCACAGGAAGGCCTGCCGCTGAGTGGACTGAAACACTGCTACCGGCTTCGGTACAGTGCAGGACTCCTCGTTCACAGCAGAGGTTACCCGGCTGTCGCGCACGTTAATCGCGCTAGCGAAAGGTGGGAGAACGGCAAGCCACAATACTGGCAGGGTCCGAGGGTGCACCAAGTAATCTATTCGGCAATTTCCCGCCGAACTTCAGCCGTTCAGTGGAAACCGCACACGGAACGTAGAGCCTTGCCCTAGTACGCTCTCGGCCTCCAGGCTAGCGTGGTGACGTTCGGCGATCCATTTGGCGATCGAGAGCCCCAGGCCCGCGCCTCCCGCGTCCCGATTTCTCGAATCGTCGGCCCGATAAAATCGCTCGAAGACATGTGGCAAAGCGGAGTCCGGAATACCGATCCCTGTATCCCGCACCACTAATGTCGCGCCGGCCCGATCCTGACCGACGGACACCGTAATCTGCCCGCCCGCCGGGGTGTATTTCACGGCGTTGTCTACCAGCAGCAGCAACAGGCGGCGCAGGGCTGGATCATTAGCTCTCACGAACACCGGCTCTTCGGGCAAGTCAGTGCTGATCTGTAACTGGCGCGCATCGGCCAGCATTTGTCCTTGTTCACAGATATCGCGGACCAGTGGAGTCAGCTCCACGTTGTCCAGCGGCAACGTTGGAAGGCCGGCATCAGCGCGAGCCAGCAGCAGGAGATCTTCGATCAGGCGCGTGGTCCTTTCGGATTCCGCTGCGATTTCGCCCAGTGCCTCGCGGTACGTTTCAGCCGACCGTTCACGCCGTAGCGTAAGCTCCGCGGTGGTGCGAATCAGGGCGATCGGCGTCCGCAGTTCGTGAGAAGCATCGGCCGTGAATTGCGAAAGACGCTTGACGGCGGATTCCAGCCGCGCGAGCATGTCGTTCCATGTTTCGGAAAGCCGCTGCAGTTCATCGCCGGTGGCGGGGACAGTTAAGCGCCGCGATAAATTTTGAATGCCGATGGAGCGGGCTGCCTCAGTGAGTTCGTCCACCGGCGCGAGTGCGCGGCGGCTCATCCAATATCCACCCAGCGCGGCGATCAGCAGAACGAGGGGAGCGGTGGAAAGCAGCAATATGTGGAGCTGCCGCAGAATGCTTTTCGTTTCGCGAAGCGGCGTAGCAACCAGGATTTGGAACGTCGAGCCCTTCACGTTGGCTTTCGTCGAATAGGTCCGGTAATGAGCATGGCCCTTCTTCTGGTCTCCGAACGCCGATTGAGGCGCCGCACCTTCAAGGGCGACGACTTTGCTCGACAGAATCTGCCGGCCTTGCGAATCACGCACCTCGATCAGATTTCCGTCGGGAGTCGCCTGCGCGTATTCGGTCAACTCCTCCTGCAGCTGTTCCGGGTGAGCGGGATCAATTTCATTTCGAATGACCGTGATCACGCCCTTGGCCTGCTCCGCTAGCGCCGTGTCGACCGATGCCAAGAGCCGATTGCCAGCCGTCAGCCAGATTCCCCACCCGAACAAAGTCAAGGCGGCCAGCAAAACCAGCGAGTACCACAAGGTGAGCCGCACACGGATCGAGATCTTCGCCATTAGACTCTCTCCGCGCGCAAACAGTAGCCGACGCCGCGAACCGTGTGGATCAGCTTCGATTCTCCGACAGCGTCCACTTTGTCGCGCAGCAGGCGGATGAATGCGTCCAGCGTGTTGTTGCGAACGTCGGAATCGAATCCCCACACTGCCTCGATCAGGCTTTCGCGCGGCACCACGCGGCCTGCACGGCGCATGAGCAGTTCTAGCAAGCAGTACTCTGTGCGCGTGAGCGGGACCCGGCGTGCGCCACGCATCACTTCGCGGCTGGCCGGATTCAAAGCAAGGTCCATCACCTGCATCGTCACCGGCTGTGGAATAGGCCCGCGGCGTGAGACCGCCCGCAAGCGCGCCAGCAAGACATCGAAAGAAAAGGGCTTGATTAGATAGTCGTCGGCGCCGAGGTTGAGTCCTGCGATCACATCCGGAGTGGCATCGCGGGCCGTGAGCATCAAAATCGGCGTCTGGTTGTGCGCCCCGCGCAACCGCTTAGCCACCGTGAAACCGTCGATAACAGGCAGCATCACGTCTAGCACGATGACGTCGAAAGCATAGGATTCGGCCATCGCCAGACCTTCTCGCCCATCGGGCGCAAGAACCACTTTGTGGCCCTCTTCTTCCAGGCCCCGGCGCAGCAACTCGGCCATGCGGCGCTCGTCTTCGACCACCAAGACTTGCATATCCCGATATTTCCATGCTAGCGGGTCAACCTGAAGGTTTGCTGTAATTGCCTGGCCTAAAACGGGCGGGCGGCGCCGCTGGTCATGAGCACCAGCATCGCGAGCAGCACAATCAACCCGATATACTGCGTGAGCACGCCGTTGTCGTCTTCAGCCGGGTAGTCTTTGCTGAACAGCCGGTAGAGGGCGCCGGCTGCGATCAAGAGCAGCATCGTTTCTTCAGTAATGGCCCACATCACCAGCGTGACGCCGAGCGCCATGCCGCGTTGTTTGCGGGTCAATGCGCGGAATCCGCGGCCGCCATCCAGCTGCCAGATCGGAATCAGGTTGAACAAGTTGATCCAGGCGCTGGTGTGCGCGATGGCGTACCAGATCGGAAGGCCAGTAGCCAGCGCGCTGAGCCAGGCGACGATGGTCGCGCCCAACCCCCAGATAGGGCCGGCAAGTCCGACCCGGGCGTCTTGCGCGACATTGGCCGGATATTGTTTCAGGCGAACCATTGCTCCCACGAACGGGATGAACATCGGTGACGAGGCGGCGATGCCATACTTGCGGAGCGCGATGACGTGACCCATTTCGTGGATATAGATGGAGAGGACGAAACCCAGAGCGAATTTCCAGCCGTACAGTCCCCAATAGACCGCGAAGAAGGCCAGCATGCTGGCAAATGTGCTGAGTTTTGTAAGACCGAGGATCAGAAGCTTTCCTTTGGTCAACGCGAGCAGGGCGACGGTCTTGAACTTCCACAGCAGAACGCCCACGGGTCCTAGTTTCGCGAGGCGCTTCGCCCAGACGCTTTTATCAGACAGCTGCAAGTCGATGTTCTGGATACGCGATTTTACGGTACGGTATTGCTCGGAACCTGGTGGTACCAGTGCTAGTGCGCGCTCCCATGCGATCTTAGCGCCATGCCAGTCGTGGGCCGAACCGGCCAGCTTAGCCTGCTGCGAGAGCGCTTCGAATTCCATGGCGTAGGTGAGACGTCCACACGACGAGCAGGCCAGCGCCTGCGGGTCAAGCGCCGTGCCGCAATCCGCGCACAGGGTGGAGGTTGTGGGAAGCACTACTTCTTATTGTAACGATCAGAGGCGATCGAGCAGGTCGCCGATGCGGATGGAGAAGCCGGGGATCAGGTCAGAGCAATCGTCGATGGTGAGGCCGGTCACCGATGCCATGAGTCTACTTTAGCTCCACTACTGTGGCGCCCGTTCCGCCTTCGGCCGGCGGGGCCGGATAAAACTTTCCTACATGCGGATTGGTCGTCAGCAACTCGGCGATCACTTTGCGGAGGATGCCCATGCCGTGCCCGTGCACGATGCGGACGCGGTCCACCGAAGCCATGGCGGCGCTGTCCAGGAACTTATCCACCTGATCACGCGCTTCTTCGGCGCGTCGTCCGATGACGTTGATCTCGCGATAGGAAACGTCCCAGCGCGGTCCAGGCTCGTATGAAACGTTCTTCGGGAGCCGGGCGCCTTGGGGCGTGACGGGCAGGACTTCCTCGACGTCGTCGGTAGAGACCTGCATCCTCATCAACCCTGCTTCCACTTCGAGCAGCCCACCGGCAAGTTTGCGCCGCACGCGGGCCGGTTCGCGAACGCCTTTCAAACGCACTCGCGAGCCTTCTTCGATTTTGACGACCGACGCTGACGGCGGCTGTGCACCTAACACTGTTTCCCGCGCCCGCTCCTCGAACTCACGCCGGGTTTTCGCTACTCGCCGCTCGGCCTGCTCGGCGGCCTTGCGCTGCTCGGCGCTCGAGAGAATCTTGTCAATGGTCTCGCGGCCCTCAGCTTCAAACTGGGCGATGGCCGACTGCAAGCGCTCGTCCATTTCTTTGGACTTTGCCTTCTCGCGCTGCTGCCATTCCTGGGCGAGCGACTGTTCCCGCGCGGTTAATGCCTCCCGCTGCGCCTGTAAATCTCCTTCGGATTTCGCCAAGTCTTCTAAACGATTGTGCAGTTCAGCCAGAAAGCGCTCCATGTCGCGCTCATGCGTGGACATTCGGCCGCGAGCGTCCTCGATTAAGTCTTCACGAATCCCGAGGCGGCTTGCGATTTCGAGCCCGGCCGACTTGCCCGGCGCTCCCAGACGCAGGACATAGGTCGGCTGCAGAGTCTCTTCGTCAAAACCCATGGAAGCGTTCAGCACGCCGGCGGTCGTCGATCCGTAAATCTTGAGCGCCACCAGGTGCGTAGAAGCCAAACTGAATGCGCGGTTTGAGCGAAACGTTTCGAGGATAGAGACGCCCAGCGCCCCACCTTCCTCGGGGTCGGTAGCGCGGCCCAGTTCGTCCAGTAGCACCAGCGACTGCGGGGTCATGGCTTCGAGCATTTCGCGGACATGGGCGATATGCGCGGAAAAACTGCTGAGGCTTTGCTCGATTGATTGCTGATCGCCGATGTCGGCCAGCACCTGTTCGAAGAGTGGAAACTCGGCTTCGGCCGCGGGTACGGGCAGTCCAGACTGGGCCATGAGCACCAGTAATCCGACGGTCTTCATCGAGACGGTCTTGCCGCCCGTGTTCGGACCGCTGATCAACAATGTGCGCTGCTTCTCGTCCAGTTGGAGCGTGATGGGCACGACCTGCTTGCCTTGACGCCGCAGTACGTCTTCGAGCAATGGATGCCGTGCGTCCGAGAGCAGTAGCTTGCGATCGGAGTCCGGGCTGAAGCGCGGAATGGTGCAGCCGAAGTCGAGCGCGAACGCGGCTTTTGCAAATAGAAGCTCGAGCGAGCCAATGGCATCCACGGCGGATTGAATTTCGGATGCGTGGGCCCGCAACAGCTCGGTCAATTCGCGCAGGATGCGGAGCACCTCATTCTGCTCTTCTTCGCGCAGGCGAACCAATTCGTTGTTCAGGTCGATGGTCTCAAGTGGTTCCACGAAGAGCGTATGACCGCTGCCGCTCGCGCCGTGAATGACCCCATAAACCTTACGCTGCTGACCGGCTACTACCGGCACGACGAAGCGATCGTTGCGAAGCGTAATGAACTCTTCCTGGAGTGTTCCATCGTCGTGATGCGCACGCAGGAATCGCTCGAGCGAAGTCTGGATCTGCCGCTGCTGCTTTTCGATATCGCGGCGCAAACGGTGCAAGGCCACGCTGGCATCGTCGGCCAGAGAAGCGTCGGGAAGGATCTTGCCGGACAGATCGCGCAGCATGGCGCGAGGATCGAAGATGGCCGTGACTCGCGCGCCCAGGCGAGGATATTTTTCGGCAGCGATGTTCAGCAGCGAGCGAATTTCACCGGCCTGTTCGAGCAGCCGTGTCAGCTCCAGAATCTGCTGGGCCTCAAGCGCTGCACCCTCGATGCGCAGCATGGGAAGGCTGTTTGAGACATCGGGCAGCGAATCGAACCGAACTCGAATGGCCGCGCCCCGGGAAGCCGATTGGGGCTGCTGCGTTGCGCGCAGGTAGGCGATCGCCTCGGCGACGTCGGCCAAGGTGTTTTCGAGAGCAGCGCGGTCCGAATACGGCTGGAGTTTTTCGAGCTCGTCCTGCCCCAGCCGGCTACGTACAAAGCGGCCGAGCAACTGGCGCAGCGATTCGAACTCAAGTAGATCAGCGCTGAAGTTTTGCAAAAGCTCTCTCGACGACACTTAACGTGCCATCTGTAAGACGATAATCGCCGAGGTCCTGTTCCGACACCCAGGCAACGCGGCTCACATCACTAGCGGCCGCCAGTCGACCGCCTACCGGCCGGCACCAATAATCGATCACCACGTAGTGATATTCGGCCTTGCCTTCGGCGTCGGGAATGATGCGCTCGAAAATCTCGAAAAGGGAAAGGGGCTCCACTTCGAGTCCGGTCTCTTCCAGGACTTCACGGCGGACTCCGGCGTCCAGTTTCTCGCCTGATTCGAGGATGCCCCCCGGCAGCGACCAGTAGCCCTTGAACGGATCGCTGGCCCGCTCCACAATTAGGAGCTTGCCGTTCTCGAAGATCAAGGCCCCGACTCCCAGGAACGGACGCGACGGATAGCGGCGGCTGTTCTCCTTAATACTGGACACTGCCCTTCACATTCAAGCGTAAGCGATACACCGACGTTCGCGCCGTGACGTAGAGCGATCCGAAATCTTCGTCGCCGAACGCGCAATTGGAGGGAGTCTCGGCCAGCGGTACCGATCCGAGCGGTTTGCCTTCGGGCGAGTAGACCTCGATCTTGTTGGCGGCCACGTAGAGATTGCCCTTTTCGTCGGTACGGATGCCGTCTGGAACACCGTCGATGTTAGAAACGACGACGCGTTCGTTAGATGCGGCCCCATTCTTATCGAGGTCATAGGCGCGAACGTTGCGGGCGTCGGAGTTCGTCACGTATAGAATACTGCCGTTGGGCGAGAGAGCGATGCCGTTGGGCCGGCCCTTTGGCTTGGCGATGGGCTCCAGTTCGCCGCGCCGTGAGATGTGAAAGACACCGAAAAAGTCGAGTTCTCGCGAGTCTTCCTGGCTGCCGAAGGCGGGGTCGGTGAAGTAGATCTGGCCATCTTTTCGCACCACGATGTCATTGGGAGCGTTGAGGCGTTTGCCTTGATATTTTTCGGCGAGGACCTCGACTTTGCCCTTCTTGTCGGTGCGGGTGACGCGGCGCAAGTGGCTCTCGCAGGTGTAAAGACGCCCCTGGGCGTCGAACGTATTTCCGTTTGCGCCGTTGGAGTTCGACCGGAAAACGCTAACCGGCGTGCCGGGATCGAGCTGGAGGATTTTGTTGTTGGGGATGTCGCTGAAAACCAAGTACCCATCGCGCGACCAGGCTGGACCCTCGGTGAAGATGTGGCCCGCGGCGACCTTGTCGACTTTGACCTCGTTGAAATCCTGGGCAGCGGCCGCGAGCGTGATCAATAAGATAGCGAGTATCGGTTTCACTTCACCGATCAGGGTAGCAGACGGGGGCGTTTTTGAATAAACGAACCCAAGCTCGGAATGTTGACGCATCTAAGGCATGTTATGTCGTGGGAGATGGACAAGTCGCGTTTTGAAAAAACGAAGCCAAGTTTGCTTTCGACGCATCCTGTCACGCCGTGGCTGACTTTTTACGCTTTTGGAAAAAACGAACCCAACGTCGCGTGTCCGAGATCGCGCGTGGATCTGCATTGGTAATGATTGTCTTCTCGATTCCGGTATACCACGTGGATTTATCGAGCTGCCCACCGTGAGCAGCGAAGTTATTGAGTTGGAACGGAAGAACGTGATTGTGAAGAACGTGAATCTATTGAGTGATTGTACCTTCGGTCTGTCACGTGCGAGTTCTGGTGCGATTGCTGCAACGGCACATAATGGCGGTCGACGAACTCCTGGGCTTCCTTACGAAGCACTGGGCCGACGTAGCAAGCGTGATCGGCTTCGCGTTTGCTATGTATACTTTGCTGCGCACGAAGAGAGCTGCCGAAGCTGCCAAACGCGCAGCGGTCGAGGTACGAGAACGGCTCAATCGTGTTAATACCGTTGCTGATTGCGCTGCAGTCCTGGCGACGATCGAAGAGATTAAGAGGCTAAATTTACCGTTGACAAATGGTGGGAGTCCCACAAGCACTTGCCCAGCGGTAAGCTGGAAGCATGACCCGGCGCGAATTAATGGCCCTACTTGCCTCTGCTCCGCTCGCCAAGGCGAAGGAAGCGCCCACGGCTCCCGTTTCGATTGCGCGGGCGCGCACCTACGACGGCGATCTCGCGGGCACGCTCTCAACCATGTTCGATCAACTGGGCGGACTGGGTCGCATCGTCAAAGACAAGACCGTCACCATCAAGGTGAATCTGACCGGAAGCCCGAGCAGCCGATTCCAGGGCAAGCCGCTGGGACTGACGCACTACACGCATCCGAACATGGCGGGAGCGCTGGCGTATCTTCTGGACCGGTCGGGCGCCCGGCGCGTGCGGTTTGTGGAAAGCTGCTGGGCCACAAGCGGGTCGATGGAACAATATCTGCTCCAGTCGGGCTGGGATGTAAAGACGCTGTTCGGGGCGGCGAAGAACGTCGAGTTCGTCAACACCAATGGACTCGGAGGCGCGAAGCGCTACACTCGATTCAAAGTTCCGGGCGGCGGGTCGATCTTTCCGGCCTTCGATCTGCACCCGGCTTACGAGGAGACCGACGTTTTCGTATCGTTCGCCAAGCTGAAGAATCATGCGACCTGCGGAGTGACGCTGGCGATGAAGAACTGCTTCGGCATCACGCCGGCCTCTATCTACGGCGACGACGCGGGCGAGCAGGAGCCAAACGAGCATCCGACTTCTAGCCGAAGCGCGACCTGCCACTCCGGAAAACGGGAGCCCGCCAAATGCTCGCCGCAGGAGATCGACCCTCAGTCCAGCCGCGATCCAGGTTATCGGATGCCGCGCATTGTGGCGGACCTGGCCGCGACCAGGCCGATCGACCTCGCCATCATCGATGGCATCGAGACCGTCGCCGGGGGCGAAGGGCCGTGGATTCGCGGATTGCGGCTGGTACAGCCGGGTGTGATCCTGGCAGGGACGAACGCTGCTACCACCGACACGGTGTCGACGGCGGTGATGGGCTATGATCCTCGCGCCAAGAAGGGAACCGCGCCGTTCCTAAATTGCGACAACTCGCTTCTGCTGGCCGAAGCGCGCGGAGTCGGCACGGCAGACCTGAAGAACATCGAAGTGCGCGGCGTATCGATTCGGGAAGCGCGGTTTCGGTTTGGGCTTCTGGGATGAACAACGGCGACCTGCCCACTTTCACCCTCATTTGTGATAAATTTCAGCGTTGGGAGATTTTATGAAACGTTACCTGGTAACCCTGGTTTTACTGGTTCTGCCTGCCGTCGCTCAGCAGCGGCAAAATTTCACGATCAATGTGGGCACGCCCGAGGGGCAGATGCTTCAGTCGATCGGGCAGGAGCCGGACGAAGCCAAGAAGGTGGCCCTGATGCAGGAGTTTATGGACAAGTATCCGACGCACGAAGGCGCCGGATGGGTCTGCTTCCAATTACAGGCGGTGTATTTGACTCAAAAGGCCTACGATAAGGCGCTGGAAGTGGGAATGAAGGTGCTCGATAGCAGCCCCGACGCAGTCGATGTCGGACTCAACACCATCAAGGCCGCCGAGGGGAAGGACGACCCGGAAGCGATGCGAAAAGCTGCGGTGAAGACTGCCCAAATCGCGCATAAACTCACCACTGGCAAGCCCCCGGCCGATGACGATGAAAAGGCGATGCTGGAGCACAACAAAGAAGTTGGCAACTACGCCGAGTATGCATTGTATGCGGCGACGCTTAAGGCGAAGGATCCCAAAGTGGTGGTCGAAATCGGCGAGGCGCTGGAACAGGCCAACCCCAAAAGCCAGTATCTGTGGCTCGCGACTCCGGGATATCTGCGAGCGCTGGGACCGAAGGCATGTGCGACGGCCAGTAAACTGGCGGCGGCCGATTCGAAAAATGGCGAAGCTCTACTGGGGGTGGCGGATTGCAGCTGGCGCGGGCAGCGGGCCGACGGGGTGGTCAGCGGAGGAACGAGAGCTTTGGAAGCTTTCAACACGAGAACGAAGGTAGAGGGTGGTAACGAAGGTGGTAAAGCCGGCATGGCGAATTTTTACATCGGCATCGGCAACAGCATGCAAGGCAAGTATGGCCCAGCGAATAAGGCGTTGCGTGCCGCTCTTCCAGCCATCAAAGGCGATTCGGCAATTTATGCCAATGCGCTCTTCAATCTTGGCCTGGCGAATTACAACCTGGGCAAAGCGATCGGCGACCGGGGTCAGATGCGCGAAGGCCTGAAATATTTCGAAGAGTCGTCTGGAATCGCAAGCAATGTTCAAGCCCAGGCATCGCGGAATGCGAGTTTAATCAAGACGGAACTAGGCGGGAAGTAGCGTCGCCACGATCGATCCATTCGAGCACGCCCTAGACGGGGGCAGGTAGTAGAATTTAAGCGTGCGATCCACATTCCTGCTCACCTTCTTTACTGCCTGGGCCTTGGCGCAGAGCGGTCCCGGATTCAGCATCGCCAACATCGACAAGTCGGCGAATCCATGTGTCGATTTTTATCAATATGCCTGCGGACTGTGGATGGCCAACAATCCGATCCCTCCCGACCAGTCGAGATGGGACCGGGGCGCCGAACTGGCGGAACGCAATCGCGCTATTCTCCGCAACATCCTCGAAAAAGCAGCAGTGAACGATCCAAAACGCAGCGCCGTGGATCAGAAGATCGGCGACTTCTACGGCTCCTGCATGGACGAGCAGACCATCGAGAAGCTCGGAACCCAGCCTCTCAAACCGGACATGGATCGCATCAACGCTATCGCTTCGAAAGCGGCCATCCTCGATCCGTTGGTGCGTCTGCATCTGTTAGGGGTGGATGCGATGTTCCGCCTTTCTTCCGGCCCGGACTGGAAGGATTCGACGCACGTGATCGGCGAGGTGGATCAGGGCGGTCTCGGGCTTCCCGACCGCGATTATTACCTCAAGGACGATCCCAAGTCGGTCGAACTGAGGAAGCAATACCTGGCGCACGTACAGAAGATGTTGGAGCTGGCTGGTGAGCCCGCTGCAAAGGCTGCTTCCGACGCGCAAGCGGTGATGCGTTTCGAGACCGACTTAGCGAAAGGATCGTTGGATCGAGTTACGCGGCGCGATCCCGATCAGATGTATCACAAGCTGACGGTGCATCAACTCTATTCGTTGGATCCGGCGATCGACTGGCCGAAATATTTCGAGGGCATGGGCGCGCCGCCTTTGGCAGACCTGAACGTATTGGCCCCGAATTTCTTCCGCGCTCTCGAGTCGGCGATCGTGCAGACGAATCTGGATGACATTAAGACTTACCTGCGATGGCACCTGCTGCACGCAGAAACCGCGCTGCTACCCAAGGCTTTTGTCGACGAAGACTTTCATTTCTATCGTGAGATTCTGACCGGCGCCAAGGAGATTCAACCACGCTGGAAGCGCTGCGTGGCCGCCACTGATGGCGACCTGGGCTTCGCACTGGGCCAAAAATACGTGGAACAAACGTTTCCTCCCGACGCTAAAGCCCGCACCTTGCACATGGTGCAGGTGATCGAGCAGGCGCTGGGGCAGGACGTTCAGACGCTCTCCTGGATGACGCCCACGACCAAGAAAGAGGCGCTGGTCAAGCTGCGCGCCGTCGCCAACAAAATAGGGTATCCCGACCAATGGCGCGACTATTCGAGCGTCAAGATCGCGCGGGGCGATGCAGTGGGCAATGATGAGCGCGCCACCGAATTCGAGGTCCATCGCGAGCTGAACAAAATAGGTAAGCCGGTGGATCGCACCGAGTGGCTCATGACGCCGCCCACCGTGAATGCCTACTACAATCCGACCGAGAACAACATCAACTTTCCAGCCGGGATTTTACAGCCGCCGTTTTTCGACAACAAAATGGATGCCGCGGTGAACCACGGCGGCATTGGATCGGTGGTGGGTCATGAGCTCACGCATGGCTTCGACGATCAAGGCCGCAAATTCGATCCGCAGGGCAATCTCAAGGATTGGTGGACGCCGGAAGACGCCAAGGAGTTTGAAAAGCGCGCCCAGTGTTTCATTGATGAGTATTCGTCCTTCACGCCCCTTGACGGCGTTCACCTAAATGGAAAGCTGACTCTCGGCGAGAACACGGCGGACAACGGAGGCGTGCGCCTGTCCTTCATGGCGTTGATGGAATCGCTCAAGGACAAGCCGCAGCCTAAAATCGACGGATATACGGCCGAACAGCGGTTTTTCCTGAACTGGGGCCAGATCTGGTGTCAGAACGTAAGGCCGGAAATGTCGCGGATGCTAGTACAAGTGGATCCTCACTCGCCGGGCCGCCAACGCGTGAATGGCGTGCTTCAGAATATGCCCGAGTTCCGCAACGCATTCGCCTGCCGGGTCGGCCAGCCGATGGTTCATGAGCCGGCCTGCCGGGTCTGGTAGCCGCCTACATAGTTTGTAACCTTTTTCACGTGCCCCGGTAATTAAGGTTGTGTACGAAGCAACGGACAGCAGCCTGATGCAGGCCGTCCGGGATGGCGACCTCGGTGGGCTCGCGATCCTGTTCGAGCGGCATCATCGGCCGCTGTTCAACTACTTCGTGCATGTGAACGGAAACCGGGATCTCAGCGAAGATCTGGTGCAGGATGTGTTCTTTCGGATGTTGAAATACCGGAAGAGCTACCAGCCGGATCGATCCTTCACCGCCTGGATGTACCAGATCGCCCGCAATGCGCATGTGGACACTATCGGGAAGCGGAAGTTCGAGGTGGCGCTGGGTGAGCGAGAATTTTCGAGCGGTAACAAAATGGACGAGAACCTGAAGCGCAAACAAGAGATCACGCTGCTCAAGCGAGCCATGTCCCTGCTGCCGCTCGAAAAACGGGAACTGCTGGTTCTGAGCCGTTACCAGAATCTGAAGTACGAAGAGATCGCTTCCATACTGGGTTGCGATGTAGGAGCGGTGAAGGTGCGCGTCTATCGCGCCGTGCGAGCGTTGGGGCAGATTTATTTCGAACTCGCGGGAGAGAAGGCATCATGAATTGCGAAGAAGCCAGAACACAATTCGTCGACTATTGGCGCGGAACACTCGAAGATCCGCTGGGCGATTTTCGCGCTCATCTGGATTCCTGCGAGCGATGTCAGGCTGAAGCGCACGAACTACGCGATCTGTGGGGCACGCTGGGAGCGCTGCCGGAAGAAGATCCCAGTCTGGGTATGCGAGTGCGCTTTTACGATTCGCTGCGGGCCTGGCGCCAGCGCGAAGGTGAGCGTCGAAAGGCGCTGTGGTGGATTCGCCATCCGGTGTTTCAGGCGGCTAGCGCCGCGGCGATCCTGGTGATCGGCATCGCAACAGGATATATGGTGCGCGGGCGCGATACATCCGAAGTGTCGCAATTGCGCGGGGAGATTTATAACATGCGTCAGCTTGTGGCTCTTTCTTTATTGCAACAACAGAATGCCAGCGACCGGTTGCGGGGCGTCAACTACGCCTACCGTGTGGAGCAGTCCGATCCACAGGTGCTATCGGCTCTTCTAACGACGCTCGATCACGACTCCAATGTCAACGTGCGGCTGGCAGCGGTGGACGCGGTTCGTAACTTCACTGACAGCCCCGTCGGCAGGAAGGGGCTGGTGCAGGCGCTCGCCAAGCAGGATTCGCCGCTGGTGCAGATCGCGATCCTGGACCAGATCGTGGAGCTGCACGAGAAATCGGCTGTGTCGTCCATTCAATTTTTGTTGTCCGGTGCAGAAGTGAATCCGGATGTGAGGCAGCGCGCTCAATGGGCGCTGAAACAACTGCAATGAAAATTGCCATCATCTTTGGCTTTGCGGTCTCGTTGGTCTACGGCTTCGATCAAGAGGAGAAGGAAACGATCCGGCGGAATTTCCCGGCCGCCGCTCGCCTGGAAGTCGACAACGTCAACGGCAACATCCATGTGAGCGGATACAACGGCAGCGAGATCCAGATGGTGGCCGAGAAGACCATCCACGCCGAATCGCAGGATCGGCTGAACGTGGCCAAGAGCGAGGTGAAGCTCGACACTAAGCAGTCCGGCGACACGCTGACGCTCTACGTGGATGGGCCTTTTCGAGACGAACGCCGATCAAGCATCCATCTGCACAATCATCCTGGCTATCGCGTGGTCTACGATTTCGAGATCAAGGTTCCGGCCGCTACGGTGCTGCTCTTGGGAACGGTGAATGGAGGCGAGGTCCGCGTTGACAATACCACCGGTGATTTCGATGTCGCCAATGTGAACGGCGGCATCGAGATGAACGAGGTATCAGGCTCTGGGCCAGTACACACTGTCAACGGCAAGATTTCGGTCGTGTTCTCTCGGAATCCCGTCAAGGAATGCTCCTTCAAGACCATCAACGGCGCGATTGAGGCATCCTTCCGGCCGAATCTCTCGGCCGATGTGCGGGTGAAGACCTTCAACGGGCACGCGTATACCGATTTCGATGCAACGGCGTTGCCCGGGCTAAGCCCCGTTTCCGAGCGACGGGACGGCAAGTTCATCTATCGCAGTGATCGCTCGACCGGCATGCGCATTGGCAGCGGCGGACCCGAATTCAATTTCGACACACTAAACGGAAGCATACGAATCATTAATCGAGGGCAGTAGTCATGAAAACATTTGGACTCTTATTCTTACTCGCGGGAGTGGCGGCGTTCTGCCAGGACGCGCAGCCCGACCGGGCGACGGTTCCTTTCAGCGATCCGTCACGGCCCAAGTCTCTACACGCTTCTCTGATCAACGGCGGCATCACCGTCAAAGGCTATGACGGCAAGGAAGCCATCGTGGAAGCTCGACAACAAGGGGACTCGGGACGTCGCGGTCGGCGCGCGGAGCGATCGGACGGCATGCGCCGGATCGACATCGGCGGTTCCGGGCTGGTGGTCGAGGAATCCGACAATGTCATTACTGTCGGCACCAGGGCCATCAACGACAGCATTGAGCTGACTATTCAGGTTCCCTTCAACACGTCGCTCAAGTTGCATGCGGTGAACGGCGGCGACATCGTGGTGGACCACATCATTGGAGACGTGGAGATCAACAATACCAATGGCAACGCCACTGCCACGCACATCTCGGGTGCGGCCGTGGTCCATGCGTTGAACGGCAAGGTGCTGGTCTCGCTCGACAAGGTGACGGCGGACAAGCCCATGTCTTTCAGCTCGCTCAACGGCGACATCGATGTCACTTTGCCCGCGGATGTAAAAGCCAGGGCCAAGCTGAAAACCGACAACGGGGCGGTCTATAGCGATTTCGAAGTAGCAGTGGACTCGTCGTCGCGACAGCCAGTTGTTCAGGACAACAAGTCCGGTAAAGGAAGATACCGCGTGCAATTCGATCGCGCTATGTATGCGCTCATCAACGGCGGTGGTCCGGAGATTCAGTTCACCACCTTCAACGGCAACATCTATCTACGCAAAGCCAGGTAACGGCCGCCTAACCTAGTGCCAGACAGGTAATAATTCCTGCCCAAGTGCTACTTCTATTCGCCGCTGGCTGATGATGCTCGCAACAAGTTGAACGCGCGCTTCATGCGTTGAGTTGGCAACGCTCGTGCAGCAGCTTGAAGTATGAAGAGCACATTTGTTTCTAACGCAGCGTTACTTTCGCAATTGGTGCTGGTTTCAGCGGGATTAGCTCTAGCTGGCCCCGCATTCGGCGGCCAAGCGAATCAGCCACCAGAAACAGCCTCCACGACTAAGCTCAACAAGGCCGATCGGGACCTGACGCAGCAGATCCGCAAGTCAATCGTCTCCGACAAGTCGCTCTCCTCCCAGGCTCATAATGTCAAGATTCTCACCAAAGATGGCATGGTGACGTTAAAGGGGCAAGTGAAGACCGACGAAGAGAAGAAAGCCATCGAGGACAAGGCTGCCAGCGTCGCAGGCGCCGACAAAGTCACTAGCGAGCTAACCGTTGGTGCCAATACTTCGAAGAAGTCGTAAGCAAAGCTAGGTCATTTCATTAAGGAGAAAATCATGGGGAAGAACACAGCCGTTTTTGGAATTTACAAGGATACCGTTTCGCTGGGGCAGGGGCTGGAGAGGCTGCGATCCGCATCTTTCCGCAGCACCGATGTTTCGGTCCTGATGCCCGAGAACCTGGGCACCAAGGATTTCGCCCATAAGAAGGAGACCAAGGCGCCGGAAGGTGCCACAACCGGGGGTGTCACCGGTGGAGTGATCGGTGGGGCACTGGGGTGGCTGGCCGGAATCGGAGCCTTAGCCATTCCTGGGCTTGGGCCATTCATCGCGGCTGGACCCATCATGGGTCTATTGGCCGGCGCAGGCGCAGGCGGAGCTATCGGGGGACTGGTCGGTTCGCTGGTCGGCATGGGAATTCCGGAATACGAAGCCAAACGCTACGAAGGGCGCATCAAGTCCGGTGGGATCCTGTTGTCGGTCCACTGTGACGGGTCCGAATGGGTTAAGCGGGCGAAGACAATCCTCGAGGAAACTGGCGCTGAGGATATTTCCTCCACGGGCGAAGCTTCGGCGGACTACGCTGCCAGTGATCGTCCTGGTTCACGCATTTAGATCGCAGGAAGGAGGAGTGCGATGCTTTACTGGGCAGTAGTCTTCTTTATCGTCGCCCTCGTTGCAGCGTTGTTCGGATTCACGGGAATTGAATTCGCCGCAGCGGGTGTAGCGAGAATTCTGTTCTTAGTTTTTCTGGTGCTGTTCGTGGTGTCGTTAATTGGCGGCATCGCCAGAAGAGTTTAGGCAGCCGGCCAAAACCGGTTGACTGAAAAGCGCATAGGACGCGGCGTCCCCGTGAAACGAGAACCGCGGTCGCCGCGTTCCGATGCGCCCTCGCTTTCAGTTAGTCCATCCCAAGCCGATTCCAGTGAGCGCAGCTAGAACGTCAGGTCCGCATTACGGGCGAACTTCCGCCTTCCACCGAATTGGGAAGGCTTTTGGGTTTGCCCCGAATCGATCGAATATCGCGGCGTCCCGGCGGCGGGCGGAAGATCGACCGGCTGGGCCCGTAGGGGCATTCACCGATTCCCAACCACCGTTCGCCGATCTCTTATCGATCCAATGGCTTAGCCGCTATACGATGGGATCGTGGACTTCAACGATCAGTTAAAGGGCGACATAAACCAGCGGATTCACGACCGGATGCAACGCCGGATGGCCCGGTGGGAGGGTCGGCGGCATCGGTCGGGTGCCGGCGGCATCGTGATCGGTGGGCTGATCGTCGCGGTCGGCCTGATGATCCTGCTGGACAATATGGGGATCGTCCGCTTCCATGACGTTTGGCGGTATTGGCCGGTGCTGCTGATTGTCTTCGGCGTTTCCCGGATTCTGGAGTCCAGGGCGGCTGCCGGCTATATCTGGGGCGGCGTCCTCACCTTGGCCGGCGCGCTTCTACTGCTCGACAATCTCGATATTGTCGTATTCGATTTCAACCTCGTTTGGCCGCTGCTGATCATCGCTTTCGGATTGAGCATGCTGCTCCGTTCCATGGACCGTAAGAGATACTTGGCCAGCGCCACAGGAGCGCCTGGCGATACAGGGGCGGCAGGGGCGGGGCCCATCGATGAAAGCTCGAGCTGTAATGCTTACGCGGTCTTCGGTGGAAGCAAGCGGCGCGTGAACACCCCGGATTTTCGCGGCGGTGACGCAATCGCGGTATTTGGCGGCGTCGAATTCGACCTGCGGGGCGCCGGCATGACAGTCGATCAGGCAGTGATCGACGTCAACGTGGTCTGCGGCGGCCTGGAAGTTCGTGTGCCCGACAACTGGACTATCACCAATCGGGCCGTGACCATTTTCGGCGGCGTTGAGGATAAGACGGCTCAATCCAAGCTGGAGCCGACCGCCAAGTCCCCGCATTTGGTAATCACCGGCTCCGTAGTCTTCGGCGGCATCAGCCTGCGCAACTAGTCGAGCCAATTTTCTATGCATCCGCTGCTTGCCACCAAAGGCAGGATCACCCTCTATCTGCTCGTTTGGCTGATGCTGGCCGGGACATTGGGCTACCTGTTATCGGTCACGGGCCAGATTCCGCTGCTGGAAGCCGAAGTCCTGGCGCTGCCCCTGTGCCTGATTTATGCGTTCGTTTGCCTGGCGCCCTGGTATCTCTGCCGGGTGCTGCCCTTGGGCCCGTCCCAAATGCCGAAGGTGCTGCTGAACCATACCGCCGCTGCGGTTGTGGTGGCGCTGCTGTGGCTGGTGCTCGCCAAAGTTCTGGCGCTCGGTTTAAGCCGACGCTTCGCGCATTTCGACGAGCGGGTTAGTCCTCAGCTTCCGTTACTGTTCGGCATCGGCGTTTTGCTTTATTTGCTGGCCGTAGCGCTGCACTACGTGCTGCTGTCGTTTGAATCGTCGAAAGAAGCAGAGACGCGTGAGCAGGCGGCCCGCACCATGGCCAAAGAGGCCGAATTGAAGGCGCTCAAAGCCCAGATCAATCCGCATTTCCTGTTTAATAGCCTGAACTCGATCAGCGCATTAGCGACGGTGGATGGCGTTCGCGCGCGGGAAATGTGCATCAAGTTGTCCGATTTCTTGCGCAGCACGTTGAGCCTGGGTGAAAGACAAAGCATTTCGTTGCGCGACGAATTGGCGCTTGCTAAAGCTTATCTGGATGTGGAACAGGTCCGCTTCGGCGCGCGGCTGAAGGTGGAGCTGGAAACCGACGCGGATTGCGACGATTGCGTCGTGCCGCCATTGTTCCTGCAGCCGCTGGTGGAAAACGCGGTCAAGCATGGCATCGCCGGGCTGGTGGAAGGCGGGACGATTCGGGTAGAAGCGCGCTGCCGGAATGGCCGTCTGCACGTGACTATCGGCAACCAGTTCGACCCGGAAGCGCCCGCTGCGAGACGGCACGGCCTGGGACTCCAGAACGTACGCAACAGGCTGCGAGCGCTTTATGATAACGAAGCGCGTGTCGATACCGTCAACACCGATCAGCGCTTCGTCGTCGAAGTGGATTTGCCCTGCGCGGCGCATGTGTAACATGGAGGGGATCATGGCCGATTTGTTGGCGCCCGGCACGCTGATCGGGCACTATCGCGTGGCATCGCCGCTGGGGCAGGGCGGGATGGGCGCGGTTTACCTGGCCGATGATTCGCTGCTCGGCCGCCGCGTTGCGCTTAAGGTCTTGCCGCCGCAATTCGCCGCCGACCCGGATCGGATGCATCGCTTCGTGCAGGAAGCCAAGCTGGCCTCGGCGCTCACACATCCCAACGTCGCGACCATCTTCGAAATCGGACAGCAAGGCGAGCTTCGATTCCTCGCGATGGAATACGTGGAGGGGCGTCCGCTCGCCGATCGAATCCGCGAAGGTCCGCTGAAGATTCCCGAGCTGGTGCAAATCGGGATGCAGGTGGCGGATGCACTGGATGACGCTCACTCGAAGGGAATCGTGCATCGTGACATCAAGCCGGCCAACCTGATGATCACGCCGCGCGGCCACGTGAAGGTCCTGGATTTCGGACTGGCAAAATTACAGGCTGGCCAAAAGAGCAGCGAAGAGACGCAGTTGCTGACCAGCGCCGGCATGGTAATCGGCACGGTGGAATATATGAGCCCGGAGCAGGCGCTCGGCGGTGACATGGACTATCGCACCGACATCTTCAGCCTGGGCGTGGTGCTGTACGAAATGGCTACCGGACGGCTGCCGTTCTCAGGCTCCACTCCATCGGAGACCATGGCCCGCATATTGCAAGCCCAGCCGGACGCTATCGCCCGCTTCAACTATGAAGTTCCCGAGGGGCTGGAGCGAGTGGTCCGGAAATGCCTGGAGAAAGACCGCGCGCGGCGCTATCAATCGGCACGGGAGCTGCTGGTGGATTTGAAGAATCTGGCGCGTGACTCAGGCTCCGAACAAGCCGCGGCGGTTACAGCGTCCGGCACGCAGCGTGGACGGATTGGCGCGGTTATAGTGGACGATGAAGAGCTGGCGCGCAACTTGCTGCGCGAATATCTGGGGTCCAGCCGGGAGATCGATATTCTGGCCGAGTGCGCCAATGGATTCGAAGCGGTGAAGGCGATTTCCGAACACAAGCCGGAGCTCGTGTTCCTGGACGTGCAGATGCCAAAGCTGGACGGCTTCGAAGTGCTGGAGCTGATCGGCCGCGACGTGGCGGTGATTTTCGTTACCGCGTTCGATCAATATGCGATGAAGGCTTTCGACGCGCACGCGGTGGACTACCTGCTGAAGCCGTTCAGCCAGGAGCGCTTCGACAAGGCTCTCGAACGTGCCCGTCAAAGGCTGGGCGAAAAGACGCCGCCCGCGCCGGAATTGGCCCGCGCAGCCCGGCCACCGGAACAGCACTCGGAGCGGATCGTGGTGAAAGATGGGGCGCGCGTGCATATCATCCCGGTCGACAAGCTGGATTACGCCGAAGCGCAGGACGACTACGTTGAGCTGCACAGCCAGGGGAAGAGCTTTCTCAAGCAACAAACCATATCGAGTTTAGAAGCCGCGCTCGATCCGCAGCAGTTCGTGCGGATTCATCGATCGATCATCGTGAACCTGGACCGCGTGGCGAAGATCGAGCCCTATGCCAAGGACAGCCGCGTTGCGGTGCTATCGGATGGGACCCAGTTGCAGGTGAGCCGCGCTGGTTACGACCGGTTGAAGACCTTGCTGGGCGAGCGGCCGTGAGCGTTAGCGCGACGTAGCCGAAGACGAGGGGCTTTTCCAGTCCGGGCGCGGATCGCCGATGAAGCCGTTGCGATTCGGCATCTTCACTTGCGGTAGAGTCTTCGCATCCAGGACAGCATCTTCTTTGATGATGCCGTTCAACGACAGCAGGTAAGCGGTGACCGCATAGACTTGGTCCGCGCTCAGACTTCCGGGCTTAGGGTAGGGCATGGAGCGATTGATGTAATCCCAAACCGTGGTGGCGTAAGGCCAGTAGCTTCCAACGGTTTTCACAGGCTTGCTGGTGTTGAGCGTGCCTTGCCCGCCGACCAAGACATCGTTGGGACCTTCCTTGCCGGTCTTGCCATGGCAGCCTGCGCAATTGGCGGTGTAAATCTTGGCGCCTTCGGCCGCACTCCCGCTGCCGGGCGGCAATTCCTTGCCATCCGGACTGATGGCGAAGTCCCAGGCTTTGATCTCGTCAGGTTTGGGAGTGCGACCCAGGCCGTAAGTGGGCGATTGGGCGCTGAGCGACAGAGCGAAACTTAAGATGAATAGCGCGCTAGCTGAGCGCATTCTGAACGCTCCCGTCGGCTGAGACCTTCCAACTTTGAATGGGATTGAAGTGATAGCCCCAGTGATCGCCGCGCGCCTTCACGAGATCAGCGAGCACAGGTTGCATGTCGCCGTGCTCATCGGTGCATCGTGACTGCAGAACCGCCTCGCTGCCATCCCATTTCCAACCGTAGCGAAAGCGCGTGAAGGCGATGGGAAGTACGGGCGACTGCAACTGCGCGTCTTTCCAAGTGCGGCCGCCGTCCACAGAGACTTCGACTTTCTTGATGACGCCGCGGCCGGACCAGGCGAGCCCCGAAATCTCGTAGAAGCCCGGGCTGGCAAGTTTTTGGCCACCAGAGGGGTAAGTAATGAGCGATTTAGGGTCCATCTCGAAAGTGAACTGGCGGGCTTTGCCGTCCGGCATGAGGTCGGTATACTTCGATGTCTCTTCGCGCGTCATGTAGGGCTGGTCGACCACTTTGATACGACGCAGCCACTTGATGCTGATATTGCCTTCCCAGCCGGGAACGAACAGCCGCAGTGGATAGCCCTGCTCGGGCCGAATCGCCTCGCCATTCTGACCGTAAGCCAGCAATACGTCGTTCATGGCCTTTGTCAGCGGCACACTGCGCGTCATCTTAGCGGCGTCGGAACCTTCGGCTACGATCCAGCTGGCGCCCGACTGCACGCCGGCTTCCCGCAGCAGCACCGAGAGCGGCACACCGGTCCACTCCGAGCAACTCACCAGCCCGTGCGCTTCCTGAGCCGTCTTGGCGCCCTTATTCCGGAAACCGTTGCCCGAGCATTCCATGACGTGGATCCGCGAAACCGAGGGGAAGCGCTTCAACTCGTCCATGGTGAGCAGGAGTGGGCGATCCAGCATGCCGTGGATCATCAATCGATGGCGGCGTGGATCGATATCCGGCACTCCGGAATGATGTCGCTCGAAATGAAGAGCAGACGGCGTGATGATGCCGTTCAAATCCTGGAGCGGCGCCCCGGAAGAGGTCCCTGTCGACGATGGGGTACGAACGGTTTTTTCGAAACGCGACCGCTCGCCATAGGCTCGGGCCAGCGAACCGGGCGCCTGGGTGGGATCGTCGGGCGCTGGTTGACCGTCGGTCGATTGTGCGCGACCGGCACTCGCTCCGGCGGCGAGCACGGCGCTCTTCAGAAACTTGCGGCGATTCGGAGACTGGGGCATTGAGACTCCACCCTCAAAGCTTAACGCCGCGCTCTTCCATCGGCAAGCGGGTTAAGATTGACTCATGATTCAACGGGTTCGAAGCGTTGCTCTCTTTTGGATCACAATCGCGGCTGCCGCA
>Ga0070714_100000797_pt1 | contig 22332 bp, 35 predicted proteins | sample LARL83metaG_FD_65450 | JGI IMG/M metagenome (GOLD analysis project Ga0070714, IMG submission 65450) | Corn, switchgrass and miscanthus rhizosphere microbial communities from Kellogg Biological Station, Michigan, USA - LAR L8-3 metaG | ecosystem: Host-associated > Plants > Roots > Rhizosphere ... | reverse complement strand
GGTCGCGCACGGCGCACGGCGTCATGTACGTCAACTGCGAAGACAAGATCGTGTTCGTTGCTCCGCACAATGACGGTGTTCATTGGCGCGTCGGCTTGTGCAGCAAGCGAACGATGGCCGGCGGCGAGTGGTTGCAAGAGTGGTTTCCGGGGTCGGCCGCTGCTATGGACTGGGCTGGCCATTACGCAATCCAGTTGTCCCCGAAGACGGCCGATCGCAAGTCACGCCGTCGCAAGGACGCTGCGCACAGAGCGCCGACCCAGGCTGCTTCGAGCTACGCCTATCAGCTCGGTGTGAACGTCGAAGGCATGTCAGCGCTGGAGGTATCCGACGCCATCGACTATGTGCTAGCGTCACGCGTGCTGTCCGAAGTTAATTACCCAGAAGGGGCGCTCACTGATGGATAAAACTGCGCATTATAAAGTGACACGGAGACTTGGACGAAAAATTTTCAAGTACACCGTATGGGAAGATAGTCAGGCTATGGGTCGATGCCTGACTAAGCGTGGTGCTCTACGATTGGCCCGCGAACTTGCTAGCACGCTGGGGCACACCCGTAAGCGTGGATATGCACACGTCATGGTCGATGAAGTATAAGTAAGCGCACGAAGGGCACTCACTGATGGATCTGTCACATCTGCCTTGGGGTTACACCCAAGACGATGAGGGGCCGCTGGTCGTCAACGGCCGATACAAGCTCGCAGGCCCGGATGGCCGTGAGCGTAGCTGGACGCGCGTCACGACGCTCGTTGACACGCTCGGTACCAAGTACGCCATTGACCACTGGGACAAGAGGGTCATCGCGCACGGCATTGGAATGCGGCCAGATCTCGCGGAACGTGCCGCCGTGACGCCGGTCGACGACAAAGCCGCGTGGAAGGACATCATCGCAGCGGCGGTCGAAGTTGGCGGCGGTCATGCTCGTGCGAACCACGGCACAGCGCTACACGCGACCGTAGCTGGGTTGCTGAGCGGCGCTATTAAATGGCAGGATGTTCCGGCGGTGCTGCAAGAAGACGCCGCAGCGTACTTCCGTGAACTAGAACGACTTGGCCTGCGGCAGGTGCCCGAACTGACCGAGCGCACCATTCTGAACCTTGATCTTGAGGCGGGGGGTACGTTTGACATCGGGCTTGTCGACGGCTCGGGCAACTTGATCCTCGGTGATCTCAAAACCGGAGACAAGCTGGACTTCAATCACACCGAGCACGCGGCGCAGTTGTCGATCTATAACCACGCACATCTGATGCGCGAGTCGGACGGCAGCATGGTTCCGGCCCCGCACTTCGTTCAGAGCTTCGCCGTGCTGATCCACGTCCCGTATGGCAGCGGTCGGGCGTTCGTGCATCGCGTCGATACGAACCTCGGATATGCCGCCGCGCGCGTGGCATCACAGCTCCGTGCGGTCCGCAGCTTGGCGTCTCAGATGCTGTCTCCGTACCTGCCGGACGATGCGCGGGTGTCCGGGTCGGCTTACGTGCCTCCAGCCGCACAGAGCAACCCGGTCGTTGAAGGTGGCATGTTGGCTGCTGATGCGATGATGGAGACCGAAGAAGGCAAAGCCATCGCCGAGTACATCGGCGACCGATACGGGCAGTCTCAGCCGGGCAACGGGTACAAGGAAGGTGGCCCGCTGGAGGCAGGAGATCCGATCCTGAGCGTCCAGCCAGCTACGCTACCGTTCGAGGAAGATCCGCGATGGTCCGAGCCTATCGAGGTGCCACGCGGCGTTGCGACTGAGCAAGAAGCCGTCGACCGCTGGTACGACAATGGCGGCGCGGTGCCGGACGACAAGCCTGTTTTGCCTCCGGAACAGGTCGAAAAGGTCAAAGAGATCAAAGAAACGCTCGTTGAACGTGGTGTGCCGGAGGAAGCCGTGCCGGTCATCATCCAGCATGACATCGTGGTTTCTCCGCCCGCCGGTCTTGACGAACAAGCACAAGAGTTGTTTGATCTTCTACCGGCCGCCAAGCGCAAGGCTGCTCTACAGGAGTTGGCCAAGAAGGTTGACCCGAGCATCAAGCCGGCTCAGCACGCGATCAAACTGGCCCGTGCAATAGTTGGCTCGGCAGGTTGGGTCGGCAACATCCGGGACGCCACGCTCGAAGAACTACGAAGTGATTGGCCATTGCGGCGTAAGCGCGGCCGTCCCAAGAAGGAAGCCGCGCCCGAACCGGAGACGCCAGCCGACCCTGAGCCGGAACCGCCGACCGAGGAAGAAGTAAGCTCGGTACTGGATGAATCAGTCGAACTGAAGGCCGAGCCAACCATCCCGCCCATCCACGACCCTGTGAAGGCCAAGGAGGCGCTTGACCGCGTCAACTCGCCGTTCGTCGCGGCCGCCGCGCCTGAGATCGAACAACTGAACGCAGAGGATCAACTTGTGCGGGATCTCATGTCAGCGCCCGACGCCGCTACGATGATGGGAATATATTTTAATCCGGCTAGTACCGCGCTGCATTCTAGGCGAACCAAAAAAGTGTTTTATCGGCAGTGGATTAAGTTCGCTGCGAGTCAACGCGACATCGAAGCGGCGATTTCGCACGGAAGTCAGGCTGGCCACGTGTGGCAACAGGACGACATCGAGTACGGTAACGCTCGCTATTCAGAGTTGGAAGGACGATAACCAATGTCGTATCCCGTTCCGCCGCCGCCCAGCGGCTATCCGTCTGCGCCACAAGCGCAGCCGGTTCAGCATCCGCAGTATCAGGCTGTGCAGTTCCAGCCTGGTCAGTTTCAGCAGCCCCACAACCAAGCTCAGCAGCCGGTTGCCTCGGACAAGCTGCCCGGTTGGGACAGGATCATGTCCGGCGGCGCCAAGGTCCTATCCACGCGAGACATGGAGGTTGGTCGCTGGTATGGAGGTCTGGTCATCACCGTTGATCCTCCCCAGCAAGCCACCAACGCGGAAACTAAATTGCCTGAGTTTTTCCCGGACGGCAATCCTAGGGTGCAATATCCGCTGAGCTTTGTTGACGCGAATTTGGTCGGCCAGAATGGTCCTGATGATCAGGGGATCCGTCGACTGTTCATCAAGAGTCATCTCATTGGGCAGGTCAAAGCGGCACTCGCGGCTCATCAATGTCAGAGCCCGGAGCAGGGTGGAACGCTTTACGTCATGCTGACAGTCAAGGGAGGTCCCGGCGAGTCGGCCCGCGCACACCAATGGCAGGCTCAGTACACACCCTCGACCCCCGAATCCGTGGCAATGGCTAAGCAGCTCGCCGCCGGGCCGTCGACCGCTCAGCCGCCTGCGGAGGCACCACAGTATCCCCCGCAGGCACAGAACCCCGGCCCGCCGCCTGCGCCGGTGACGGACGGGAACCTTCATCCTGATGTTGCGCCTCCGCCGCCGCCTCAGCCTCCGGCCCCGGAAATGCCGGAGGCGTACGCCGGTGCTGGATGGACCGTTCAGCAGTACGCGGCCAAGATCGCGGCTGAGAACCTGGCACCGCCGCCCGTTGCGCCGCAGCCCGGTGCACCGTCGCCGTGGCCGTACGGGCAAGCTCAGCAGCCGGGTGCGCCTGTAACCCCGCCGCCTGGTGTACCTGCACCCCCCGCTCCGCCGGCTGGCCCGAACTGGGGCTAGGACGCTTGGGCTGCTTCGACCACCGGAACCGTTCCTGGTGGCGACCGGGTGAGCAGCCCAAGCAGCACGGCGCCCCGCCTGATCTGGACTCGTCAGGCGGGGCGTCGCGGCTGGTGTTACTTCTTCTCGGCGTTGGGGTCAACAGTCTCAAGTACCTGTTGCGCACCCTCGATCACGGTGCCGGCATCCTTCTTGGCCGCTGCTTCGGCGTCGGCGAGGATCTGTCGGCTCTGCTCTTTGGCGTCGTTCAGTGCCGCGTCGAGCACCTGGTGCGCCTCATCGGCCGCGTTACTACGTTCGAGGACGTTCTTGATCTTCGCCCACGCCTCGTCAAACGTAAATTCGAGCTTGCCCAGAAACCCAGACATTTTAGACCTTTCGTCGAACTGTAACCGGTTCGAGGCCATACTACATGATCAGGCTTTGACGCCGCGCGCTAGCGTGTGCTAGCCTACTACTTTGGAGGAGGTACATCCATGTTGAGCCGCCCCGCTACGTGGCCGGACTACACTGCTAGCAAGCGCGATGATCCGCAGTTCAACGTGCGGTTCACGCCGGAGCGCCGCGCGCAGATCGAAGCTCTTGCGGGCGCGTTGAACATCACCGGGACCATGCTCGCTCGGCTCGTACTGATCTCGCTCGTAGACGGTCAAGAAATCAGCGCCGATCGGTTGATTGAAATCGCAGGTTCCGAGCCTATTGAAACTCCAATTAAGGCGGATTGAAAATGGCACAGCAAAATGTTTCACAGGAAATTCTTGATCAGTGGTCGGCCGATGGCCTGATTCACGGCGGCGCGACCGAGGTCGGTACGCTGTACGCCTTCGCTCCGAACATGTCTGAAGACGTCCTAATTCGTGACCTGGCTGCCTCCGCCGCCAAGGTCGCCGGCCATCACCCACACCAGCACCGACACGGGTAGACCAATGAAGCGGCTACGGAGGGTAGCGCGTAGCATCTGGTATCGGGTGTCTCGCCCGTTCCGGAAACGCCGGCGGCCATGCTGCGCTGTGTGGTGCGGGCGAGCTTGCGCATACCTCACCGCGAGCCGCTGGCCTACTGCCGCTCCGTGGTCTCCGAGGATGCAAATTCCTAGCGGAGGCCGTATCCCCCCATCGGGTGACGAGCCGCGAAAACTTTCCCCTTGACAGTGCGCTAGCACGTGCTAGGCTGATGTCATAGCAAGGGGAAAGGATGGAAGCCATGAGCAGCGCATACCAGATCAAGGGCCACGTCTACAACATCGAGCGTGGCCGGACGAGCAGCTACGGCAACCCGTCCTACTGGCTTGGCGGCTTCGATGAGCACGGCGAGCCGTTCAAAGTTCGGACCGTCGCCAACGCTTCGATCGCCTACAGTCTGTCCGCCGGCACGACCGATCGGCACGTCGTGCTGCACATGACTAGCGCCGGCCGCGTCTGGGATGTCCGCCCCGTGGACGGTGCGTGATGGAGACCTACCAGGTCAAAGGGACCACATTCCGGATGGAGACGCTTCCGGATGACGTGCCGCCGTTCATGCACAAGCGGCAGGCCGAGCTACTGGCCAAGGCCGAGGCAGTCAAGCCGTACCGCCGTCGTTCGTATCCGACCCCGTTCACGCCGATGGCGCGGCAGGCATTGAAGGGTCGGCCGAACACCCTCACCACGAACCCTCCCAAGCCGGTCGGCTGGTATGGCAAGATCAATAATGACGGAACATATGGAACTGTGCAGTTCGCCGGTCCGCAGGGAGGCGCGTGGTGCGTCACTGATGATGGCCAATGGGTGCTCGCCAGGAAGCACGGCCCGCTGCAACCAGCCGTGTTCGGCCACGCTGCCAGGCTGCAAATCGTCCACGAGCTGATCAAGCGGGAGATCGCCGGTTCAGATCACCATGCGGATGGATTTCAGACCTACATCCCAGCGGCGCCGCCATGGGGTAAGCCGCTAGATGACCAGCAGCGCGCCAAGTTCACCGCTGCGCTTGAGCGCCAACACCGCATCGAGACACAGCTCGCCTTGTGGGCATGGGAGCACTTGTACCCTAGTCATCCGGTTCCGGTCGATGAGCTAATCAACCTCAGGCCAACAAAGGCGGAGGAGTCATGACCCGTTGGATGGACCAGCCAACCGCGCGCGACTACCGATCCGGTAAGTCTGCCGCCCGCAGAGACTTTGCGCTCGGAAACCAGTTCAACGTGCCGTACGGCGCGCCGATGGACTATCGTGAAGGCTATGAAGATCAATGGATGGCCGAGACATCTCGGCTCAACTGGCTGGTGACGCCATGAGCGCGACTTACACGCTACGAGCCGACGGCGAGTATGAGCAGTTTGACGATCTTGACGATGCTATTCGCGAGGGGTCCAGTCTGCCGGTACGATCGTTCGAGATCGTAGACGCCAATAACCAGATCGTTTGGCAGTGGTCCGAATGAGCGCCTTCTACAATACCGGTCGCCATCTCGGTGCAAGAGACTTCCGTATAGGACATGAGCGCCGACCCCAGATGCACAGCAACCCAGACTTTCAGGCTGGCTACGATGCCGGTTACGAGGAAGCACAGCAGATGGCCGATATGGAATCAAGAGCTGAAGCCGCTGCGCGATACCGATGGGACACAAGAGCATGAGCGCACACAGCACGGTCGACGTCCGTAAGAGCATCCTAACCGCCAAGCGAAACAAGCTGATCACATTCCGGCAGGCCAACGAAGCCATCTCGCATTACCAGCGGCACGGCGTCCTGCCGGACTGGTGGCAGTCGGCACAGCCACCCGCACAGGACACTGAAACCCTCCCTGCGTCGCGCTATGAGTCGGTGACGTACAAGAGCCTCCGGGAGTTCAATAAGAAGCAGGCTGAGCGCGTAGCGGCTGGTTGGGTGCTGGAGACGATGACCGGCCCCGCGAAGGGGCGAGTCACGATCACTCGAGCCGTCATGTTCGCACCGGCCGCGCTGACCGGGTGGCGCAAGGGTCGCGGCTCCGTGACGGTGGTGTGGCGCCATGACTGACCGAGTATTCCCGCAGTGGCTGATGATTGGCGTCAGAATCACTAATGATTGCGTGCGAATCATCGCGAGTCAAGAGCTGTCGCAGGCTGAGCTACGCACCGAATACGAATATGCCGACTTCTACCGTTTTGCTTCGCTGGATAAATGTTTCGGGAGACGGTCTTTACTGACTGCCGACTTGCGCAGCTTCATAATCATCACCGCTGACACGTACGAGCACGCATTTCAGCATCTATTCGAGCAATGGTCGCCTGAACCTAAAAGGAGGGCAATCAGTTATGGAACGACGCGGTAGGGCCAAATCCGGCCCGATGTTCATCACGGGGAAGCTGTCTGATCATCCGTGGCCGCTCCTCTATGCTCCGCGCAAGCTTGGCGATTATCTTCCATGGATCATTGCCAGTAGGCACGCTAGTCATTTTGGCGCGTGTGCTATTCGTTATGCGAACCACGAGGTCATCGAGCGGACGGAGCAATCAGCATGACTCAACCAGCGCCCGGCATCGCCGTCTTGGTTTACCGACTCGGACAAGCGACCGAAGAAGTCTTCCCGGGCGCTACGGCTTGGGCCATTGACGGTTCTGGGGCACTCACTGTTCAGCAAGCAACCTCAGGGCAAAATGTCACATCATTGGTGGTGTATCCTAAGCCACAATGGTTGCGCGTCCGCGCAGTGCAGTTTCCCTCCGCTAATGACAACTCACCTTCTGGGGTCGGGGTGATGGTTCAAAGCGGCCTCCAATCTTTGATCGAAGAATATTTCACCGACGGAAACGCATGGGTATTGGACTCATTGCAAAATCTAACCATTCAAAAATCCACAACGGGGACAAACGTTATAGCCGTCGCCGCCTACCCGGGCGCTACATGGTTCCGTGTTCGTATCGTCTCCGCTACGATTACAAGCACGACGGGAGCGCGGCCATGAGTAAAGTCAAAGTACGATTCGAGTCTGAATCGGGTACCGTCGAAATCGACGGAGTATACGCATTCGAGGAAGTCGCCGGAAGTACTTCGGAAGCGCACGCGGTCATGCACGCTCTTGGCTACCGACAACTTGAGCCATGGATCAGCCACGGCGTTGATTTCATCTGTACGATGGAAATACCAGCATCGCAAACGCACGTGTGGCCGTCTGATATCGATTTCATGGACCTAGCAGGCAAGATCGGTCGCGGCACGCGGCTTGACCAGCGCGACACGCGCACGCTTGCGTCTCTTCTACTGTCGTTGAGCGTGGCGCGCGACACTTGGGACTCCATCGCTCTGCGGTTCCCATCGATGACGGAAGATCACCGAAACCATTATCTGGTAGGCGCGCTCGCCGCCGTGATTGGACGGAGGACTCGACGATGACCAACGTGATTCAGCTCAATACACACACACGTCGTTGGAATGCTACCGGCCGATGCGTGAATATGCATGACATCACCAATCCTGACAACGTCATATTGGTTAAACGTACGAGCGGGACAACGAGTCGGCTTTGCCGCGAATGCGCCAACGATCGTGCGCAAAACAACCGACCGCAGACGAATAGGAAGCGCGCAGTGCAGCCAAGCGTCGGCTCGCATCCACTCGACCACCAGCAGCTCAGCGCAATAGCACACAAGCTCACGAACGCGCGGCCGAACTTGAGCGAGGCGGAGCGCGACGTTGTAGCGGACGTGCTGCGCCGCATGGCTCACGCACTGCGGCGTACGGAAACCATCTCACGGCATCCTGTGTGGCGTCATCGCCGGCAGGAAGGGATGGTCGACACACTGCGGCGCCTGCTGGGCATCGCGCCGAGTCCAGGGGAGACTAGCTGATGAGCAATATTCACGGGCGCATCTATGCGCACGGTGTCTCATGTGAACACTGCCAGCGGCCCGCCGTGGTGTTCTTCAGGTCCTTGCGTGGCTTGGTCGCCGTGCATCGCAATGCTGATCAGTCTGTAACCTGGTGCCGGCCACCTAGGTAATTTCCCGGATGCGTGCTAGCCACCGTCGGCCGTAGCGTCGGCTTCGCCGGCCCGGACCTGACCACTCCGGGTCGGTCCATGTTCGGGGGTTGCATCCGTGCTAGCGCGTGCTAGACTGGAGGCACAGCGATCAAGGAGGCAGAGCGATGGAGATCACAACGCACTTCAGGCTTGATGGTTGGGTTGCGATTCGCGCAAATGGCTTTTTGCTTGGCGCTTACCGAGACTTTGACAATGGCCCGACTAGGGCTCAACGTATCGCCGCTGAGGGGCAGTTTGAGTACCAAGACTTGCCCCATGGCGCAGCGGCTATGGATTGGATCACGGAGGCCGTCAAATGAGCATCACCACCGAGCGGCTGGGCGAGTGGATGATTGTATTCCGTGATGGCGTTAAGATCGGCGGCTACACGCCAAATCTCCAGCACACCGAACTTGTCGCCGTTAGGTGGCCATCCGAAACGCCTAGCGATTACGACATCGAAGGTTTTCAGCACGGCCCCGCTGCCCTGGCGTGGATCTCGGAGGCGGAGCTATGAAAGGCCAGACGAGGACTAACGGCGGCAACGCACGAGAGATCTCGCTCGGTAAGCGCGTCGCCAGGATCGTAGCATCACACTACGGTGTGGATGATATCGCTGAGTTTTTCGTCGCCGATCACACGCATGAGGGTTTGCGCCCGGAATGCTGCTCCGTCGCATGGGAAGGTCACGAATATGATTGGACTGTTTGGTGGCCTGAAAGCACCGATGGCGAGGATTTCACGCGCAAACACAATGTGATGCTAGAAGCAATCAACGGATGCATTCTAGCGGTTATCCCTATGGAGGATTGATCACTAATGGCAGAAGACAAGGTTTATGTCACGCTACAACCTAACTCCAACACGAATCGCTCATCGGCCTACGCCGTAGCCGATAGCCAAGACTGGGCTAGTTTTGTTAATGGCGAATCACCGTATCTGGTTGTGCATTCAAGCTTCAGTGATTTCAAGTCTGCGAAGGCCATGCAGGATGGGTTGAACAAAGGCACGGAAGGCGGATCATAAAATGATCATGACACTTGCTTACTCCAGGCGAGTCGCCGACACCCTTTTGAAGTCAGGCCAAGTCGATACATACAAGACAGAAATCGGCGTAGCTGTCGTTGCAGTCAAGGCTAATCAGTATTGGCGAGACGCCTGTATGGCCGCGCTGCCTGGGTTCGTGGCTGGCCGTGTGCTAGATGTCGAAACCGAAGAATGTGCTTGATGGACGACAATGTGTGCTATTGCATATTTTACAACCCCCTTAAGCCATTCTTCCGTTCGAACGGCGTACGTCCCGCATGGGGGACATGCCTTGATTGTGGCGCGCGCGTCACACTGACACCGACCGGAAAACTACGAAAGCACAAGAAGCCAGTGTGATGGACGAGCCGACCGAGTGCGCACAGTGTGGCGGCATCGTGACCCGGGCAGGCGGGTACTGGTGCTCGCCAGGCTGCTATAGCTTGTGGCTACGGACAAATTTCACCGACGACCCGCCGACGCCGCCACCTCTGGAGATTGGAATCTGAATGACTGAATTCGTCGAGCCGCGCGTTACGCTCATCGCTAAAACCGACTTTGTTCGGGATAATATCGGAGGCGACTCTGTAACGTGGGCATGGACCACAGATGCTAAGAGCAGCGGCGACGCTCTGGCCGAGTTCGCCGGCCGAGCGTGCTACCAATCGTGGAAGAAACCTAACGTGTTCACCGCGACCAACTATAGCTATCTGCGGCACATCCTCGAAGTCGGTCACCTCTCGGTACTCGAACACGCGTCGGCCACGTTCTACATCGAAGGCGTCTCGCGTTCACTGACGCACGAGCTGATACGGCATCGTCATCTATCATTCTCGCAGCTATCCCAGCGATACGTCAACGAGAGCGGCGCGGCGATGGTCCGTCCGCCCGGCATCGCGGCTTATAGCACGGAGGAATCCGATCTGATTCGCTCTATCGGCCACGCCATGGATGCGTACGACACCATCGCCGACAGGTTGGGACGGATCGCAGACGAGCCGGATCGCACGAAGCGGCGCAAGATGGCCCGCGAAGCCGCCCGTTCTGTCCTGCCGAACGCTACCGAAACCAAGATCGTCGTGACCGGGAACTACCGAGCTTGGCGGCACTTCATCAGGCTCCGCGCAACCGAAGCGGCCGACGCTGAGATTCGGCGCCTCGCCGTGATGCTGCTTCGCGAGTTGCAGCGCGAGGCACCCGCCGCGTTCCAAGACTTCGAGATCCTTACGCGAGTAGGCGAAGGCTGGCAATACGCGCAGACCGATAATACGGCCGGCTGATTCGATGTTTGCGCACCGACCCATGAAACACGCTCGGTTGATACTAGGAGACGGCTCCAGTGGAATCTATGCCTGCCGTAGCTGTGGCCAGATCCGTGATGGGTATAGCGATCATATTTGCCGTGCGAGCCACATCGTGCGGTACTGGCTCCGTCGCCTTGATCAGCGGCTTAATACGCTGACAGGGCGTTAAAGTCTCAACCGCTCACCGGCCCACTCAAGGCGTCGTGAAGGTCTGCGGGGGTGACGTACCCGCACCAGCGGCCGTCATCGAAGATCTGGAGTCCGGCATCCTGGTAGATCTGATCAACAAGCTGTGAGCAGATCATGTGTCCGCTTGACGCGACGTATCGCCGCAGGCCGGGCGCCGGCAGATGCAACCGTTTGGCTGCTAGCGCAAAGTAATCGGCCGCGCTGTACGGCGTGCCGACATATTTCCACGCTTCCGATACGATGGCCGCGCGCTGCGGATCGGTCAAGGTCCAGTACGACCACAGCACGGTGTCGCCATACTCGTCCGCCGGCATGATGCGCGCGCCGCCGGGCTCGGCTTCAATGATCCTGTTATCGCGCAGTAGCAAGAAAGCATGATCAAAGTTACTAAATGCGTCGCCATTCAACCGCTCGCCAAGGCTGATCATTTTACCTACGGCGCCCGGTAGCGGGACCAAGCCGAAGTCACCCGGCATGGGTTGCCGATCAATCGTCATCGTCTCCGCACCGTTCGTCTCTCGGTGAGATCATGGCTTCCAGTTCATCAGTGTCGTTATACACCAACACGTATCCAGCCGGAAGCGTTCCGACCTGATCGTAGTTTTCCATGTGTTGCCACCTTGAGTTTTTCGTGGTGGCGCGTCAGTCCACCCGTTATCTGCTGTCAAACCGCGTGCTGCGCGCTCTTATCTACGGGTCGACCACAACGGGACGCCCGGGTCGAGTGGGCCTTGCACCGGGCGCCCCGAAGCTCATCAGACGTTATCCGGGCTGGTCTTCCACAAGTTGCCGAGAGTTCGCGACGCACCAGCGCTGAACGGAAGCGCGACGTTAAAAACCTGTTGCCACATATCCGTAGCCACAGTGATCTTGTAGGTAAACGACGTCGGGTTGTTGGTGCTCGTGTCGGTCGCCGGTAGTTTGGTCGTAGTCGCAAACTCACCGTTCGTCACGGTAACGGTCCGGGTCTTCGGGCCGAGTTCATCACCAGCGGAATCCACAACCGCGTGCGACATCTCGAACGTTACGGCGCCGGAGCCAGCAGCGAGGCCGGTCACCGGGTCCTTAAGGCTGGCCGTTACCGGCACCAGCGGAACGAGGTCAGTCATGATGATGATCCCTTCGTGTGTTCAACATTTCGGACCCACCATCCGGTGATGCCCGCTGTGATGCCGGGAAGCAACGATTGTACAGCCGCGTTAACCGCCGCTGGCAGCGCGCCATGAAAAACGTACGTGCTCAGCAGCCACACCACAAGCGCCGTAACGGCCCCCGATGTAGAGGCAGCCACAACCTTACGGCTTGGGACGTTCGAGCCCGCAGCGGACTGCTGAGCGGCCATCACTGCACTACGCCGTAACGGACGACGGCCAGCTTGGCAACCGTGGCGGCTGCGATCTGGTCCGGAGTAGCGCCCGCCGGCAGGGATGCGACAGCCTGCGCCACGCTGGCCTTCACGTCGGCCGAGATCGACGCAACCTGTGCGTCGGACAGCGTTACCGACTGCCCCGAAGACAGCATCGTCAGCATGTTGTTCGTATTGGCCTCGAGGTAGTCCCACGTCGCGTCATCCACAGTGAACAGCGAACCAGGCTGAGCGGCTTCGGCTGCGCTGAGATTGCGCTTAGTGAATCCATTGGTAATCGCTTGAGTGTTCATCTTGGCCGCGGAACCGACGATACGAACCGGAACGCTTGGCGACACAGCTGATCCGCTACTGACGCCAGCTACAGGAAGAGCCTTGACGTCATCGCGAACCTCCCACACGGCGTCAAATAGCGTCTGGCCGTTGGGTGCGACCGAGGAATCCGCCAACGCGTTGTACATCAGATCTAGCACATTCTGAACAGTAATCGGCTGTCCAGAGCTATTGGTGCCGATCAAATCCGTAAGTTGCATGTCACTTTCTCCTGTTCCGAGTTGCCCCCAATTCGTCTGAAGGGCATCATCCTGGTCACCAACAACTCCAGCGATGGTAACGGTATTGTTATTGTGCTGATACAAGTGATAACCGGGCGCTTCGTTCGACTTACTTCCGCACAACCAGAACCACGCGGCATGTCCACCAGATTTAGCGGAGGCTAGTTGCGGGCCAAAGGCATAAAGCCCCGTCGTAGAGCGCCCGCGTACCGATGCCGCGCCATCCAGGCAGCTATTGACCGCAGCGGCCGATATTCCCGGATCGTCAGCGCAGTAGTAAACAACAGTGCTCGTCGGCAGGCCGAGGTTAACTAGCTGCGCCGCGACCCACTGACCGGCTTGTACGCCGGCTGGCTGGCCTCCAGCCATCCACGTAGCCGAGCTGTCTTCATAGATGATACCAACATCAATACCAGCAGCGTGATAGCCAGCGATCTCCGCCTTAGTGACTGGCGTAACGACCGTGCTTCCGTGTTGCTTGGCCAGATACCGCAGTATGCCGGTCACGCCGGCCGCCTTGAGCGCACTCGGCGCTATCGGCTTAGTGAAGTCAACCAGCATCGTATTTGCTCCTACCCATGGTTCACGCGCAACTCCTCGGAAGTCACCGCCTATCCGAACTGGTGCAACTCGCACGAACTCGCCGGACTCGGGCGCTTCGATCATATACGCCGTGCTACCGATCTGGCCTATGTAGATGGACACGTGGTGCACCGGATTGCCCCAAAAGAGCAAATCGCCCGGCTTCGCAGCGCTGTACGGCACCGTTGACGGCGCCTCGGACAGCATGGTGGCACTCGGACGGTCAAGCTGAACACCTGACTGAGCGTATGCATACAGGCACAGGCCAGAGCAGTCAAATCCGATCTTGTTGTAATCGCCGAACGAGTCCGCGACTCCCCCATCATGGACGCCTTTGGTCGGGCCGTTGGCGTCGCCACCGCCCCACGCGTACGTCAGGCCGAGCCACGTCAACGCCGCCGCAATGGCCACGGCGGCGGCTTCGTTCGGGGCCGTCACGGTGCCGGAGACACCAGCTTGCGCCGGAAGCGTGACCGACACGCCAGATCGGCTAACTGAGATCGGGCCGAGCGTCACGCAGGCTCACCTCATTTTCAAGTTTGCGCAACTTGCGCAGCGCACGTCCTTGCCGCACTAGCCTGATATTAACCACGAGCGAATAAACCATGACCGCGCCAAACAAGATGTCAATGGTCACGTTGATTAGCGCCGTTGATAGCACCGCCCCCTGCAGCACGGCTACGAAGCCTTTGAGATATAGCGCAGTCAGAGCGACACCACGAGTCTGTACCATGCGGCCGTATGAATTTTTCCACCATTTGTCGCCTCCAAATCCGTATACCACTACCGCACCCAGAGAGCACACAAAGCCGACAAGCACCGATGCGTTGTTGACAAAGGCAAGGATACTCATTTCAGCCACCCAATGTTTCCATCATAGATTCGAGTATGTGATCTTGTTTCTTTGCCTTCTCGATGTCCTTCCGAATACGCGTGTACTTGGCGATCAGTATCTCTGCCTGTCGTTTGGCCACCTTAGTTTCTTCTAACAAGTCGTCACCTTCGGTCGGGCGTTCTTGGTCTGTCATGGTCATGTCTCCGATGAACGTTTACCAAGTAGCTTCGGCTGCTGAAGCGCCTCCAGGACTGACCGGGTCGCATCGGCCACGACAGCGTTCTGTTGGATCGCCAATCGGTAAGTCTGCACAGCATCCATGGCGGTCCGAGCGGATTCACTCAGTTTCTCGTTTTCATGTAAAGCACGATCCAGATCGCGTTGCAATGCGTGCATATCGCGATCGTTGTTCTTTTCGATGTCGCGAATTCTCTGCTGGTAATCAGCGTTAAGTTGATTCCTAGCTTCTTCGACCTTTCTAGCACTGACAAATTTGCCCGTAATAATAGCCCACAAAATAGCGCCGACGCCGGTCGCAAGTACCGGGATCAACGCTACAATAATCTCAGCACCCACAACCCTCCTCCTCTCACGGAAGAATCTTGCCCAAAACGCACCAGTTCTGGACACTTACATCGATCAGCACCACATCTCCGATCACCGGTGACCAGCCGCCTAGACGAGATAGTGTCATATTTGTAGAGCCGACTGTGACAACCACCTGATTGCCAGGCCCGACCGTGACCACGGTACCGACTTGGTTTCGTAGCTTAGTCACTTCTCGGGTCATGTTCTCGTTGACAGCTTGGCTCATTTCAGCCATTGGATCGGTCATAGCCCATCACTCTGATTCGCGCCCGTATCGGTTGGAGCATTTCCGGTGCCACCCTTAGCCGTGCTCGATGTATCAGCGGTGCTTGTCGGACCCTGCGACTCATCTGGCAACTGGTACACCTGTCCATCAAGCTCTTGCAGCTTGTCCGGCCCTAGCGGCGTGACAACCTTGCTCAGCAGGACAGGAATGCCTGTCAAGTTGCTGCCCGTGTTCTTGTCGTCCTGGTAATACAAGATCACATCGCCGGCGTCAAGCGCAGGGTTGACGAGCTGCTGAAACACCGGATTGACAGAGAACCCTTTTACACGATCCAGGAACGCCTGTCCAGTCTTAGTGCACTGCGGCACTGTCTTCAACAGCGCGCTGTAGTAGTACCGCGTCCTGCGACCGAATAGCCCATTGACATAAGTCGGTGAATTCGGGTCAGTATCCTGTACGATTGACTGAACCGGCGTCGTACCATCCGCGCGCGTGCCACTGATCACGAACACGTTGTAGACGCCAGCTCGAGTCACCGTGTCCTGCGACTGAACCAGATTGGCGCCCGGCCCTGTCCTCACTGACCACACGGGCGTACTGGTGAGGGTGGGCTGGTAGCGAATGATGAAACCGTTGCCGTCCTGCGACGTGAACACTTCAGCGCCGATAGCATCGGCCAGCTTCTCTATGCCATCCTGCCACTTATCCTGACTGATAATGATCTGTGGTGCAACCGTGACATCGCCGGTCAAATCGGTAACGACTATGTCGGGGTCCGTGAGCTTGATTATTCGAGATATCTCGGCGACGCATGTTGCGCCGCTGACCGTTTGAATAGGCGTCTGCGCACGATCTTCAGCGATGCGGCTTTGCTGATCCTGCAATGTTACAGTCAAGCCACTGTTAGATTGGATCGGGCGCTGACGTTCGGTTTGTGTCAGGTAAAATCGACCAAGCGGCACCCAGAAATAGGTTCCATTGGACAGGCCGATGCCATATTCGATGTACCCATAGCTGCCCCATGGCGCCAACATGTCGGTCGGCTTGTTAGGCCACAAAGCCGGGTCACACGTTAGCGTGGCTGTACGGCGTGTCTGACTGCTCGCGTCATATGTAACGGTGCCGTCCGAGATAGGCAGCGTGATCCGCTGATAGCCGGGTGAAGTGATCGTGATCCGTGCGGCCATGCTGTGCGATTGCTGCAACGCCGTATTAGCCGCTGCTGTCATGCCAGCCCACATCAGAACGTCACCGCGCTTGGTCCGGCAACCTCGATAAACGGCGCGCTGAATGCACGCATGTCTTGCAAAGGACCTAGACCAAGCGACTGCTCTGTGACATCACCGAGCGAATACCACCGGCCGTAGCCATAACCGTAGGCAGCCGGCATACGAAACAGAATTGGTTGTAGTGTATCCAGCATGTTGATAAGCCAGTCGTCGCGTTCGGCGTATGAAAACACGCCCCATACCCACGTGCCCGTGCTCGCCTGCCTATTACCAGACGACACAGCGATAGGGTAATTAGCGCCGATCGGCGTGAAAATACCCTGGTTCGCCGGGTATACCTTATCGATATCACTTTCCTTGACAACGACACGTCGCGGCTGTGTTGGAAAGAATGGGTGAGTGGCCCACGTCGTGCCATTGCTATTCAACGTAATGGTCGGTGAGTACACCGTGCCACCAATCATTGATTGGCTGCGTATAGAATACCTGATTGATTGATCAAGCGGGCATTCGCCATCGTCTATGATAGTGATCGGGGCTATCACACTGGCCGACAGCTCAGCGACCCCGGCCCACGAAGCTCCCGCCGCGTCGCCATCAGCGTACGTAGTGTTTGTGTCCTGACCAGAAAACATAATGTGATCAAGCTCGATGTACCCCGATGATGGGAGGCCACCGACCAAGATCTCTACGGTTGTCACACTGGCGGCTGTCGACGGAGCCGCTACCGACCCGGAGATACGACCGAACTGGCCCACGTAGGGGATAGCTTGAGCCGTCGTCATACTGAAGGTCGACGACCCAGCGGAACCACCGGTGCTGGTTGCGTAGGACACGATGACCGATATGGTGCCCGTCGGCGCTGTCGAAATAAGAAGATCAAATCCGAAGTTGAACGAGTTTGAGAACGGCGTAACGTGCGGAGGCTTGACCCCGCAGCCTCCAGCCCCGGCGATGACAGCCTTGAGAGCCTGGTTAGGCGCGGCGATGTCTGTCCGGGTGACTTGAGATATAGTCGGCGCTCCCGTAGCCGCTACGAACCCGTTGATGCCAGCTTCAATGCTCGGGTTCTGACAATAGTTATTACGAGTCAGGCCAGATGGCTTAATCGGGAATCCGCCGCGCACGGGTACAACTGAGCCATCAGGCTGAGCACGCGACAGCAGTGGGGCAGGCTCGTTCGGCCACCAGGCGTAGACGCGCGCAACCCCGGTATCTGGCATCGTTTGAACAGACAAACCACCCTGAAGGACGACAGGCAGAAGGCCACCGCCACCAAAGCTTGTCATACCTCGGATGCTGAGCTGAGACGGCTGTACGGTATATTGCGTTGTCGCCGTCGGGATCGGCGGGATGATCTGTGTCGACCCGGGCGCTATAGTGATCGTATTGGACGCGCCAAACGGTACGGCACCACGCCCTACGTTGCCACGCGCCATGCTTCACACCTCCCCTCAGAATGATCAGTAGCCAACGTAGAAGTATAGTCCACTACAAGCAACGCTATTCTGAGACGCGTTGCTGTAGTTATTAAACTGAAACTTGATCTGAGTCGTGCTCAGCACCGTCGTAAAGAGTTGTCCAGTCGAAAGGCCACCAGTCTGCCAGCACAGCGCGGCGATCATCTTAGTAGACAGAGGCTTAGGAATAGTGATCGTTCCAATACCAGCGCCGCTGGTAGTTAGGCTGAACGTCCCGGACCCGAATTGAATGTTTGCGGACAGCGGGGTAACGGTTGCATCGTTCGCCGGAGTATTGGCGCCGGGTTCAGCGTACATCGGCGACAACCAACCAGCGTTCGTCATAGTGTGAACACGGCTGTTGTCCGAATCGACGCCCAATGCACCAATCTGGTACTGCGCCGCGTTCGTGTTCAGGTTGGCCAATGTATCAACAGTGCCGTCGTCCATGGCGAGTGGGCTGTTAGCAATGAACGAACCAGACACCCACGAGCGAGCCGTCGTCCCTTCCTGCGCCCGGGTAACTGTCGCGCTGGTGGCGCTAGCAGTGTGGGCGGTGACGTGGACGATCTCGAAGTTGCCGCTCACCGGGTCTTGCAACGTCAGTGGGCAGTAAGTGGTGCCAGAGATCGCCGGTAGGTTCGCCAAAAACGCGCCGTTGATGGTGAGGTCCGAGGTCGCGATACCAGCCGACAGCGTGCCGAACAGGTAGTTTGAGTAAAGCCGGAGGCCAGTCATTGATCATTCTCCTTATCGGTGGCCGGCGACCAAGCGGCGGGCGGCGGCTTCGGAAGTCTTGCGGAGTGTACCGCGAACGACGGCGCTCAGTCCGTCACCCGCTATGGCGAGGGTTCCGCCCTCCAGCACGAACGAGCCGCCCTGAGAACCGGATTCGAGCAACGACAACTGCGAAGGCGTAAACACAGGCTCAGGCACGCCAAGGCCGTTGTATACCATAGTGTATCCAGGCTCGAGGTATCCACCATTGTCATAGCCCTTAGGCGGAAGCGCCGAGTTAGCCTGCTGAACATTGGTAATGTCGCCGTACCTTGACTTGATATAATTAATACCAGCGACGATGTTGGCCACTGGGTCAAAAACGTTATTAGGCAGTGACGGGTCGCGGTACGCCTGGAACGTCGAGTCAATAGTCTGCATTAGACCCTTAGAAGGGTGACCGGCCGCAGCGTTGCTGTCTGTTAGGTTAATAGCGCCTGGATTGCCTCCAGATTCACGCATAATAAGGGTCGTCAACCCTTTCATCCATGTATCTAGATTAACGTGCGTGATAGCGATCGCTTGCAAAATCCAGGCCATAAGGCTGGCAGAGACCTCGCGGCCGGCCAGTGCATTGCCCACATTATTAGCAAAGCTCTTGGCGGGCGCAGCGAAGAAATCAAGGATCTTGTTCCACAAGAATGTGCCAGATTTGTCGATCAATGTACCCGCCATGTTAGCGCCAACGTCGACGACACCGGCCGCATCCTTGGGCAATTGATCCTTAACGAACTGAACCGGGTTAGTAACAATGTCTATAGTATCCTTGGCAACGTTGCCGATGAAGCTCAGGATGTTGCCGATCACGCCACCCACATCGTAGTGGGCGAACCCATCAGACTCGATCTTGGCAGCTACGCCGCCGGTTGCGAAGTGCGTGACCGGGCTCGTGTTGTACGCCGGACCGCCAGCCTTCTTGTTCAGCGAGTAGACGAACGACGGGCCGCCGATCAGGTTCACAGCTTCAGGGGTCAGAACACCCTCACCACGACGTAGCAGGGCCGGCACGACGTCCTTGGTCGTATAGCCTGGTATGACACCACCAGCCGCCAGAGGCTTGATGTCAGGAAGATCAAGGTTGTGTAGGCCGATCGCGTCGACAACGTGGTTCCATAGCCACTCGATGCCGTGCGTGTACACGACACTGATCAAGAAGTTAATCGGGGCCTTGAAGATATCTTCGAGTGTCCTCCATACATCACCGATCGCCTTGACAACGGTATTAAACGCATTGCCTATGGCATCGATGGTCGGGCGCAATACGTTGTTCCACATCGCCGAGAAGAAATTACCAATATCATTAAAGGCCGCTACCAAGAAATTCTTGACCGGCAGGACTGCATTGTTCCACAACCAGTTGAACGCGGCACCTATAGCGTTGATGGCCGGTGATATGATGCCGGTCCACACGAATGACAAGGCTTGGCCAACCGCGTTGAACGCAGCGATCAGTGCATCGCGGACCGGAACCACAATGTTGTTGTATAGCCACTGCCATGCGGCGGCGATGGCGTTTATCGTCGGCGAGATGATGCCGCTCCAGACGAACGACAACGCTTGTCCTATAGCATTGAACGCCGCGATCAGGGCGTCACGTATAGGCGCAACTATGCTGTTGTAAAGCCATTGGAAAATAGCTCCCATAGCGTTGATCGTAGGCTGAATGATGCCGGTCCACACGAAGGATAGAGCTTGCCCTATGGCGTTGAACGCGACCGTCAACCCATCCCTGACAGGCAGCACGACGTTGTTATAGAGCCATTGGAACACAGCGCCGATCGCATCGCCCACCGGCTTGATGACGGTAGCGTACAACCACTGCCACGCCGCAGCGATGGCCAGCAACGCCGGATGTATCGCGGCGTCGTACAGCCATATCGCCAGTGCAGCGAGGCCGCGTATGGCAAGCTCGATAGGCAAGATGACGGCGGTCACGACGACAGCGAACAGCACGCGGAATGCGATAGATATGGCGTTAACGACCGGCTGAATTACAGTCGACCACAACCATTGGAACCAGTGGCCAACAGCTTGCACAGCGGTCGATATAGCGCCCCAAACAGTCGCGGCTACCTTGCCGACCTGTTGGAAGAACCCGCTAATAGCACTGATCGCAGTGCCAATAGCACTTTTTACAGCGTTGAACGCCGTCACGACACCAGATTGAATATCGCGCCACAGTCCTATGAAGAAATTACGGAAGCCAGACGATGTGTTCCACAAATAAATGAATGCGCCGACCAAAGCTACAACGGCCGCTATGATGGCCACGATCGGGTTCGCCAAGAACGCGGTGTTAACTGCTAGGATGGCAAGGCGCACCGCGATCAGCGCGGTGGACAAGCCGCCGGTCACCGCCGTGACGGTCGCGGTAACAGCGCCCCAAATGCCCGTAGCGATACTGGCAGCGCCGGCCGCTAGAGTCTGCGCTGTCATAGCCAGCGTCACGGTGCCAATCACTATAGCCAGCGGTATCAGCCACTCATGATTCTGTTGGATCCAATGGCCAAGGTTCTGGAATGCACTAGCTATGCCACCGAGCACCGCACCTAGCGTGTTGAATACCGGCGACAACACTGTCAGCAGCAAGTTAGCCAGAGCTGACAACCCACGCAACAGAAGCGTTGCGACAGGCAATAGCGCCTCACCAATCTTGATTACGATAGCGCCGATAGCATCCTTCGTCTGCGCCAACTGCTGATTGAAGTTATTTTGTACCTGTCCCCATCCTTTGATATTGCCGCCTGCCTCGGTGGTCACGTCGGCGATTTGCTTGATCTTCTGCGCCGTGGACTGCGAGTTCTCACCGGCGAGCAGAAGAGCGACATTCAAGTCGGTCGAATTACCAGTAGCCTTAGCAAGTGCTTGCGTGAAGCTCTGACTTGTCGTGCTGCCATTCTTCAAGGCATCAGTGAAGCCGTGAGCATTGACTTGCAGCGTCGCCCACTGTCGAACAAGTGCATCCTGTGGGCCGGATAGCCCAGCGACGCCCTTACGCAATTGGCCCATGCTGACGGTTCCCGCGTTGAATCCATCGGCCACCTTCTGTAGGGCAGGTGGCATTGCCTGATACATCTTATTGGCATCTTCAGCCGCGATCTTTGACTGATTGAACGTACTCAATAGAATTGTTCCGGATGGACCCATTTTCTCAAGGATAGCCTTGGTAATGATATCCATGGTTCCGTACAGTCCGTTTTTGCCCAAACTCCTAGACAAATCATCGGATCGCAGGCCGACTTGCGAAAGTTCCTGCGTCATGGTCTGAGTTGGATTGCTCAGTGAGCGAACCGCGTTAGCCAAGTTTTGTGTTGCCTGTTGAGCTGATACACCATGCGACGTCATCTGTGCTATATCGCCCAGCATATCAGCGAGCGGAATATGTGCCGCCGCCGCGATAGGCGCAATCGACGACATAGATCCAGCTAGCTCTTGAAAGTTAGTCTTACCGAGCGATACCGCTTCGGTCAACTGCGAGGTCACCTGCGCCGCCTGCGACGCGGGCAAGTGGTAGTCCGTCAAGATGTCTGTTACCGCGTTGGCCACTGTGCCCAGATCGGCGTTCTCAGCCCTTGCCCCTTCGGCCGCCGCCTTCAGCACTGTAAGGCCGTCGGCGCCATGGAAGCCG
>Ga0070714_100000794_pt1 | contig 22362 bp, 25 predicted proteins | sample LARL83metaG_FD_65450 | JGI IMG/M metagenome (GOLD analysis project Ga0070714, IMG submission 65450) | Corn, switchgrass and miscanthus rhizosphere microbial communities from Kellogg Biological Station, Michigan, USA - LAR L8-3 metaG | ecosystem: Host-associated > Plants > Roots > Rhizosphere ... | reverse complement strand
TCCGCGGGCCGTCATCTCCTCGATCGCCGGAACGCCTGCGTCGGTCGCCGGGATCTTCACGAGCAGGTTCGGACGGGCGATCGTCTCGTGAAAATAGACAGCCTGTGCGATCGAGCCGTCGGTGTCGGCTGCGAGCGTCGGGTCGACCTCGATCGAGACGTAGCCGTCGCGGCCCCCCGTCTCCTCCCAGATGGGCCGCAGCACATCACAGGCGGTGGAGACGTCGCGCATCGCCAGGGCGTGGAAGACGCTCGTCGGGACGCCGTAGCTAGTCGCGATCTGGGCGTCATAGGCCGATCCCCGCGAGAGGGCTTTGCCGAAGATACTCGGATTCGAGGTGACGCCGACGACGGCGTCGTCTGCGATCGCGCGGGCGAGGCCGCCCGACTCGATCAAGTCGCGCGATAGGAAGTCGATCCAGACGCTCTGACCGAGCGCCGACAGCTGCTCGAGGCGCGTCACTCGGACCTCCCGCTAACAAGCTCGCGTGCGAGCGCATCCATCGGCGCCCGTTCGGCAATCAGTTCTCTTACGAGTGCCTCGAGCTCGTCGCTCTGGCCGACCGTCAACGCGCCGACCAACTTTCCCTCGTGGCCATAGCTGGCGAGGAAACCGGAGTCGAGCGCGCCTTCGGTGGTCACGGCATCGAAGCGGCTGACGTCGCCGAAGACCCTAATCGTGGTGCCGAAGATTTCGGTGAAGAACGACGAAACGGTGTCGTAGCCGCCCCGTTTCTCGGCGAGGATCTTGCCGACTTCGGTGCCCTGGTAGTTGGCGTTCGACCAGTGTTCGATGCGCCGGCGACGCCTGTAAAGCGGGTCGTAGAAGTTGGCGGCGTCGCCGGCTGCGTAGACGTCCGGTGCGCCTGTTTCGAAGCGCTGATTGACAACGATGCCGTTTGCGAGGACGAGGCGACTGCGAGCAAGGAAACCGACGTTGGGGACGACGCCTACTCCGACGACCGCGATCTCGGCTGCGACGCAAACGCCGCTCTTGGTCTCGACGTACTCGAGCCGCCCGTCGCCGGCGAAGCTCGCGGCCTCCTCTCCGAGCATCACCTCGACGCCGTGCTCGTTGTAGAATGCCGCCAGCTCGTCGCTGAAGTCGGCGGAGCCGAACTGGTCGAATAGCCCAGTGCCGCGGTGGATCAACGTGACTTCGAGGCCGAGCCGGCGCAGTGACGCTGCAACCTCCATGCCGATGAAGCCGCCGCCGACGACGACGGCACGCTCGGCAGTCCGAGCGGCGTCGCGGATGTGGTCGGAGTCCTCGAGGGTGCGCAGCGAGTAGACCTCCTGCCGGTCCGAACCCGTCACGTCGAGCCATCGCGGTGCCGAGCCCGGCGCCAGCAGAAGCTTCGCGTACCGGAAATCGCCGGCGTCGGTCTTGACGACGCGTGCGCGGATGTCAAGGCTGGTTGCGGGCGTGCCGAGTAAGACCTCGACGCCGTGCTCGGCGTAGAACGTCTCCGCCTCGGCGAACGGTGCGCCGACCTCGCCACGTAGGTAGCGCTTTGACAGCGCGGGCCGATGATAGGGCAGGACGCCTTCGGCGGTCAGCAACGCGATCTGCCCGCTACCGCCACTCTCACGATAGGACTTGATCGCCCGAGCAGCGGTCAGTCCGCCCCCGACGATAACGAGCTCGAACTTCCTCATCGGATTCTTCACCGGACTCCTCTGTCATTCGCGCAGGGCTCGTTCTTCCAGATGTAGGTGTCGCCCGGGCCCGGATCCTTACGCGTCCGCGACCTCACGACTGCTTTCGCACAACTAGCGTGTGGCCTTGCGAGCATGCTCTCCGTACGGCGTGAGCGCCATGGGGCCATGAGCCCATTCGCGTCCGGCGATGACCGCACGGCGCCAAGGACATGGAGCCCACTCCGCGCCGGAATGGGTGTCACGCCCGATAGCTGCCTCTGCCGGTGGCCGCGAAGCTGAGAGAAACCTGATTGAAGAGTGAAGGAGACTTGATGGTTGGTTCGATCATCTGCGGAGTCGATGAGTCGGCGTCGGCGCAAGGAGCAGCGCGGGTTGCGCGCCGACTGAGCAGGAAGCTCGGCTTGAGCCTCGTCTTCGTGCGCGTCGTCGACGATGGTCGGGCGGACGAGAAGATCGACGCGATTGCCGAGAGGCTCGGGCTCCTGACTAGCGCCGCCGGCGACGTTGACTGCGGCGCGCATTGGCTGGTCGAGGTCGGCCATCCCGCCGACCGTCTCGTCGCCGTCGCCGCGAACACCAACGCGAGCATGATCGTCGTCGGCTCGCACGGCTCTCGTTCGTCGCTCCTCGGCAGCGTCTCAGCCGATGTTTCGAGGCGCGCCCCGTGTCCGGTCGTGGTCGTGCCTCCGGGCGCCGATGACAGACTGAACGACGAACGACGGTTTCCCAGCCGCGGCAATGTCCACTCCGACCTCGGCGCGAGCGACGCCGGCGGCATCGTCCGCTTCGACACCCGCCCGCATGGGGAATAGGTCGAAAATTACGCCACGATTGCGAGGGGAAGACATGAGCTACGACGCCTTAATGCGCTGGGAATGGGAGGGCGGGACGCCGGCCTCGGTAAGCGAACGTCGCGAGGCGCCGCCCGCCGAGACCATGAGGAATGCGCTCACTCGGCCACGGCCCACGAACGGGGGTCAGCGGGCGCGCCAAGTTGCGGCCGCCTCGCGCTTGCCGTCAGAAGATTGGCGAGGCGATGGCAGCGAACGCTGATCGCCGGTGGCAGTTGGCGGTCAGCCACGTCGTCATTCCGGCCGCGCGGTCGGCAGAGTCAGGCGCAGCGCATGTTTGAGCTCCTCGGCATCGCCGGCATCGTCATCTCGGTGCTCGCCTATCTGCCTCAGGTAATCCATCTAGCGCGCCAACACTGCTCGGCCGGCGTAAGTGGTCGCGCCTGGTCGATGTGGCTCGCGAGCAGCATCATGGTTGGCGCGCTGGCCCTGCATCGCCATGACCCGGTCTTCATCTTGCTGCAAGTCAGCACCCTGCTCTCGGCCGCTGTCATCGTGGTTCTCGTTCATCGCTACCGCGGGATGCTCTGCGCGACCCACGCGCTCGCTGCTCGCGAAGCAGCCCGCCGGCGACTCGGCACGGACGTCTAGCGTCGGCCGAATGCCACTACCGCTTACGCCAGCGACTCCGGACCGGGAGCGGGCGCGGTCGCTTCCAGACGAGCTGCTTCTTCGCAAGGCCGGATGCAACCAGTAACAGCGCGATGCTCAGCGCCACCAGAACACTCGTGTATGTCGCGTAGGGCTCCATATTCACCTCCTTGCTCGCCTCCAGGATCACTGGTCCCTGGCGCCACGGCTATGGGCTCCTAGCCCCATGTGCGTCATCTGGAGGCACCAGGAACTCGAACTTGCCCGCGAACGCGACGGTGCCCAACGAGCCGCCGCGACGCCGATGAGGTCGTCGCTCGCGATTGATGGGGCGATCACCGCATACCAAAAGCGTCGAAGCGATGGGACGCTTATGGCAAGCGAATAAAGGAGTCTCACGTGTATGACGCAGATCAGCGCGGGCGGATGACGACGATCGAGGTCGAGGTCGACGGGCGCTGGGATGCGCTCGCGTTGTCGGAAGCCCTGATTCCGTTCCATTCCTTCCTTGTCCAGCATGACCAGGAGCGATGGGTCGTCCATGCCCGCGTGCCAGGTGGTCATGGCGGGGAGCTTCCGGATGCGCTCGAGGCGATCGAAGGCTGGCGCGCGGAACAGGGCGCCAGCGTCGCATCGTGTCGCGTAGCCGGACGCACCTACCGACTGCCCGAGCAGCACGACCCCCACACGAACGAGCGAACGACATCACGGTACGTGGCCGCGAGGAGCAGTTGATGATGCGGATCGATTGTCAGTGGGCGGTGGGTCGATGAACGCCATCGTCGTCGGCGTCGACCATTCGCCCGGAGCCAAGGCGGCCCTCATCTTCGCCGAGAAAGAGGCGCGCCTCCGCGGAGGGACCCTGCGCGCCGTCCACGCCTGGCAGTACGGCTACATCGGATACACCGGGCTCGAAGGCGGGGTGCCGGCTCTCGGCGGTGACATCAACGAGCTGCACGCTGCCGCTGAAGCTGCGCTCGAGGCGAGCGTGCGCGAAGCACTGCCCGACTCCGACGTCAAGATCGAGCGGCGCACCATTCAGGGAGCGCCGGCGAGTGTGCTCGTCGACGAGTCGCGCGATGCCGATCTACTGGTTGTCGGCTCGCGCGGACACGGTGGGTTCGTGGGGCTTCTGCTCGGCTCCGTCAGCCAGCAGTGCGCTCACTACGCCGAGTGCCCGGTCGTGATCGTGCACGCCAAGCGAGAGAAAGAATAGGTCGATGCGTTCATGAGCGCACACGGCGACCGGTGGGTTGACGAAAACGCGCTCCAACATCAGCTGCGCGACCTCCTTTGCCTCGCCGTAGTCGGCGATCATGTGCGCTGGGTAGTAACCGAAGACGACGAGCTCCGCGCGTGGCTGGCGGAAGCAGCAGCCGAGTGGCGGGGCTGGGCGGAACAGGTAGCGACAGCGTTAGTGGCCTCTGACGTCGCGCCGGATGGCCGAGTGCGCTCGCTGGCTAGAGACATCCCGCTTAACTGGGTCCCCGAGGGCTGGCTGTCTGGCGGTCATGCGCGGCGTTTGATCGCCGAGCGACTGGCGCTTGTAGCCGAGTGGGCCCGCTACCGGCACTCACAGGCGAAAGGGGCCGACGCCGAGCTGCTTGACCTTGTGGCCTCGGGGCTCGAGACGCAGTTGCGCACGCGGAGAGAAACCGCACAGAACGCCAACGCTTGAATGTCGCTACGGCTGGATCAGGCCGCGACGGATCGCGTAGCGTGTCAGCTCGACACGGTCACGCATCCCGAGCTTGTCAAGGATGTTCTGGCGATGACGGTCGACGGTCTTGACGCTGATGAACAGGGCCGCGGCGATGTCTTTCGATGTTTGTGCCTCGGCGATCAGCTTCAGCACCTCGAGCTCGCGCGGAGTCAGGACGTCGAACTGCTCCTCGCCGCCTCCGCCGCGGGCGACGTAGTCGCGAACGAGCGTCGTTATCGCAGACGGGTAGAGGAAGGAGTCTCCGCGCATCGCAGCCCGGCAAGCTTCGACGATGTCGGTGTCTGCGCCGGACTTCAGCACGTAGCCCGAGGCGCCGGCCTTGAGCGCCTCGAACAGGAACTGTTCGCTGTCGTGCATCGAGAGCATCAACGTCTTCAGCTCCGGCTTCCGCTTATGCAGCTCGGCGGCCGCCTGGATGCCGGTCATGCGTGGCATCGACACGTCGAGGATGACCAGGTGAATGCCCTCGCTGAGCGCCTTCTCGACCGCCTCGGCACCGTCTTCAGCTTCGGCGACAACCTGGAGATCGGGCGCAGCATCGAGGACTTTCTTCAAGCCGGAACGGACGATCGGATAGTCGTCGGCGACCAAGATCCTGGTGACGAGCGGGATCGGCATCAGTACGCTGCTCCGACAGCTTGCACGGTCTCGACGGCTGGGACTTCGAGACGGACATCGACGCCGCCCCGGCGACTTGGCTTGATCGCAAGCGCGCCGTCGATCAGTAGCGCCCGTTCGCGCATGCTGCGAAGCCCACCGTGCTCTTGCGGCTCGCCATCGAAGCCACGGCCGTCGTCGCTGACGCTGAGCACGATACTGCCAGGCCCACGTTCGAGGGCGATCGTCACCTCGGTGGCGTCGGCATGACGTGCGATGTTGGTCAACGCTTCTTGTGCGATCCGGTAGAGGGCGAGTTCGGCATCGGCTGACAGATTGGGCAGCGCCGGGTCGAACTGGCGCTCGACCCGCAGTCCCGATACACGAGCGAAGGTCGTCGATAACTCGGTCAAGGCACTCGCGAGGCCGAGTTGTTCGAGCATCTCCGGGCGCAGTTCGCTCGAGATTCTCCGCACCTCGTCGAGCGCTTGCCGAACCGTCTGCTTGGCCGCGTCGATCTCGTCGCGATGCGTGGGTACCGCTTCGGCTATTGAGTTCAAATGCAGCAGCACACCGGTCAAGAGCTGTCCGACTTCGTCGTGCAGGTCGCGGGCGATGGCGACCCGTTCGGCCTCTTGCGCGGTGAGGACGCGCCGGCCGCTCTGCTCGCGCTCGCTCTCGAGCCGGTCAAGCATGCGATTGAAGGCCCGGACGACGCGGCCGACCTCATCGTCTTTCTGGACATCGAGCCGCTGGCCGCGACGCAAGAGGTCGACGGTCTCCATCCGCCGCGCCAACTGCCCGAGCGGTGCGACCGAACGCCTCAGGAGCAGCACATTCGCCGCCAATGTGATCGCGAGGCCGACGAGGACGACCAGTGCTTGTTCGAGTTTGATCGGTGCGCTGATCGTTACCGGAGTGGCGATCAGCAGAACCGCGACCGCGGCGAGCAGGCCGCCGTTGACGGCGAACACGCGCCAGAAGAGCGGGATGTTGCGCCGCATCCTTCGACGTTAGCGCGTTGCGCTCGCGGCGGCTGCCCTCCGCCGGCCGCCGTTTGCGGGCGGGGCAATCAGAATCGGTACCAGGGTTTCGCTTTTGAGCCTCTCCGCGAGCCTGCTTTCGAGCCCACGGGCCGGCCAGCGACGAGCACGTGAGCCGACCACGATCGCGTCGGCCGCTTCCTCGGCCGCGATCTGACCGACCAACAGAGCAGGTTCGCCGACGGCGACACGGCACTCGGCGCTCTCGCCAACGCCATACTCGCGGGCCATGCGCCCCAAGAAGAGCTCCCCTCCACGGCGGTTGCCCTTCATCGTCACGCTCTCGTTTTCCTCATCGGCACCGTCGAGCGGGGCAAAGCCTTCAGCGACATGCGCCAGCACTAGCCGCAAGCCGAGCCGCTGACTCAGCTCGACGCCAAGCTCGAGCGCCGCGTGCCCTTCCTCGCTATCGGTCACGCCACAGACGATCGTTCCCCGCACCGCTCCTCCTTCGTTGCTGTGCACGCAATGTCGCATCGAGAGCCTCCGACTGCCATCGGGTATGGGCCCGATTTCGTCGGCGTTCCCGCCCCAGTGCTTAATGGCGGGTCGCGACGGCGGAAATGGAGCGACGGCCCGATCGCCAGACCGCCGAGTGGCGGGCAGTCTCGAGTGCATGGTGAGCGAACGCGAAGCCAAAACGGTCGTCGACACTCGCCTGCGGCAGGCGGTCGGGTACACCGTCGGTGCGCCGGAGGGAGGTCTCGGCATCGTCCAGGCGGTGCCGCTGGCAGGTCGGCGGACCCGGCCGCTGCATCTGGCCGTCTTTGAACACGAGGCGGAGACTGGGCTCGGCGCGCTCGCCGGCTACCTCGACGCAGCAGGCGTCGAGTACGACGTGCTCAAAACACACCAACCCTTTTCAGCCCCCGGCGACTTTGACGGCGTCATCGTCCTCGGTGGCAGTCTCAGCGTCGACGACGTCGCGCTCGATGCCCGCCGCTGGCTTGGCGATTCCGTGCAGCGTGGCTTGCCGTGCTTTGCCGTCTGCCTCGGTGCGCAGCTTCTCGCCGATGCGCTCGGCGCCCGCGTCACCCGAGGTCGCCCCGAGCTCGGCGCCCACGACATCTACCTCCTCGATGGTGCGAGGCACGATCCGCTGTTCGCGGACCTGCCGCGCCGCGTCCCCGTCTTCTCCTTTCATCAGGACCGCTTCGACCTGCCGCGGCGGGCTGTCCCTCTCGCCGGATCGCTGAACTGCACCTACCACGCGTTCCGCTATGGAGTGGCTGCCTACGGCTTCCAATTCCATCCTGAGATTCGACGCAAGGACATCGATCGCTGGCGCAACGTGCCCGGCTACCGGCGCCTGGTCGAGGAGCGCGATGAAGACTGGGGGCAGCTGGCCGAAGCCGTTGAGGCCGCGGCGCCCAAACGCGACCGGCTCGCCCACGAGCTTCTCAACCGCTGGCTCCAGCTGACAGCTGCTGTAAGGACACAGCGCGAACAATCCCGACCCCCGCGGAGGCGGGTTGACCGGCGAGCCAAGGTAAGCACGAGCCGGCGAAGCGACACAGACCCGAAGTGAGCGACGTTACGTTCTACGGGCTCGACCTGAGCGCCGCTCCGGGATTAGTGATGACGCCACGAGCGGCCAGTGAGCGGCTGGTCGCCGCAAGCTGTGCTCGCATCGGGTCACGCGCTGCTCGTATCGCAGACGTGGGCACAGGCTCGGGTGCGATCGCAATCGCGATCGCCACGCGTTGTGCAAACGCCTTGGTGTGGGCCACCGACAACGACCGCCGTGCGGTTGCGCTCGCGCGTATCAACGTCCATCGACACCGGCTCGACGATCGCGTCTTCGTCCGCCCCGGCGATCTGCTGGCGCCGGTGCCGGTGCCGGTCGATTTGATCGTCGCGAACCTGCCATATCTTGCAGCCGCGTCTGTCGGCCAGCACCCTGAACTCCGCAAGGAGCCCGTCGCAGCGGTGTTCGCATCTGGCGACGGCCTCGACCCTTATCGTCGGCTAGTCGACGCTGCGACGAGTTGGCTGGCCGACCACGGGACGTTGCTGTTGCAGCTCCACCGGCGGATCGTCATTGCCCGTCGCGCTGACCTTCCCGCACTCAGTGCCGCCCTCTCGCCCGGCACCGACGACATGATTCGCGGGGTCGTGCAACGGTTTGCGGCGTGACGATAACGCCTTTCGCATCGGATATAGCGGCTTCCCACGTCGTGTCGCGGTCGCACATCGGGCACTGCGCGCGATGAGCACGGCCTCTTCGCGCGATCCATCGCCAACGGACTGCGCACCAAGCCGCACAGCTCGATCTCCTCGATTCGACTAAGGCGAGGCTGCCTGGCGAGCCTCTCGGCCGCCATCGGTGTTCGCCCCCCATCTTGGGCCGCCGCATCAGCGCGTCCGCCGATGAGGACACGCCGGCACCGAAATGGGGTCAGTCGCCGATGGCCTGCACCGCTCCTAGCGGCGACGCTGGCGTGAAAGAAAGGGGGAAAGGAATGGACAGATCGATCGTCTGCGGCGTCGACGGCTCGCCCGATTCACAGGCCGCGCTCGCTGTCGCCATCGACCTGGCCACACGTCTGCAACGGCGGCTGATCATGGCCAACGTCGTCGAGCCCAGTCATGCTCCCTATGTGCGCGCCGCATCACTCGGTCGAGCCGTGGCGCATCCGCTGTTTCTGGAAACAGACCAGCAGGAAGAGGCCGCGAACGAGCTACTCGTCGAACTCGGTGCGACGATGGGCCTCGAAGATGCAGACCGGCGCGTCGTCGTCGGCTACGCAGCAGAGCGGCTCGCCGATCTCGCCGACGAGGAACGAGCAGACATGATCGTCGTGGGCTCTCGTGGACGCGGCGCATTCAAAGCGGCCATTCTCGGCAGTGTCTCGACCAGCCTCATTGGCGTCGCGCGCTGCCCTGTTCTGGTCGTACCACCCGGCGCGGCCGACAGGCGCGAATGAAGAGTTTTGGTCCAAGCCGCAGGTCAAGAGCAGGAAGGAGCAGAGGATGGGTGAGTTCGTGAGGGTGGCAGACGCAGCTGAGGTCGCCGAGGGCGGGTTGGAGGCGTTCGACGTTGGCGGAGTACGCGTTGCGGTCGCGAATGTGGGCGGCACGCTCCACGCCTTCGGCGATACATGTACGCACCTCCAGTGCTCTCTCGCGCGGGGCCATCTCGAAGGAACGGTCGTGACGTGTTCCTGTCACGGCAGCCAGTTCGACGTCACGACCGGTGATGTGTTGCGAGGGCCCGCTCAGGAGCCGGTACCGAGCTTTGCTGCGCGTGTCGAGAACGATGCCCTGCAGGTAGAGATCTGAAAAAGGCGTTCGCCTCGCTTCGAGTGTCGAATCCGCTCGCCTGAAGGCGCGCTAGCCATCGAAGCGGGGCAACGTCAGGAGGTCGTTCTCCCATTTGCCGTGCGCCCATGAACGGATATAGGGAGACTTCGCGTCGACGACTCGGACGAGTGCAGTCCGTTCGAATGCGTCATCGCTGACATACACGAGGTTGCCCGACCGGATCAGCTCGACCACCTCGCCCACCGTGTATAGGCCTTGTTGTCGCGATTCCGCGTCGCGCCACTGGACGGCGCGGATGTTTTCGTGGTTGGTGTGCCCCGAGCCATCGAATTGAACGGCGGTGATCCATACCACCTTCGACTTCCTCTACTTCTGCGACTTGATGAACGCGACGAGCGCGCGGATGTCGTCGGTTTTGTGGGCGAGGCCGAAGCTTGCGATCGCCGGAGCCATCAGCCCGGCGTGGTAGCCCTTGACGATTTGTGCGTCGGGATCGGCGATCGAGCGTTCGATGTACGCGTCGTCGGCGACTATCGTCGTTGCGTCGCTCAGTGTGGTGGTCCGCCCGGAGAGACCCTTGAAGCTGGGGCCGACACCGGCGGCGCCGCTGAGGGAGTGGCAAGCAGAGCAGCCATCACTCGCATAGAGCGTCTTACCGCGAGCCAGAAGGGCCGGCGTCACGGTGACTGGCCCGATTCCGGCCGACGTCGTTGACACGGCGGGCGTTGTTGCGGCGATGGTCGTGGTTGGCGCCGCAGCGCTCGTTGCCGAGGTCGTGGCACGATGGTGGCCGCGGTGGTAGCCGATCGCGTAGGCGCCGATCAGTAGACCGAGGATGATGGCGCCGCCGGTCAGGCCGCCAAGGAGCCAGCGCCAAAGCCCATCCGTCGTCGAGTGCGTGTTGTCTGCGTGTTGGCTCATCGTGACTGCGCCTCTTTCATTTCATGGCGGCTGCGAACATGAGTGGCATTCCGACCGAGAGGATGAACATGACTCGCCCGGTCACAAGGCCCAGGCGGGTTGCACCGAGACCTGTGACCAGGCCGAAGGCGGCCATCGCAAGGTGATAGAGCCCATGCTCGAAGGGGTCGCGCTCGAGCGGCTCGTAGATGCGCGGCACCATGATGAGCATCATCAGCATCGGCGCGGCCAGCACCATGAGGAGGCCGAGCGAGGAGCGATCGCCGAAACGACGCGAAACGGCCGGCAACGACCCGAGCAGCAGACCGGCCATGGCCCCGAGGAAGAACTGTCCTGCGTGGTCGAGGTGGTGGTAGCGGTTGCTCACCTCTGACGCGTTGATGACCTGCGGGAAAAACGCGGCGAGAGCGACGATGCACGCGGCGACTCCGAAGCCGAGCTGGGCGTGACTCGCAAGCGGAACGCCTCTACGGACGGGACGAGCTACCTCGAGCGCTGCGCCGCTTTCGGCTGACGTCACGCGCGTCCGGTAGTGGGTCCCGGTCCAGCTGTCCATATGTACGACGAGCGGATAGACGTGGCGCCGCTCCCAGGCGCTGCGGGCGAGCGTGATGAGCTGAATGAAGAGGGAGAGGAATCCGAGCGCGAGCAGTAGCGCGAAACTCGCCCCGACGATGCTGTATCCGCTCGTCCCCGACGGTTGAATCGCGTAGCGGCGCGGGATGCCGAGTGCTCCCTCGACGAACCAGGTACCCGTGAGTCCGTAGCCGCCGACCAGGATCAGCGCAACGGTCCACGCGGTAGCGGCCCGTGAGGAGGTACGGCCGGCGTCGCGCTCGAGCAGGTGAGCGAGAAAAGCGACCGCCCAGACGACCACGCAGAGAATCAGATACGTGTGGAAGTGGGCAACGACCCAGGTCGTGTTGTGGAGGCGGAAGTTGATGGGAATGAGCGAATCGATCACCGCTCCGACGCCGCCGATTGCCCAGCCGGCGAAGCCGATGTAGAGCAGCGTCGAGGCGAGCGTCCACTGGTAACGAGAGCCCCAGATGAGCATTGTCATCGAGTAGATCGTGATCACCGCGACCGGGAGCAACGCGCCGTACGACGCGACCTCGGAGACGATCCCGGCCCAGGTTGGCTGGACGAAATCCATGTAGAGATGGTGGGAGTAGGCGGTGGCGATGAAGACGAGCGAGCCCGTCCAGCCGGCGACGAACACCTTCGTCGTCTCGTACGGGCGCCCGGCATAACGCGGCACGAGCACGTAGACGACGGCGGCGGCGAGATAGATGGTCAGGTTGGCGATCGAGTGGCCGAAGAAGTAGACGAGGTTCTTGGCGACGAGGGCGTCGATCCCGACCGTGTGGTCGTACGTGCGCCCGAGCAGGCCGAGCAGGATGGTCGATCCGACAGCGCAGGAGATCAACCCGTCGATCGCAACCACGGTCGCGGCGATCGCCTGCGGTGGCGGCGCCTTCTCCTCGCGCCCACGTAAGTAGTGCCAGCCGAGGGTACGAACAAGGCCGCCGTACGTATTGGTTGTTTGCTCGAGCACGTCGATGCAGAACACGCAGAATCCAGCACCGACAAGCAGATTGCCGACAAAGAAAAGGCTCTCCGACCAGACCGACCACTGGCCGGCCGGGTAGAACGGCAACGGAGGCAGGAACGCCCAACCGGCGCCGAATCCGCCCGCAAGGGTCGCGACCAGCACCGCGAGCACGCCGGCGATTGTCACCACATAGGTGGCGAGCATCCGTCCGGTCCGGAGCGGCACGCTCGCGTGCAGCACGTACCAGAGTGCGCCCATCGTCGCGAGCAGCGCTCCGGTGATCATGCCGACGCCATGCAAGGTCAGAAGCCGGTAGAACCAGGCGGGTGAAAGGCTGATCACCGTCGCTTGCGTCAGCCGCATGATCAGGCCGAGCACACCCATTCCGGCGATGAGCACGACACCCGTTGCGCCGAAGAGCAGGCCGATCCGGCGTTCGCTTCCGCGTGCTTCGACCGTGAACGCGAGCGCGCGCGGATGCAGCACGGGAGGGCTCGCAGTCGTGGCGGCTTCCATCAGCGACGCGTCACCGTAAAGGTGCTCTCCATCGTCGAATGGTTCAGCCCGCAGAGCTCGAGACAGCGGATCTGGTAGACGCCGGCCTCAGTCAGGTTGAGGTCGAGCTCGTTGTCGTATCCGGGCATCGCTTGCACGGACCCGATCAGGTGGCCGTGCGGATCGTAGAGGCCGAAGCCGTGGTTGACATCGACGGAGGTGACGTCAAAGCGGACGTGACTGCCGACCGGCACGCGGCCCGGCGAGAGCGACCAGAAGAACTGGCCGCCGGTTACCTTGACCACGGTCCGGCCGACGCCGCTGCCGGTCGCGAAAGGCAGATCGAAGAGCGAGATCCCAACCACGAGCACGCCGATCACAAGCAGCAGCGCCAGCCAGCGCTTGCGCAGCCAGTAGCCGACATCGTGGACACGCTGCGTTCCAACCTCCGAGCCTGCTTGAAATGCGATCACACCGAAGGCCGCGGCGAGCAAGAGCGCGAGCACGGCGAAGGTGAGGCCAATCGCGATCTGCGGATCACCGTAATGGACGCTCGACATGTCACCTCAGGGAGAGTTCACGCGCGTCCGACATCGGGACGCGCAGTCGGCGCTGCTCGTTGAGACGCGCCGATCGTAGCCCGGCTGATCTGCAGAAGCCATGCTGATCGCGTGTTGGACCCGTGAGGGAACGCTCACACGGAACGCGCCGAACGCGCGGCTCCCTGCGTAGCGTCGTCATCGCAGCCGCCGTACGGTCCCGGTGTCGCCAGCGATGCTCTACAAACGCCGAGAGGACGGTTCCTTGTCGCCTAGGCTCCACTCCGTGCTGGGCTTGCCCGAGGGTGTGGCGGCGTGCCTGTTTGACCTGGATGGAGTGCTCACCGACACCGCGAAGGTCCATGCCGCCGCCTGGAAGGAGATGTTCGACGGCTTTCTGCGCGAGCGCGCGGCGAAGACGGACGAGCGGTTCGTGCCGTTCGACCCGGTCGCCGACTATGACGAGTACGTCGACGGCAAGCCACGGTCCGACGGCGTGCGCTCGTTCCTCGCGGCGCGCGGCATCGACCTTCCCGAGGGTGAGTCGGGGAATCCGCCGTCAACGGAGACTGTGGCCGGGCTGGGCGACCGCAAGAACGAGCTCGTCCTCCGCCTGATCCGGGAACACGGCGTCGAGGCTTACGAGGGATCGGTGCGATACCTGCGGGCGGCGCGGGAGGCCGGATTGCGCCGCGCGGTCGTCTCGTCGAGCAGCAATTGCCGCGAGGTACTCGTCGCGGCCGGGATCGAGGACCTGCTCGAGGAGCGCGTCGACGGTCTGGTCGCCGAACGTGACCACCTGAAAGGGAAGCCCGCCCCGGACACCTACCTTGCGGGCGCGCGGGCGCTCGGCGTTGCGCCGAGCCGGGCCGCGGTGTTCGAGGACGCGCTCGCCGGCGTCGCGGCCGGGCGGGCCGGCGGCTTCGCCTGCGTGGTCGGAGTCGACCGGGTCGGCCAGGCCGAGGAGCTGCGCGCGCACGGCGCCGACATCGTCGTCTCCGACCTGGCGGAGCTGCTCGACTCGTGATCAAGCACCCCGCCTTCGCCGTCGAGCCCTGGGCGCTCTGCGAGACCGCGCTCGACCTCAAACGGCTCGCCCAGACCGAATCGGTGTTCGCGCTCGCCAACGGGCACATCGGGCTGCGCGGAAACCTCGACGAGGGCGAGCCGAACGGCCTCCTCGGCAGCTACCTGAACGGCTTCTACGAGGCGCGCCCGCTGCCCTACGCCGAGGCCGGCTACGGCTATCCGGAGGCCGGCCAGACAGTGGTGAACGTCACGAACGGCAAGATCATCCGGCTGCTGGTCGACGACGAGCCGTTCGACGTCCGCTTCGGCGAGTGCCGCCGCCACGAGCGGACACTCGACTTTCGCGCCGGCGTGCTGCGGCGGCGGGTCGACTGGCGCTCGCCGGCCGGCCGGCCGGTGCAGGTCTCCTCGGTCCGGCTGGTGTCGTTCGTGCAGCGGGCGGTCGCCGCGATTCTCTACGAGGTCCAACCGCTCGAGAGCGCTGCCCGCCTGGTGGTGCAGTCGGAGCTGGTGGCCAACGAGCCGATGCCGACGATCTCCGGCGACCCTCGCTCGGCTGCGCCGGGCGGCGTCTTCCCGCTGCGCTCCGCCCAGTCCTCCGGCCGCGACGCCAAGGTCGTGCTCGTCCACTCCACCAGGCTGAGCGGACTGCAACTCGCCGCCGGCATGGATCACATCGTCCAGGGGCCGCCTGGTACCGAGACGAAGCAGGCCGAGTACGGCGACGACCTGGGGCGCGTGACGATCACCGCCGAGGTCGAGCCAGGCCAGCGGCTGCGCGTAGTCAAGTTCGTCGCCTACGGGTGGTCGAGCCAGCGCTCCATGGCGGCGTTGCGCGACCAGGTCGCCGCAGCATTGTCGGAGGCCCGCCGCACCGGCTGGGAGGAGCTGCTCGCCGGTCAACGCGCCTACCTGGACGGCTTCTGGGACCGCGCCGACGTCGAGCTGGACGGCGACGCCGAGCTCCAGCAGGCGCTCCGTTTCGCGCTCTTCCACACGCTGCAGGCCGGGGTCCGCAGCGAGCGGCGCGCGATCGCCGCGAAGGGACTGACAGGCTCCGGCTACAACGGCCACGCCTTCTGGGACACGGAGACGTTCGTGCTGCCGCTCCTCACCTACACGATCCCGGACGCCGCACGCGACGCACTCCGCTGGCGGCATGAGACGCTCGACCTGGCGCGCGATCGCGCGAAGCAGCTCGGCCTCGCCGGGGCCGCCTTCCCCTGGCGGACAATCGCCGGCCAGGAATGCTCGAGCTACTGGCCGGCGGGAACCGCCGCCTTCCATGTGAACGCGGACATCGCCGACGCGGTCGGCCGCTACCAGGCAGCCACCGGCGACGAAACCTTCGAGCGCGAGGCGGGACTCGAGCTGCTCGTCGAGACGGCGCGGCTGTGGCGGTCCCTGGGCCATCACGACGCCGAGGGACGGTTTCGGATCGACGGGGTCACCGGCCCCGACGAGTACAGCGCGATCGCCGACAACAACGTCTACACCAACCTGATGGCGCAGCGAAACCTGCTACTCGCCGCCGGGGCGGTCGAGCGGCATGCCGATCGCTCCGCGGAGCTCGGCGTCGACCTCGAGGAAGCAGCCGCGTGGCGCGACGCCGCCGAGGCCATGCTCATTCCCTACGACGAATCCTTGGGCGTTCATCCCCAAGCCGAGGCTTTTACCGAGCATCAGCCCTGGGACTTCGCACGAACCGCTCAGGAGCAGTACCCACTCCTCCTGCACGTTCCTTACTTCGACCTGTACCGCAAGCAGGTCGTCAAGCAAGCCGACCTAGTCCTCGCCCTGCACCTCCGCGGCGACGCCTTCAGCGACGAAGCCAAGGCCCGCAACTTCGCCTATTACGAAGCACTCACGGTGCGCGATTCCTCGCTCTCGGCCTGCACCCAGGCGGTCGTCGCCGCCGAGGTCGGACACCTCGAGCTCGCCTACGACTACTTCGGCGAGGCCGCTCTCATCGACCTCGACAATCTCGAGCACAACACCCGCGACGGCCTCCACATTGCATCTCTGGCCGGGACATGGATCGTCGCCGTGGCCGGCTTTGGCGGCATGCGCGACCACCACGCGACGCTCAGCTTCGCCCCACGGTTGCCGGAACGACTCAGCCGCCTCTGCTTCGGCCTCAGCTTCCGCGGCCGGCTGATACGAGTCGAGGTAGAAGCCGATCACGCTCGCTACTCGCTGCGAGAAGGAGCGCCGCTCGAGATCAGCCACCATGGCCAGACCGTCGGTCTGGCGAGAGAGAAAGCGGTGACCTGTCCGATCTCGAGCCCGCCGCGCCGTGAGACGCCCACTCAACCTCCCGGCCGAGCACCGACACGGCGACAACCGCGTCCGTAGATCCTCACGCTGCGCGATCGATCAGCGACGAATGGTGTGTCGGCCCCATTGGCTCCGCCGCCGTGGAGCGGCAAGCTCGACAGCGAGAATCCTACGCGGAGAGGAATCAGTGTCGAGAACCATCGAGATCGCAACCCTCGAGATCACCATCAGAGGACGCTGGGACGCGCTTGCGCTTTCACAGCGTCTCGCCCCCTACCACTCGTTTCTCGTCCAGTACGAACCTGAGCGCTGGGTTGTAAACGCCCAGACTCCCGGCTGCCACGGCGAACGGCTCAGCGACGCGCTCAGCGCGATCGAGGACTGGCTAGTTGAGCGCCCCATCGAAGACGCGGCGGTGCGAGTCGACGGCCGATCGATGCCTCTACCCCATCGACAGGAGGGCTCCCTCAGCGCGTCCGCATCGCACCGAAGATCGAACCGTCGGCGCTGGAGCCGCCAGGGAAGCGACTGCCGGCTTGGCAGTTTGGTCGCGTGACACAGCCAGGCCCGGTCGGCTCTGCCACGGCTGAGACGGAACGGGACCCGTCGCCCGACTTATCGAACGCCAGCGATCCCATCGTGGGAGCGCTTGCTGGGGAGATCGTCGGCGCAGCGATCGTCCACGACATCGGCGACCGCAAGCGCCGGGATGACTTCCAGCGTTTCCTGGTCGAGGCGAGTCGCTTGCTCGCGGTCAACCTCGACTATCGCGAGACGCTCTCGAGGGTCGCCCATCTGACGTTGTCAGACCTGGCCGACTGGTGCTTGGTCGAGGTCCCTGGCGCGACGACCGACTCGGTCTCGCAAGTGGCGGCCGCCCATCGCGACCCGGTCAAGGCCGAGCTCGCCCGAGAGATGCGGCGACGCTACCCCCCGAATGCCGATCGCCCGGACATCTCGCTTCGCGTACTGACGACCGGCCGGGCGGAGCTCATCCCCACCGTCTCGGACGCGCTGCTGAAAAACACCGCTCAAAGCGCTGACCACTTGCGCATGCTGCGCGAGCTTGGCCCGAAGTCGCTGGTCGTGGTGCCGCTGCGGATAGGCGAACGAACTCTCGGGACGATCCTGCTCGCGCGAACGCGGTCTGGCCGCTGCTTCAACCCGGAAGATCTCGAGCTGGCTGAGGATTTGGGCAGGCGGGCGGCGCTCGCGATCGACAACTCGACCCTACACAGGTCGGAGCAGGAGGCACGGCGCAGGGCCGAGCAGGCGGTGATGCGGATCAGCGGGCTTCAGGCTGTCACCGCCGCGCTTTCGCGAGCCGTGACGCCGAGAGCGGTCGCAGAAGTCTTCGTCCGCCAGGGAGCTGAAGCCGTCGGGGCTAGCGGCGGCTTCGTCCGGCTTCTCACACGCGATGGAAGAACACTCGAGCTAGAGGCGACGGTGGGCTACTCGAAACAGTTCAAAGACTCCTACAAGTGTCTGCCGTTGACCAGCGCGTTGCCAGGCGCCGAGTTGTTCCGCACTGGCGGCGAGCGCTACTTCGAGTCGTCCGCCGCTGCCGCGGATGCGTCGCCCGAGTTCGCCCGCGAGCAAGAAGCGACCGGTCACGAGGCGATTTGCTTCGTTGCACTTCACGCAGGCGATCGGCGGATTGGCGTGATGGCGCTGAGCTTCGCCAACTCACGCACGTTCGACGATGACGATCGCGAGCTCCTGAGGATGCTGGCCAGCCAGTGCAGCCAAGCCCTCGAGCGCGCTCGGTTGTACGAGGCCGAGCGGCACGCTCGCGCGGCTGCCGAGCTCGCGATCGAGCATACGACGCGTCTCCAGTCACTCGCGGCCGACCTCGCCGAGGCGCTCACGCCCGAGCAGGTCGCGGAAGTGGTCGTGGCCCAAGGGATCGCGAGCGTCGGGGCCGACGCCGGCGCTCTCCAGCTTCTCACCGACGACGCGAAGATGCTCGAAGTCATATACGGACAGGGCTCAGACTCGAGGCTGATTGACGATCGGTGGCACCGGTTCCCCATCGAGTTGAAGCTGCCAAGCAACGACGCGCTGCACAGGCTCGAGCCGCTGTTCATCGAGTCGGAGAAGGACCTCCGCGAGAACTACGCGCACGTTGCGGGGACCCGGACCAACCGTCACGCGAGAACCGGGGCTCATATTCCGCTCGTCGTGTCCGGGCGAGCGATCGGCGTTCTGTTCCTTGGCTTCACGAGACCCCGACGATTCTCGGAGTCGCAACGCGCGTTCGTACTCGCACTCGCTCGCCAATGCGCACAGGCATTGAAGCGCGCCCAACTCTATGAAGCAGAGCTCGAAGGGCGAACCAGGCTGAGCCGCCTGGTCGAGCGTCTCCACGAGGGCGTTGTCAGCGTCGACCGTGGCGGCCGCGTCGAGTTTGCGAGCTCGACGGCGAAGCACATGCTGAGCTCCGCCGCTCTTGAGGAGGGCCGGTCGGTGCCGGAAGCATGGTTCGGCTTTCCGCTGCGGAGCTTGGTAACACGACTCTTCGAGGGTGACGTACGCGTTGTCGAGGCCCAGGTTGCGAGTCAGGACGGTGAGCGCGTATTTGATGTCACGGGGATCCCTGCCGCTCGAACCGACGCGGCTCTCCTCGTTATTACCGACGTTTCCGAGCGCGAACAACGCCGGCGAGCGGAACGTGAGTTCATCGACAATGCTGCGCACGAGCTGCGAACGCCGCTGGCAGCGATTACCAGTGCGATCGAACGCCTCCAGTCCGGCGCGCGCGACGTCCCGGAAAAACGCGACCGCTTTCTGGGCCACATCCAGCGTGAGTCCACGCGACTCAACCGGCTCGCCTCGTCACTGCTCGTGCTTGCCCGTGCACAGACGCGAGACGAGGAACCGCGGCGAGAGGAGATCCGGATCGCCGAATTGATCGAGGACTCGGTCGCGGGACTCGAGCTCGAGCACGGAGTTGAGCTTGTCCTCGATTGCCCCTCCGATCTCGTCGCGCGCAGCAATCGCGACCTGCTCGAGCACGCGTTGCTCAACCTCGCCAGCAATGCTGCACGCCATACGGGCCGCGGCCGGATCTGCGTCCGCGCCTCCGCCGTATGCGATGGGTCGACAACGATCGAGATCAGCGACACGGGCTCGGGTGTCCCGCGAGATGAGCTCGGAAGACTGTTTGACCGTTTCTATCGGGGCTCCGGTGAGAAAGGCCGCGCCGGGTTCGGGCTTGGCCTGCCGATTACGAAGGAGGCCGTAGAGGCGTTGGGTGGGCGGGTAGAGATCGACTCGGTTCCTGGCGAGGGAACCACCGCTCGGATCATCCTCCCGCGCGTGGACATTCCGGTTCCGGCATGACCGAGCGCATCCTCGTCGTCGACGACACGGAAGCAATCCTCGACGGCGTCACCGACGCTCTCGCAGCAGAAGGGTTCGAGGTGCAAGGCGCTTCGGATGGCAGGTCGGCGCTCGAGGCGGCTGAGGCCGAGCCATTTGATCTGGTAATCCTCGACCTGATGCTTCCGGGGCTTTCCGGAACTGAGATCTGTCGACGTCTGCGTGCGGAGAGCCCGGTGCCGATCATCATGCTCACGGCTCGCGATGCGGAGGCAGACCGCGTCCTCGGCCTCGAGATCGGCGCCGACGACTACATCACCAAACCATTTTCAGAAGTGGAGCTCCTGAGCCGTGTGCGCGCGATCCTGCGCCGGCGTGAGCTCGACCGTCAAGGCGACGTGACCGTACGCCGGCTGGGCGGTCTGAGCATCGACGTCGTCAAGCACGAGGTTGTCGCTGACGGTAACCCAGTGGCGCTGACGCCATCGGAGTACAACCTGCTCGCACTGCTCGCCGAGGAGCCGGGAAGAGTCTTTACGCGCCGCGAGATCATGCAGCATCTCTGGCAGAGCACCTACGTCGGCGACGAACGCGCGTGCGACGCGCACGTTTCGACACTACGCGGAAAGATCGAGCGCGACCCGCCACACCCGGAGCGGATCATCACAGTGCCTAGCTTCGGCTACAAGCTCGTCTCGGCTGAATAGGGCGCCCGATCGTGTGAGCGAATGCTCACCCGACCGCCACAGCATCCCCGAGACCATGGCTGGCTCGGCCATCTCCAACGACATAGCGTGAAAGAGCGCACGACCGTGACACATGTTCGGGGAGGAATGCCCGTTCCACGCCTCCGAGTCCGCGCAGAGCCTCGGGCAAAGGCAACTGCGGCATGCAATTGATGCGGAAGGGGTCATCCGGATGGACGCTCTGACTTCGAGGTGACCATCCTCGTGGTGGGCGCGACCGGCGTGCTCGGCCGCGCTCTCGTCCCCCGTTTGATCGCAGCCAAGCACAACATCCGTTGTCTCGCTCGCAGCGCCTCAACAGCTGAACTTCCGGCCACAGCTGAGTTGATCGACGCCGACTTGCTCGAAGACGACCTCATCGAACACGTACGCGGGTGCGCGGCCGTCGTTCACATTGCAACCGCCATCCCGACAGACGCGAGCGCGCCGCGCGCCTGGAACCTGACCGCTCGTCTGCGCACCGCAGGCACGAAGAGGCTTCTCGACGCGGCGCTTGCTTGCAATGTGCCGCGTTACGTTCAGCAGAGCATTGTCATGGCTTACCGCGACGGCGGCGACGGATGGCTGGACGAACAGGCATCACTCGACGACTCCCCGGGTCGGGCCACGGTCTGCCGGCCAGTGATCGAAATGGAGGCCATGATCCGCGACGTTCCGCCCCAGGCGCTCGGCTGGACGATCCTCCGCGGAGGCTCCTTCGTCGGCATCGGAACAGGAGAGGCCACGCTGATCGGCGCGTTGCAGGCCGGAGCCGTCGTCGTCGCCGACGGCGGATCGAACTACCTCTCGCCTGTCCACGTGGACGACATGGCTTCGGCGATTGCGTTGACCCTCGAGCTCGCGCCCGCGGGGTCGACGTTCAACATCGTCGACCATCCGATCCGCTACCGCGACTACGTCGACGGACTCGCAGATTTGATCGGCGTCGCGCGTCCACGCCGAGTGGCGACGCTGCCACCGCCTCCTTCGTGGCGCTGCACCAACAAGGCCGCCCAGACAACCCTCGGGTGGATGCCGCGAAACCCCATTTGGCCATATGCGCGACTCGGCTTCTAGCGCCTAAAGAGCGTGTGTGCCAACGGCGCCGGATGCGGTCGTCAATGCGGCGACCGCCCGACTCTCGGTACGCGCCGTAACGTCAGAGTCTTGAACAGCCGAGTTTGGTTTGGGCGCGTGAACCACGACCACGGGGCAGGAGGCGTGGTGGACGCACTTCTGGCTGACCGAGCCCAAGAGAAGGCCGGCGAAATCGCCGTGACCGCGAGAGCCAACGACCAGGAGATCGCCCGGCGCGGCCGCGGCGACGAGTGCTTCCGCTGCGGAACCCTGGACAACCTGACGGTCGATCTCGACGCCCTCAACGTCCTCACCGACATCGGCGAGCGCGCGCTCGAGTAGGTCTTCGGCCGCTCGGTGAAGATCGCTCAGGTCGATTCCGAGCCCCGTGGTGTACCAACCGAGCGGGTCTCCCAGGTAGGGGTCGCCTTCGATGCTTCCCCCGATGTAACCGAACGTCCAGGCGTGGACGGCCCGCACCGGCGCGTTCCGGAGACGACCTTCGGCGAGCGCCCAGCGGAGCGCTTCGCGCGCTCCGGCGGAGCCGTCGACCCCGACGACAACGACCGGGACTCTGTTCGACGCCCCTCCCTCCCTGCTGTTCTCAGTCATTCCTCGCTGCTCCTTTTCGCACGTGCGGAGTTATCGATCAATCTGCCCGATCGGAGGTTGCGTGTGTCCGGGGCTGTGCAC
>Ga0070714_100000793_pt1 | contig 22425 bp, 12 predicted proteins | sample LARL83metaG_FD_65450 | JGI IMG/M metagenome (GOLD analysis project Ga0070714, IMG submission 65450) | Corn, switchgrass and miscanthus rhizosphere microbial communities from Kellogg Biological Station, Michigan, USA - LAR L8-3 metaG | ecosystem: Host-associated > Plants > Roots > Rhizosphere ... | reverse complement strand
GCGATGTCGCGCACGTTGGAGATCTGCGAGCCCATGTGGAAGTGCTGCAGCTTCAGCGTGTGCTTGAGCCCCGCCGCGTCCAGCCGTTCGATCAGGGTCAGCACCTGCTGCGGCGACAGCCCGAACTTGCCCTTGTCGCCGCCGGTGTTCTGCCACTTGCCGGCGCCGATCGAGGCCAGCCGCACGCGCACGCCGAGCAGCGGTTCGATGCCAAGCGCCTTCGCTTCGCTGAACACATGGTCCAGCTCGGACAGCTTCTCGATCACGATGTGCACGCGCAGGCCGAGCTTCAGCCCGATCAGCGCCAGACGGATGTATTCGCGATCCTTGTAGCCATTGCAGATCACGATGGAGCCGGGCCGCGCCATCGCCAGCACTGCCATCAGCTCCGGTTTGGACCCGGCTTCGAGGCCGAAGCCGTGCGTGCCGGCGGCGACCAGCTCGCCGGCGACGCCGCGCTGCTGGTTCACCTTGATCGGATAGATGGCCGTATAGCCGCCTGCGTAGCCGTGGTCGGCGATCGCCTTGGCGAACGCGTCCTGCAGCCGCGCCAGGCGGTCGGCGAGGATGTCCGGAAAGCGCACCAGCAGCGGCAGGCGCAAGCCCTCCGCACGGGCCCGCTCGACGATCCGCGGCAGCGACAGGGCCGGGCCATTCGCCCCGCGCGGGCGCATCACGATGTCGCCGGCACTGTCCACGTCGACGTAGCCGTCGCTCCAGTGCGGCACGGCGTAGGTGTGGCGGGCAGAATCGGTGTTCCAGGGGGTCGCCATCAGCGTTGCTCCTTTTACCAACGGATGATGCAGTCGCAGCGGCGAGCCTTGACGTTGCTGCTCGATAGAGCACGAGTCCGATCGGCCGGAAGCCTCGCACGCCGCGGGGCCGGTCGAACTTGTCGGCCGCGGGCGCGTTGCGCCGCCATGGCCAATCACCATTGTAATGGGCGCCTGTGACGATATGCGCAAGACGCACGGCGGCGCTGCCGCTACGTTCACCGCCGTTGCCGCTACAATTGGCGGTCTTTGTCCTTCCCCTCCGGTTCGCAGGAACGTCCGCCATGTCGCAGCCCAGCTGGTTCACCGAAGCCCACCAGGCTTCCGGCTCCTCCATCGGTTTTCGCACCGAGCAACTGCTGCATGCGGAGAAGACTCCGTTCCAGACCATCGAGATCCACAAGACCACCGACTGGGGCAACCTGATGGTGATCGACGGTTGCGTGATGCTGACCACCCGCGACAATTTCTTCTATCACGAGATGATGACCCATCCGGCGCTGTTCACCCATGCGCGCGCCAAGCGCGTGGTGGTCATCGGCGGTGGCGATTGCGGCACGCTGCGCGAGGTGCTCAAGCACGAGGAAGTCGAGCATGCCGTACAGGTGGAGATCGACGAGCGCGTGACCCGGCTGGCCGAGGAATATTTTCCGGAGCTGTGCGAATCGAACAACGATCCGCGCGCCGAGCTGCTGTTCATCGACGGCATCAAGTACATGGCCGATTGCGAGCCCGAATCCGTCGATCTGGTGATCGTCGATTCGACCGACCCGGTCGGCCCGGCCGAGGGCCTGTTCAACGCCGCGTTCTACGCCAGCTGCTTCAAGGCGCTGCGCCACGGCGGCCTGCTGGTGCAGCAGAGCGAATCGCCGCTGGCGCACCTGGACCTGATCAAGTCGATGCGCTCGGCGATGCGCACGTCCGGCTTCAGCGCGGTGAAGACCTTGCCGTTCCCGCAGCCGTGCTACCCGACCGGCTGGTGGAGCTGCACGATGGCGCGCAAGGGCGGCGACCTGTCCGGTTTCCGCGAGCGCGGCGCCATCAGCAAGAACTTCCCGACGCGCTACTACAACGCCGAGATCCACAAGGGCGCGCTGGCGCAGCCGGAATTCATGCGCGAGGCGCTGGGCGAATAATTCGCGGCGCTTGCCCGGTCGCCCGCCGGCTCAAAACAGCGTGTTGCGCACCTTCGGCAACAGCACCAGCAGCAGCGTGGCGATCGGCCCCAGCAGCAGCGACAGCAGGAACCACAGCAGCCCGCTGCGGTTCTTGCCCTGCGCCAGCGCGGCATTGATCAGCGCCAGCGTGCCCCAGCCGGCAAACCATGGGGCGCCTTCGGCGAATGTCGACAAATGATCCACTGAGCGTCTCCGGTCGTGTGAGGGCGCGGCCGTGCGCCGAGACGATCATCCTAACAAGCCTTGCGTCGGCCGCCGTCCCCGGCGGGCCACTGCATCAGCCGCGCTTAATCTGCGCGAGGTATGCTGAACGCTTTGATGGCGGACTCGATCGATGATGCGTGGATTGCGCTGTTTTGCCCTGATCTCGGCGTTGTCGTTGCTGACCGCGCCGGCCTTCGCAGCAAAGAACACCGGCAAGGATCATCCTGACCCGACCAAGCTGGCCAAGGCCCGCGACAAGGCCCAGCTGGCTTTTCAGCGCGACCTGGTCAGCGTGCTCGCGCCGCGGGCGGACGCCGTGCCGCTGCTCGGCGCCGCCCTGCTCGCGCGGCCGCTGTTCAACCAGCCGCCGGGCAACAGCTTCCACGCACTGATCGGGCGCGCCGCCCAGGCCGACGGCGCGGACGCCTCCATCAACTGGGTGCGGCTGGCCGATTGCGATGCCCAGGCCGACGCCTGCCCGAACACCGCCGCGCTGGACCAACTGCTGGCCCAGGCCTCGGACAACGCCGCCGTCTGGCTGCTCAAGCTGGGCACCGACGCGCACGACATGAAGCAGGAGGCGACCCGCGAGGACCTGCGCAAGGCCGCCGGGGCGAAGCTCTATGACGACTACACCGGCGCCAGCCTGAAAGCGCTGGCCAGTTCGATCGGCGTGCTGCCGCCGCCGGCAGACACGTTCGACCCTGCCGCGAAGGCAGGCGCGGTCGGCATGCAGGCCATGCTGGTTTTCGGCCTCGGCAGCACCCAGCCGCAGCCGACCCTGCAACTGATCGCCAAGCTGTGCGAAAACGCCGCCGAGGATGCCTCGATCAAGGCCGATTGCGTGAAGCTGGGCAAGACCCTGGAGTGGGGCTCCAGCCCGCTGGCGCGCTCGCTCGGCCTGCACCTGCGCGAAGTGCTGGCCGACGATCCGGCGCAGCGCGAGGATGCCAGGGCTGCCCGCCGTAACCTGATCTGGCAGGTGCAGAACTTCGCCCAGCTGCTGGCGCGGGCGCAGGAGGATCCGGCCGTGGCGCAGCATCTGCTGACGCTGGCGCGCAATGGCGGTACCGAGATGAGCCTGCTGCTGGCGGCCTTGCGCGACGGCAATGTCCCGGTCGACGCACCGGCCGGCTGGGAGCCGCACAAGGCCGGCTGAAGCTTCCCGCCGGTCGCTTTGCGCCGCATCCGCAGCCGTGTAGGCTTGACCCACCTTCCGCGGCAAGGGGTCAGTCGATGCTTACGACGCTGGTGGCAAGCAGCAAGGGCGGTTGCGGCAAGAGCACGCTGGTTACCCAGCTCGCCTCGCACTGGGCACAGGCCGGGCAGCACACCGCCATCGTCGACGCCGACCGGCAAGGCTCCAGTTTTCGCTGGGCGACGCTCAGGCCGGACAACGTTCCCGGCGTGCTGGCGACGGAAGGCGGTCGCCGCTCGCTGCAGAAACTGCCGCCGGACACCCAGCAGCTGCTGATCGACACCGCCGCCGGCTCCGGTGAGCGCGACCTCGAACCCTATCTGGAACAGGCGCACGTGCTGCTGGTGCCGGTGCTGCCTTCCTCGTTCGACCTGCACGCCACGCTCGCCTTCCTGGAAGAGCTGCAGTCGATCAACCGCATCCATCGCGGCAAGCTGCCGGTGGCGCTGGTCGCCAACCGGCTCAAGCCGTGGACCCATGCCAGCCAGGACGCGGTCGCCCAGCTCGCCGAACAATCGCCGTTTCCGGTCGTTGCGCAACTGCGCGACAGCCAGGCCTATGTGCTGCTGAGCGCACTGGGCAAGGGCATCTTCGATTACCAGTCCGAGCAGGTGCGCAACCACCAGCAGGACTGGAAGCCACTGCTGCGCTGGATCAAGCGCCAGCACTGACGCAAACCCTCTCGATGCCGCCCACCGCGCACGCGCGCGTCCATTCCGGAGTTCCCCATGCAAGAACTGATCTTGTTGCGACACGCCGAAGCCGTCCCGATAGAAACCACCGGCGATGACCAGCAGCGACCGCTGAGCGCGCGCGGCGAACAGGAGGCGCAGGCCGCCGGCCTGTGGCTGGCCAGGCATGGCGTACGACCCGAGCGCGTGCTGTGCTCGCCCACCCGCCGCACCGACGAAACCACCCGCCTGGCGCTCGCCGCGATCGATGGAGCGCCGATCCCGCAGCTGCTTGGCGAGATCTACGACGCCTCGCCCGGCGAACTGCTGGCCCTGCTCGACCAGCATGCCGACGCCGGTACCGTGATGCTGGTCGGGCACAACCCCGGCATCGAGCGGCTGGTGGCGCTGCTGGTCGAAGGCCGCTCCGACGAGTTCCGCGGCATGCCGCCGGGCGCGCTGGCCGTGCTGCACCTGAACGGCGCGCTGGAACCGGGCAACGCCCGACTCGATGCCTTCTGGTCGCCCTGACGACTCTTCCCGCGATCGGCGGCGCGATGGCGCGGCCGATCGCCTCCCGCCCCGGATGCGCCTGAACACGGCCCTCGCCCATCGTCGTCACCGATGCGGCACGCATCTTCCGTATCATCCGTGCATGTCCGGTTTCCTGCGCCGCTGCATTCTTCTTCCGCTGCTGCTCGGCGCGCTCCTGCTGCAAGGCTGCGCGCTGTCGCGCGCGCAGATCCGGCGCGCCGATGCGGTGGTCGCGGCCACCGTCGACCGCAGCAGCACCTGTGCGCGTCCCGATCATTGCGCGGTGGCGTCGCCGTTGCGCGATGCCGCCATCCAGGCGCTCGCCCAATCCACCGTGCAGCAGCCGGTGCACGTGGTGACCCTGCTGGACGATACCGAGCCGGCACTGGCCGCGCGCATCAACCTGATCCGCGCGGCGCAGCGTTCGATCGACGTGCAGACCTTCATCTGGGATCAGGACGATGCCGGCCAGCTGGTACTCGACGAGCTGGTGCAGGCGGCGCGCCGCGGCGTGCAGGTGCGCATCCTGGCCGACCAGCTGTTCTCGCTGGGCGACATGGATCTGCTCGACCGGCTGTCGCGGGTCAGCGCCAACCTGCAGGTGCGGCTGTACAACCCCACCTTCCACAAGGCGCAGACCCGGCCGCTGGAATTCGCCGCCGGCGTGCTGTGCTGCTTCATGCATTTCAACCAGCGCATGCACAACAAGCTGCTGCTGGTGGACGACAGCATCGGCATCACCGGCGGGCGCAATTACCAGGACCGCTATTTCAACTGGGACGACGACTTCGACTACGTCGACCGCGACGTGATGGTGGGCGGCCCGGCCGCGCTGCAGATGGCCGCGAGCTTCGAGCTGTTCTGGCGGCACAAGCGGTCGGTGCCGCTGACCCACCTGCGCGACGTCAACCGGCGCATCGTCGCCGACACCGCGGTACCGGTCTGGCAGGCGCCGCACTACCGCCGGCCATGGCGGGTGGCGCGGCTGCAGGAGGTGGCCGAAGACCCGGCGTGGCTGCGCGCGTGGCTGGTCGATCCTTCGTTGCGCACCGGCAAGGTCGACTACTTCAGCGACCTGCCGGCCAAGACCGACAAGCCGGAGCGGAGGCGCGCGCAGGAGTTCACCCAGCACATCATGCGCATGGTCGGCTCCGCCAAGCACGAGGTGATGCTGCAGACGCCTTACCTGGTGATGAGCAAGCGTGCCCGGCGCATCTTCAAGCGGCTGCATCGCAGCGCCGATCCGCCGCGGGTGATCGTGTCGACCAACTCGCTGGCCTCGACCGACGCGTTCGCGGTGTATGCGATGTCGTACAAGCATCGCAAGCGCTACCTCAAGACGTTCGGCTTCGAGATCCACGAACTGAAGCCGCATGCGCCAGGGCCCGCCGTGGACAACCAGCTGGCCAATCTCGGCATTGACGACCCGGCGATGCCGTCGGCCACCGCAAGCCCGGCCCGCGCGTCGGAAGCGCGGCTGCATCTGCTCGGCAGCCGCGGCAGCAACAGCCGCCCGGCGCCGCTGCTCAGCGAAGGCCGCCGTTTCGGCATGCATGCCAAGTCGATCGTGATCGACGACGCCTTCGCGATGGTCGGTTCGCACAATTTCGATCCGCGCTCGGACCACTACAACACCGAAGCTGGCGTGATCGTCTATGACCACGCCTTCGCCGACCAGCTGCGCCACAGCATCCTGCGCAACACCCAGCCGGAGAATGCGTGGGTGATCGCGCCGCGGCGGCCGGTGATTCCCGTGCTCAGCGATCTCAACCAGGCGATCGGCAGCGTGTCCGAAAGCCTGCCGCTGTTCGACCTGTGGCCGTTCCGCTACGCCACCAGCTTCGACCTCAAGCCCGGCTGCCAACCGCTGCACGCGACCGACCCGAACTTCTACGCCTGCTACGTGCCGGTCGGCGATTTTCCCGATGTGGCCTTGTCGCCGAAGCTGATCATCACGCGGCTGTTCACGGCGTTCGGCGTGGGAGCCATGGGCGTGCTGTGATGCGCCGCATCGGCGTGTGGCCGGGCGACGCCTAAGGCAGTTGCGCGACCCGATTGCCCTGCGAGGAGAAGCGCATCGGCAGTTCCCCGCTCAGCCCGCCGGGATGGTTCGGCGGCACCGCGAAGCGCCAGCCACGCACGCTGCGCAGCGCATGCGCATCCAGAACCTGATCGCCGCTGGACTCGCTCACGCGGGCGGCGCTGACCCGGCCGCTGCCATCGACGGTGACGCTCAGCAGCACACGGCCGTCCAGATGGCCGCGCAATTCGTCCCACGGCTGCGAGGTATCGCCGGGCATCGCCAGCGGCACCAGCTGTTCCGTCGCGGCCGGCTCGCTGGCCTGCGCATCGCCATCAGCCATGGCGACCGCGGCCGGATGTGGCCGCAAGGTCTGCACCACGCGGACCGGAGCATGCCCATGCCGCGGCAAACGCGGCATGCGCGCGACCGATGGCGCACGCCCGCTGGAAGAAGAACGCGCGGGCGGACCCTGCCAGTCGCTGGTCAGCGTGCTGAGCCAGCCGGTGCCGGCGATGCCGATCGCGAGTGCCAGCGTGCTGAGGCCGGTGGTGGTGCGCAGGCGCAACATGGTCAGTCGGCCTGCTTCACGGCCGTTCGAGTATCGCGGTAACGCCCATGCCGCCGGCGGTGCAGATCGAGATCAGGCCGCGGCCCGAGCCCTTCCGCTCCAGCATCTTCGCCAGCGTGGCCACGATGCGCGCGCCGGTGGCCGCGAACGGATGGCCGACGGCGAGGCTCGAACCGTGCACGTTGAGCTTGGCCGGATCGATCGAACCCAGCGGCGCGTCGAGGCCGAGCCGGTTCCGGCAGTAATCGGCGGATTCCCACGCGCGCAGCGTGCACAGCACCTGTGCCGCGAACGCCTCGTGGATCTCGTAGTAGTCGAAGTCCTGCAGGGTCAGCCCGTTGCGCGCGAGCATGCGCGGCACCGCGATGGTCGGCGCCATCAGCAGGCCTTCGCCATGGACGAAATCCACGGCGGCGACTTCGGCGTCGCGCAGGTAGGCCTGGATTTCAAGGCCCCGCTGCGCAGCCCACTCGTCGCTGGCCAGCAGCACGGCGGCGGCACCGTCGGACAGGCCGGTGGAGTTGCCCGCGGTGAGCGTGCCGTGGCCGGAGCTCTTGTCGAACGCCGGCTTCAGCGAGGCCAGCTTGTCCATGGTCGAATCGGGGCGCAGGAAGCCGTCGCGCTTCAGGCCGCGGAACGGCACCAGCAGGTCGTCGAAGAAGCCGGCGTCGTAGGCGACGGCGAGCTTGTGGTGGCTGTCCAGCGCGAGCTGGTCCTGCGCCTCGCGGCCGACGTGCCACTCCTTCGCCATCTGCTCGCAGTGGTCGCCCATCGACTTGCCGGTGCGCGGCTCGGCGACGCCGGGAAACGAGGGCTTCAACTCGCCGAAGGAAAAACCGCGCAGCGCCACTTTCAATTTGTCCAGCGGCGTCTTCGCGCGGTTCATCGCCAGCAGCCGCTTGCGCAGCCGCGTGCCGTAGACGATCGGCACATCGGAGGTGGTGTCCGAACCGCCGGCGATGCCGGCGGCGATCTGGCCGGCGGCGATCTTGTTGGCGATGATGATCGCGTTGTCCAGCGAGGTGCCGCAGGCGCGCGCCGTGGTGATGCCCGGCGTGGTCGGCGCCAGACCGGAACTGAGCAGCGCCTCGCGCGCGAGGTTCCAGTCCGACGAGTGCTTGATCACCGCGCCCATCGCCACCTCGCCCAGCTCGACGCCATGCAGCCCGAACCGTTCGACCAGCGCGCCGAGCACCTTGACCGACATGCCGAAGTTGCCGACGTCGGCGTAGGCCGTGTTGTTGCGGCAGAAAGGGATGCGTATGCCGCCGATCACACCGACGCGCCTTTGCGTATTTTCCATGCTCGAAACTGTCCACCACTCAAGTCGTTCAAGGCTAACCCGCGATGCCGCGCGGCGAAAGCCCAACGGACCGGCGATGTGCCAGTCCGTTCAGCCCGTCGGCGCGCCCTGCAGGGCCATGCGGAGGCGACAGGCGACGCGATGCATGCGGGGTCACCAGACCCTCGCTGGTAGAATCGACCTCCTTTGCCTTTCGGATCACCGACCGTGGAAGCACAAACGCTGCTCGCCCTGCCCATCGTGCTGGCGCTGGAGCCGGTGGCCGGCGGGCCGGCGGCGCGGCTGACCCTGAGTCGCGACGAAGCCGCCGCGCTCGCCGAGCGGGTCGCCGCCGACCTGCACGCGCTGGTGCCGCAGGTCGACAGCGCGCGGCTGGCGCTGGTCGGTGCGTTGTTCGATCAGGTGGAACTTCTGCGGCCCGGCTTTCCGGTGTGGGCCACGCTGGACGAGCTGGCCCGCCGCGTGCCGCGCGGACAGATCGACAACGTGGTCGCGTTCGGCAGCCACGACGGCCACATGCCGGCGCAGCCGCTGGAGCCGTCGCCGGCGTTTGCCGAAGGCCCGATGCGGCTGCTGCCGATGAGCCTGCTCGCGTCGGCGTCATCGGCCGAGGACCTGTCGGCCGAGCTCGAGGTGCAGCTGGTCGGCCGCGGCGAGGCCAGCGCGGCGACCGCCGACTGGCTGATGCGCACGCTGGGCGTCCGGCTGGAGCACGCGCGCTACCTCAGCCGCAACGATCTGCTGGCGCTGACCTGCGTGCAGTACGAACACGTCAACCTGGCGCCGTTGTGGACACTGCTCGAAGCGGCCCTGCTCAGCCCCGATCGCACCGAAACGGTGTTGAGCGCGCGCGGCCTGGAGCTGCGCTACGCGCAGGGCACGGTATGGGCCCAGTCGCCGTCGCGATGGCTGGCGGCCCAGGCCGGCGAGGCCGCCGAACGCGCGCACGCGCTGGCCGGCATCGTGTTCGAGTTGCGCCAGTACGCCGCCCTGCTCACCGCCCATCAGCTGCCGCTGTCGCTGCAGGCGCAAGCCGATGCACCGGTCGAGGCGCAGGCCGGCTACCTGCTCGAAACGCTCGCAGAAGCGGTGCCGGGTCAGACGCCAGCGGCCCTGTTCGCGCACGAGGCGGCCGGGCTCGGCACCATCGCGGTCACCGTGGCGCAGCCCGACGGCAGCAGCATGCGGACGCTGGCGCACGGCTATCCGCTGCAACCCGGCGCGCTGGGGCCGCTGCTGGCGCTGCTGGCCGACCGTTACGGCATCGCCGCCGAGCTGCACGCGCTCGGCCGCGTGGTGCTGGACGCCGGCGGCCAGCTGGGCGCGCCGGCCAGCACGCTGCACTGAGCGGCGGCCGGCCACGGCATTTGTATCGCGGCAAAGACTCGGCGCATGATGCAGGCGCGCCGCAGGGGGCGCGCACCCGTTGACGGAAAGACCATGCGGCCGCACAAGTCTGCCGAGGTATTGCCATCACTGCCGCACGGGCCGGACTGGCCAGCGCGCATATCGCGCGGAGCCCCGGTGCTGCTTGCCTATCTCGATGAAGAGCAGCGGTTCTGCTACGCCAACGAAATCCATCGCGACTGGCTCGGCATCGACCCGCAGGCGATGCTGGGCCGCCGGCTGCTCGACGTGGTCGGCCGGCGCAACTACGACAGCGCCCTGCCGGCCCTCGAACGGGCTTACGCCGGCGAGCTGGCCAGCTTCGAGGGCGAGCTGTACAACGGCAGCGAGCGCCGCTACGCGCACGGCAATTTCCGCCCCGATTTCGATACCGATGGCCGCGTGCGCGGCGTGTTCACCGCGCTGATCGACATCACCGAACGGCACACCCTGGAGCTGCAGCTGCACGAGAGCGAGCAGCGCTTTTTCGGCGCGTTCCAGCACGCCGCGATCGGCATGGCGCTGACCCATCCGGACGGCCATTTCCTGCGCGTCAACGCCACGGTGTGCCAGATGCTCGGCTATGCCGAGGACGAACTGCTGGCGCTGACCATCGCCGCGCTGACCCATCCGGACGATCTCGCCGCCGACCAGAACCTGATGGCCGAGCTGGTCGCCGGCAAGCGCGAGTCCTACCAGATGGAGAAGCGCAACTTCCACAAGCTCGGCCATGTCGTGCACATCCTGCTCGCCGTGTCGCTGGTGCGCGACGAGCACGGCGCGCCGCTGTATTTCGTGTCGCAGGTGCAGAACATCAGCCAGCGCAAGGCCTTCGAGGATGCGCTGCACCGCGAGCGCGAACTGGCCGAGGTCACCCTGCGCTCGATCGGCGATGCGGTGATCACCACCGATCCGCAGCTGGGCATCACCTCGCTCAACCCGATCGCCGAGGCGATGACCGGCTGGACCAGCGACGAGGCGCAAGGCCGGCCGATCGAGGAGATCTTCCAGCTGTTCGACGCCGAACATGGCCAGCCGGTCGCCAACCCGCTGCGCGCGGCGATCGGCCGCAACACCATCGTCGACCTCGCCGGCAAGACCCTGCTGCGCCACCGCCACGGCTTCGACACGCCGGTGGAGGATTCCTCCGCGCCCATCCACGACCATGCCGGCAATGTCATCGGCGGCGTGCTGGTGTTCCATGACATCAGCGAGACGCGCGCGCTGGCGTTGAAGATGATCCACCTGACCCAGCACGATACGCTCACCGGGCTGCCCAACCGCAGCCAGCTGCACGGCCACATCGGCCAGGCGCTGGCCACCGCCAGCCGCCGCCAGCAGCGCGCCGCGCTGGTCTATCTGGACATCGACCACTTCAAGCAGATCAACGAGCTGCATGGCCACGCGGCGGGCGACCGCGTGCTGCGCGCGCTGGCCGAGCAACTGCATCGCTGCCTGCCCGGCGAGGAGTTCCTGAGCCGTTACGGCGGTGACGAGTTCGTGGTGGTGCTGCCGCACCTGGACGGCGTGGGCGACGTCGCCAGCCTGTGCCAGAGGCTGATCAACCAGGTCGAGCAGATCCATCTCGACGGCCTCGCCGACCTGGCGTTGCGCGTCAGCATCGGCATCAGCATCTATCCCGACGACGCGTTGGAACCGGAGAGCCTGCTGCAGCATGCGGAAACCGCGCTGGTCGCGGTAAAGGCGCAGGGCCTGCACAGCTACCGTTTCTTTACCGCCTCGATGAACGAGCGCACGCGCGCGCAGCGCCGCATCGAGACGGCGTTGCGCCAGGCGCTGCCGCGGCACGAGCTGAGCCTGCATTACCAGCCGAAGGTGGATGCGCAGAGCGGCCGCATCGTGGGTGCCGAGGCGCTGCTGCGCTGGCATGCGAACGGGCGCGTGCAATACGAGCCGGACCAGTTCATCCCGGTGGCGGAAGACACCGGCCTGATCCTGCCGATCGGCGCGTGGGTGCTGCGCCAGGCATGCAAGCAGGCGCAGCTGTGGCAGCTGTGCGGGCACCCCGTCGCGGTGTCGGTGAACGTCTCGCCGCTGCAGTTCCAGCACGCCGATTTCTACGGCTGGCTCGACGAGGTGCTGAACGAGACCGGGCTGGCCGCGCACCTGCTCGAGCTGGAACTGACCGAGCGCATGGTGATGTCGGGTGGCGATCCCACCACCGGCTTGCTGCGGCGGATCAAGCAGCGCGGCGTGCGCTTGTCGCTGGACGATTTCGGCACCGGCTACTGCAGTTTGTCCTACCTCAAGCATTTCCCGATCGACGCGCTGAAGATCGACCGCGTGTTCGTGCGCGACCTGGTCAGCGACCGCGACACCGCCACCATCACCAGCGCGATCATCGCGATGGCGCGCAGCCTCAACAAGGTGGTGATCGCCGAAGGCGTGGAGACGCGCGAACAGGGCGCGTTCCTGCGCCATGCGGGCTGCTCGCAGCTGCAGGGTTTCCTGTACGGCGCGCCGATGCCCGCGGCGGAGTTCCAGAAGCTGCTCGCCGAAACGGCCTGAGCGTCCCGCTCGCGCGTTTGCTACGCGAGCGCTTCGTACATCGCGTAATGGCAGCGCTGCATGCCGAGCCCCTCGTAGGTGGCCTGGGCACGGCGGTTTTCGGTTTCCACGTACAGCCGCACACCGACCGCGCCGGCCGCGCTCGCACGCTGCGCCACCGCTTCGTACAAGGCGCGGAACACGCCGCCCCGGCGCGCATCCGGCTGCACGTACACGCTCTGGATCCACCAGAAATCGCCGTCGCGCCAGTCGCTCCATTCGTACGTCACCAGCAGCCCGCCCACCGCCTCGCCGTCGCGCTCGGCGATCAGATAGAAGCCGCGCCGCGGTTGTTCGAACACGCCAGCCACGCCGCGCTGCAGGATCTCTCGATCCAGCTGCCGCTGTTCGGTTTCCCACGCCATCGCGGCATTCCATGCGACGAGGTGGGGCAGGTCGGTGGGGCGGGCGGGGCGGATCGACAGCGGCACGGCATGACTCCGGCAAGGTAGGCACGCATCGTAGCGTGCGCGCTCTTCACACGCAGGAGCGTAGCGTCCGAGCGGAAGCCGGCGGCCACGGCAGCTCGCCGCGGCGACGCCCCGGCCACTCATCCCAAGGAAAGTGCAGTTGAATATCGGCAGCGTTCTCGATTTGCTCCAGCTGCGGCGTCTGCGCGCCTTCCGCCGCCGGCGCGCGGCGGCGCTCGCGCGACCGGAGCAGGAGCCGGCGCTGCGCTCGGAGCTGTTCAGCGCCGAGCAGATGGAGCGCCACGGCCAGACCCTCGCGCGCCAGCATCGGATCGCCGCACGCTCCAGCGCCGACCTGCTGCTGACCCGGCTGGCCGACAACGAGGCGGTGCTCACGCACACCTGCGACCGCCTGACCCAGGCCAGCCGGCGCAAGCGACGGGTGACGCCGGCCGGCGAATGGCTGCTGGACAATTTCTACCTGATCGAGGAACAGATCCGGCTGGCGCGCCGGCATCTGCCCAAGGGCTACAGCCGCGAACTGCCGCGACTGGAGAGCGGTCCGTCGGCCGGCCTGCCGCGCGTGTACGACATCGCGCTGGAAATCATTTCGCACGGCGACGGCCGCGTCGACACCAGCAGCCTGCGCCGCTTCATCGGCGCCTACCAGAGCGTGACGCCGCTCAAGCTGGGCGAGCTGTGGGCGATCCCGATCATGCTGCGGCTGGCGCTGATCGAGAACCTGCGCCGCGTCGCCGCGCGGGTGATGGCCGACTGGCGCTACCGCGGCAAGGCGGCGCGCTGGGCCGACACCATGACCGCGACCGCCGAACGCGATCCCAAGAGCGTGGTGCTGGTGGTCGCGGACATGGCGCGCTCGGATCCGCCGATGACCGGCCCGTTCGTCGCCGAAATGGCGCGCCGGCTGCAGGGGCAGAGCCCGGCGCTGGCGTTGCCGCTGAGCTGGATCGAGCAGCGCCTGGCCGAATCGGGCCAGAGCATCGAACACCTGGTGCAGTCCGAGGCGCAGCAGCAGGCGGCCAACCAGGTCAGCATCAGCAACAGCATCGGCAGCCTGCGCGCGCTGTCCGCCATCGACTGGCGCGAATTCGTCGAACACAGCAGCGTGGTCGAGCAACGGCTGCGGCAGGATCCCGCCGGCGTCTACGCGGCGATGGATTTCGCCACGCGCGACCGTTACCGCCACGTGGTGGAGGCGCTCGCGCGCCATCATCGGCTCACCGAATTCGAGGTGGCCTCCGCGGCCGTCTCGCTGTGCCAGCCCGGCGCGCCGATCGACGGCGCACCGGCGCAGCCGCAGCACGTGGGGCTCTACCTGATCGACCGTGGCCGGCCGCAGCTCGAGCGGCATCTCGGCATCCGCCCGCGCCTGGCCGAACGCGTGCGGCGCGGCTTCGATCGTGCGCCATTGCCGATCTACCTCGGCCTGCTGGCCCTGCTCACGTTCGCCTTCGCCGAGCCGCTGGTGCTGGCCGCCGTGCACGACGGCTTGCCGACATGGGCGTTGATCGCGATCGCCATCCCCGCGATCATCCTGGCCAGCCAGCTTGGCGTGAGCCTGCTCAACTGGATGGCCACCTTGACGGTGGCGCCGCAGCTGCTCCCGCGGATGGATTATTCGCGCGGCATCCCGGCCAGCGCGCGCACGCTGGTGGCGATCCCCAGCCTGTTCGCCAGCGCGCAGGACGTGGAGGATCTGGTCGAGGCGCTGGAGGTCCGTTTCCTCGGCAACCGCGACGATCATCTGCACTTCGCCCTGCTCACCGATTTCGCCGACGCCGACAGCGAAACCCTGCCCGGCGATGCCGCGCTGCTGCGTCTGGCGCAGTTGCGCATCGAGGCGCTCAACGAGCACTACGCCAGCGTCGAGGCGGATCGCTTTTTCCTGTTCCATCGCCCGCGCCGCTGGAATGCCGCCGAGCGCTGCTGGATGGGCCACGAGCGCAAGCGCGGCAAGCTGGCCGATCTCAACGCGCTGCTGCGCGGCAACGCGCAAGGCCGCTTCATGCTCGTCGTGGGCGACATCGCCGGCCTGCCGCCGGTGCAGTACGTGATCACGCTGGACACCGACACCGGCCTGCCGCGCGATTCGGCGCAGGCGTTCGTCGGCACCATCGACCACCCGCTCAACCGCGCGGTGTACGACCCGCGGCAGCGGCGCGTGGTGTCCGGCTACGGCATCCTGCAGCCGCGCGTGGGCATCAGCCTGCCCAGCAGCGCGCGCTCGCGCTATGCCCAGCTGTACGGCAGCGACGCCGGCATCGACCCGTACACGCAGATGGTTTCGGACGTCTATCAGGACGTGTTCCGCGAAGGCTCGTTCATCGGCAAGGGCATCTACGCGATCGACGCGTTCGAGCTGAGCCTGGACCGCCGTTTTCCGGAAAACCGCATCCTCAGCCACGACCTCGTCGAAGGTTGCCACGCGCGCGCCGGCCTGCTCAGCGACGTGCAGCTGTTCGAGGAATATCCGGCGCGCTACGGCTCGGACGTCAAGCGCCGCCATCGCTGGATCCGCGGCGACTGGCAGCTGCTGCCGTGGCTGCTGCCGTGGGCGCCGACCGCGCATGGCGGGCGCTGGCGCCGCAATCCGCTGACGGCGCTGTCGCGCTGGAAGATCCTGGACAACCTGCGCCGCAGCCTGGTGCCGACGGCGCTGATGATCCTGCTGGCAACCGGCTGGCTGGCGATCTCGCCGGTGTTCTCGTGGACGCTGGCGGTGCTCTCGATGGTGCTGGTGCCGCCGCTGCTGTCGGCGCTGCTGGACCTGGTGCAGAAGCCGCGCGACGTGCAGATCGACCAGCACCTGCGCGCCGGTTTCAGCGCCGGCATGCTGCACCTTGCGCGCATCGCGTTGGGCTTGGCGTGGTTGCCGCACGAAATGCTGTACCAGCTCGACGCGATCGGCCGGACGTTGTGGCGGATGGCGATCAGCCGACGGCACCTGCTGCAGTGGCAGACCTCGAGCGAGGTCGAGCGGCGCAGCAGCAACGCGCCGGCCGCCTTGTGGCGGCTGATGTGGATCGGCCCGCTGCTGGCGCTGCTGCTCGGCGTCGCGCTGACGCTGCAGCGGCCAATGGCCTGGCTGGTCGCCGCGCCATTGCTGCTGCTGTGGCTGCTGTCGCCGACGCTGGCGTGGTGGATCAGCCAGCCGCGCAAGGCGGACGCGTTTGCGCCCACGCCGGCGCAGACGCGCTTTCTGCGCGAGCTGGCACGGCGCACCTGGGCCTTCTTCGAGACCCACGTCGGCCCCGCCGAGCACTGGCTGCCGCCGGACAACCTGCAGGAGCGCCCCGGCCCGGTGATCGCCCACCGCACGTCGCCGACCAACATCGGCATGGCGCTGCTGGCGAACCTGGCCGGCTTCGACTTCGGCTTCCTCAGCGTGCACCGCCTGCTCGATCGCACCCAGCACACGCTGGCGACCATGCAGCAGCTGCCGCGCCATCGCGGCCATTTCTACAACTGGTACGACACGCAGAGCCTGCAGCCGCTGGCGCCGCTGTACGTGTCGGCGGTGGACAGCGGCAACCTTGCCGGACACCTGCTGACCCTGCGTCCGGGCCTGCTGGCGCTGCTCGACGAAGCGGTGTTCCAGCCGCGGGTGCTGCAGGGTCTGCTGGATACCATGCAGGTGCTGGACGGCGTGCTTCAGCCCGACCGCGGCGACGCGCTGGAGCCGATGCGGCGCGAACTGCAGGCGGCGCTGTCCGCGCCACCGGCCACCACCGGCGCCGCGCTGGCCGTGCTGCAGCGGCAGCTGGACCACGCGCACGCGCTCGCCCTTTCGCTGGCGCCGGAAACCGGCAGCGATGCCGAGTTCTGGCTTGCGGCGTTGCTCGAGCAATGCAGCGACCTGTGCGATGAAGCGGCCCTGTTCGATCTCGATCCGTCGGACGATCCCGCCAGTTTCCGCGGCATCCCCACGTTGCGGCAGCTGGCCTGGATCGAGCCGCTGTGCTGGCCCAGCGCCGCCGGCGCCGAGAGCTTGCGCGAGCGGGCACGCGAGCGCATCGCGGCGATCGAAGGGCTGGCGCAGCAGGCCGGCGACCTGGCGCTGATGGACTACCGCTTCCTCTACGACAGCGCGCGCGACCTGCTGGCGATCGGCTACAACGTGGACGATCGCCGCCTCGATGCCGGCTACTACGACCTGCTCGCCTCGGAGGCGCGGCTGGCCAGCTTCGTCGGCATCGCCCAGGGCCAGTTGCCGCAGGACAACTGGTTCGCGCTCGGTCGCCTGCTGACCACCAGCGGCGGCGAACCGGTGCTGCTGTCGTGGACCGGCTCGATGTTCGAATACCTGATGCCGACCCTGGTGATGCCCAACTACGAAGGCACCCTGCTCGACCAGACCTGCCGCGCCGCGGTGGCGCGCCAGATCGAGTACGGCACCCAGCTCGGCGTGCCGTGGGGCGTCTCCGAATCCGGCTACAACACGCTGGACGCTCACTTCATCTATCAATATCGCGCTTTCGGCGTCCCCGGACTTGGCCTCAAGCGCGGCCTCGGCGAAGACGTGGTGATCGCGCCATACGCCACCGCGCTGGCGATGATGGTGGCGCCGGCGGCGGCGACCAAGAACCTGCAGCGGCTGGCCGAAGCCGGCGCCGCGGGCCGCTACGGCCTCTACGAAGCGATCGACTACACCCCGGCCCGGCTGCCGCTGGGGCAATCGTCCGCGCTGGTGCAGTCGTTCATGGCGCACCACCAGGGCATGAGCCTGCTGGCGCTGGCGTACGCGCTGCTGGACCGGCCGATGCAGCGGCGCTTCGAATCGGACCCGCAGTTCCAGGCCACCAGCCTGCTGCTGCAGGAACGCGTGCCGAAGACCGCGGCCGAGTACCTGCACGCCTCCGGCTTCCCCGAAATGGACGGCCAAACGCGCGCGGCCGAAGCGCGGCTGCGCGTGTTCACCGACCCGGACCGGCCACGGCCGGCGGTGCAGCTGTTGTCCAACGGCCGCTACCACGCGATGGTCTCCAGCGCAGGCGGCGGCTACAGCCGCTGCGGCGAACTGGCGCTGACCCGCTGGCGCGAGGACAGCACGCGCGACCACTGGGGCATGTTCTGCTATTTGCGCGACGTGGCCAGCGGCGAGTACTGGTCCACCGCGTACCAGCCGACGTTGAAGAAGACCGAACTGTTCGAGGCGATCTTCTCCGACGCGCGCGCCGAATTCCGCGTGCGCGAACGCGAGTTCGACGCGCACACCGAGATCGTGGTGTCGCCGGAAGACGACATCGAACTGCGCCGCACGCGCATCACCAACCGCAGCCGCGTGCGGCGCACCATCGAACTGACCAGCTACGCCGAGGTGGTGCTGGCGCCGCCGCTCGCCGATGCGCTGCATCCGGCTTTCAGCAAGCTGTTCGTGCAGACCGAGCTGGTGCCGCAGCTGCAGGCCATCCTGTGCACGCGGCGGCCGCGCGCGGCGAGCGAGCACGTGCCATGGCTGTGCCACCTGCTGGCGGTGCACGATGCCGACATCGACACCATCTCGTACGAAACCGACCGCGCCCGTTTCATCGGCCGCGGCCGCAGCGTGGCGGAACCGCAGGTGCTCGATCGCGAACAGGCGCGCCTGTCCGACAGCGAAGGCTCGGTGCTCGATCCGATCGTGGCGATCCGCTGCCGCATCACGCTGGAGCCGGAGCAGTCGGCCACCATCGACTACGTCACCGGCATGGCCGACAACCGCGACGGCTGCCTGCGGCTGATCGGCAAATACCGCGACCGCCACCTCGCCGACCGCGTGTTCGACCTGGCCTGGACGCACAGCCAGGTGCTGCTGCGCCAGCTCAACGCCAGCCTCGCCGACGCGCAGCTGTACGAGCACATGGCCACCTCGATCATCTACCCGAACGCGAGCCTGCGCGCCGAACCCGCCATCCTGCGCGGCAACCGGCGCGGGCAGTCCGGCCTGTGGGGGCAGTCGATTTCCGGCGACCTGCCGATCGTGCTGCTGCAGATCGCCAGCCCGGCGCGCATCGAACTGGTGCGCCAGCTGGTGCAGGCGCATGCGTACTGGCGGCTGAAGGGGCTGGCGGTGGATCTGGTGATCTGGAACGAGGACCGCGCCGGCTACCGGCAGGAGTTGCAGGACCAGATCATGGGCCTGATCGCCTCGGGCAGCGAGGCGAGCCTGCTGGATCGGCCGGGCGGGATTTTCGTGCGCCCGGCGCAGCAGTTGTCCAGCGAGGACCGCATGGTGATGCAGGCCAGCGCGCGCATCATCCTGGCCGACAGTCGCGGCACCCTGGCCGAACAGATCAGCCGCCGCCGTGCCGAAACGCACGCGCCGCGCTTCGAGCCCAGCCTGCCCCGGCGCCTGGCGCCGACCGCGCCGACCGCGCCGGCCGCGGCAATCGCCGCCACGCCTGCCACGCTGCAGCTGGCCAATCCGCACGGCGGCTTCAGCGCCGACGGGCGCGAGTACGTGATCACCCTGGCGCCGAGCGACGCCACGCCGGCGCCGTGGGCGAACGTGCTGGCCAATCCGCATTTCGGCACGGTGATCTCCGAAAGCGGCAGCGCCTACACCTGGGGCGAGAACGCGCACGAGTTCCGCCTCACCCCGTGGCACAACGACCCGGTCGGCGACGACAGCGGCGAGGCGCTGTACCTGCGCGACGAGGAAACCGGACAGGTGTGGTCGCCAACGCCGCTGCCCGCGCGCGGCAGCGGCGCCTACGTCACCCGCCACGGCTTCGGCTACAGCGTGTTCGAGCACGTCGAGGACGGCATCCACTCCGAACTGTGGATCTACGTGGCGCTGGACGCGTCGGTGAAATTCTCGGTGCTGAAACTGCGCAACGCATCGGGCCAGGCGCGCCGGCTCAGCGTCACCGGCTACGTCGAATGGCTGCTGGGCGACCTGCGCGAGCGCACGTCGATGCACGTGGTCACCGAGTCCGACCCGGCCAGCGGCGCGCTGTTCGCGCGCAACGCGTACAACACCGAGTTCCCGAACCGGGTGGCGTTCTTCGACGTGGACGATCCCGCGCGCGGCATTGATGGCGACCGCCGCGAATTCATCGGCCGCAACGGCAGCGGCGCCGCGCCGGCGGGGCTGGCGCGCGCGCACCTGTCCGGCCGACTCGGCGCCGGACTGGATCCGTGCGCGGCGCTGCAGATGGCGGTTGCGCTGGAGGACGGCGAGCAGCGTCAGGTGATCTTCCGGCTCGGGCTGGGCCGTGACGCCACCGACGCCGCCGCGCTGGTGCAGCGCTTCCGCGGCACCGGCAGCGCCGCGCAGGCTCTGGAGAAAGTCCGCGCGTACTGGGCGCATACGCTCGGCGCCGTGCAGGTGCGCACGCCCGAGCCCGCGCTCGACGTGCTGGCCAACGGCTGGCTGCTGTACCAGACCATCGCCTGCCGCATCTGGGCGCGCAGCGGCTACTACCAGTCCGGCGGCGCGTTCGGTTTCCGCGATCAGTTGCAGGATTCGATGGCCACCCTGCATGCCGCACCTGAACTATCGCGCGCGCAACTGCTGCTGTGTGCCGCGCACCAGTTTCCCGAGGGCGACGTGCAGCACTGGTGGCATCCGCCGCTGGACCGCGGCGTGCGCACGGCCTGCTCCGACGATTACCTGTGGCTGCCGCTGGCCACCAGCCGCTACGTGCTGGCCACGGCGGATATCGGCGTGCTGGACGAGCGCGCGGGCTACATCGAAGGGCGGGCGCTGCATCCGGGCGAGGAGTCCTACTACGACCTGCCGCAGCCATCGGGGCTCAGCGAGACGCTGTACCAGCACTGCGTGCGCGCGATCGAGCACAGTCTGCCGCGCGGCGTGCACGGCCTGCCGCTGATCGGCGCCGGCGACTGGAACGACGGCATGAACCGCGTCGGCGAGGCCGGCCGCGGCGAAAGCGTGTGGCTGGGTTTCTTCGCCTGCGAGGTACTCGCGCGCTTTGCCGAGGTGGCCCGCCTGCATGGCGACGAAGCCTTCGCGCAACGCTGCGAAGGCGAGGTGAGCCAGCTGCGCGTCGCGCTGGAACAACACGCCTGGGACGGCGCCTGGTATCGCCGCGCGTACTTCGACGACGGCACGCCGCTGGGTTCCAGCGGCAACGACGAATGCCGCATCGACTCCATCGCGCAAAGCTGGTCGGTACTGTCCGGCATCGCCTCGCCCGAGCGCCGGCTGCAGGCGATGGACTCACTGGACAGGCACCTGGTGCGACGCGACGCCGGGTTGGTGCAGTTGCTGAAGCCGCCCTTCGACAAGTCCGAGCTCGACCCCGGCTACATCAAGGGCTATGTGCCCGGCGTGCGCGAAAACGGCGGCCAGTACACGCATGCGGCGATCTGGGCCACGATGGCCTTTGCCGAATTGGGCGACAGCACGCGCGCGTGGGAACTGCTGCGCATGATCAACCCGGTCAACCACGGCATCGATGCCGCGTCGGTGGACGTCTACAAGGTCGAGCCCTATGTGGTCAGCGCCGACGTGTACGCGGTCGCGCCGCACGTGGGCCGCGGCGGCTGGAGCTGGTACACCGGTTCGGCCGGCTGGATGTACCGGCTGATCGTGGAATCGCTGCTGGGTTTGCGGCTGGAGGCCGGCACGCTGCGTTTCGCGCCGGTGCTGCCCGCCGAGTGGGAAGGTTTCTCGATGGACTATCGCTATCGCGATACGCCGTACCGCATCGAATTGCGCCAGGGCGATGCGGACACGCCGGGCAGCGTGCGCCTGGATGGCGTGCTGCAGGAGGACGGCTGCATCCGGTTGCTGGACGACGGCACGGAACACCGCGTGGAGCTCGCTCACCCACGCAGCGCGCGGTGACCGGGGCATGCGATCCACGCACCTGACCGCCGTCCATCGGCACCGCTGCCGCAGGCGCGGCCACGCAGGTTCCTGCGCCTGTCGCGTCACGCCCCAACGCAGGCAGACTTATGCATCGACTTAACCTGCCGGCGTGCAGGCTGGAAGGTAAACCCCGATGCGCACGAACGACCGCTGCCCGCATCGCCGCCCATGGAGAGAGCACCACATGACGTTACCCCTTTCGGATGCGCTGGTCTTTTTCGGCGCCACTGGCGACCTGGCCTACAAGAAGATCTATCCCGCCCTGCAGGCGATGATGCTGCGCGACGGGCTGGACCTGCCGATCATCGGCGTGGCGCATTCGGGCTGGAGCGTGGAACAGTTGCGCCAACGCGCCCACGACAGCCTGGCGCAGGCGGCGAAGGACCACGGCGGCGAGGTGGATGAAGCAGCCTTCGCCAAGCTGTCCGCGCGGCTGCAATACGTCGATGGCGACTACAACGACGTGGCCACGTTCGAGCAGTTGAAGCAGGCGCTGGGCGACGCGCAGCGGCCGCTGCATTACCTGGCCATCCCGCCGAGCCTGTTCGCGGTCACCGCGAAGAACCTGCATCAGGCCGGCTGTGCCGACGGCGCGCGCATCGTGGTGGAGAAACCGTTCGGCCGCGATCTCGCCTCGGCGCAGGCGCTCAACCGCACGCTGCATGGCGTGTTCCCGGAATCGGCGATCTTCCGCATCGATCACTACCTGGGCAAGGAGCCGGTGCAGAACCTGCTGTACTTCCGCTTCGCCAACACCGTGCTCGAGCCGG
>Ga0070714_100000792_pt1 | contig 22426 bp, 18 predicted proteins | sample LARL83metaG_FD_65450 | JGI IMG/M metagenome (GOLD analysis project Ga0070714, IMG submission 65450) | Corn, switchgrass and miscanthus rhizosphere microbial communities from Kellogg Biological Station, Michigan, USA - LAR L8-3 metaG | ecosystem: Host-associated > Plants > Roots > Rhizosphere ... | reverse complement strand
CATTACGGCGCAAATTTACGGGCACCATGAGGCGCAGCAAGTGATGCTTGAGCTTGGCGCCGTGGAGCTCCGAGTACCGCCTCACAGCGGTGGTAACAACCGTAAGCACGACATCGTTCAACGTCCCGCCACAGGCTTCGCGGACCGCCTTGACTTCAGGAATCGAAATTTCAGTCCAGGCAACCTGGCGCGGTCCCAGGCAAGGCTGATTGAACGGTAAGCGTTCGACCGGGGTCAATAATTCCGGAATGAGTCGCGTTAGCTGATCAAATCCGGCCAGGGCTTCATCGCTAACCAGGGCCTCCGCGAGGTTGAGTGCCGCCGTCTGCGCTGACAGCATTCGCTCGACCATTTCGGAATAGGAGCTTGCCAGCGCATCGAGCATCGATGTCGCGGGCCCAGGCAAGGGAGGATGGAAGGCCTTTTTCTTGGACTTCTTGGGAGTCTTGATGGTGGGATCGAGCATCACGTTGAGCAAACCGACCCCCGAGACGCCATCGACCAGACAGTGATGGACGCGTGAGATCAAGGCGGAGCGATTGCCGTCGAGTCCGTTGACGACAGTCATGTCCCAGAGGGGCTTGGTGCGATCCATCATTTCGGCGAAGATCTGCCCAGCTAGACTTTCAAGGTGGGCTAGGGTGCCATGTTCGAGATGGACGTAGTGAACGTGGTTGCGAATGTCAAAGTCGGAGTCGTATTCCCAGGTAGGGTGACCGACATTGAACGGCGGCATGACGATCCGCTGGCGATAGCGAGGAATGAGAGGCATGCGCGACTCAATGAAATCGATGCATGGTTCGAATGGAATGATGCCGTCAAAGATCGACACGCTACCGATATGCAGCGGCGCTTCTTTGGTCTCCAGATACAGGAAGACTGCGTCTTCCGAACTGAGCCGGTCGCTAGGATAAAAATGCGGCATGACACGATCCTCCTGTGGAATACGCTGGAAGTGTTGCACGTGGCATGCCGCTGAATAATTTGCACCATCGATGCTGAGCCGCGCGCGTCAGCAAACGGTACCGCTCAATTTGGGTGAGCTTCTTACCCCAAACGCATGGTTCAGTTCACCCGAACACGGTGCGCTGCCGGGCGAGCCTTGGGATGAACGGTAGTGTGAACTGGGGGTTTAGGCCGCGGCCGGGTCATGACATCCAGGAGCGCCTTCTGAGCGGTGACGAAGCTCTCGACTCCTTGGCGGGTCAGATCGGCCAAGCCAGCGCCGGGGATCGGCGTGAAAATATTCATGGCGCGTTGGGCCGTCTTCACGTTCACATGAATCTGCTTGTCGGCGGTCTCGAGCAATCGCTTTTGCGCCTCAATGAACGCATCCACGCTCTCTCGCGCCAGTTCGGCTAGTTCTGTAGTCTTGATTGGCTTGACGGCGCCATTGCCGGCTTTGGAGGCTTTGGCAGTCTCCTCGCTGACCATGTCTAGAAACTTCTTCTGGGTTTCGACGAAGTTCTCCATGCCCTCGCGCGCCAGATCAGCCATCCCCTCGCCAGTAAACGTCTTACCGGTTTTAGCCGCTTCTACCCAGGCGCCGGTCTGTTTGGCTGCCACCTCCAGGAAATTCAGCTGCAGATCGATGAAGATATCGACGCTGCGGCGCAATAGATCGGTCATGGCCCCCGCCGCTGTGGCAGGACCGACTCTTTCCTTGACGCCGGTCAGCACGATTTCATTTTGTTTCTGCGCTAAGTCGAGCAGAATCTTTTGCGCTGCAATAAAGTTGCTAACGCCTTCGCCCGCCATCTCAGTGACGGCATTGGCGATGGTGGGACGTCCGCCGGCCAGCCTTTCGCGAATCGCATTCATCGCCATTGCGTTTTGGCGCATCACCAGATCCAATAGAATCCGCTGTGTGGCGAAGAAGCTTTCGGTTCCCTGTTGGATCCATTCGGAAAACAAGGTAACCGGGGACGTTTCCCGAGTAGGAGGCTCGGGGTGTTTGGTTTTAGTAGTAGTACTCATAAGATACTCTTTCTTGCTGCAATGCAGCATCCAGCTAAAATATATACCTACTGCCGATTCGTGTCAAGATATCTTTTGAAACAAAGCAAAATCGTCATTAAGAAATACGAGAACCGCCGGCTTTACGACACTTCCGCCAGCCGGTACGTGAACCTGGAAGAAGTGGCCGCGGTGCTTCGTCAGGGAGCCGACATCCAGGTCTTGGATGCCAAGAGCGGCGAGGATGTGACTCGTGTCATCCTGACGCAAATCATCGTTGACGATGCGCGGGGCAATCAGGCCGGGCTTCCGCTCGAACTATTGCGGCAACTGATTGTGGCGTCCGATCGGGCGCGGCACGACTTCATGATGTGGTACCTGAAGGCCGCCTTCGACACCTATCAAAAGGTTCAAGATTCCGTGCAAAGCCAGTTGAGTGGCGTGCGATCGGTGGCGACGGCGCCGCTGGAAACCATGCGGCGGTTTTTCACAGGGCAGGCGCCTGAAGAATCGCAAAGCGAGAAGGATCAAGAACTGACCGAGCTGCGCAGACGCATCGCAGAGTTGGAAGAGCGGCTCAAGAAGAAGCCGAAAAAGAAGCGGCCACCTGCGCGCGAACGTCGCGCTTGACGATCTTTCCGTTGCTGTTCTTGGGCAGCAACGGAACGAAAACAACTCGGGCCGGCACCTTGAACTTGGTCATATACTTGGCCACATGCCGACGGATTTCCTCCTCGGTGGCGTGCCCGGACGGGGTCAACTGGACCACGGCGCAAACCTCTTCTCCGAAAATAGAATCCGGAATTCCGATTACGGCCGATTCGGCGACTGCGGGATGAAGGTAAAGTGCCTCCTCGATCTCGCGCGGCGAAATATTCTCACCACCCTTGATGATCAGATCTTTCTTGCGATCGGTAATGAAGAGGAAACCATCTTCGTCCAGGTAACCGACGTCGCCGGTTCGCAGCCATCCATTGCTCAGAGCTTGGCCGGTAGCCGAGGGATCGCGCCAGTATCCGGGCGTAATGTTAGGGCCGGCCAGGCAGATTTCCCCCCCCTCATATGAAGGCAGTGTTCGATTCTGATTATCAACGATGCGAATCTGGATTCCCGGCGAAGCACGGCCCACCGAACCCGGACGGTATAGCCCGCGAATCTCGTATCCCGTGGCAACGGACGAAGATTCCGACAGGCCGTAGCCTTGATCGACGCGGCAGCCAAAGACTCGCTCGACGTCTTGACGCAATCTTTCGGGAAGGGCTGCTCCGCCGCTGGTGATCCGGAACAGGCTGGACGTGTTGTAGCGCTCGCGATCGGGATGATGCAACAGATAGACCAACATTGTGGGTACCACCGGCAGATAACGCACCCGGTGTTGCTCGATAGCTTGCAGTGCGCGGCTGGGCTCGAACTGTCGCAGCAGAACCGTACTCAGTCCCCAGCCGTTGGCGAGGTTCTGGACCAGCACGCCATAGACGTGCGTCAGAGGCAGAGTATGGAGGAGCGCGCCGGGATCCATTTCTGGATTTTGTCGAAAGGTGCTATCCAGACCCGACAGGAAGTTTCCGTGCGTGAGCACTACGCCCTTCGGCGTTCCAGTGGTTCCCGAGGTGTAAAGCAGAATCGCCATGTCGGACGGTGAACGGTCGACCGGAGTGTCGACCGGAGGAAGACCGGCGACCACGGGCTCGATGTTGATGGCGCCGGCGATACCGGACTCACCGAAGACCAGCAGGTGCCGCAGCGATCCGGTAGCGATGCGAGCCTCCTCCAAACGATGAGCTAGCGACGGTACGGTGAGGGCGACGGTCGCTTCCGAATTGCGGATTACATCCGCGACTTCGCCGGCGGTCCATTGCGGAATCACGGGGACGATTGTCGCGCCGATCATCCAGATGGCGGGAAACGCGGCGGTGAGGTCGGGTGAGTTCGGCATCATCACCAGGACGCGGTTCCCGGGGCCGGAGATATACTCGCGAAGCAGTCGAGCGAGAGAGCCAGCGTGGTTTAGCTCCTGGAGGTTGGTATAACTGCGGTCTTCAAAATGGAGACGGGTATAAACTCCGAAGCGCTCGATGTTGTCTAGTTCGAGTCGCGCCAGATTTCCACAAGTATGTGATCGGATGGCGGCAGCGGTTCTCACGGCAGAGTCCCCCGGTCTTAGAGTTGGTCGATGTTATTTCCCCGCAAGCGATGGACCATTTCACCGGGTAGGAACTATCGTGCTATCGAGCGATGGATTTAACTTGTGGATCTTCTTCCAGGCCGTACAATCCCATTTCCCGGCCGATCCCCGACTGCTTGTAGCCACCGAAGGGCGCAAGGGGATTGAACTTGCCTCCGTTCACATCCACCTGGCCGGTCCGCATCCGCCGCGCAACACGCATGGCTCGTTCCGGATCACCGGACCAGACGGCGCCCGCGAGTCCGTAGATGGTGTCGTTGGCGATGCGGATGACTTCTTCGTCGGTATCGTAGGGGAGCACCGAGAGCACGGGCCAAAAATCTCCTCCTGCGCAATCGTCATCTTGGATTTTACTTCCGCGAAGATGGTCGGCTCGACATAGTAGCCCTTTGGAAATGTCGCAGGGCGGCCGCCGCCCATCACGACACGCGCGCCTTCCTGCTTGCCTTTGGCGATGAAGCCTTCTACGCGCTCGCGTTGCGTGGGCGAAATCAGCGGACCGAGCCAGGTGCCGCTGTCCATCGGATCGCCCAACTTGAGGCCGCCGATGGCTTGCGAAGCCAGATCCAGCGCTTCCTGCTGGCGGGCACGAGGCACAATCATTCGCGTCCACGCCGAACAGGTCTGTCGGGAGTTGAGCATGGCGTTGCGCGCGCCGGCCGGGATGGCTTTCTCAAAAGGCGCGTCATCGAGTACTACGAAAGCTGACTTTCCGCCTAACTCGAGAGGGACTTTCTTGATCGTGTCAGCGGCAAGCGCGCCTATTCTTCGCCCAGCGCGCAAGGAGTCGGTGAAGCTGATCAGGTCGACCGGGGATGTGAAGCAATAGCCTCGCCAACCACCGGACCGTATCTGGTGGCAATATTCAGAACGCCCGCGGGCAGAGAGATCGCCTGGCACGCCTCAGCCAGAAGGAATGCGTTTAGGGGCGCAATTTCACTGGGCTTCAAGACTAGGTGCAGCCCGCAGCCAGGGCCGGAGCGACTTTCAACATGATCTGGTGGAGCGGATAATTCCAGGGCGTGATGGCGCCGACCACGCCGAACGGCTCGCGCACTACGATCGAATTGCCGACCTCCTGTTCGAGCTTTGCCTCCGAAATCATTTGCGCAAAGTTGTTGGTCATCGCCACTGGGAGCCCAGCCTGGATATTGGTCGCCATGGAAAGTGGCGACCCCACTTCCAGGGCGATGAGCTCGGTGCGTTCCTTTAGAGCACTGGCCAGCTTGCGTAGCCACTCCGCCCGTTCCTGAACCGAGTCTCGCTCCAGCCACTATCGAATGCGGCGCGTGCTGCACGAACGGCGCGATCCACGTCCTCCGGAGTGCCTTACGGAACCGAGCCGATCACTTCTTCCGTGGACGCCGAGAAGACATTAATCGATCCGGCCCCGGCCTGGGGCTCAAACTTATCGCCGATGTAGAGGTGGCGGCGAGAATTGGTGGCTGTCTGTGCGCTTGTCATGGTCCTGCTTGGATTATAGGTGTTCGAAGGAACAGTCTAGTGTTTTCCCCAGGTAACCAGGGTCAATTTGCTCACCCATCTTCGTAGTCCGCAGGGTGAAATCTCTTAGTACATCCGGCACTGCAGTCCTGACTGCTGCTAAGGCCGTTGCCATCCATAGCGGCGCCATTGGCCGTGCACTTGCAGCCTCCTGAGCAATCCCAGGCTTAATCCTGAGTCGAGTCAGCCATGAGTCCTCGTTGGACGAAGGGGGTATCGTGTATCAAAGATTCTTCGGTTTGACAATTCTGGTCCTGGCGGTGCTATTGGCAACGCCGGCCATATACGGGCAGGTTGATGTTTCAACCGCAACTCTTAAAGGCACGGTTCTGGACCAGACTGCCGCGGCGGTCCCAGGCGCGACCGTAACCGTCGCGAATACGGATCGCGGCTTCACGAAGACCGTCACAACCGGTGATGACGGGACCTACATGTTCCCGCTTCTTCAACCAGGCGCTTACCGGGTGGAAGTTGCCATGGAAGGCTTCGAGAAAGCCGTCGCGAATCACGTGGAACTGAGCGTGGGCGCGAGCGTCGTATTCGACCTGCATCTCAAGATCGGTTCGGTGAAAGACGTGATGGATGTCACGGAAGCCGCTCCACTGATTGAAACCGAAAGGACGCAGCAGGCCAACACGCTGGGGACGACCACCATCGATAACCTGCCGAATCTGAGTCGAAACTTCACTGATTCGGTGTTCACGTTACCAGGCGTTTCCAATTCCGATGCACCGAGACTGCAAAACCCCGGCTATACCGGATTCCTGACATCGGGGTTTTCCATCGGCGGGAGCAACGGGCGAAATAACCTGGTCACCTTCGACGGGGGCGAGAACGACTATGGCTCCGGACAGCTCCGGACACCCAACGTCAGCGTCGATTCCGTTCAGGAGTTTCAGGTCAATCGCAGCGCCTTCGCCGCTGAGTTCGGATTCACGGCCGGCACGGCGGTCAACGTCGTTACCAAAGGCGGAACGAATCAATTTCATGGCAGCGCCTATGCCTTCTTCCGGAATCAAAACACCGGAGCTCGGAACTTCTTCGATGCGGAGCCAACCCGATCGCTCGATCAGAATTTCGCGCCCGGAGGCACGTTCGGCGGACCTATCATAAAGGACAAACTCTTCTTCTTCACCTCTTATGAGTTCCGGAAGGTGGACACACCGCGCTTCAAGAATTACCTGGACACTCCACAGGCGCTGGGAGTCAACGGAAATCCTGCCCAGCTCAGTTACGTAAATGGGTTGGTCAACTCCGGAGATCCGACGCTACAAGGCATCGGCGGGCTCTTCCAGAAGGCTCTCGTCCCGATGAATAACCCGAACGTTGCGAAGCTGCTAAATGCGAACGACGGAGTATTCCCGGACGTTACGCGATCTCAAGACTGGGTGACTCGGCTGGATTATCAGCCAACCCAAAATGATACGATCGCGATCCGCTCTTCGTTGATGCGCTGGAATTACACGCTGATTGGCTCGAACAACCTCTATGCCTCCAGCTACGCAGGCTATGTCCATAACCAGGACTACACGATCCTGGGGACCTGGAATCGGATCTTCAGTCCGCAAGTTGTGAATCAGCTTCGAGTGCAGTTTGTTCCTTACAACAACGTCAACGAGCCGTCTCTGGCGCCTGGCACGACGCAATTATCGATTGGGGATCTGGGAGTCTTCAACCGTAGCTACCAGTATCCGTACAACTCGCAACAGCAGCGTTACCAGTTCGAGGACACGCTGACGTGGATGAAGGGGAATCACGCATTCAAGTTCGGAGCATCCTACCGGCCCGTCAATTACACCGTGCAAAACGATCTGTGGTTTGGGGGCGAGTTCGATTTCTATGATGGAACGCTGCCGCTGATCACGATCGTTCCGGCCGCCTCTCAAGGTGCGCTGGCAGCCTATAACGTGGCGCACGGGTATCCCACCGGCGGTCCGGCGAATACCTATCTCACGGCATTGGAATCGTATTCACTCGGCCTTCCGGTCACCTACCGGCAGGGATTCAACAACTCCAAGTGGCAGGCCTGGGCCAACTATCTGGGCGCTTTTGCTCAGGATACCTGGAAACTGCACCCCAGGTTCACAGTGAGCTATGGAGTACGAATGGATTACGATGCCGAGCCAGCTCCGCTCCAACACAATATCTATTTCTCGCCCCGTCTGGGCTTCGCTTGGGATCCGTTCGGCGACCAGAAGACGGTGATCCGCGCCGGCAGCGGAATATTCGTGGCGCCAGTCTACTTCCAGGTCGATTATCTACTGAACATCCTGAATGACAGCGGTAAATACATCAACCAGGTTTTCAAGGCTATCAGTTCGTCGGGCGCAAACTCGGCCACAATTTATGGGTACGGGTTGCAGCAGGGCAAACTTCCGTTTGGGTCGTTGACCGCCGCAGATTTGAATATGCTTGGAATCCAGGTCGGCCAGGGGGCTCCTGGCAGGGTGATCTTTAACGCTGCTCCAAACTACAAGAACAACTATTCGATCCAGGCTAGCTTGAGCATCGCCAGGCAACTGACCAATAGCTTATCGCTGGAAGTTGGATACCAGATGTACAAGGGTGTGCACGTTCAATTGGATCAGGAAACCAACTATCGGGAAACTGGCGTAATCAATCCCATCTATGGTCCGCAATACGTTCCCATCGATCCGACCATTACGCAGAGCAACACCTATTCTTCGATCGGCAACTCGATGTACAACGGCCTGACGGCTTCGCTGACCAAGCGCTACACTAACCATTTTCAAGCGCAGGTCAACTATACATTCAGCAAGGCCATCGATGACAACACCGATTTCAACTCGCAGTTCGCATCGTTCTTCCCCACGCGCCTGAACCTGGAACGCGGCATTTCCGCCTATAACGTTCCTCACAACTTCGTGGCCAACCTTGTCTACAGTACGCCGTTCAAGGCTGGCTCCGCGGAGCCCTTCTGGTCGCGAATGCTGGCCGATATGTCATTAGCTCCCATCGTGCACCTTAGGAGTGGAATTCCGTTTTCGATCCGGGTTCCCGGAGCTGCCAATGGGACTTTGGGGCACAATCTCTATGCGCGTCCCTGGTATGTGTCGCGTAACACCGGGCTCGGGCCTGATTTCTATTCGTTCGATATGAAGCTGACCAAGTCGTTCTATATCGATCGGGAGCGAGGCCTCAAGCTGGACGCTATCGTGGAAGGAACGAATCTGTTCAATCACACCAATTTCAGTTCCGTGAACGACCAGTTCTCGGTAGGCGATCCGTTCCTCGTGACCGGACCGTTCAATGTGCAAGGCAACAAGAATCTGGGCCCAACTGTGCCGTTAGGGTTTACCTCCGCATTTCCGGGCCGCCAGATTCAATTCGGACTACGATTTGCCTTTTGACCTTGGGCACAGTCGATAGTCCACTGGGGGCCGTCAGATGTTGAGAACCGCCTGACGGCTCCCATCCTTTCGAAGTAAGGTTGGGTGATAAATGACCACCACCGATTTAGCTCGCGCACGAACTCGGGTCCCACGCGAAGTCGACAGCGACTACACGCATGCCATGGCCGCGAAGCGGCGAGAGTTCGTGCGCGGGCAGACGGGGGCGGATCTCTCGCATGTGGCGCAATATTCTTTCGATCCGGCGATCCTTCCAGGCAACATTGAAAATTTTGCAGGCGTGGCACAGGTTCCGATCGGTATCGCCGGTCCGCTTCGGATCAATGGGGAACATGCACAGGGCGACTTCTACATCCCACTCGCCACCAGCGAAGGGACGCTAGTCGCCAGCTACAACCGTGGAATGCGCCTGCTCACTGAGTGTGGCGGCGTCAAGACCACTGTGGTGGAGCAGTATATGCAGCGGGCGCCGGTCTTTGTTCTCGGTGACGCGCGCGAGGCTCGTGAATTCGGCCGCTGGGTGGATGAGCATTTTGATTTGATCCGGCTACAGGCGGAAGCCACCACTCGAATAGGCAAGCTCAAGCACATCGGCCAATACCAGGTGGGTCCGCTGCGCTATCTGCGATTCAATTACACCACCGGTGACGCCGCCGGCCAGAACATGACCGGCAAAGCAACGCTAGCCGCCTGTGAATGGATCAAGCAGAACTATCCCGCCGAGCTGAAATATATTCTGTCCGGGAACATTGACACGGACAAGAAGCATTCGCGCATCAATATGCTTCAGACTCGCGGCCGGCGTGTCATCGCCGAGGCCGTGATTCGGAAAGACCTGTTGAAAAGCATCATGGGCATCGATACCCACGATCTTTTCTGGGCGCGTCAAATTCAGATGGCCGGCGCATTCATGGCCGGCTCTGCCTCCAACGCCGCGCACCCGGCTAACGGGCTTACAGCCATGTTTATCGCTACCGGCCAGGATGTCGCCAATATCGCGGAATCGCACGCTGCGATGACCTACGTTCAGTTATTGGACAACGGCGATTTCTATTGGTCGATCACGCTTCCTTCGCTGATCGTTGCCACCTACGGCGGCGGCACTGGCCTTGCAACTCAGCGGCAGTGCCTCGAAATGCTGGGCTGCTACGGCGTCGGCAAGGCGGACAAGTTCGCAGAAATTTGCGCTGCGGCGGTCCTGGCAGGCGAGACGTCGCTGGTGGGCGCGGTCTTGCACGGCGACTGGGTGTCGAGCCACGAGCGATTTGGGCGCAATCGACCTTAACTTGTTGAGTAGTCCTCGACCTGCCAATATCGTGTAAATGCATCTCCGTTCGAACCTCTTACTGTTCTTCGCGCTCCCGGTTGCGATTTTCGCCCAGCCGTCGAAGGTCAGTCTCTGGTCCGATCCCGCCAAAACGGCCCCGGCCGCTGTAATCAAGGAAACGTGGACCGAGCGCGGCAAGAACGGCATCGTCGACCGCAGCGTGACATTCGTCATCACGCCCGACATAACGGTCTACCTGCCGCTGTGGGGATCCGCCCTTCGATCCTCATGCAGCGCGATTCTTCGGCCCTGACTTCGCCAGAGCTTGTTCATTTTCCACGATGTGGAAGCTGTCGAAATATGCACGGCCTCGGAGCATCTCTCCCGAATGACCTTCGGTTAGGGCTCCCATACGTCCGAACAGATGAAGACAATCTTGGAACTCAGTTCTTCACTTACAGTGGTGAAGAATTCCTGAAAGGATTGGATGGTTCGCTGCGGAACCAAGAGGCGACAGTCTCGAGGTATTGTGCCGTAGGTTGGGAATGCACGTAATTCACGGCGACTGGGAACACCACGGCTGGCCGGCTGTGACGAGAATGGCCGAGCTAGCTCGCGAAGGTGCGTGCGTGCTGATGCCTCCCGACGGCGGAGTTCCACGGTGGGTAGCTCGTCCAGCCCCGCAATCCTTTGCCGTTCTGCCGGATTGCAATTTCCATGGAGAAGCCGCTCCTTTTCGGCGATTTCAACGATGCCGCGGAAGTGGAATCAGCACGCGTGGCCGTAGAGGAAGCGTTAAATGAGGGTCAGCGCAAAGCACGGGCAGCGCTCCAACTTCCTACTATGAACGGCTGCAAGTAGTACCCTTCAAGCCGCTATCCTAATAAAAATGTCGATTATTTTCCGTAGTTTTTTCGGCGTTGTCACCAGCATGCCTATGCTACTGGCTCAAATTGGGGCATCGGCGCAACTCTCCGGAACATTGACGGACCCATCGCAGAAAATAGTTGAGAACCAGATTATCGTGGCTCGAAGCCTGGAAAGCGCGCAGTTCCGAACTGTACTCACATCCGCCGATGGGCGATATCAGTTCCTAAACCTGGCTCCAGGCCAGTATGAGATTAAGGCCGAGTCGTCTGGATTCGCACCGATCCGAATTCCGATAGAGCTCACCGTCGACGAACAGGCGGTCTTAGACCTGCACTTCCGTCTAGCGGTGCAGCAGGAGGAAACAACCGTGACGGCGGCGCCTTTGGCGCTCGAGCCCACACGCACGGAGCTAAGCCAGGTGATTGAAGAACAGAAGATTCAGAACCTGCCCATTAACGGCCGCCAGTTTCTGGATTTCGTGCTATTGACACCCAACGTCAGCACCGGCCGGACGAATGTCTCCAATCCCTCGTCGCCGGGCGAACCACAACAGGTGGATCTTTCGTTCTCAGGACTGCACGAGTCGACCTCTATGATCCTGGTCGATGGCGCCAACAACATGAATCGCGTCTTCGGGCGCTCGCGCGCCACACCGTCTCAAGAGGCAGTAAGGGAATTTCGGGTCTTGAACGACAGCTACCCTGCGAACTTGGGTCCGGCAACCGGCGGCGTGGTGAGTATCGTCACCAAGTCGGGAACCAACGACACGCATGGTTCTATTTACGAATATTTCCGTAACAACTCGATGGATGCGCGAAATATTCTCGCGCCCTCTGGCTTCGACGAGCTGCGCCAGAACCAGTTTGGCGCGACGATCGGGGGCAGACTCAAACCTGCCCGGCTTTTTTATTTTGTCAATTACGAAGGCCAGCGCCGGCAGGAATCGCCCTTCTATTCGTCGATCCTGTTGAACAACCTGACCGCCATCAATCCGGCCATGCAGGGGTTCGGATTGCCGCCGGAGGTGTTGGCAGGAAAGCTGCGACAGATCGACTATGACTCCGCGACGGGGCGAGTGGACTATACGGCCAGCGAGCGCACGCAACTCAGCCTTATTTATCGCTTCCACGACGCTCGTGAAAAGAATTTGCCGGCGGCTACGAATCAGCTCAGCGCACCTTCCGATTTTCGAAATGCAACCATTCAGGATCACGCGGTCACCTGGAATACTACATCGGCTTTGAGCCGGGGGCTCTTGAATCAGAGTTTGCTTCAGTTCGCCCACCGGTCTTTCGATTTTCCTTCCGTGACTTATGAGCCGCAACTGGAGATCGCCAACACCTTGGATTTTGGCCGCCATTTCAACGCGATCAACGCCGATCAGGAGAGCCGAGTGGAGATTGGAGATAGCTTGAGCCTGGTGCGCGGCACTCACTCGATGTCCTTTGGCGGCGGATTTTCGTACGATCACATCGCTTTCTTCTACGACCCGTTCGATCCCGGATACGCAGTGTTCCCGAATCTGAGCGCGTTCTTGGGAACGGCGCCATTTACAAGTCCTTTCGCCGTGGTGTTCGGGTTTTCGGTTGCGCCAGATGGTTCCAGACCCCCGGCTCCGCCCGGATTTTCCGGACCGGCCAACATTCCGGCTTACAACCAGCAGACCCATCCGGACAATCTCGCCACCAGCTACGCTTTGTACGCTCAGGATCAGTGGCGGCCCACCCGAGAGCTGACCATCAATTACGGTTTGCGCTGGGACTTGGACAGGATGCCGGAGCGTTTCTTTCAAACCTACTACAAGTCCTTTCAGCCGAGGGCCGGTATCGCCTACAACCTTTGGCAAGATAGAATCATCCTGCGCGCCGGAGCCGGCAAGTATCAAGGCCAGGCTTACTCGGTGCCTTATCTGATCGCGATGGTGGCAGGCGAAGATTCGGCATTCGGACTGGTACGCGCCAACGAGGACTACTCGGTCTCCACCGGCACACTGCACAGCCCCTTTTATTCGAATCCCGCGGTGGCCACGGCCACGCTGCTGCAGTTTCTGCACACAGGTGTCTATCCTGTGCTCAGCAACACAAATTTCAGTCCGGCACAACAATTCATATCCACCATCAAGGGCTTCAATCACGGCGGCCCCTTCAGCTATCAATGGAATGGCCAAATGGATTTCCGAATCAGCCCCTCGACTACGCTCTCGATCAGTTACTTCGGTTTGAAGGGGCTGTTCCTGCCGAGCGCAATCGGAGGCAATGTTGCTCCGACTACGTTGACGCTTCCCAACGGCAAAGCAGATTACGCGATAGCACCTGGGTTGACTGTTGCGCGGACGCTCAATCCACTCATTTCGCCATTATCATTCTTCTATGATGCGCAAGCGCAATTGAGCTATCACTCCGCAACGCTCTCGCTGATACGGCGATTCGACCGGCATTATTCGGTGACTGCGAACTATACCTGGTCGCACGCCATCGATGATGGCGGTGATCCGTCACTCAACGGCACGCCGCAAGATCCCTATCGCCGGTATTTGGAAAGGGCGAACTCCAAACAGGATGTTCCACAGCGTTTCGTCGCAACCCTAGCCGCCGAGACGCCCGATCACGGTTGGTATCGGGATTTCCGGTTTGCTGCCATCGCTACGGCCCAATCCGCCGCCTTTTACACCATCTTTGCAGGCACAGATGTTAATCACGACGGCAACGCCAATACGGACCGGGTTGGCACGCTCGGACGCAACACTTATCGAGGGGATCCGCTCGCGTACGTCGACGTCCGTACAGCACGCCTGTTCCGGCTTGGGGAGAAAATCAACGCCGAGTTCAGGGCGGAAGCCTTCAATATAGCGAATACGTTGAATGTCACAGACATTAATACAGTGTACGGCGCCTCCAATCCGATCGGCCCGGTCCCCCAGCATTTCGGTGACGGAGCGTCAGCGCCGCTTCCGAGCTTCGGCAGCATCCGTGCCACGGCGCCGCCGCGGCAATTGCAATTGTCGATCATGGTGAGATTCTGAAACAAGACAGCATGAAAATCCTCATCGTCTACGCTCATCCTGAACCACTGTCCTTCAACGCCGCATTGAAGAATCTGGCGGTCGGCGTGCTGACGGAGGCCGGACACGAAGTGCAAGTGTCCGATCTGTATGCCATGAAATTCGATCCCGCGGGTGGCCCGGCCGACTTCCTCGAACTCGAAGACCCGAGCTTTTTCCGCTACCAGCGCGAGCAGATTCGCGCCTCGACGGCGGATCGTTTTGTTCCTCAGCTCAAGACGGAGATGGGCAAACTGGCCTGGGCCGATTTTGTGATTTTCCAGTTCCCGCTATGGTGGTTTTCACTCCCGGCGATTCTGAAAGGCTGGGTGGACCGTGTCTTCGCTATGGGTTTTTCCTATAACATCGGCCAGTCGTATGAGAAGGGGATTTTTCGTGGCAAGCGTGCTATGCTGTCGTTCACTACGGGAGGTCCCGAGGCCACCTACGGTCCGACTGGTAAGAACGGAAGCATCGACGAGTTGCTGCGGCACGTGCAGTACGGAATGTTGCATTTCATCGGCATGGATGTGCTTCCCCCATTCATCGCTTACAGTTCTGCGCGTGTAACGCCCGAGCAGCGAACCGCTTATCTGGCCGATTATCGGGCGCGGCTGCTCAGCATCGGTTCGACTGCGCCAATTGAATTCAATTATGCAGAACAGCGCTAGCAAGAATACCTACGATCAAGAAAATACCGAACTGCATGTGGAGTTTTACGCCATTCAACCATGCCAGATGCAACTGCTTCTGATCAGGCTGGCCCAACACGAGCCGAAGTTGTGCGACGGCTTGTGGTACCGCGATCAGAACAAGCACCGACGGCCAGGGTAGCACTCGTGCAACAAAGGCGCCCATGATGGCGGCAAAAGCCACAGCGTCCATGACCGCAAGCGCGATTCCTGCGCGCCTCATTCCCAGCAGAGTCGTAAGAGTCCGTTTTCCGTGTTGCAGGTCGGTGTCGTAATCGCGGAGATCGTTGATATGCATGATGCCCGCCGCAACCAGGCCAATCGAAATCGAGGCTGCCAGCGAACTTGCGGAGAAATGGAGAGCCTGGACAAAGTAAGCGCCGCCTACCATCACCGGGCCCATAAAGATAAACACGGACACCACGCCCATAGCGAAAGAGCCGTAACGGATCGGTGGGCCGGCATAAAAATATCCTGCCGCAATCGCAGGAAGTCCAAGCCACAGAATCGTCCATCCGCAAAGCCAGGTCAGAAGAAGACCGCAAACGATCCCAACACCAAACAGTAGAAGACCGCCACGGCGCACCTGTGCGGGAGTGAGCAACCCAAGACGAAGCACTGCGGCTGAGCTTCGCGGATCGAAGGCCTTGGGGTCCGCCGATGCGCTAATGGCCTTGTAGTTGTAGTAGACGTTCGTCAGATTCGTGCCAGCCTGGATCGTTACCGAACCGAGCCACGCCAGCAGGAATCGCAATGCGTCAAAATATCCGTCATGCACTGCAAGGGCAGTGCCTACGAACACGCCAATGGACGAGATCGCCAGGGAATTGACGCGACATGCTTGCAGCCATCGTTTCACTTGTGCACAGCATGGCACATTTCAGTGAGCCGGAACGTGAGGGCCTTATTTTTGCGGTTCAGTCGCAAAAGGGCTGCCAGCGGATGGAGGAATGCCTAGCAAGACTCGTTTTTTCTGCCATTGCTGTCACCAGAGCGATACATGGACAAAGTCAATTGTCGGACCCGCTGGTCGCATCGGGAATTGGTTGACTGCCGACCAGGGGTGGCGGCTCCTTGCGGCGTTCGCCGGTGAGGACCTGCGTTCCAAACGCGACTACGCCATGATCGCAGTTCTCCTCGGTCGCGGCCTCCGGAGAGCGGAGGTAGCCGGGCTCGCCGTCGAGCACCTCCAGCAGCGGGAGGAGCATTGGGTAATTGCCGACCTCATCGGCAAGGGTGGCTATGTCCGGACTGTGCCGGTCCCGACCTGGGTCAAGCTCGCGGTGGACCAATGGTTGACGGCCGCAGGTGTCGATCCGAGCGACACATCAGTCCAGTCGCTGCCTGAAGATGGAGGCCGCGAACCGCCGCGTGCGAATCGACATCGTCTTTCCCGATTGCACAGGAATGACCGTGCGCGTTAGGCTTAAGAACAAGAACAACGGCTTATCGCCGGACCTCTTACGGTTTTTCACTAAGACACAAGGAGCAGCTCGCAATGCCGTACAACATCTTACTTATGGGCGCGTCCTATGGCTCGCTTCTCGCCTCCAAAATCCTGTTTGGCGGCCACGCGATTCATCTGGTCTGCCTCCCGGCGGAGGCCGATCTGATCAACGCTGAAGGCTTTCGCGTGCGCATGCCGGTGCGAGGGCGCAAGGATCCGGTCGTGCTCGATTCCCGTATGCTGCCCGGCAAGGTGACCGCCGGACCGGCGGCCGGTGTCAATCCGAAGGACTACGACCTCGTGGGTCTGTGCATGCAGGAGCCGCAATATCGCACGACGGGCGTACGCGAATTGCTCGACGCAGTAGCGAAGTCGCGCGTACCGTGCATGTCGATCATGAATATGCCGCCGCTGCCTTACCTCAGGCGCATCCCTGGCCTGGACCACGAGGCGCTGAAGCCCGCCTACACCGATCCTACCGTCTGGGAGAATTTCGATCCGAAATGCATAACACTCAACAGTCCGGACCCGCAGGCGATCCGCCCGCCGGACGAGCCAGTCAACGTGCTGATGGTGACGCTGCCAACCAACTTCAAAGTCGCGAAGTTCGACGACGAAAAATCTACCGCAATTCTTCGCCAGCTCGAGAAAGACATCGACGGCGTGCGCTTCGACACACCGGAAGGCAAGATCGAATTACCGGTGAAGCTGAAGGTTCATGATTCTATTTTCGTGCCGCTGGCGAAATGGGCGATGCTGCTTGCCGGCAACTATCGCTGCATCACCACAGATGGCATACGCACCGCGCAAGAGGCGGTACACAGCGACCTCGAGACCTCGCGCTCCGTCTATGATTTCGTCAACGCTTTGTGCGTGAAGCTCGGCGCCAGCCCTAGCGATCTCGTGCCTTTTGATAAATACGCCGCCGCCGCGCAATCGCTAGTTCGTCCGGCTTCGGCAGCGCGCGCTCTCAACAACGGAGCGCTTTATATCGAGCGCCCCGATATGCTGGTGCAGCTGATTGCCAAGCAGAAGGGCGTAAGCCACCCGGTGATCGACGGAATTGTTGCGCTGGTTGACTGGCGACTCGCTGCCAATCGCAAAAAGGCTGCGTAAAGCTCGAGTTGCCAGATCAAGCAGGGTTTGACCCGCCGGCATGTTATCGAATTGTTGGGAATCACCATGTTCCTGTGCACTTTGTCATCTCGAAAACGCTCGCCTTTCGTACTATTCACGATGCCGCGGGAAATCTCGTCCTGGATAACCAGGACGTTGGTTAACTCCCGGTCAAATTTGCCCGACGCGCTTGCGGTCCTTGCAGTGCTGTTGGCCATCGCGACGATGCGGTAGATGAAAGTCGTGGAGATAATCGTCTCCTAGCCAGGAACACGACCCTGAAGTCGAAGCCACCACCTCATGCACCGGTGCCCAACGTCGATCGGCTCGCAATACATTAGCGGGCAGCCACCAACGATGCACTTGATGCCTCGTGCTCTGCACTCCTGGATCGCTTCATCAGAGACACTCCCTTGGCCGAAAGAGCGGTGAAACCACAGTTGTCCCACGCCACCAGCGCCGCATTGCCGTACCACCTCGACCGCCATGCTGGGGTGTGTTGCGACGATTACGCGATCGATTTGCCCAGGAATGGACCCGAGATTCGGATAGCACGGTGCGTCTCGGTCTCGGTGGCGTTCGGATTGATCGGGAACACTTCATATCCTGAATCGCGCAGCTTGCGAAAAACGGCATTCGCCGCCTGGCCCGGATGTCGCGAAACACCTGCGACCGCGAAGCGTTTGCCGCTGAGAAACTCAGCAACTTGATGGGGCATTTTCGCCATGAAGGTGTCCTCAATATCTAAGAGCCACCTGACCAAGCTCAAGGCGGGCTGGTGTTCAGCGCTCAATGGCCCTGGTCGTGCGGTACTGTGCAAGTTGATGTTGCCGTCCCGGAATTGCCTGCGTTGTCCATCGCCGTGGCATTGATTGTGTACACCCTGCCGTTGCCGGTGCCGAGACGGTCTGCGCGGAGTTGAACAAGGAAGCCACCTGATCCGTCCGCGGTGATGACTATATCGGGTTCGCTGGTATCTGAGGACTCGTTGCTAACGCCGGTGACTTTGAACGAACCCGGAGCGAGGCTTGATAGCGCATCTCTTGCTTTCACTTCTGCTACTGGAACGAGCTTGTCATTGAGCGGCCAGAGAGAGCAGCCGGGCGTCGGCATACCTGAAATGACCGGTGGCGTTTTGTCGATCTTGATTGTCACCGAAGCTGAGTTAGGCATGCCGGCTCCGTTCGTGGCCGAGCACGTCAGCGTTACGCCAGAGGTGTCCACGGTGAGTGTGGTTGTGGCACAACCGGACGACGAGGCTATGCCCGATTCAGGATCAGTGACACTCCAACTGACCGTGACATTGCTTCGGTACCATCCATTGTTGCCCAGCGTGCCTGAGATTTGTGGAACGATAACAAGCGGCGTCGTATCGCCGAAGCTTAACTTGATGACAAATGCGTCCGTGTATCCCCCGTCGTAAATGGTTTGAAAGGCGCCCAGCGTTGTTGGGAAGTTGGGTGAATTAGTGCTGCCCGTGACGTAGGCGTTACCGTACGCATCGATGGCTATGCGCCCGCCGACATCGTTGCCACCATTTCCGCCCAGGTAGGTGGAATAGAGCAAAACAGAACCTGTCGCGTTCAGTCTGCTGATGAAGGCATGATTGCCCGGGCCGGGGGGAGTGGTCTGGAGGGCGTCAGGCGTAGTAGGGAAATTCTGCGACCAAGTCAGGCCGGTGATATAAGTGTTGCCCGAGGCGTCCACCGCTATGCTATTGCTCAGTTCATCGACACTTCCGCCTAGGTAAGTGGAGTATATCAGGGCCGAGCCGGCTGCGTTAAGCTTCGTGACGAAGGCATGATTGAAGAGCCCACCGTCGAAATTGGTCTGGAAGGCACCCGGCGTGGTGGGGAAATCCGAGGACATGGTGTCGCCTGTGACATAGGCGTTGCCCGTGGCATCGACCGCTATGCCATAGCCTGCATCGCTTTGGCTCCCTCCGAGGTAGGTTGAGTAAACAAGGGCCGAGCCATTGACATTTACTTTTGTCACGAAGGCATCGTAGCCGCCGCCGTTAGTAGTCTGGAATGCGCCCGCAGTAGTGGGAAGGTTGAATGGCGCAAAACCAGTGACGTAGGCGTTCCCTGAGACATCGATCGCTATGGCATTGGCCGACGAGTTTATTGGCCCTAGGTGAGCAGAATAGGCCAGGGCCGAGCCTGTGGGATTAAGTTTGGTTACGAACCAGTAGGCTTGATCATTGTGGAGGGCTCCAGGAGTGATGGGAAAATCAGGGGAAGCGCCTTGGCCTGTGACATATGCGTTGCCGGTGGCATCGACAGCTATGGCATGCCCCGAATCGGACCAGGTTCCACCTAGATATGTCGAGTAGACGAGGGCCGAACCGGCCGCATTCAATTTGCTCACGAACGCATTCGCATAACCGCCTCCGAAGGTGGTCTGGAATGCGCCCGGAGTTGTTGGGAAGTTCGAAGACCGGGTATCGCCTGTGACGTAAGCGCTGCCCGAGGAATCGACCGCTATGCCAGCGCCGGAGTCAAGAGCGCTTCCACCCAGGTATGTGGAATAGACGACGGCTGAAGCGGCGGCGTTCAGCTTAGTCACGAAGGCATCATCGTCGCCTCCACGGTAAATGTTGTGGAGAGCGCCCGCGGTAGTGGGAAAATTTGAGGATGTTGTAGAGCCCGTTACATAAGCGTTGCCGGCGGCGTCGACCGCGAGGCCAACCCCTACATCGTACCCACTTCCGCCCAGGAAGGTGGAATAAACCAGGGTCGGGTCGATAACGAGCTGTCGGCTGCTGTCATATTCGGCAACAATGAATCCCACTCGATCCTTTCCGCGCAGCACAAAGCGACCAGCTACGATCTGCCGCTGACCTCCGATGTCCTGGTACACAACCGGGGCAGGCTCGATAATCTCGCTGTCACCAATGGCGATCACCAATGCGCCGTCGTGGTTCACGCTTAGCTTCCCGGCGCCCTGAAAACGAAGATCAATCGCTCGCGGGTCAGCACCCGGCGCCAGCACGAAATCGTATTCGAGAAGCCGCTGATTTCCGTGGTAAACGAGGTCGATCCCCGGATAAACCTGCTCGTACTTAACCGCCGCATACGTCGGAGCATTCGTGCGCCATCTGCTTGGATCGCTGCCGACGAAGTAGTTGCTCTTACCAGGCAGCCCGTCCGTGCCCACGACCGTAGCATGAATATTCGCGCCCAGGAGCTTCATCCGAAGAACCGCGTTCGCCTTTTGCTGGTTCAGCGACACGACGACGGAGTCTTGAGTCAGAAAAAGACCGTAGCCGGGGCCACGCGCCATGAATTTCACCCGCTGGTCGGTTTGCCCCTGATTGGCCTCGAAGCTTAAGGTGAGTTTTCCGTAGGACTCCATCACTTGCGGGCGGATTGGGGGCTCAGTGCTGGCCATTAGCTGCGCCGCAGTGGGGAATGCACTGAACACCAGGCATGCGATTGTTCGTTGCGAAAACATGATGTGTACCTCCTTGTCGGCGTGCATCGCGCACACCTCTTCTGCGCTAAAGAATTGTCAGTTCGAACTCGTTGAGTGGGGCCGAGCAGGGATCAAGATGAGCGCGTGCCGGGCTCTTCCGGCATGAGAGTGCGGATGGCTAGTAACAAAGCCGTCTGAACTTTGAAGCACGATCGGCGCCAATCGTGAGGATCTAGCTAAACCGCAGGCTGAGTACTATGCGACCTACGCTTCTCGTCGCATTTGGCTCAAATCACTCGCTCCTGCGTGAGGATTCTGACGCACATGTTCGCTGGTTGGCGAACGCGACCTGCTTGGTGATCCTGGCAACGTGCTCCTGCCGCCAAGCGGAACCGCGGCGGGTCCGGTGCCAACGTTGGTTCAGCGCCGCTGCGATTCCTCGCAAGGTCTTACCGCTCTGCCGCAAGCGGCGGATCTCATCCAGCACGGACTGCTCGCCGGGGTCTGGCTCAAGGTGCTTCCCGTCAACGCCAAGCCGATAGCCGAATTGGATGTTGCCCACGCGGTCGCCGTTGGTACGCTTGTGGCTCATGGCGTCCCGCGTGCGTTCGCCAATCGCCTCGCGCTCCCATTGGCTTACCGCCGTCATGATGTTCAGAACGAGGCGCCCTGCGGCCGAGCCAGTGTCGAGCGACTCCGCAACCGAAACCAGCGCCACGCCACGCCGCTCGAAGCGTTCCAGCAGCGTGCACAGATCCTTCACGCTCCTGGTGAGCCGGTCGAGCTTCGCGATAATGACCGCTTGCACCTCGCCAGCATCGACGAGTGCGAGCAACCGCGCCATGCCGGGTCGGTTCAGGCTCTTCGCGGACTCGCCGCCATCGACAATGATGTCGATTAACTCGGCGTTGTGGACCACCGGCATCGCCCGAATTTTCTCAGCCTGGGCCTCGAGCGAAACGCCATGGTCCGCCTGCTTGTCTGTAGAAACACGAACGTAGCCGACTGTTTTCATCAGTGACATGTTGGGCCATGACACTAGCGGATTCAAGACAATTCTGGCCGCGCAAGCCCTAGCAATTAGCCTTAGGGCGCCGGAAGATGCCGGCGTGTAGCAAGGCGAAATAGGCATCTGGAAGGGGAGCGCCACGGTTCAGGCAAAGATTCGCCACCCGCTGGCGGGCATTGAAGTCACAAGTCCGAGTCGGCCACTCACCTGCAACCGAAAATCAGAAGCCTTTTAGCGATTAACTGATCGGCTTTCAGTCCATCGTGATGACGACCTTGCCCTTGTGAGTGCCCGCGCCAAAATGACGAAAGGCTTCCCGCGCTTCGCTCAGCTTATAAGGGCCGTCGATCACGGGGATCAGATGTCCAGCTTCAAAACGTTCGTTCAGATATGGCAGGTCTCGGTTCTGCTTCAGCATGATCAAGCGGACGGCTTTGCCTGTGGTTTTCCGAATGCACCATCCGAAAATTGGAAACTGCAACAGTCGGAACACGTTTCCGCCGACTGTGGCATATGTTCCCTCGGAACTGAGCGAACGCGTGTATGCGAAGGG
>Ga0070714_100000791_pt1 | contig 22435 bp, 19 predicted proteins | sample LARL83metaG_FD_65450 | JGI IMG/M metagenome (GOLD analysis project Ga0070714, IMG submission 65450) | Corn, switchgrass and miscanthus rhizosphere microbial communities from Kellogg Biological Station, Michigan, USA - LAR L8-3 metaG | ecosystem: Host-associated > Plants > Roots > Rhizosphere ... | reverse complement strand
CATCAAAAAACGCCGCAAGGCGAAAATTAACAAACACAAGCGGCGCAAGAAGCTGCGCTTGAATCGTCACAAGAAGCGCACCTGGCAGAAATAAGCTGCCGGCTTCAGTCACCGTGGCGCAACTCGCCCATGCGGGTTGCGCCGCTTTGAGCTATTATACCGACATGCTGTTTCGTTCGTGTGCCATCGTTCTACTCGCGGGCAGTGTGTTGATTGCAGGTTGCCGCGCGCCTGGGAACCGCGGGGCCGCAGTGTCGCGGCATCCCTCCCAGCCTCCGCTCGCTTTCAATCATTCCGCCGGTGAAGGATTCCAGGAATCCGACGCCGCCATCGCGGCTTCCTGGGAAAAATCCGCGGACAAAAATGCCGATCTGGAAAGCTTGATCGATGCCCATGCTCATTACGCGGCGGGGGTCGTCCACGAAATAAATCTCGATCCGGAGTCCGCGCTGGAGGATTACTACAAGGCGGCTTTGCTCGACCCCACCAACCAGGCCCTCGTCCTGGATGTGTCGCAACAATTTCTGCAGGCCAAACGCCCCGAAAAAGCGCTGGAACTTCTGGCCAATGCCTCCACGAATTCCGCCGCTTCGAGCGGCCTTTTCGCCGAACTCGGCTTTGTTTATGCTAAACTGGGCCGAACCAACGAATCCATTGCCGCCGACCGCGCCGCCATCCGCAAAGACCCGCGGTCCCTCGCCGGTTACCAGAGCCTTTACCTCGATTACGTTTCATCCCGGCAGATCTCGCAGATCTGGTCGCTGCTGAATGAGGCCGGCAGCGTGAAGGGGGTGAACGCGGAGTTTCTCATCGGCCTGGCTGAGCTTTATTTTAATTTCGGCCGGGAGCAACCCGCGCAAAAGGAAAAGGGCAATGAACGCGCGCTGGCCGCCCTGCAACGGGCCGACAAATTGAAGCCGTCCGAATTGCGCCTTCAGTTACGCCTCGCCGACGGTTTCAACGCGCTCAACAAGACCGACGATGCCGCGAGAATTTACGAGAGCATCGTGAAGCAACTGCCGGACACTTCGCCGCAGTACGATTCCGTTCACGCCAAGCTGGCTGATATTTACCTTCATAACCACGATTCCAAGCGCGCCTCCGAACAGCTTGAGGCCATCGTCCGCGATAACCCGACGGACGCCCAGACATATTACCTTCTCGGCAGCATCGCTTACGACGGCACGAATTACACGAAAGCCGTCGAATATTTTTCGAATGCGATCCTGTTCAACCCGGATTTTGAGCCGGCCTACTACAATCTGGCCCGGGCGCAACTCGGCGTGGAGAGAGGTGAGGACGCCTTGGGAACGCTCGACAAGGCGCGCCGCCGGTTTCCGCAGAGTTTCACCGGCGAATACCTGTCCGGCGTGGCCTGCAGCCAGCAAAAGGATTTCACCAACGCCCTGCAACACTTCACCACGGCGGAAGTCCTGGCCAAGAACACGGATCCCCAATTGCTGACGGACGGCTTTTATTTTGAAATCGGCGCCGCGTGCGAACGCGTCGCCGATTATGCGCAAGCGGAGAAATATTTTCTGAAAAGCCTGCAACTCGCGCCCAACTCGCCGGAGACCTTGAATTACCTGGGTTACATGTGGGCCGAGCACGACCAGAAACTTGACCAGGCGCATGATTACATCGCCAAGGCGTTGAAAACCGAGCCGAGAAGCGCGGCTTACCTGGACAGCATGGCCTGGGTGCTTTACAAGCAGCATCAGCCGAAAGCCGCGCTGGATTACGCCTTGAAAGCCATCCAATACTCCCCGGAGCAGGACGCCACCTTGTATGATCATCTCGGCGACATCTATGCCGCGCTCGGAGAAAAGGACAGAGCGCGGCAGGCCTGGAGCAAATCCGTTTCGCTCGAAACGAATGATTCCGTCCGCAAAAAACTCGAGTCCAGCAAATAGCATCGTTCATGGCACATCAGTTCTCCAAGCATTACACCCGCGACGAAGCCCAGGCGCTGCTGCCGCAGGTGCGGCTATGGCTGGATCAATTGGAGCGCACCCGCGACCGTTTGCTGAAATACGACAAGCGTCTCAGCGCCTTGATGGAACCCGGGCGCGATGCCGGCGGGGAAGTGGTGAATAATTGGGCCCGCACCATGGCCGATTTTCGCGGCGCGATGGATGAATTTCAACGGCGTGAAATTTTAATCAAGGACATCGATCGCGGGCTGATTGATTTTCCCGCGATCATTGGCGGTCGGGAAGTTTTTTTGTGCTGGGAAAAAGACGAGGACGGCATTGAATTCTGGCACGACCTCGACACCGGTTACGCGGGCCGCGAGAGGCTTTGAACTCGGAGCGCGTGCGTCCCGCGAGCTATCCGAGCCGTCTCGGCGAGGACTTCAACCAAAAAGTTCAAAATGACGAATGAAAAATGACGAATGTCTTTTTCACACCATTTGACATTCGTCATTTCAATAATCCCACGTCCGATAAATCTCGTAAATATCCACGCGGCCGCCCGGCCAATAATCATTTCCGGCAAATGAAAACGTCCGGCTCGCGCGATCAAATGCCAGGACCTTCGGGCTGTCGGGCTTGTTGGGATCATAGACCGAGAAAAGGATTTCCTTCACCGTCTCCTTCGCGCCGAACAACAGCACCGAATGATTGATGGTCAGCTGCGGGAACCGCACCACGTGCACAACCGGCGGGCGATTTTGTTTCAAATCGGCAAGCAACCGCTCCGCCGTGCGCTCCTGGTGAGACCGGCTGAAAGGAAAAATCATCCGCCAATGCCCGCGCTGGAAATAACTTTGCCAGGCCCCGCCGCATTCCGATTTCAGTAAGGCTTCCTGTGCGGCGCTGAAATCCCGTAGGTTTGCATAGCCTGGAATCACAATCTTTTTCGAATCGGGCAGGGGATGCGACGGATCCACTGAAACCACCCTTCGTATCAACCGCCGATAGGTCGCTTCCGACGCCACTGGTTGCGTTGGATCAAACCTGGCGTTCTCAAAAAACTGCCGTGCCGAGCGCGCCACGACGAAACAATGATGCGTGTAATCCGGTTGCGGTTCGCGGCGTTGATGGACCCATTTGCCGTTCGCGTCGAAATGATATTCCCAAACCAGGTCATTGGGGTAGGCGAAGGAATCCGTCTGAAAATCAAACGGCCGTGTGCCGACAAACGGCCGCCGGCTCGCGCACCCGCAGAGGATAACCAGCACCATCGCGAATAAAAAAGCCGGCCGGAGCGCCGATTTGTAAGCGGTTTCTCCGCGGGCGGACGTACTCAAGTTACTGCCTAAAGCCGACTGCAAGTCGGCGCTCCCTCGCCCGCCGCCCCTTCGGCGTTCAATGTTCGATGTTCGACGTTCGATGTTCGCGTGCATTTTTACAAATCGTTCTAGCTTGCTCCAAAAGCTATTCGTGCGCTACCTAACTGGCAATGCTTTACGAACGCTGGCGTCAAATCGCGCGGACATTTCCCGATGAAATCGCCCTGCGCGATCTGCCGTCCAATCGGCAATGGACCTTCCATGAACTCGACCGCGCCACCGAAGCCGATCCCGGCGACGGCAAGAAAATCGCGTTCCCGACCGGCATTTCCGCGGAATTTATTTTGGCCGTTCTGAAGGCGTGGCGGGCCAATCAAGTCGTTTGCCCGGTCGAAACGGACCAGCCCATTCCGGAGATCGCGCCTGGGCTTTCGCCGGAAATTGTTCACCTCAAAATGACCTCCGGCACCACGGCTGTTCCGCGATTCGTCGCCTTTACGGCCGGCCAACTGATGACTGATGCTGAAAATATCGTCGCCACCATGGGCCTGCGGCCGGAGTGGCCGAACCTCGGCGTTATTTCGCTCGCTCATTCCTACGGGTTTTCCAACCTGGTGCTTCCGTTGCTGCTCCACGGCATTCCCCTGGTGCTCGCCGGCGCGCCGCTGCCGGAAATTGTCCTGCGCGCCGCGGCCACCGAACCGGCCCTCACTCTCGCCGCCGTGCCTGCCCTCTGGCGCACGTGGAACGATGCCGATGCCATCCCGCGCAATGTGCGCCTTGCCATTTCTGCCGGCGCGCCGCTGCCGGTTTCCCTGGAACAAAATGTTTTCGCGGCGCGCGGTTTGAAGATTCACAATTTTTACGGCAGCAGCGAATGTGGCGGAATCGCCTACGATGCCAGCGCCGGCGCGCGCCGGGATGACTCCTGCGCCGGAGCACCCATGCGGAATGTCACTTTGACCGTCGCCGAAAACGGTTGCCTGGAAGTGCGCAGCAAAGCCGTGGGCCAAACCTATTGGCCCGACCCAAGCCCGGCCTTGAGCGCGGGTGTTTTTCGCACCAACGATCTCGCGGAGATTTCCTATGGGTTGGTTTATTTCCGCGGGCGCGCGGGAGATCAAATCAATGTGGCCGGTAGTATAGTGTCTCCCGAGACCATCGAGAAAGCACTGCAGGGACATCCCGGCGTGCGCGCGTGCGTGGTTTTTGGCGTGCCCAGTTCGGATGCCAATCGCGGCGACACTATCGTCGCCTGCGTGTCGGCCACGACGCAGGTTTCCGGCGACGCGCTGAAGCAATTTCTACTGGCGCAATTGCCCGCCTGGCAAGTGCCGCGCGAGTGGTGGCTGGTCGAATCACTTTTTGCGAGTCAGCGCGGAAAGCTTTCCCGTGCCGAATGGCGGAAGCGTTATCTGGAAAGGGCAGGGTAGGTTAGAGAAAAACATTCAACAACCAACATTCAACACTCAACATCGAATGGCTCTCGATTCGAGCTTTTATTGAATGTTGGATGTTCTCGGTCAAGGGCTCTTAGGTTTCCCCGCTCAACGTCAATTCCCCGTGCATCACAGTCTGGCCGTTCACGGTCGCGCTTACTTGCGCTTGAATCAGATTTCCAAGGCGATTGAGAACTTTCGCCTCCAAGTGAATGACTTCACCGGACCGGGCTGTGCCCAGGATTTTTATTCCACGCATGGCGGTTAATTTCAATCCCGCGAGCGGCGCAATTTGCGGATCGCTCTGCGCCACGGTCCCGGCGAGCTGCGCCGCGGCTTCCACCAGCAGCACGCCGGGAAAAATCGGCTGCCCGGGAAAATGCCCGCGCAAAAACGGCTCGTCACCTCGCACGGTGTATTCGCCCGACCCGCTCTTGCCCGGCTCAAGTTTCAGCAACCGGTCTACAAAACGGAATTCGGGCCCGTGTGGCAGTGATTTAAGCGCTTCGTGCATTATATCTTTAGTGACTGTCTGTGAACGCCGCTGTCATGACGTCGCCATTATTGCTGCTTAAACGGCTCCACAATTTTGTAATCGCTCTCGATTTTCGGCGCAAACAACGACTCATCGAGCTTCGGGTTTAATTCCGGATTTTCGAAATCGTTCCGCATCGTTGAGCCGTCCGCAAATTGCAACTCGGTGGAACGCAGGGAGGAATCCTTTGTGGAAAATCCGATTTTGATTTGAGGCATCATTTTGCGCGCCGTCGCGGATTTTGGCTGCAGAGTGATTTCGCAAATGTCGCCCGTCACATTTTGCGCGAGGATATTATATTGCGATCCCATCTCGGCTTCGTTGCGCGGGAATCCCGCTTCGAGCAGTTTCATGACATCGCGCCATTGGCCGGCCTGTTCGCCGGTCAACGGATAACGTTCGGCGCGCTTCAACCGCGGATAAATTACCAGCATTTCTTCCGGACCGCGCACGGCAATCGTTTGCGGCGGATGGCCGAGCTCCCAGCGGAAGCGATTGGGCGCTTCGAACCAAACGTGTCCCTTGGCGGTGAGCGGCTGCGTGAGCGATTTCAGCGTGCGCGTTTGCACGACGTCCGCCGACCAGGTGTGAATGTTGGTCTGCGCGTTGATCCAGGTGGAGAGGACGGCATTCGTGCCGGCCGCGTTGGCGCTGAAACTCCAAATTCCAAGCGCCAAGCTCCAGAGAAGCGCCAATCTCCCAATATTTATTCGGCGTTCGGCGTTCGGCGTTCGCTGTTCGATGTTATCCGATACATGGGGAGAGGCGGAGTTCCGGAAATGGCAAACGCGTTGTTTCATTTCGACCAGATGGGAATGAATTGGTACCATTGTTCAATGTGTTGTTGAATGACCGGTTCAAAAGCGGTCACGATTTCCTGAGTGAGCTGTTGCCGGGCCGCGGAATCGCGCAGCGTCGCCCGGTCGTAGGAAATTTCCGGAAGCACGTGCGCTTCGTAGGTATTCCCGTTGCGGGGCAAATAGACGGGCAACAACGTGCAACCCGACGCGCGCGCGAGTTCGGCCGCGGCGGTTGATGCTGAGAACGGTTTTCCAAAAAGCTTGACCGTGGCCGTTGTCGCGGCCAGCGGGCGATCGATCAATAACGCAATCGTCGCCCCGGCTTCGAGTCGGCGGATGATGTCCACAAACGCAAACGGGTCCGTGCCGACCACAAGGGTTTCGATGTTCCACCGTGCGCGCGAGGCCTGGCGGAGTTGCGTGAAATTCTTGCCCGGCTCGGCCATGGTAATTACCTGGAGCGTGATTCCCTTTTGCGTGAGCCACGGTCCGCCGAATTCCCAGTTGCCCAGGTGCGGCGTCAGCAGGAGCACGCCGCGTTTTTGCGCCAGCGCATTTTCAAAACGTTCCCAGCCCGTGGCGTGGCCGAAAGTATTCTCAATCGGCAAACCCGCCTCGTACCGCCATAAATCCACCACCTTGATGGCAAAACCGTGAATGAGTTCTTTGGCCTTTTTGGTTGCCGCCGCGCGATCGTTATTCAACGCCGGCAGCAGGTTCTGAATGACCACTTCCCGCCGCCCGCGCGCGAGCAGCCAGTAGATATTGGCCACGATGCGGCTGAAGAAAATGCAGGCGCTGCGCGGCACGAAATGGACGAACCCCAAACCCATCCGCCAGAATTCGGCGCGGTACAAAGAAGAGGGCGCCTCGAGTTGTTGTTTGGGAATTGAAGCGGCAGAAGACATCAGGTTTTAGATTTTTTATTGTTTAACGAAGCCCACCACGATGGCAACAGGAAAACGGAAATCAACATGTTGCTGGCAATGCCCACCGCGCAAACCTCGCCCAGGCTCGCCATGCCCGCGTTGCTCGAAAACGTCAGCGCGCCGAATCCTGCCGTCGCCGTTCCGCCGCACAGGAGCAGCGCGCGGCCGACCGCGCGGTGCGCCACGCTCAAGTCGCCGTGATAACGGCGCAGCGCGAGTTGCATGAAAATGCTGTAATCGACGCCAGTCCCCAGAATCAGCGGCAGCCCCATCAAGTTGAGTAGATTCCATGACCAGCCCGTCAGCCGCATCACGGCCAGGAGCAGGAGTCCGCTGAGCAGCAGAATCGCGAGGCTTAACAGGATTTCCACCGGCCGGCGAAACGCGAGCCAGAGCGATAGAAAAACCAGTCCCACCATTGGCACGACAAGTTTCCAAAGGTTTTTCATGACGCTGCCGAGAATGGCGTGGCCCAGCAATTGCCAGCCAGACAGCCAGACGTCGGGTTCGCTTTCCGGTTCGAGCTTTTCCTGCAAGGCCGCGATTTCAGATTCGGAATTCGTGGGACCCGGATAGAGGAATCCGAGCGCGTAAAAATTCGTCGGAGTGCGCGCCACGAGCTTCTCGAAAATCCAGCGATCCAATTCATTGGTCGGCCAGAAAACTCCCCTGGTCTCGCCGGCGCGCTGCCACGTGTCAAAAATGCCATTGGCGAGGCCGAAGGCGGTTTCGGTAAAACCGTTCGTCAAAACAGCGGAGCGGATGGAACTGCGGTCGGCCGCAATTTTTTTCGCGGTGACACGATTCGCCGATTGATATTCAGGCCGCGGCCAAATCGCGCTGGCGAGCGTGAACCCCGTGAGCACGTGGTTGCTGACCGCCTGATCCAGCACCGGCTTGGCCGCATCGAGCTTGCGTGCGACTTCGCTTTCGTTGGATCCGGCCACCAGCAGCCACAACGGTTCCTGTTTCTGGCCGAGTTGCCGCTGGATCATGTCGAGCGCCGCGTAAGCCTTGCTGTCGCGCGGACGTAGCGCGTTGGCGGTGGAATCCATTTTCGGAATGCCAAAGAGCAGCACCGTAATGGAAAATAAAACCACCGCTGCCGTCCCCGCAAAAACTGGCAGGTGATTCCTGGGTTGGGCGGGGCGCGGCACTCCGTGCGCGCCGCTGTCGCTCGCCGTCACGTTGGTTGGTCGCGCCTTCCTCCGCTCAGGAAACAGCGGAGGCAAATAGGCGAAGATCATGATGAAGGCCGACAGCGCTACGCCCACGCCCACAAGCGTGCCCAGCTGGCCCAGACCGGGAAGACCGCCGAAGTTTAAAACCAAAAACGCGCAGATGGTTGTCGTGGCCGCCCAGAAAATGCTCGGTGCAATCGCACTGCGAATTTCCGGCACCGACATTTCCGGATGCGCCAGCGCCTCCTGGTAATGCACCACCGCGTAATCCACCGCCAGCCCCAGCAAAATCGCAGCGAATCCCATGCTGACCACGCTGATGTTTCCGAAAATCAAACCACCCAACGCCAGCGTGCCCGCCAGAATCAACGCGAGCAGCGTCAGCAGCCACAACATCGGTTTGACCCGTCGATGCGCGAGATAAAATAAAATCGCAATGATCACCGAAGTGCCGCCCACCGAAATCGTGATGTCATGTTCCATGCCCCGCGCGATTTCCGACACGAACGCCGGCCGGCCGGTGTATTCGACGGTCACGTCCAGCTGAAAATGATTTTCCGCGCGCGCCGATTCCACGCCGGCTTTGATTCGCTGCAACCAGGCGTAGCACTCCTTGTAAGTGGCGAGCGTGGCATTCGCCTCGACGAAAATGATCCGGAATTTTCCGTCGCGCGAAGAAAACAAATCCTGTCCCCCGCCAAAATTCGGCGCCGCATTGGCGGCGCTTTCCGGCAATTGCGTGAGCCGCAGCGGATCATAACTCAGGCGCGCGATATCGCCGGGCGACATCGAACCTGCCAGTTGCTCGCGCGCATCCGCGAGCGTGGCGGGAAGATTGGCCGGCGCGAGGCGGTTGGTGAGCTCGTCGAATGCCTGAGGCGGCTGATTCAACCACAGATAACCGATGAGCTCGGCGGTCTGGCCGGGATTTTCCAGCCACGGCGGTTGCCAGGTGACGCTGGAAACGAAATTGGTTTCCTTGCGCAACTGTTCCGCAATCGCGCGCGCGGCATTTTCGGTCCGCTCCGCGTCCGCGGTTTGCACGGTGATGATCAGCTCGCGCGCGTTGGAAAAATGTTGCTGGTAGAGCTTCAACCCTTCGACCGCGCGATTGTTCGAAGGCAACAAATCCAGCACTTCGACGTCAAAATGCAGCCGCGCCAGACCGAGGGCAATCAGCACCGGCAGGATGATCCACAGCCCGATCGTGATTCGGCGGGGGAGTGTCATTGATTGAAATAACCTTCCAACGACTCACCCGACGAGGAATTTTTCAGTTGCCAGTTCGCATCCGAGTTGTGCCAGGTCCAGCCTTTGGCGATTGGTTTTCCCATGACGGCGTTGGCCAGTTGAAACCACACGATGCGCGCGGGAGGTTTGCCGGGGCCGCTAAAGCGTTTGTTCTGCGGCGGGAACTCAATTTGCCACCGGTTGGAAGTCGTTTGTGCCACGGCGAAAGGGAAGGGCGTCTTCGTGAACTGCACAAATGCCGAGCCGTCCGCGCGCGTCGCCAGCAACAGTTCGCCCGCGAGTTCGGGCGATTTCCGCCCGGGTTGCCACACCGCCTCGCCTTGCCGCACCGTCCAGCCGGGCTCGGAAAGATTGATTGGCCGCATCGGCGGTCCCGTCAAGCATCCGCAAAGAGCGCTCAAAAGGAAAAAACTGAAGCTCCAGGAAAGTGGCTTCGTACAACGGGAAAATGCACTTTTTGCGCGGCCATTTAAACCTGGCCGCAAAAAAATTTTGAACATCATTGCGAATTGTTTTTCAAAAAGTGACAGACGTAAACGGAATGTATGCAAGTCTGCCGCCAAAGACAATGGTGGTAAAAACCCGTTTACTTTTCGTCCGGGAATCGCTATTTCGAGCGTTCGTTCGCGGTTGAAATCGGCGCCAAGCGCGCCTTGCCAATATGATTAAAGTTCAAAACCTGGTAAAAATTTTCGGGTCCAAACGGGCAGTCGACGGCGTTTCCTTTTCGGTGGAACGGGGTGAAGTGCTCGGTTTTCTCGGGCCTAATGGCGCCGGCAAATCCACCAGCATGAGGATGATCACCGGGTTCATTCCGCCCACCGAAGGCACTGTCACGGTTGGCGGTTATGACATGGTAGAAAATCCGATTCCCGCCAAACGCCTCATCGGTTATCTGCCGGAAAATGCCCCCGCCTACACCGACATGACCGTCAGCGGCTTCCTGAATTTTTCCGCCGAACTGCGCGGATTGCGCGGTGACGCCCGCAAAAAAGCCGTAGCGCGCGCCATTGAAATGTGCTTCCTGGAACCGGTGCAACATCAAAGCGTCGAGACGCTCTCGAAAGGCTATCGCCACCGCACCTGCTTCGCTCAATCGATCATTCACGATCCCGACGTGCTGGTGCTCGATGAACCGACCGACGGCCTGGACCCGAATCAAAAGCATGAAATTCGCAATCTCATTCGCCGCATGGGCGAGAAGAAGGCGATTATTTTTTCCACACACATTCTCGAGGAAGTGGACGCCGTCTGTTCGCGGGCCATCATCATCGACCGCGGCAAAATTGTCGCGAACGGCACTCCGGCCGAGCTCCGCCAAAAATCCGAATGGGCTGGCGCCGTGACGTTGCGCGTGACCGGTGTGAATGCGGCCGCTGTCACCCAAAAATTGTCGCAACTTTCCACCGTCAAACGCGCCACTATCTTGAAGGAAGACGCCACCGGCGTGACCGCGCGCGCGTTTCCGAAATCGAACACCAATGGCGCATTGGCCTACAGCATTGCCGACGCGGCGCACGGCTGGCGCATTGAGGAATTGCACACCGAAGAAGGTCGCCTGGATGAGGTCTTTCGCAGCATCACGATGCCGGACACGGCCAAGGAGCAGAAATAATGAACACGCTTGCAAATATTAAAACGATCACGAAACGCGAGCTCGGGGCGTATTTTTCATCGCCGCTGGCCTACGTGTTTCTCGTCATCTTCCTGCTGCTGTGCGGTTTTTTTACGTTCTTCGTCGGAACCGGCATGGGCACGTATTTCAAACGCGATGACGCGTCGCTGGTGACGTTCTTCGTCTGGCATCCGTGGTTTTATTTGTTCCTCGTGCCGGCGGTCGGCATGAGATTATGGGCGGAGGAACGGCGCATTGGCACCCTCGAACTTTTGATGACCATGCCCATCACAGCCTGGCAGGCCATCGTCGGCAAATTCCTCGCCTCGTGGCTTTTTCTCGCCCTCGCCCTCGTGCTCACCGTGCCTCTCTGGATCACCACTAACTATCTCGGTCAACCCGATAACGGCGTCATCTTCGCGGCGTATCTCGGCAGTTGGCTGATGGCCGGCGCCTATCTGGCCATCAGTTGCATCACCTCGGCCATGACCCGCAGCCAGGTCGTGAGTTTCATCCTCGCGCTCGTCGTGTGCCTCTTCCTCATTCTCTCCGGTTATCCGCCGGTGATTGATTTTCTCGGCCAGATCGCCAAGCCGTGGCTCGTCAACACCGTGGCCGCGCTTAGCGTGATGACGCACTTCGACGGTTTCCAAAAAGGCGTGCTCGACTCGCGCGACGTGATTTTCTTCCTCTCGATCATCGTGTTTTCGCTGTTCACCACGAACGTCATCCTGCGCGGGCATCGGGCGGGTTAAGAAAGGAATTTCCATGCAGAAAAAATCGTTAGAAACATTTCTCTACTCGGCCGCCGGCGTCATCATCATGGCGGCGATCCTGATCGGCATTAACATCATCACCGCCCCGGTCCATGAGCGCGTCGATTTAACCAAAGAAAAAGCCTACACGCTTTCCAAGGGCACCAAGGCCATCCTGGCGAAACTCGATACGCCCGTAAAAATCCGCTTCTACTGCACGCAAGCCGAGAGTGCGACGCCGTACTCCGTTTACCTGAAATCCTACGCGAAGAAAGTCGAGGATTTGCTGGCCGAATACCAACAGGCGGCCCATGGCAAGCTCGTCATTCAAAAATACGATCCGCAACCGGATTCGGACGCGGAAGATTCCGCGCGCCTGGACGGCATCGACTCGCAAAACCTGCCGGATGGCGAGCGTTTTTATCTCGGGCTCGCCGTCAGCCAGCTCGACGCCAAACAATCCATCCCCTTTCTCTCGCCCGACCGCGAGCGGCAATTGGAATACGACATTTCGCGCGCCATCTCGCGCGTGGTCACGCCCGAGAAGCCCATCATCGGCGTGATGAGCCCGCTGCCCGTATTTGGCGAAGAGGCGAATCCGATGATGCAGCAAATGGGCCAACAGCCGCAAAGCAAGCCGCCGTGGGCGCTCATTACTGAGCTGCAAAATGATTTCACCGTCCGCCGCGTCGCGATGGACGCGAACAAAATCGATGACGACATCAAGGTCCTCCTCGTGATTCACCCGCACGACATCACCGACGCGGCCCAATACGCCATCGATCAGTTTGTGATGCGCGGCGGAAAGCTCATCGCTTTCCTGGACTCCTCCTCGCAGGTGGACAGTCGCCAGCAGAATCCGATGCTCGGCCAGATGCCCGGCGCCGGTTCCTCGCTCGACAAACTCCTCAAAGCGTGGGGGCTCGGGTTTGATAATACTAAAGTGGTCGCTGATCGGACTTTCACCATGAACCTTGGCGAAGAAGGCGATACCACGCAGCAGCATCCGACCTGGCTCGCGTTGACTCCTGAAGGCATCAATTCCAATGACATCGCCACGGCGGAACTGGACAATATCTGGTATTTCTCCGGTGGCGCGTTCACTGGCAAACCCGTGGCCGGTTTGAATGAAACCGTGTTGTTGAGAAGCACCGCCGATTCGCAGCTCGTCGACGGCATGATGGCGAATTTTTCGGGCGAGAATATTTTGAAGGATTTCAAACCTTCGGGCACGCAATACGCCCTGGCCGTGCGCCTGGATGGCAAATTCAAAACCGCTTTTCCCGACGGCAACCCGGAAGACAAGAAGGATGAAGCCAAGGACAAAAAGACGGAAGCCAAGCCGGACACTTCACTGAAGGAGACGAAGCAGGACAATACCGTTGTCCTCGTGGGCGACGCCGACATGTTTTACGACGACTTCACGCTCCGGAAAATAAACAGCCCCTTCGGCGCTGTGTCGATGGCGATGAACGGAAACTTGAATTTCGCCCAAAATCTCGTCGAACTCCTGTCTGGCGACAGCAACCTGATCGCGGTGCGGAGCCGCACCGTGCTCGAGCATCCGTTCACGCGCGTGAAGAAGATTGAGGCCGAGGCCCAGGCGCGGTACATGGATAAGATCAAGGAACTCCAGGACAGCCGCGACAAAGCGGTCGCCCGCTTGAACGAGTTGCAACAGCAAAAGAGCCAGAACCAGCGCTTCATTCTCTCGCCCGAGCAACAGGCGGAAATTGAAAGCCTCAAGACGAATGAAGCGAAAATCAGCACGGATTTGCGGAACGTCCAGAAGGATTTGCGCCGCGACGTCGTCTCGCTCCAGCATCACGTGGAAATTTATAATATCGCCACCATGCCCATCATCGTCATCGTCGCGGGTGTTGGCCTGGCCGTTTTCAAACGCAAACGCACTTCGGCAAAATGAATCTGAAACAACTTGGAATTCTTGTCGCGCTCGTCATCGTCGTCGGTATCGCTGGGTTCGCCATCCATAACCACCAGCAATCGTCCTGGTCGGGCGGCGGCGCGGACGTGGGAAAAAAATTGCTCGGCAATTTTCCCTTCAACGATGTCGCCCATATTTCCATCCGGCACGGAACCAACGAGCTGAACCTGGTTAAAAAGGACGACCTCTGGCGCGTGCCCGAACGCGGCGATTATCCGGCCAACTTTTCGCAAATTAGCGAATTTCTGCTCAAGGCGCGCGATCTGAAAATTGTGCAAACCGAGGAAATTGGCGCGTCGCAGTTGCCGCGCATGGAACTCGCGCCGGGGCAGGGGAGCAATTCGGCCGTGGTCATCCAGTTCTCCGACCAGGCCGATAAACCAATCCGCACCCTGTTGCTCGGAAAAAAACACATGAAGAAATCCGCCGCGCCGTCGCAATTTGAGGGCGAAGAAGGTTTCCCCGACGGACGCTATGTCCAGGTCGGCACCAATTCCCACGCCGTCGCGCTCATTTCCGATCCTTTGGACAGCGCGGAACCGAATGCCGAGCAATGGCTCAACAAGGATTTCGTTCACGTGGAAAAACCGAAATCAATCGAAGTCGATTTTCCCGCCGCAACGAATTCCTGGAAGCTCACGCGCGAAGCGGAAACCGGCGAATGGAAACTGGCCGACGCGAAAACCGGCGAGGAACTGGACTCCTCCAAGAGCTCCGGTGTGACCAGCCCGTTCAGTTCCCCGAGCTTCACCGATGTTTTGCCCGGGAACAACTTGGGCGAAACCGCGACCAATCAGTCCACCACCGTCAAAATTGAGACGTTCGATAATTTTAACTACACCATCAAAGTGGGCGCGAAGACCAATGACGATTATCGCGTCACTATCGCGGTGACTGCGCAACCACTCAAGGAACGTGTGGCCGGCAAGGATGAAAAACCGGAAGACAAGGTTCGGCTCGACAAAGAGTTCAAAGACGCGCAGCAAAAGCTGGCTGACAAGTTGAAGCAGGAGCAGAGCTTCGAAAAATGGACTTATCTCGTGCCCAGTTGGGTGGTGGATCCGGTGCTGAAGGAACGCGGCCAGCTCCTGGCTGAAAAGAAAACCGAAACGAAAACCTCGGGTAATGCTTCGGAAAAACCGGCCGAGACAAACCAAATTCCAGCAGTGACGCCCGCCGCCGGGCATTAGATGAAATGGGGAGGCGAGGTGACGAGCCTCTAACTGAATTCTTTGCGGCTATGCTTTCGCCTGGCCGCCCGGCGCCAGCATCGGCAGTTCGAGAATGAACGTCGCGCCCTGACCAATGCCCGGACTCTCCGCGCTGATCACACCGCCGAGGTCCTTGGCCGCCAGCGCTCCGCTGTGCAGGCCGAAGCCATGCCCGCCCTTGCGCGTGGTGAATCCCTGCGAAAAAATCCGGGTCACGTTCTCCGGCGCGATCCCAATTCCATTGTCCGCGACCTCCATTTTAACGCGGTCGTTATTCATCCGTTTGATCCGGACCGTGACGATCTTTTCGTTCTTATTGCCCGCGTCGCAGGCGTACTTGGCGTTGCTGAGAAAATTGATCAGGATCTGCATCACCTTGTGCTTGTCCAAGGTGATCTGGGGAAGCGGGTCGTATTCCCTCACCAGCTTGATGGCATGCCGTTCGTAGGAGCCGCCGTGAATCTTGATGGCGTCTTCCATCACCTCGGATAAATCCACCACCTCGGACACCCCCAGCACGCGTGCGTAATTCTGCTGCGTCGCCACGATTTCCTTGATGTGCTCCACGTTCATGACGAGTTCATGCAGTTCCTTGCGCATGTCCTGCTGCTCTTTTTCCAGATGCTCCGCCAGCCGCTGGAGATAGCCCGGAATCTGGCGGCCGCGCTCGTCGTTCGCTAAAAATTGGCCGAGATCGTTCTGTTGTTCGGTCAGGAGCTTGGAGAGTTTGCCGACGCCGGAAGCTTTGGAATTATTCAGCCGGTCCGAGAGCACGCCTGCGGCCACGTTGACGCTGTTGAGCACGTTGCCGACGTTATGCAACACGCCCGTCGCCACCTCCGCCATGCCCGCCTGGCGGGACGCTTCGCGCAACTCGCGATTGATGGCTTCAATCTTCTGCTCCGCCAGTTTCAAATCCGTGATATCGCGATTGATTCCCACAATGCCCACCACCGTTCCATCGCGACTGCGCAACGGCACCTTGGTCGTCGAGGTCCAGGCCGTCTCGCCGGTCGGCAGGGTTTTCTTTTCGATTTTATTAATCAGCGGTTCGCCGGTTTTGATGATGCGTTGTTCGTCCTCGAAGAATTCGCGGGCCTTTTCGGGAGCGTGAAAGTCAAAATCGGTTTTCCCGACGGCGTCATTCGGATTGGCAATTCCCAGCCGGTCAGCCAGTGCCTTGCTGATTTTTACAAACCGCGACTGCGCGTCCTTGAAATAAATCCGGTCCGGAATGTTGTTCAACATAGCCTCGACCAGCATCTGGGTATTGGCCAGCGAACGGTTGGCTTCGGTCAATTCGGATACCTTGGCCGAGAGCAGGGCAAGGTGCTGGTCGCTTCCCAGGTCCGGAACGTTTTGCGTTAGAGAGTCCATTTTAGTGCTATAAGGGTATCGGCAGGGCCGCGCTGCCGCTTTAGCCTTGCCGCGCAACTGATTTCCGGGCCTTTTCACAGCACTAGGGGTGCCATTTTGGCCGCAAAATGAACTTTTAATCCCGTAAATCCAACGATTTACGTCTTTTCCGCGAAAGAAATGCCCGGAACCAGCGGTCGCCGGGCGTGAAGTTTGACCAGCCAGAAGAACAGCCGCCGGCGCCAATCCAGCTTCCAGCCCCCTTCAAGTTCCCCGGCCAGGATGGCCACCATGGCGTCGGGCAGGCGGAATTTTTCGCGGGGTTCCATGAACAACTCCATAAACGGCCGACTGTAATAGCCCTCGATCATTTCCAGATAAAGGTCCATCGCCTGACGAATGGTTTTCTCGTAGCTCTTGAAACGCCGGCGTCCGTCATCTCCGGCTTTGAGGGACGCCAGCACCTGGCGCGCCGCCAGCCGCCCGGAATACATCGCGATATAAACCCCTGAGGAAAATACCGGGTCCATGAACCCCGCCGCGTCGCCCACCCGCAGCAGCCGCGGCCCGACGAACCGGCGATTGCGATAAGAGAATTCACTCGTCGCCTGGATGGCGCTCACAAGTTTCGCGTCCTTCATCCGCGCGCGCATTTCCGAACTCGATTGCCAGATGCGATTGAAAAACTCCTCCGGCGTTTGTTTTGAGCGCGTGAATTCCGCCTGGTCCATCACGCAACCCACACTCACTTTCTTTGGCGACAAGGGAATCAGCCAGAACCATTGGTGTTCCAGGCGGATCAACAGAATGTCGCCGGCCTTCGAGCCTTCATCCATTTTGACATCCTCAAAGTGGCCGAAAATAGCGAATTTCTTGAGCTTTTGATCAATTTCCTTCAGGCCTTCCTGATTGCCTGTGATGTTATTGCGTCCGCTGGCATCGATTAAAAACGAGCCGTGAAATTGTTGGACGCTGCCGTTCTCATCGCGCGCGTCGATGGAAATATGCGCGCCTTCGTTCGCGAATTTTGTCACCGTCCAGCCTTCGCGCACCTCCGCGCCGCACGCGCGCGCATGCTTCAACAACAAATCGTCAAATGTGGCGCGCTCGACCTGGAACGCCATCGGCGCCCGTGTGAATTTGCCGTTGGTGAAGGTCAGCTTGATCTGTTTGCTGGAGTTGCCGATGTGGAATTGCGCCCCATATTTTTTCGTGAACCCGGCGGCTTCCAGCGCCGGCAGCACGCCCATTTCCTCAAAAATGGGTTGGTTGTAGGGGAGCAACGATTCGCCGATATGGAAACGGGGAAAATGTTCCTTCTCCAGCACCAGCACGCATTTTCCGGCGCGAGCCAGGTAGGTGGCTGTCGCGCTCCCGCCAGGACCGCCGCCAATAATCAGGGCGTCATAAACATCTCGGGACATCCCTCCAATGAAGCGCAAATTTCGGGAATCGGCAACCATGAACCGTAGCAGCCGGGGTGCGGAAGATCAGGTTGTTTCCGCGAGAAAGCTGGAGCCGCTGACGCCGGCTGCTGCCGGGATGGGGGAAAGGGCAAGCGTCAATCCAACCCGCCGTGTGCCCTAGTTGGACCGGATGAAATCGTCCGCATCTATGACAGTGCTGTCATCAAATCTGCGATTCGGGCCGGCCGAACGGATTAAAACGCCGGTGTCCGAAAAATAGATACGCAAGGGCGTGCCCCAGGGATCAATGAATTCGCCCTTATCATTCACATTGTTCTTGTGGGCGCTGCCGACGATGACAATCACGTTTTTAGGATTGGAGCCCTGCAGCGCTTTGGAGACTTCCAAGTTGCCGCCCATGGGATACGACCCCACGCGTTCTTTGTATTTCTGCAGCGCGGTGAAGAGATCCTCCACATCGTTGTTGAATTCCGCGGTTTTCGCGTTGACCCGCAAGGTATTCCAGGCGCGTCCGGCCCAGAGCACGCCGACCACAATCGTGATAATGCCGACACCTATGAAAATCTTTCTCATGGCCCGATTAAAGCAGTTCAGGTACCAACAAATGGCCAGTCAAGCCCCCAATGGGGGCCGTAATCAGGAAGCCTTATTTCCCGGGGCGGCCGTGCTGGCGCGCACGATCAATTCCGCCGGCAGCCGCTTCGTCTCGGCGCGCTGCCCACGAAGCAATTGGGTCATCATTTCAACCGCGGCGAGCCCCAGCCGGAATTTTGGCTGGCGAATCGTTGTCATGGGCACCCGGAAATATTCGCTGGTGATCGTGTTGCCAAAACCCACCACCGAAATGTCGTGCGGAATTCGCACCCCCTGGTTCAACATCGTATTGGCAAAGCCGACGGCGACCAGGTCGTGAGCGGCTTGGACCGCGGTGGCCTTGCAGGATTCATCCAACATTTGCGACGCCGCCTTGACGCCGTCTTCGGTGGTGCTCCCGGCTTGAAAAACGAGACTGTCGTCGACGTCCATTCCCGCTTCGCGCAAAGCCCGGCGATATCCCTCGAATCGCGCCTGTGCCCAGGGCGCGGCGATAGGGCCGGAGAGAAAGGCGATCCGCTTGTGGCCGAGCTTCAGCAGATGCTGGGTGGCCCCGTAGCTCGCCACCAAATCGTCCACCTGGACGCTGGGAAACTGGCTGCAGAAAGGCGCCGAAGGGCCGAGCAAAACCACCCGTGCCTGTTGCGCCACCAATTCCTTGTAGATGCGCGCTTCCGGTTCGATGCGGTAAACCGGCGCAATAAAAATTCCATCCACCCGTCGCGCCAACATGCGCCGGATGCAATACTCTTCCCGCTCCACTGTGTTCAGCGTGTGCATCAGGAGGAGGTCGTAGCCGAGGTCATGCGCCCGTTCCTCGATGGCAAGCCCCATCCGTCCGAAGGTGGGATCGGTGGTGGCGGAAACGAGCAGGCCGAGCAATTTAGTCGTGCGCGTCCGCAGCCCTTGCGCGGAGGAATCCGGCACGTAGCCCATTTGCTGCGCCAGGGATTTTATCCGTCCTTTGGTCGCCTCCGACACATCCGGCTCGTCGCGCAAGGCCTTCGAGACGGTCATTACCGAGACACTCGCCCGGGCCGCTATGTCTTTTAATCGGACCATGTTGTTCGTTAAATGGATTGACGTGTCAAACCGGACTTAATGAGCAAATGCGCTGCCAAGGTTCTGCTCCGCCTGGGTCATTAACTTGTCTAAGGGAGACTTAAGGCGTAGCGGAGTCCGTAACCCTGGAAAACTTTCAACATTCAACATTCAGCAACCAATGTTCAATAAACCACTCCCTTTCGAGGTTGAATGCGGATTGTTCCCGTGGTTCTCCGAAACCGGCTCCGTTCACAAATTCGCCCCCCGCCAATGCAATTTCACGCGCAGTGTCTCAAAAAAGGAGCTTCCCTCCAGGTGCATCAGCCGCACCGTGCGCCGGCCCCGGCGGATGGTGATTTCGTCGCCGGCGCTTAATTCGGTCACCAGTTCCCCGTCCGCGCTCAGCACGGTCGCGGGTTTGGGATTCACCACCTTGACCGAAATTTCCGAAGTCAGCGGCAGGACCAGCGAGCGATTGGAAAGCGTGTGCGCGCAAATCGGCGTGAGCTGAAAAACTTCCGCCGTCGGATACACCACCGCGCCGCCCGCCGCCAGCGAGTAGGCCGTGGAACCGGTCGGCGAGCTGATTATCAATCCGTCGCAGCGATATTGCGTCAAGGGCAGGCCGTCGACGCTGACGTGCAATTCAATCAGCCGCGAGGCGATGCCGCGATTGATTACCAGGTCATTCAGGGCACTTTGCCGGATGGGCTTGCCGTCGCAACGAATGTCCGCCTCGATCAGTGCGCGCGGTTCAAAGGTAAATTCACCCTTCCAAACCTGGCGCAAGGCTTGCGCCATCCCCGAGGAAGGCACGGCCGTGAGAAAACCGAGTCCGCCGATGTTCACGCCGAGAATGGGTGTTTGCGAACCCGCGATTTCGCGCGCGACGCGCAGCATGGTGCCGTCGCCGCCAAAGACCACCAGCATGTCCACGGCGCCGGCAAGTTCGCGGGGATCGGCGCAAACCGTGCCGTTCAGCCGCGCCAATCGCGCCGTGTCGGTGTCGCTAAAGATGCGCCGGTCGGCGGCGCGAATCAGCTTCGCGGCCTTCATCAGCGCATCGGCCGAGGAGATTTTTTCCGAATTGCCGATCAGCCCGACCCGTTTGATTTTGTCAGCCAATTTTTTCAAGCAACACCAAAAATTCTTTGTTTCCCGCCGGCCCGAGCAGTGGCGATTCCGTCACCCCGCGCCAGCGCAAGCGCGTGTCCTGCGCCACAAATTCTTCCAACTCGCGCAGCACCCGTTCATGGATTGCCGGGTCGGTAATCACGCCTTCGCCCTTGTCGACCTCGGCTTTGCCCGCCTCGAACTGCGGTTTAATCAGCGCGACGATGTTACCCGACGCGCGCAACAAAGCAACGGCGGGCGGAAGAATTTTCCGCAGCGAAATGAACGAGCAATCGATGACCACCAAATCCGCAGGGCAGGGCGCGGCACTCCGTGCGCGTCTTTCCGCCAATTCAGAAGGGCCGGCAGATGCCGAGTGTCGAGGGCCGCGACTTACCTCGATCCTCCCCCCGCGCCCCGCAAAATCCTCCGGCTTTAAGTCGCGCGCGTTGGTTTTCTCCATCACCACCACGCGCTTGTCGCGGCGCAACTTCCACGCCAATTGGCCCTGGCCCACGTCGACGGCAAACACTTTGGCCGCGCCGTGTTGCAGCAGGCAATCGGTGAACCCGCCGGTCGAAGCGCCCAGGTCAATGGCCGTCAGGTCGCTCACCTCGATTTGAAAATGTTCCAATGCGTGTTCCAGCTTGTGCCCGCCGCGGCTCACGAACTGTTCCGGCTGCGTGAGTGCGAGTTCGTCGTCAGGCTTGACGGAATCGCTCGGCTTGCGCGCGAGTTGGCCGTTGATTTTGACCGTGCCCGCCATAATGGCGCGCTTGGCCTTCTCACGACTCTCGCAGAGGCCGCGCTCAACCAACGCCTGGTCCAAACGAATCATACATCAAAATAGGTTTACCCTCCGCGCCAGCGCAAGCGCGCAGGTCCCCCGGTCCGGGAATATCCAAGGTGCCGGTGAATCGCCGCCCCAATCCGAATTCGCCGCAGACCTGATTTCTACGTAGAAGGTTCGTCGTTAGAAATACTTAGAAAACTTGTAACTTGAATTAATTGACAGTATGAGTGCGCCGTGATTTGATATTTGGCCATGAATCTCATTCGTGCCGGAATTTTGATCGTTTTAGTTGCTTTCAGCACCACCGCCCAGGACCTTGGCCAGCGCCCGGGAGATAATGAAGCGCATCCGCCGCTGCATGTGCGTCCCGATGCTTCGACCGCGCCGGTGGGTTATGTGCCCTTGCAGATTCGCCACGCTTACGGCATTGATTTGCTGCCCAACGGCGGCGCGGGCCAGGTCATTGCCATTGTGGACGCTTACGGCAGCCCGACCGCGCAGAACGATCTGAATGTTTTTTCCGACCAGTTCGGCATTCCGCGGACGACATTGCAAATCATCTACAGCGGATCCAGGGTCAAGAAGACCGATGCCGGTTGGGCGCTGGAGACTTCACTCGATGTGCAATGGGCTCACGCGGTAACGCCCAATGCCAAAATCATTTTGTCTGTGGCCAGTTCCGCGAGCATTGCCAATCTGATGTCGGCGGTGGACGCCGCCACCAAAGCCGGGGCGACGGTGGTGTCGATGAGTTGGGGCGGTTCGGAATTTTCGTCGGAAGCCAGCTACGAGACCTACTTTCAGAAAACAGGTGTGACGTTTACCACGTCGTCCGGCGACAACGGCTCGGGCGCTTCGTGGCCGGCAGTTTCGCCGAGCGTGGTCAGCGTGGGCGGTACGTCGCTCTATCTCGATGCGCAGGGAAATCAGACGTCGCCGGAAAAGGCGTGGTCGGGCAGCGGCGGCGGTTTCAGCAGCTACTTTGCGCGCCCTGCGTATCAGAACGGCTGGCAAGCCGGCTCTCAGCGCGCCTTCCCGGATGTCGCCCTGGTGGCCGACCCGAACACGGGCGTCACCGTTTACGACAGCACCGGTTACAATGGCCAGAAGGGCTGGTTTCAAGTGGGTGGAACGAGCGCCAGCGCTCCGATGTGGGCTGCCATTGTCGCGCTCGCGGATGAACAAAGGGCGAGCGCTGGTAAAGCGAACTTG
>Ga0070714_100000790_pt1 | contig 22462 bp, 28 predicted proteins | sample LARL83metaG_FD_65450 | JGI IMG/M metagenome (GOLD analysis project Ga0070714, IMG submission 65450) | Corn, switchgrass and miscanthus rhizosphere microbial communities from Kellogg Biological Station, Michigan, USA - LAR L8-3 metaG | ecosystem: Host-associated > Plants > Roots > Rhizosphere ... | reverse complement strand
TCGGTCTAACGTACTTCGCGATATTACGCTTGGGTGTGAAAACTAGCAAATCGCCGGCTGCCGCAACGCGCAAGCCTCTTGTTTGCAACGGAAAAGTCTGTAAAGTACTGGAAATTAGGTATTTATGGGAATGAGGAGTAATATGGAAATAGAAGAAACGGAGTGTCATGCCGACGCGTAAGCAGAATCAGCACGATAACGAAAAGGCCGAAACCGGAGATCTTGATTCGCCAACAATTCTGAATTTGATCGAGCAGCTTGACAACGATCTCGCGGAAACCAACCTCAAGATTACAGGACGCAATTGAGAGCGCAAGCTTTCTAGGCGTACACCTCAACCGAACTTCCAAATCTTACTATCCAGCAGCCAGGGCTGCCGGAGACGTCATAATGAACTTTCACAACCGCGCTGCGCCTCCACAGTAAGTAAGGGGCGCGAAAGTAGGTAACGTATGACCGAAGGCCGACCCATCGTTGATCATGCTTCAACTAACAATCCTGAGGAGCTCGAGAAACGGGCGAGCGAAGCTGCGCATGCAAAGTTCGCGCAATGGCATCTAGAAGAGAGAGAAGAGCGCCCGCGGCGTATCCTCTTGTTCTCTCTTGCTGCAGTAGTGATCGTGGTCGCTACCTTTCTTGTGATACTCACTCATGGTGGTGCCTAACTCATCGGCAGTTGCTTTCTCATTCAGTAATCATGACAAGTCGTAAGTTATTGATCGCAAAAAAAGAGGGGCAGACATGCAAAATACGAAATTCCTGGTAAAGCTGACGCGCGTCGGTGCACATGGTCCCCAGTACTTGCTGGAGATGAGCAAATCGGCGATTAAGACCACGTCGGAACGCAAACTGGCACTTCTGATGGGAAAGTACACCGCTCAGGATGCGATCGACTGCATCCAGAGTGCCCGATGTGTTGGCGAGTTAGTCCCGATCAAGATCAGTGCTTAGTTCTGCTCCAAACTGTTGTGCACCATTTTGGGATGACGTCCGCTTGGAGGTGAGAATGGAAACATCTGACCAATACATAGCTTTGGTGACGGGAACACTGTTCATAGCCGGGGTCATCTTAGGGTGTTATAAACTCTGGCGCCGGTCGAAAATGCAGGCCCGGTGGATGAGATGACCAGCGTTGCGGACAAGCGCGCGCTGTCGCAGCCGCCGAAGGGGCGAGTTTCGAGTCACGTTCTGCAGCAGAGTTTCGGCCGCCTCTTGAAGGCTGCTGTCGTCATGAATTGGACGGACTTCATCTCTGAAGGACAATCTGGAATCGTCCATTTAGACTGTCGTTTTGGTGACGAAGAAGAAGTCAATCACCTAACGATATGGGTAGCAACCGAGCGTGGCGAGTGGCGGCTTGCCGGTGAATATTCCAAGTCGCACACAAAGAAGTCACTCAGCGGAATGACCTTCGAAGGCGGCTACCGCTCCGAGAAACTTGCCGGTACGCTCGATACCATCTTCGAACATCAGCACTCCTTTGCCCCGCTTCCTAACCCCGGACGTGATGGCCTGATTGAGGTCGAGCAGCCAACGAGCCGCGAGCGACGAATTGCTGAAGACGCCATTGCCTCGTTGTTGCGTTCGCTTCAACGAGGCTAGGTCTCGCCATCGGCGTCGCCCTGGCGTTACGATGATGAACCCTACGCCGCTTTTTCCCAAGTTGGAGGGTCTTCGCCCATCAGGATTCCGCTGGGGTCCCCGACCTATGGCACAAACGGTCAAGCCTGTGCAACTCAACCCGCGAACCCTGGAAGCGTTCGGCGCTTATAGATCCCAAGCCGAAAAAGGGTGGAGCAGACTCTACACGTAAGCGAGATTTTCCTCTGGTCTGATCAGCTGCAGGAGCGGGCTCAGCACGTCGCTCGCGGGAAGGTAGTTGCGGAATTCTGGTCTGGCCGGGGACCGGACAAGGTGCCGTACGGCCTCATCCATGACTGGATTGCTGCCGCCTTCCTTCCTGCTACCACGATCCAGCAAATATTTGCCGTGATCCAGGACTACGACAGCCCACAAAAAGATCTATACCCCGGAGGTGATCGACTCGAAGCTGATTCGGCGTGACGGAAACGATTTCCAAATTTATCTGCGGCTCTTAAAGAAGAAAGTCATCACCGTGGTGCTCGATAGCGACCATGAGGTACATGATCGTCCGGTGGACCAAACACGTTGGGTATGCCGCTCGTACACGACGCGAATTGCCGAAGTGGAGAACGTGGGGAAGCATGCCGAACGAATCATACAGCCGGATTCGGGATATGGATTCCTCTGGCGTTTGTATTCCTATTGGCGATTCGAGGAGCGCGATGGGGGAACAGTGGTCGAATGCCGCGCCGTTTCACTGACGCGTGATGTGCCATTCGGCTTGGGATGGGCCATTGAACCGATCATCCAAAAGCTTCCCAGGGAGTCGCTGATCCATACTCTGCAAGCCACGCGGCAAGCGTTGCATGGGTCGGACCCTCTAGGAGAGGATTGAAAGCGGCGTTGCCGGAAGTAGCCGGTGGTTCCTAAACTAATGGAAGGCTCCAATACCAGCTTGGCTTTTTCTGTGGATTATGGTTGCTCGATTTGCGTTGACTTCCGTGGCAATCGGACTATGGTGAAAGCAGACAGTCCTGTCATTCCAAAACAGGAGGTCAGCCATCGATCCTCCACTGTCCAAGAAGAACCACGTCCACGTCTCCGATGTTATTGGCGTCAATCGCCTGGCGACTGACATCACTGCGCAACTGACTGACCTGGCGGAGGCGCTGCACAAAAACATCGCCACTACCCCCGGTATTCTCGGCACGCCCATTCAACAACATTCGAGCGCCATTGGTGACTTGGTCTACGAGAGCATTCGCGCAGTAAACAAACTAGTCGGTAGCACGGCCGACTCCATTCTCGCACAACTCGCGCCCATCCTGGACGAGAGCAGTTCGGAGGAACGGGAAGCCGTGCTGGCGGCACTAAATGGGATGATGGGGGACCACTTGGCCGCAACCGGCAATCCGTTGGCGATTTCCATGCAGTTGCGCCGCAACGGCCAGCCTCTGACACTCGCCAGGGGGGCCTTAGCGGCGGCGGTTCCTCCGCCACGCGACAAACTGCTCATCGTAGTGCACGGCTTGTGCCTGAACGATCTGCAATGGACGCGGAAAGGTCGCGGTTTTGTGACGGCCCTGGCCCGGACCCTGGGATACACACCCGTTTACCTCCACTACAACACCGGTTTGCATACGTCGATCAATGGACGAACATTTGCCGTTTTGATGGAGACGCTACTTGAGCAGTGGCCGGAACCGTTGAAAGAAGTGGTGATCCTCGCTCATAGCATGGGAGGGCTTGTATCCCGGAGTGCCTGCTATTACGCCACTGTGGCAGCCCAAGTCTGGCCGCAATCTCTGAACAAACTCATCTTCTTGGGCACGCCACACCACGGTGCTCCGTTTGAGCGTGTGGGCAATTGGGTGAACCTCTGCCTGGGTCTCAGTCCCTACACGGCTCCGTTCGTTAGTTTGGCTAACCTACGCAGTGCTGGCATTACCGACTTACGCTATGGCAATCTGCTCGACGAAGACTGGGAAGGTTTTGATCGCTTCGAGCATACGGGAGACCTGCGACATCCGGTGCCACTGCCGGAAGGAGTGGCGTGTTACACAATTGCCGCTAACATCGGGACGAAAACCACTGATCTGTTCGGGGATGGGATGGTACCGGCAAACAGCGCTCTTGGTCGTCACGCCGATCCTAAACTAACATTATCTTTTCACCCATCTCGCGAGTGGGTCGGCAATGGCATGAACCATCTGGATCTGTTGAGTCATCGCTCCGTGTCCAAGCAGATCAAAGGTTGGCTCGCATCTCCACGTCCACGCGCCACAGCTTCACGGAGAAAAGCCTAGCTTACAGTCCTAGGGGTATCCGATCAGCCTAGCGGGCCGCGTTTGGGATCGCAGCAGCCTCAGCCGGACTTAGGCGCGAGAGATCGCAATAATCATACCCATGAACGCACGCAGCATAGTTGCGTTTATGCTCAGCATCTGCCAGTGCCTTGGCTTCCATGGGAGTAAGGTCCTGGTAATTGCAGGCCTCCTCGCCAACTCTACAGGCGGTTAAGTTACGCTGGTGCGCTGCCGCGGCAACTTTCTGAGCTTGTTGCTGAGTCAGCTTGTGGGAATCGCAATCTCCCCAGCCGCTGGTGCAATTGGAAAAGTTACGCTCCAATTCCGCAGCGGTGACTTCTTTCGCCTCAGCTGGTGTAAGCGCGGAGTGATCGCACGAAGTTGCTCCTTCGCGGCAATCTGAGAGATTTCGTTCGCGTCTAGCTTGTCTTACCGCGTTTACTTCCGCTGGAGAGAGCTTGAGGTCGTCGCAGGATCCAATTCCGCTTTTGCAATCGGCAAGATTACGTTGATTCTCCAGGACAGCGATGTTCCGCAATTCGGCCGCGGTCAGTCGCGAGTGATCACAGGACGCAAATCCATTCTCGCAGTTTGAAACATTACGACGATGCTCGGCGACTGCCAGGGAAGTGGCTTCCGCTTCACTTAACTGGGAGCGGTCGCAAGTCTCCCAGCCATTTCTGCAATTGGAGACATTTCGCTGGTGCTCGGATGCGTCACTCTGCTGACCGAAAAGGGCCGCCGGGCAAAACATCACCCAAACCAGCTGTGCGCGGATGAGATTGTTACAGAAGATTGTCACAGTCACCTTTTCTTCGGGTCCGTAAATCAGGCAGAAACCGTTAAATCATGGGCTACAGTAATAGTGCCGCACGGGAGATGTAATAGCTGATCTGAATTGCTCACATCCAGGACGGCAGGGAAGAGGGCAGGGAAGAGGGCCCAAAGAAGATGGCAAAGAATAACTGATGGTCCGGGCGGACGCGCTAGAGGTTATACGGCGACTAGAGCAATTCTGCACAGACTCAGTTAACTACCGGCTGTAGTATTGGATTGCTATTCTTGAGGGCAAAAGCTGCTCCTCTACACGCTGACATGTGCTCTGTGCTGCACGAGCATCTCAAGAGCAGCAGAGTAATTGAGTCCATGTCGTTCAGCTTTCATCGGCTACTAGTTGGTGTTCGCAGCTCGCGTGCCTTCCTCGGCGCTGAGTTGAGGAAAGTGCTAGGGCTGGATAGGCATGATGGCGATTTCGCGTCCCAGCGAGTCTGCCCATTCTGCGGACTCATTACGCCGAAATATGAGACCTACTGTCTCGAATGCGGCAAGGTGTTTGGACGGGCTTAATTCTTTGCTGGCGAATTCCCTGGCCAATCCGGACGAGTGCTAGGCCTTCCGCTCGGAAGCTTTTCTCCGGGCGGGAAAGCGATCGGCGAACGTGATCGTAATCGTCTTCTTGTCCTGGCTTATCTTCGGTGGAAGCCCGCGTACAAGATGGATGACAACCTTCCTCCCGGATTCTGAAAACTTCATATTCAAGCGGTTGGGGCCTGTTTCCGGCGACATCATAAAACGCTCCTCAAAAGTGCGACGGGGCCTTCCGCAAGTGTTGCCCTCCCCCTGAGAACATGCTTGTGAAGTGGCCCCGTAAGAATATGCGACAGCAATAACTCTAGAGCAAGCCCCAGCTGCGATCTGATCAATTTTGACCACGATGGTCTAACTAAGCAACGTGGTTTGTGCGTAGATTCAGATAGCTTCAGGCCCGGTCCTAGTTACTCGTCCGATTCGGCGGGAAGATTGATCGACCCCAGGGTATTGGTAACATCCAGGGAAATCGAAGCTCCATAGACCTGATGGATAGTGTGAAGCAGAGCGATCAAATTGCTGCGCGACGATTTTGTCGCCTCACTGTCGGGATTCCTGGCAAACTCAGCCTGGTATGTCCTCAGTAGGAACCCACTCTGCTCCCCCAGACGTTGGAGGGTCGCTGCGTTGGAGTGTTTACCCAGAGGCATACTTTAGTGTACGTGTTTTCACCTTCGAATGTTTCGTTTAGCTGAAATGGGGAGTGAATCAGGAGTACTGTCGCTGCAGCTTGAATCAGTTCGCTACGTCTACCCTGCTCCGGCGGGATCCAGAAGCTTGCCGCCGCGAAGCTGTTCTGCAGTGAATTCATGCCCGCAGGTACCGCATCGCCAGGTTCTGTTCGACTTCGCCTGAGTCCCCGCCCCCGGTTGGTGCCACGCCTTTTGCGCAGGCCGAAATGCCAACACCAATTCACCGCCGCACTCCAGGCAATGTCTCTTCTCCATATGCTTCTACTTACCACAAAGGGTGCCCCGGCGGATGGTCACAATTGAACACATCAATCGGCCTCGAGGGTCGTCAGGCCGATACCGGCATCCTCAGTTCGGCGTCTGGGAACTTCCAGCGTCGGCATCGGAGTCCCCGCAAAGAGCCGCTGGCAGGGTCTGGCCAACCACCGAGCCCACTGCGCGGACCGTGAGACCCGCGCGCTATCAGTTGCGATCCCGGTGTCTGCGTACATCTGCCTGTAGATCTTCGAGATCAGCACGAAAGCAAGACGCGCCCGCAGCGACTTTATGAAACGCGAACGTGTCCATATCGACTTCAAGCCATAAAAGTTGTCCCAAACGGATTGCGTGCGTTGGCGAATTTCCTCCGCCGACATTGTGGGATGAGGCCAGTAAAGCTTGGGCCGAAGGCCCAGTGGGATCAGCCACCGACGGGTGATCGGAATGTCTCCAACCTTCACCTGGGCTGCCTCCATCTGTTTCTCCCACTTGATGAAATCGACGGTGCCAGGATACGGCGTCAGCATTACAAACTGGGCAAAAGCAATCTCCGCGCGAGAAGCGACCGCGGCCGTTGCATCGAAGGTTTGTTCGCGATCGCTGGGCAGGCCAAAGATAAAAGAGCCAAGCACGTAAATCCCATGGGCGCGGAATTTTTTCAGCCGAGTTACCAGATCGTCGCCTGCGCAATTGAATTCTTTGTAGACATCCTTCAAGCCTTCTGGTGTCACCGACTCGATGCCCACGAGCGCGCCTTTGATGTGCGAGGCTTGCATAGCATCGAGGAACTCAGCGTCTTCTGCGGCTTCCATGGTGATCTGCGTAAAGAAGATGGTGTCGGATGGAAGCTGCGCGAGCCGTTCCATTAAAGCAAAACGCTCCGCGCGAATGCTTTTGAGTTCATTTACCCGCGCCACGTTGTTCTGCTGTTCGGCCAGGCGGAGATCGGTGAGGGTGACCGGATAGAAGTTATCGTCAGCCAGGGCGATGAAGCGAAATCCAAGCCGCCTTAGTTGCACGATCTCTTCCACTACGACGTCGGACGAGCGCTGGCGCGGACGTTGACCGTCTGTCCGCCACACTGAGCAGAACGAGCAATGCTTGGGACAGCCACGCACCGTTTGAACCGACGCCCACATGTAGCTCTTGCGGGGCAACAGGTCCCAGCGCGCAGGCAAGAAGTCTGAGGCATCAATGCGGCCCCCCTCATAGACGAGCAAAGGAGTTCCGCGAGAGCAGTCGGCCAACACCTTCGACCAGACTACATCTCCATCACCCTTGACCACGGCGTGTGCACCGCCCAGTTCGTGAGCTTCGTTCGGATACAGTGTCGCGTGAATCCCTCCGAATACCACATAGGCGCCGCGGGCGCGTGCCATTTTCCCGATCGCGTATCCACGGAGAGCGTTGGCGGTGTGAATGCCAATTCCCACCACGTCCCCAGCTTCAATTCGGTCCAGGTCATTCCGTTCGAGGGTTTCATCCGTCAGCACCGGGTCGCCATAACTTGCCGGCGTCGCCGAAGCGAGAACATACAACCAACGCGGGGTGATTACGGCGGTGCCAAACGAGACGTCACTGGGGTTGATCAAATGAACGCGCACGTGTTGCTGCCTCCTTGTACCCGCATGGGCGAACAGGTACTTTACTTGCGATCAAACGGATGATTCTGGGACTTTCGAACGTTCGGAAACAGCTCAGCAGTTCATGAATCCGGGGAAAAATGAAGCAGCAAAAATTCTCCCGCGCGCTGCGGGGGTAAATCTGGTCAAAATTGACCACTCTGAAGCCTCTCAGGGAAGGGGATTGGCGGAACTTAATCGTGCAGAGCCATATGGGTCCCTTTGAACGCCTCGTTGGCTATCTGAGTTTCGCCTCTCGCACTCAGGATTGAGTCATTCTGCACAGTATTTGTACGAGTAAATGAGAGATGCTGGTTGCAGCAAAAACGGTTTCTCTTGTTCTGTCAGAAGCCTATTGGATCGGGCACTCGAACGGCTAAAAAATGACCGTAAAGCAAAGTCTCGACAACATCTTTGAATTGGCGGTGCTTGCGCATTGGGAGCACCAGGTGTGGGATCGTCCCGGCGGTTTGATTCACGTGGAATATGGTTATTCGTCGAATGGACGTGTCGGGTCCTTACAGATTTGGTTTTCCACGAAGCGAGGCTGTTGGCATCTCGCGTGCGAATACTGTCCTCCAGAGTCTCCCCGGCACGGCTTGCGTTTTGAAGCGGGGATCCACCCCAGGCAACTTGGGAATTTTCTCGAGCTAGTTCTGCAGCACCAGGACAGGTTTGAAGTTCCCCCAAACCTCGGAAGAAGAGGTCTGGTCCAAATCACACAACCAACAGCGCAGGAGAGAGCTGCGGCGCTTGTTGGCGTGAAAAAAGTCTTCGAACAACTTGCTTCCCTTCAGGCTCTGCCTGCCTGACGTGGATCCCCCGCAAACCACACGTAGGACACGGGACCGCAATGAACTGCTTCGGAGCGAGCCTTTCCTTCATCGAAGCTGATATCGCTGTCTCACTGAATTCACCGCCGTGAGCGGTCTGTTAGCCTTTGGCCCAATCGGCATCCCGTTGGGCCGCACGCCGGATGGTAGCTTGGTCGAGATAGCAGCTCTGTTGAATGTGGCGCGAATGCGCGGCTACTGTGGCGTAGCGAATTCCCAGAAACGTTTTCTCCGTTATCCTGGTCAACTCAAGGCAGTTGAAATTCTGCGGCGTTACTTTCTTTAGGATTCGCTGTATCGCGCTCCGGACCTTTGTAGTTCCGGCAGATCCCAGGAGCACTACTTTGACTTCGCCCGCCATGAAGAAGAAATTCCACCCCGCGGCATGTATCTTTCGTCCGAGGGCAGAGCCGTTAATTCCCCGGATGACGCTCCAACCCCCGGCGTAAGGCTGAATTTCGAGCGCCAGGAGTTGCGTGATCGCAGGGCGGTCTTCGATCAGAACGGTTCCGACTTCTACTATTGGCGTCATAGTTTCTCCGCGCGGATGGTTTAAATCTGGGCAAGCCGGTCGACAGCTTGCGCCGATCAGCGTGGCCGATTAGCGATTGATGCGCAGGTCAGCTTCGGGGTGTCGGCCGCGAAGGAAGTACAAGGCGAATGACACCAGGGAGGCGCCAAGAACAACATGAATGAGCCCGTTATTCACTCCAAAAACTATCCAGCCCAGAAACCAGGCCAGCATTAGAACCAAGGACACCACCATGTAGATACTCATAGAAACCTCCAGTGCCAGTTTGGCGCAGGTTCAGCCCCTGACAGCTATCCATCCCCAGTATGTGGAGTTCCATCCTCAAATTACTGATCAATATTGACCGCCACGATTTTCAGAGAATCGTGGTTGCCCGCCGCACGAATGCAAGTGAACATAAAGAATTCGCGAAAACAAGCGAAAATAAGCTGCTGTTGACATGCCGGCCGCAAAAGCCTAGGCTTAAAGATGAGCAAGTTCTCCCGACTACTCTTTCAGGTCTTCTGAACTAAGTCAGTCCATCTGAAGTTTTACCCTTCTTAGAGTGCACCGAACGAGGAGCTGACGCATCCAGCGGATTCTTCCGTTCAGGCTTGTCGTTAAGGGACCTCGCAACAGCTTTATGCGCGGGAAGCAGGATTCTCATTCTTGCGACAACTCAGCGGAGAATTCCTACAGTCGACGCCGTGTACAAGAACCAAGTCATGACCGTGCGGCAGCACCGGAGGATTTATGGACTGTGCCATGTGCCGAGAGCTAAAACGAGTGTTTGAAATTAAGATGACTCACTACGTCGAAGCTTGTGCTTCTGCCTACTATCGTGTGAGTACGCAGCTTGCGGCTCGCCGAAATGTCGATATGGAACGGGCGAAGAACGACCTGGAAGAACATCAAATGGTATGCGAATGGGTTCTTCACGGCCGCGACATGTCTGGACCGTCGGTACAATGCACTGCGCTTAAGACTAATGAAGCTTTGCCGGGGCGATTTGAGCGCTACGGCCCAGACTTGCGAGCTGGGATCTTGCAGCTGGTGACACTGGAGACATGCAGCGAGCGAAGGCGAACCCAATAACCGCGAGCTGGAAACTGACCGTCGCCGATCGTCGACTGAAGTGGCTGCAGAGATGCCATCCGCATGCGCAGGCCCGCAAACTTCAGCTCTGGGCTTCAGGAGATCAAAACTCACACCGAAACGGGTCGCCAGACTCGCGCCCGACTGCTGCCAAGCCGGTGCTCGATAACCTCCCACAGAACGCGTCGCGATGATCCGCAGTAGAGATTCTCAATCGAGAGAAGTTGGAGAAGGCCTCGTGCGAGCCACAGCATCATGCAGCGGCAGATTCTTAGCTGGTGGGCCGAGTCGGAACTGAGCGCGTTTTCTGCCCACGCTACAGCGGGCATACGCCGGCGTGGTAACAGTTATGTCTGCGCCGCCCTGCTTTTCCTAAGACTCGCCGACCCCCGCATTGAGATACAACCCGAAATCAACCTGCTCCACGTTCAGACTCGTTCCTGCTTCTGATAAGGGAGGTTGTTGTGTGCGAGGCCGCATCGTTGTGGCGGGGAATTCCCGGTGCTCTGTTCTCCAGCCATCAAGCTCGTGCTGGAAGGCGAGGACTGGAGCCCGCGGCGTGGTGCCAAGGCGCCGGACCGGCATCCCGAGAGTAGCCTCCCAGCGCTGTACGGTGCGGACACCTCGGCGCAGATGGCGGGCGATTTCCTTCCACGTATTAAGGACGACAGGTGTTTGGCCGCTACGGTCGCGTGCACGACGGGTCCTGGCAACGTCTGCCATCCAGGCGTCGAGCTCGTGCTGGACTGCTATTACCGGAGCGCGTCGGCTCGACCCGTCGCGGTGAATGGGCATTCCCAGCGTGACTTCCCATCGCTGAACAGTTCGTATGCCGCGATGCAGGTAGGCGGCTATTTCCTGCCATGATCTTAGGACCATAAGTGCGCCCTAATGTGTTTTCGACGAGTGTTCTTCTATCCGTGTTGCGTCTTTCCTGCTTCTAACGACAATTTTATAGCACAGAAAATCGGCTCTTGTCAGCCAGGGCCAACCCATCGTCCGCGCTTGGGCGCGCGCCGGATGCTCCCCACCCTAGATAGGACGCATGGATCTCGCCCTGGGCTGCCTTCCTACTCTCTCTCTGTTTCCCACTTCTTTGTTTGTCGCTGCAATAGGCGGCAGCACTCACAGGCTGCCTCTTCTAACTGGTTTCGGTCGAGGATGGTTACGTTTTCGCGCGTGTAGGTGATCAATCCGGCTTTTTGCAGGCTGCCGGCAGAAATAGTAACGCTGGAGCGGCGGGTGCCCAGCATCTCCGCGATGAATTCCTGGGTCAGGGGCAGGGAGTTGGATCGAATCCGATCTTGCGTCATGAGGAGCCATCGCGCCAATCGCTCATCCACCTCGTGCAGTCGATTGCAGGCCGCAATCTGCATTGCCTGTGCGCCTAACAGTTGCGTATAGCGTTGCAGTTGCCGCTCAAGCGTCGGGCACTCCCGCAACGTGCTACGCATATGCGCAGCATCGATTCGAAATGCAGTCGCCTGCGTCTGCACCACCGCCCTGGTATTACTGCTGCGAAAGCTGGCAACCAGCGGCGCCGCGGAGAAGCCTTCGGACCCAACAAGGCCAACTTGGACACTCTTCCCGTCCGGCATGACACTGAGGACCGAGAACAGGCCAGAATTACAGAAATAACCCGATTTCAGGGTCTCGCCAGCCTCGTGAACAACTTGGCGCAGCAGCAGCCTGACAAACTCCAAATAAGGGAGTACTTGATCCAATTCTTTACGGGGAAGGCTAAGCAGGATCAGGTTGTGGATCGGGTGTCCATCGCCGTCTTTGCAGGGCGACCCTTTGGCTTGACCCGGTGATGTCCCATACGCGGTTTCCTTGAACAGCGAACAACGCTGTCTGATTTCGCAAGGAACCGGGTTGCGCCAGGGCGCTGCTGCAAGATGCTCCAAGAGACAGAAATGCTTGAAGCGGGGTTGTACAGACGGTGGAAGGCGCTAGTCGGCACCAAGAAGTATCCGCGAATGTGCGGTGGCGGACGCAGCCAGAGAGTCCTGACTGCCCCATTGTTCGGTGCTTCGAGCCGGGTGACTGTAAAAGATGCGTCGGAAAGTGGTTGAATCAGGCCTGGCTGGACGAGAGAATCGCAGACGAAACCTTCGCCAGCATTTCTTCCGGTCCATCCAATTTGTGGAGAAAATAATCAGGAGGCTCGAACTCGTGCTGTGGAATGGACCCGCCAGAAAGTGTTATGACCGGAAGCCTGGGAATCAAGCGCCTAAGTTCGGCTGCCAAGCCTTGGCCAGACTTGGTAACGGTATTGTCCGTGATGACCAAATCAAATCGCTGGGCGCTCACAAAGTCTAGCGCCTGGGAAGCGCTGCTGGCTGTAAGCACCTCGTAGCGGGCCGCTTCCAAAACCAGTCTGCGTACTCCTAGAGCCAGTGCATCGTCGTCGACCAGGAGGATGAGTTGAGTCATGCGGGACACCGGAGTGCTTAGACCTTGCCTACCGATCTGAGCTTGCTGAAGAGAGACAGAGGTCGAGAGGAAAGGCAAATCTCCGAAATAGACCCGGGAGACGTTCGGTAGCCATGAGCTAAGCGAGTCCCGGAGCCCTCTCTCTAGAGATTTCGATCAATTTTCACTATACGCCGATCCGTTCTACGCGGCACAACAACATGTTCGTAAACAATCACAGGAGGGTACGGTAACGCACATTATATTGAAATGGCGATTTGAATCGGAAAGCTGGGTGAACCGGTGCCACCGGCCCCGGGGAGCTACTCAGCGGTTATAGGTTCATCTCGCTCTCTGTAAGTTCCGGGAAGTAATGTACGCAGGACGATGAGAACAAGCTGCTGCGGAGAAGTGCCCCGGGATTGACGCGACACCTCAATAAGAAAACTTAAGCCGAGTCTTGATTCAGGCGTATGCTGGATACATGGATTACCTTTCGCCTCACCTTGCAAGCCTACGTCAAGAAATAGCCGACCTGCGGGATATGAACGTTCTCTATGCGCACCAGAGCCTGCACAGCGTTCCTGAACAAGCAGCTTCCGATGAGCGGGGATCCCGCTTGTTGCAAATCAAAGAAGAATTGTCGAAGATGCGGGATTGCGCTCCAGAACCCAGAGTCTGGTGGGACAAACTTCGTACGCCGAAACATGCTGCTTAGGTCAGTGGCGAACTGCCCGCCTTGGCTGTGATGTAATTGCGCCGGCGACGACAATTTTGAGGTTTAGAGCCCCGGCGGGCACTAGGCAACTAGACGGGGAAAATCCAAATCTGGCAATTCCTTAATGGGAACCGCGAGGATTAGGCAAAAAGGGTCGAAATCCTTCGGCTCAACGTCGCGCTAACCGGGCTAACCGCGTTTCAACGCGCAATATTCTTTCACCCAATTCCGCTAATCGATCGTTAATTGCGGTCATCAAGAGCATGGGGCATTCGGATGTGAAGACGGCAGCAGCCATGGATGACGTATCAGAACCGGGAGTGTCGTCCGCGACGCAATCAATTCACGGCACATTTTACGGCACACCGCCGAAACCGTTAACTAGGTAAGTGATTGAAAAGATTTGGCTGCCCCCCAGGGACTCGAACCCCGATATGCTGATCCAGAGTCAGCTGTCCTGCCATTGAACGAGGGGGCAGTTTCTGCGAATGGAGCGGCGAAGGAGCCGCACTCTGATTTTATGGGGCTTCGCGCAATGGGTCAATTCATCGTTGACGCGAGAGGATGTCGTCATCAAAGCAAATGCCGTCACCAGCACGTGGGCTGCGCGTTTAACCAAAGTGGAATCCGCAGGCGTGCGGTTCGAGTGGAGCAATCGTCAGCCGCCAGTCGTAAATGTGCGAATTGTGCCCTGCGAATGCCTTACGTCGCAAATCTCTCGTTGACGTTCCTGCCTGCCAACTCCTATAGTGGCTCACTTTATAAAGGAGGCGGAGGCTGCTCGAACGCGTCTTTCACTTATCCGAGAACGGCACCACCATTCGCCGCGAGTTGCTCGCCGGCTTGACCACATTCATGACCATGGCCTACATCGTGGTCGTGAATCCGCAGATTCTGTCGCAAGCGGGAATGCCGGCGGAAGGTGTGCTCTTTGCCACGTGCCTTGCGTCGGCTTTGGCCACGCTCGTGATGGGGCTGTGGGCGAACTATCCCATCGCACTCGCGCCGGGCATGTCGCTGAATGCCTATTTCACCTATTCCATTGTGATTGGCCGCGGCATTCCCTGGCAGACGGTCCTCGGCGTGGTGCTGCTTTCGGGAGTGGTGTTTCTGCTGCTGACGCTGACGCGAGTGCGCGAGCAGATCGTGAATGGGATCCCCGATTCGCTCAAATATGGCACCGCCGCAGGAATCGGTTTATTCATCGCGTTCATTGGATTTCGCAACGCGGGAATCATCGTCGCGAATCCCGCGACCTTTGTGGGATTGGGCAAGTTCTCGAGTTCGCCGGTGATTCTTGCCGCAGTGGGCGTGCTGTTAACGGCGATTCTTCTCGCGCGCAAAGTCGACAGCGCAATTCTGATCGGAATCGCAGCCATCGCACTTCTGGGTATTCCGTTTGGCGTGAGCCACTGGCCTTCGCACCTGCTCTCCTGGCCGGCGCCGTCAGGGACATTGTTCCACTTCGATCTGCGTGGCGCCGCCAAATTGGGATTGGCGGAACTGGTATTTGTATTTTTCTTCGTGGATCTGTTCGACAACGTCGGCACGCTCGTCGCCGTCTGCGAACAAGGAGGCTTTCTGCGCGACGGCAAACTGCCACGCGCGAACCGCGCGCTCATGGCGGACGCATTCGGCACGATCGTGGGCGCGATGACGGGAACTTCAACTGTGACCAGCTATATCGAAAGTGCAGCTGGCGTGGCCGCGGGAGCTCGAACCGGCCTAAGCAATTTTGTGGTTGCCGCGGGATTTGTGTTGGCGATGTTTTGCGCGCCGATTGTGACCGCCATCCCTGCGTATGCCACCGCTCCGGCATTGATCCTTGTGGGTGCGCTCATGTGTGGCGCTGTCGCCAAGGTGAACTGGTCCGATTTCACCGATTCCATTCCGGCTTTCCTCACGTTGATCGCGACGCCCCTGACCTTCAGCATCGCTACGGGGCTGAGTTTGGGCCTGCTCTCGTTTACCTTCTTGAAGCTGTTTGCGGGACGACGCCGGGAGATCAGCCCGTTGATCTGGGTGCTGACTGTTCTCTTCCTACTGAGATATGCGTTCCTGGGAGCAGAATGATCAGGATTCCTGCGCCATCCGGCCGCAGTATCTGGACGTTCCCGACTTGCGTCATCGCCGAAGGGCCGCGTTTTCTCCCGCGGACCGAGAGCCTGCCCTGAGCAAGTGACGGCCAAGCCGAAGCGTGTCGAACGGGTCGGCTGAAAGTGCGCCGCCGTTCGGCATGACGCACCCAGGGCAAACTCCTGTAAATGGAATGGAGTTAAGCACTTGGCACTCGGCGGAGGAGCTTACTTCTTTGCGAAACCCGTCACCAGCAGGTGTGATTTAGGTCACAGCCATAAGCCGCGCTGCGCCATAGGCTTGAGTTTACGTGGGCTTTACTGAACTCGCTCTGGAGGACGCACCTTGGCAACCACAACCGCAATGCCCCAAATGCAAATGAAGATGGCACCCCGGGACTTCTCCCGGACGCCGATGCTGGTCTACTGGGAAATGACCCAGGCCTGCGGATTGGCCTGCAAGCACTGTCGTGCTGAAGCCATGCCCAGTGCGCATCCTTTCGAACTGACCACCAACGAGAGCAAAGCGTTTCTGGACCAGTTGCTCGGATTTGGAGAGCTCCTGCCGCATGTAATCCTTACCGGCGGTGATCCTCTGCGCCGCCGCGATATCTACGATCTCATCGATTACGCCTGCGGCATCGGCCTGGAAGTTTCCATTACGCCCAGCGCTACGCCTGAACTTACGAATGGCGCGATTTCGAAGCTGAAAGAGCACGGCATTCAGAGCTTGGGGCTCAGTCTCGACGGCTCGTGCGCAGCCAAGCACGATGCCATTCGCGGCATTCCTGGCACATTTGATCGCACCATTCAGGCAGCGCGCCATGCGGGAAGAATTGGGCTTCCAATTCAGGTAAACACGCTGGTCTCGGAGGAGACCGCCGATGATCTTCCCGCAATTTATGAACTGCTGCGCACAAGCTTTCCGGTGATGCGCTGGAGCCTGTTTTTCCTCATTTCCGTCGGACGCGGTAAGGCACTGAATGAAGTTTCTCCTGAGCAGGGCGAGAGCATTATGGATTGGGTGCTCGACCTTGTTCCGCACGCGCCTTTCGCGGTGAAGACTACCGAGGCGCCTTCATACCGCCGAATCGCTATAAAGAAGATGAAAGCCGCAGGAATGGCCGCGCCAGCCATGAAAGAGACCGCTGTGTATCGAGGTTTTCAGATTCGTGATGGCCACGGAATCGTGTTTGTGTCGAACCTGGGCGATATCTATCCTTCAGGATTTCTGCCGCTGCGTTGCGGAAATGTACGCAAGGACAATCTGGTCGAGGTCTATCGCGAGTCCGATACGTTCCGCGGATTGCATTCTCCTGACGACTTTCACGGCAAGTGCGGACTGTGCGAGTATAGCCACATTTGCGGCGGGTCGCGGGCGCGCGCGTTTGCCTACACCGGCGACCCGCTGGGCAGCGATCCATTCTGCCCGTATCAACCGGTGCTGCAAGCTACACAGAGCTGATTAGCAGCACGTCGCACGTCGTGCGTCGCACGCCTTGCCGATCCGCGTTGACTTGCGTGCGACATGCGACGGACGACGTGCGACAAAAGTATAACGATGTATCAGGAAGAACCAAACACGCCGAAGGTTCCGCTACACCCCAAACATCCGGAGCGAATTTGCTGGGGCTGCGACAAGTATTGTCCAGTGGATGATATGCGTTGCGGCAACGGGACTATTCGCGCTCCGCATCCCGCGGAGTTATTCGGAAACGATTGGGACCAGTTAGAAACCACGAGTAAGTTGTCTTAGTCCTTTCTTATTCTCTGGCTTCGATTACGCGCACGCTCCTTCATGTTTCAGCGCGACTCCGCGCGTCCTCCATAGGCTGTTTGCGACACGCGTTTCTTTCCGAGCGCTGCTAACTCTTTTGAGCGATAGTGTGATCCTGATCACAATCCTCGTACCGGAATGATTCCTTAACACTTAGAGTCGAGTGCTCGCAAGATTGTGATTGTGATCACAGTAACACTTATGTCTAAATCGTTATAGAGCAGGTGAGAATGACGATTTGGCTTGACAACGCTGATTGCTACGCAGGAACCTGTCCCCGTGACAAACTCACAACTAAATCCAAAGTTGTGTGGCTATTTTTCCGCTTGGAGAGTGCCTATGAAGCATTTCCTTTTTGGCAAACAGGCGGTGGTGAGGAACTCTCGTACACGACTCCTCGCGCTGGCTGTTGCTTTCATCTTTATTTCTTCTCTAACGTTGTTCTCACAAGAGGCAACAATCGTCGGAACGGTAACTGATACGACGGGCGCCGTTCTACCAAATGTAACTATCGTTCTCACCAATACTGATACCGGCGTCAGCCGTACCGTTAAGTCCAATGACGCCGGCGAGTATGTGGTGCCGGATCTACACATCGGGCGTTACACAGTGAAAGCTGAAGGAACCGGCTTCAGCAGCACTGAGAAGACTGGAATCGTGCTCTCGGTAGGCGATCGTCTACGCGTCGATTTCGCTATGAAGGTCGGTGTGGCGACGGAGTTGGTCACTGTCGAGGCCAACGCTGTTGCCGTGCAGGCCGACTCGGGCGAAGTCAGCAGCATGATCACTGGTGGACAGATCAGCCAATTGGCCGCCAATGGCCGAAGCGTCTTCGCACTTGAGGCAATGACACCTGGAGCTTCCAGCGCGCAGCCCGACTTTATGGTGCCCACTTCCGCTGGCAGCAACTTCGACGTGAGCTTCAATGGTCAGCGGCTGTCTCACAACCTTTGGATCATTGATGGCGGCGAAGCTGCCGATCGTGGGGGCGGCGGCGGATCCGACGTTGCGCCTTCCATGGAATCCATCGCCGAGTTTCGCGCATTGACTTCGAACTACAGCGCGGAATATGGAACTTCTTCCGCCGGAACGATGACCATGGTTATCAAGTCCGGAACCAGGAAGCTGCATGCGTCCGCGTTCTACAACGGGCGCAACGACGCCTTGGATGCCCGCAACTACTTCAACCCGGCTCCGAACAAGGTCGCCGAGTTGCGGCTGAACATTTGGGGCTTCAACGTGGGTGGCCCGGTGTCGTTCCATCCGAGCACCGCAAACGTGAAAACGTTCTTCTTCTACAACATGGAGTGGCGCCGTTACATTCAGGGCGGCCTGTTCAACGTGAACGTGCCTTCGGCCACCATGTATCCCAACAGTGCCGGCGATGTCGTGCTGCCGACCACAGATCCCAATGGGAAAACCATCAACGCAGTGGTACCCGCCAACATCGCCGTCTTGGCTCCCAATTGCGCGGCTGGCGTGCTTACCGCCGGACAGCCGTTCCCGAATAACACCATTCCGGCCTGCGCGGTGGACGCGAATGCGGCTGCTCTGCTGAAGGCTGGTATCTTCCCCAAGGCGACCAGCGGCTTCAACTTCATCGGCGGCGGCAATCAACCTGTTGTCGCACGAGAAGAACTTGTCCGCCTCGACCACACCTTTACCGATAAGTTCTCCGTGTTTGGTCATTTCATTCTCGATCACGCCGTACAGACTTACGGAACCACGATGTGGAGCGGCGACAACATGCCGAGCATTGGCAATACCTTCGGCAACCCCTCCTATCACTATGTCGTCCATGCCACGTACATGATCCATCCCAACCTGCTGAATGAAGTCTCGTTCAACAGCAATGGGAACCGCATCCACATTCTGCCGGTGGGCGTGTATACGGCACCTGGATTCACCTTCAATCGAATCTTTGCCGGGACCAACGACTTGACTCGAGCTCCGGCCATTAATCTCTCTAAGCAGATGGGAGACAACTACGATGCGAACTGGGTACCCTGGAACAACACCGCGGATGATTATCAGTTCCGCGATGATCTCTCCTGGGTCAAAGGATCGCACCAGCTCAAATTCGGATTTAGCTGGGCCCTGTACAAGAAGGTTCAGGACTACTTCGCGAGAACACAGGGGCAGTTTACGTTCGATGCATCTGCCACTACTCCGGCAGGGTGCAGCAACAGTTCGACGACTACCTGCGGGTTCGATTATGCCGACTTCATACTCGGCGCCGCGCAGGGTTATGGCGAGAACGGCTACAAGGGCACAGGCCACTGGAATGCCGTCAATCCGGCAGGTTACATCCAGGACAACTGGCGTGTGAACAATCGCCTGACCCTCAACCTCGGACTGCGTTGGGATGGAATGCCGCACACCTACGAAGCGAACGGTGCGATGGCCAACTTCTATCCTAGCTTGTACGATCCAGCCAAGGCTGCAGTGTTTGTTGCCGGCACCAACGGTGGACAGATTGCCAGCAACAGCCCGGGACTGGGAGCGAGCCCGCTCTCCGCCCTGCAGGGATACCAGCTATATCTCAATGGGATGGGTATCGACGGCAAGAACGGAGTACCCAAGGGTTTTGCGAAAGCCAACTGGTTCGATTTCGGACCACGCATTGGCTTCGCCTATGACCTCATGGGCACCGGAAAGACGATCGTTCGCGGTGGTTTCGGCATCATGTACGAGCGCATCCAGGGTAACGACATGTACAATGGCGCTACCAACCCTCCGTACGGATACAGCCTAAACGCCAACAACGTTCTGCTTTCCGATCCGCACACGAATTGGCAGGGTGGGGCTATTACAGTTCCGATCGTGCCGGCCGATGTGACCGGGCTAGAGAAGTACTATCCCACACCGCGTGTATCCCAATACAGCGCGGGCGTTCAACAACAGGTTGGCCGCAAGGTCGTGCTGTCGGCGTCGTATGTTGGCAGCGTTGCCCGGCACCTCAGCTATTGGCAGGAACTGAACCGGCCAGACCCGAGTCAACTCGCCAGCTTGACCAGCACTTCAAATCACGTTGGGACGGATGGCGTCAGTCACTTCAACGAACTGCTGCCATACCTGGGTTATCACCAGCTGAGAATGGCCAACAACGGTGCCAACTCGCATTACAACTCGCTACAGATGGAGTTACGTGGACAAGTTACTCGTGACTTACAACTGCAAGCGGCTTACACGCTCGCCCGTTCTATCGATCCTGCGAACGGCAGCACCGGTAACGGCTTCGATCTGAACTCGGTAACGAATCCGTATGCGGGCTGGCAATACGACGTCGGGCCGTCAGCTTTTGACCGCACCCACGTTGCATTTGTCAACTTCATGTACGACATTCCGCTGCTCCGGAACAGCTCCAACCGTTTCGGCAAAACAATGCTGGGCGGATGGTCTCTGTCTGGCATCGTCTCGATGGTGAGCGGTATTCCATATAACGTGACCGTGAGCGGCAACAACGTGGCCAGCCTCTTCGCTGGTGGCGTTGGCAACCGCCCGGACAAAGTAGGGGCGATTAGCTATCCGAAGTCGAAGGTCCTCAATGGTGCTGGGACGCAAGTGACTGGAATTCAGTGGGTCGACGTCTCTGCCTTCGCCACACCGGCTGCAGGAACATGGGGCAATCTGCCCTTTGACGCCCTGCGCGGCCCGGGTCGCCAGAACTGGAACCTGTCGCTGTTCAAGAAATTTGTGTTCAGCGAGTCTCGCGGATCGGCTTTTGAGTTCCGCGCTGACGCGTTCAACGCCTGGAACCACACGCAGTTTGGTGGCTCCGGACAGAACGGCGGCTTCCACACTGGGTTCGACGGCGGCCAGGCAGGCCAGATTACCTCCGCTGCCGCTGCTCGTACGTTGCAGTTTGGAGGCAAGCTGATCTTCTAGTCTTGCCCATTTGTTAACCTCGCCCCGTTCCGCCGAAACTGGTGGAACGGGGCACTTGAAAAGTTTGGTCTTCACGGGTGCCTTGGGATCTTCGCGTTTTCCACTTGGGAGGCAACCTGATCTTCGGGTAGTCGTGAGTTCGCACGTTTGCCCCGTTCCGCCGAGAGGCTGAGCGGGGCATTCGTTTTCTGCTCGTCAATACTGTCGTCGGAAGCGACCTCTCACAAAACAACCGTCGAGTGACCAGAATTGCGAGGCTACCGCTCCTTTACTTAATTCGCGTGGCAGTTGAGAATAAAAGGTTTGCGGGGCCTCTTTCGCGCCTCGTAACAGGAGAACGACGACTTTATGGCAGCCACTGGAGAACTCATCCGCCTTATCAATTACGTCGACGACATCAACACCACCCTTCGCCGCATACAGGCATCGCTCTACGGCATGGACGCAGACGAGCGCAAGCGCCTGGCGGAGAGTCTGCGCGCCGCTGATGAACGCCTTCGCGAACTGCTCGCGGAGGTGGAAAAGTAGTGGCGGAGATTCGGACGATTGCCGTCATTGGCGCAGGAACCATGGGGCGAGGAATTGCCCACGTGGCCGCGCTGGGCGGCTATCGCACCGTTCTTGAAGATGTCCTTCCCGCTGCGTTGCGCAAAGCGCAAGACGAAATTCGCGGCAATCTCGATAAAGCGGTCGAGCTGAAGAAGGTCTCAGCGGATGATGCCACTGCCGCTCTGGGCCGAATCGAGTACGCAAGCAGCCCGGAAGAAGCCGCGCGTGAAGCGGATCTGGTGATCGAGGCTGTTCCCGAAGAGATGGAGTCGAAGATTGAAATCTTCACTCTGCTCGACAAGGTGTGCCGCCCGGGAACGATTCTCGCTTCGAACACCTCGTCCCTCAGCATCACCGAAATTGCCAGTGTGACCTACCGTCCGAAGAAGTGCGTTGGCATGCACTTCTTCAATCCCGTGCACAAAATGAAGCTGCTGGAAATCGTGCGCGCGCTGGAGACGGACGACGAGACGCTGGCGGCTGCCGCGGAAGTGGGTCGCCGGATGGGCAAAGAAGTTGTTGTAATCCGCGAATCGCCCGGATTCATCACGAGTCGCATTAACGCCATGATCGGCAACGAAGCTTTCTACATGTTGCAGGAGGGAATTGCTTCTGCTGGCGATATCGACAAGGCGCTGAAACTTGGACTTAACCATCCTATGGGCCCGTTTGAACTGGTCGATCTCGTGGGCCTCGACACCCGCCTGCACATCCTCGAATACCTGCACAGAACACTAGGCGAGAAGTACCGTCCATCGCCGCTTTTGGTGC
>Ga0070714_100000789_pt1 | contig 22463 bp, 20 predicted proteins | sample LARL83metaG_FD_65450 | JGI IMG/M metagenome (GOLD analysis project Ga0070714, IMG submission 65450) | Corn, switchgrass and miscanthus rhizosphere microbial communities from Kellogg Biological Station, Michigan, USA - LAR L8-3 metaG | ecosystem: Host-associated > Plants > Roots > Rhizosphere ... | reverse complement strand
TGCCGGCATCCGCGAGGTCGATGGCGCCGCACGCGTCACTTACCGCGCGACGACAGACGGCGTGGACCTCAAGGCGTTCGACGCCATCATCGCCGTCGTCGGCGAAACGCCGTATGCCGAGACGATGGGCGACATCATTCCTTCGGCCACGCTGCGCCACAGCGATCGCCATCCCGAAGATCTCGCGCTGCTCGAAGCGGCCGCCAAGTCCGGCAAGCCGGTGGTGACGGTGTTCCTGTCCGGACGCCCGCTGTTCGTCAACGATCTGCTCAACGCTTCGGACGCGTTCGTCGCGGCGTGGTTGCCCGGCAGCGAAGGCGGCGGCGTTGCCGATGTTCTTTTTGCCGGCGCGAAGGGCCAGCCTGCGTTCGACTTCACCGGCACATTGGCCATGCCGTGGCCGGGCGTGCCATGTCCGTATGCCGGCGCCGACAAGGCGGCGAACTGGCTGTTCGCGCGTGGCTACGGCCTTCGCGACGCCAGCCGCCATCCGTTGCCGATGCTGCCGGCGCATGCGCAGGTGACGACCTGCGCCAGCAGCTCGACGCTGCCGATCTTCCACACGCTCGCGCAGTCGCCGTTCGCGTTGTACCTGGGCGCGGGTGCCAGCGGCGGCGATATCCACCCGATCGGGTCGGATCTGAATGCGGTGGTCGAATGGCCGGCAGCGAAGCCGGTGATCAGCCTGCGCACGGTGCAGGTCAACACGCAGCAGGACGCCAAGTCCGTCACCTGGCGCCAGTCCGGCCGGTTTTTTGCGCAAAGCCCGCAGCCCACCGACCTGATGCCGCTGATGGCGACCCATGCTAGCCTGCAGTTCGACGTGGTGATCGACACGCCGGCGCACAGCCCGGTGAAGATCTACATGGGTTGCGGGGCCGGCTGTATCCGCGCGGTGGATGTGAGCGGCATGTTTGCCGCGTATACGACGGGCAAGCGCTACGCCGTATCGCTGCCGCTGCGGTGCTTCGCCAGGCCCGGTGCGGATCTGGCGCGCATCGACGTGCCGTTCGGGGTGCTCGCCGCGCCACCTTTTTCGGCCGCCTTCGCCGACGTCAGGATCGCGGCCGGGAGCGGCGGTGACGATGCAGCATGTCCCGAGCCAGGTACTCGATGATCGGGGAAGCAGGGCGGGCAGTTGCCGTGATTTCCGCCAAGCGAACATGCCATGGATGAAGTCCGGGAGCAGGGGGTTGGTCGCTGGACCGCGATCGCGCTGGTAGGCCTGTTGACGGTGTTGGCGGGGCTGGCCGTGAACTGGCCGCGGCCGCCCTCGTTCACGGCAACCCTGGCCAAGGTGTTGCCACCCACCGGCCCCGCGGTGCAGGTCTGGCTGAGCACGGCCGATCGAAAGCTGCGCCTTGCCCGGCAGGCCGACGTGGTTGCCGACGGTCGCGACGCCGGCACGAAACCGTCCGATGTGGTCATCGGCATCGACCGCAAATACCAGACCATGGTCGGCTTCGGCGCGGCGCTCACCGATGCATCGGCCTGGCTGATCCAGAACAAGCTCAGCGCTACGCAGCGCGCTGCGTTGCTGCAGGAAATATTCGGCCCGCCGCCGGGGCTCAACTTCAACATGCTGCGCATCACCATCGGCGCGTCGGATTTTTCGCTGCAGCATTACACCCTGGACGACATGCCCGCCGGGCAGGTCGATCCGGACCTGCAACACTTCAACGTGAGCGTGGACCAGCGCGACGTCATACCGGTGCTGCACGATCTCCTGGCCATCCGTCCCGGCTTGCGCATCATCGCTTCGCCGTGGAGCGCGCCGGCGTGGATGAAGAGCAGCGCCAACCTGATCGGCGGCACGCTGCTCGAGCCATACGAGGCGGCTTACGCGAACTACCTGGTGCGTTTTGTCGATGCGTTCCAGGGCTACGGCATCCCGATCTTCGCGCTGACCGTGCAGAACGAGCCGGAGTTCGAGCCGCTGACGTATCCGGGCATGAACCTGCCGGCGGAGGCGCGCGCACGCATCATCGGCAAGTACCTTGGCCCCGCGCTGGCCGGGCGCAAGCCTGAAACGGTGATCCTCGGCTGGGACCACAACTGGGACGCGCCGGACCAGCCGTTGGGTGTGCTGGCCGACCCCGATGCGCGGCGCCATATCGCCGGGATCGCGTGGCATTGCTATCGCGGCGATGCCGCTGCACAGACCACGGTCCATCGCGCCTATCCGAAAAAGGATGTGTACCTCACCGAATGCGCGGGCGGCGATTGGCCTTCTGCCAAAAATGGCGAGCTGCTGCTGTTCGCGCGCAACATCATCATGGTCGCAATCACCAACTGGGCGCGCGGCGTCGTGTACTGGAACCTGGTGCTCGACGAGAACCATGGCCCGCATGCCGGTGGCTGCGACGAGTGCAAGGGCGTGGTCACGGTCGACTCGGCCACCGGCACGATCAGCCGCAACGACGAGTACTACGCGTTCGCCCATTTCAGCCGGTTCGTGCTGCCCGGTGCTGCGCGCGTGAAATCAGGCAACACGAATGCCGGCATACACGAAGTGGCCTTCCAGAACCCCGGCGATGGCTCGGTGGTGCTGGTGGCGGTCAACGGCAACACGCAGGTCAACCGCCTGTCGGTGAAGCAGGGCTCGCTACGCTTCGAATACGACATGCCGGCGAGCAGCGTGGCGACATTCGTGTGGTCGCCTGCGGCAACCGGTGAGCCGGCGCCGGCGGCAAGTTCCGGCAGGTAGCATCGCCTGCGGTACTCGACGTCGGTTGCTGCCTTGGGACTTTCCGGAATCCGTTGCCGAAGCTGGGATCCAGTGGCTTCGGGCGTGGAGCTGTTGAGGCACTGGATTCCAGCTGTCGCTGGAATGGCGGGTGTCGGTTCCGAGGTTTGCTGCCGAAGGACACGGCATTCGCGCTTAACTCGATGAGCAGCGCGCCGCAGCGTTGGCTCCATTCGCTCGCATCACCCTTCGCCCATCCCCTCGGCGGGTTCCGGCGCAGCACCGGCGCGTACCTTGTCCTCGATCTGCTGCCCGACGCTGGCATCCACGTTTTTCCAGTACTCGAAGGCGCGTTCCAGCACCGGGCTGCGCACGCCGCCGAGCAGGCTGCCGGCAACCTGGTCCACGAATTGCGCGCGCTGGGCGTCGTTCCATACCTCGCGCACCATCGTGCCGGCCTGGCCGAAATCATCGTCTTCCGCATGCAAAGTGTAGGCGCTGCGCACCATCTCGCCGTCGCTCTCCCAGCCGTTGTCGACCGGGCCGGTGTCGTCGGACCATGGCCGGCCGCCGCTGTTGGGCGCGTGCACCGGCGCGTTGCCGCTGTGGTGGTAGGCCATCTGGCCGTCGAACATGTAAGTGTTCACCGGCACCTTCGGTTGGTTCACCGGCAGCTGGTGGAAGTTGGTGCCGATGCGGTTGCGCTGTGCGTCGGCATAGGCGAATGCGCGGCCCAGCAACATCTTGTCCGGCGACAGGCCGATGCCCGGTACCGTGTTGCCCGGCGAGAACGCGGCCTGCTCGATCTGCGCGAAGAAGTTCTCCGGATTGCGGTTCAAGGTCATCGTGCCGACCTTGATCAGCGGGTAGTCCTTGTGCGGCCACACCTTGGTGAGGTCGAACGGATTGAAGCGGTAATGCTTCGCCTCCGCATACGGCATCACCTGCACCGACAAATGCCACACTGGATATTCGCCGCGCTTGATTGCATTGAACAGGTCGGCGCGATGGAAGTCCGCGTCCTTGCCGGCCATCGCGGCGGCCTCGGCGTTGTTGAAGAACGCCATGCCCTGGCGGGTGTGAAAGTGGTACTTCACCCAGAACTTCTCGCCCGCCGCATTGACCCACATGTAGGTGTGCGAGCCGTAGCCATTCATTTCGCGCCAGGTGCGGGGCAGGCCGCGCTCGCCCATCACGTAGGTCACCTGATGCGCGGACTCCGGGTTGCTGGTCCAGAAATCCCATTGCATGTGGTTGTCGCGCAGGCCGGAATCCGGCAGCCGCTTCTGGCTGCGGATGAAGTGCGGAAACTTCATCGGGTCGCGCAGGAAGAAGATCGGCGTGTTGTTGCCGACCAGGTCGTAATTGCCTTCGCTGGTATAGAACTTCAGCGAGAACCCGCGCACGTCGCGCCAGGTGTCGGGGCTGCCCATCTCGCCGGCAACGGTGGAGAAGCGCGCCAGCATCTCGGTGCTCGCGCCTTGCCGGAACAGCGCCGCTTTCGTGTAGCGGGAGACATCCTCGGAAATCTCCAGCACGCCGAACGCGCCGGCGCCCTTGGCGTGCGGTTGGCGCTCGGGCACCTTCTCGCGGTTGAAGTGCGCCATCTGCTCTAGGAAATGCACGTCGTGCAGCAGAATGGGGCCGTTCGGGCCGATGGTCAGCGAGTTGCGGTCGCTGACGGCCGGGGCGCCGGTGCCGGTGGTCGAGGCGGGCTTGTTCGCGTCGCTGGACATGGCGTTCTCCTTGGGATGATGTCCGTCGAGTCTGCCCAGTCCGGCACGTGCGCGCCATTCGGTTTTTCCGATCGGAGCGATAGGCAATGCCCGCTCACGATGTTCTTGCGTTCCGTGCGGGACTTTCAATATGATAATCATCATATGAAAAGAGCCGCCGCCCGATCCAAGGAAGCCACGCACGAACGCATCGTGGAAACCGCTGCGCGCGCCATCCGTCGCAGCGGTTATGCCGGCACCAGCGTCGCGGACATCATGAAGGAGGCTGGCCTCACGCATGGCGGGTTCTATGCGCACTTCGCTTCGCGCGAGGCGATGCTGGCCGAGGCGGCGGATCGCGCCGGCGCCGAGGCGGTTGCCGCATCGACGCGCATCGCCGCTGCCGCGCCGCCGGAACAGGCATTGCAGGGATTGCTGCGCGCCTACCTGTCCAAAGAGCACCTGGAGAGTGCGGAAATGGGCTGTCCTGTCGCGGCGCTCGGCTCGGAAATGCCGCGCCAGGCGCCGGAAGTGCGGCGTGCCGCCACGCGTCGCATCAAGGAAATGATCGACGTCGTCGCCCGTCAGTCGTCCGATTGGGGACAGCCTGGTGCGCATGAGCAGGCGCTGGTCACGACAGCGACGATGGTGGGCGCCCTGATCATGGCGCGCGCTGTCGACGATCAACGTCTTTCAGACGCGTTGCTGAAAGCGGCGCTGAAGCATCTCGTCCGTACGGGTGCCTGAGGTGGTTGCCGTGGTACCAATCTATTTCCGATCAAAAATATGATGATCGACATATTCAGGTAACCCGACGAGCGACGCCACGCGGACCCGACGACCATGCATCGCCTCGTCGCGACCACTCACAACACAGGCATTCCCCATGAAATCCACGAAATCCATCGCGCTCGTCAGCGGAGCCTCCTCAGGCATCGGCACGGCCACGGCAGGGCGTCTCCCTGCCGCAGGCTATGCGGTCTACGGCACCAGCAGACCTGCAACGCTGGCAAACCCCGATGTCGTGCTGCAAGCCGCGCTTGCGGCCCGGCCGAAGCTCCGCTACACCGCTGGCGGGCGCGCGCGCGGCCTGCAGCGCCTTCGCCGATTTGCGCCGGCTCGCCTGCTGGACGCCGGGATCCGGAAAGACCTGCAGCTCGATGCGCTGCCGATGGGGAAGCCGTCATGAAAGCATTCATCACTGATCGCTACGGCAACAAGGAACCCATGCGGCGTGGCGACATGCCGGAGCCCGAGCTTCGCGACGACGATGTACTGATCGAGGTTCACGCCGCAGGCCTGAACGTGCTGGATGCCAAGATCAAAAGCGGCGAGTTCAAGCTGATCCTGCCGTACCGCATGCCGCTGGTGCTGGGTCATGACGTGGCCGGTGTGGTGTCCCGGGTCGGGTCGCGGGTTCGGCAATTCAAGCTGGGCGACGAAGTCTATGCGCGGGCGCCGGATCACCGCATCGGCACGCTGGCGCAGTTCATCGCCGTGAATGAAAGCGATGTCGCGCCCAAGCCCAGGAACATCAGCATGGAAGAAGCCGCATCGATCCCGCTGGTCGGCCTGACGGCGTGGCAGGCCCTGGTGGAACGAGCCCGCCTGGAGAAAGGCCAGAAGGTGTTCATCCAGGCAGGCTCAGGCGGCGTCGGCACCTTCGCCATTCAACTGGCCAGGCATCTCGGAGCCGCGGTAGCCACCACCGCGAGCAGCGCCAATACCGAACTGGTGAAGGGCCTCGGCGCAGACGTCGTCATCGACTACCGGAAAGACGACTTCGAGAAGGCGCTGCAGAATTACGACGTGGTCCTGCATAGCCAGGATGCGGCGGCGCTGGAGAAATCCCTGCGCGTGCTGAAACCCGGCGGAACCCTGGTCTCGATTTCCGGCCCTCCCGATCCTGCATTCGCCAAAGGCATCGGAGCACCGTGGTTCGTGCGGCTCATCGTCCGCCTGCTGAGTGCCGGAGTCAGGAAGAGGGCGACCCGCCGGGACCTGCAGTATTCGTTCCTCTTCATGCGGGCCGATGGACACCAGCTGCGCGAGATCACCCGGCTCATCGAGACAGGAGCCATCCGCCCCGTGATGGATCGCGTCTTTCCATTCGAGTCGACCAACGAAGCCCTGGCGTACGTCGAAGCAGGTCGCGCGAAGGGGAAGGTCGTGGTCAAGATCAAGTAAGCCTGTTCTGGAGTCAGGTTCCAGACGGATCGGCCAACTGATTCCTCCTCCACAAACGATCCATGTCGGTACGGGTCGGTAGAATGCTGGCGTCGCCATCACGGAGCACGCACACCATGCGTTCAACGATCTGCCCGCGCCTGCTTGCCGCCGCGCTCTGCCTGTTCGTCTCGCTGCCGCCAGCCGCCAGCGAGCAGCGCGCCCCGACCATCGGCCAGCAACGCGAAGCGGTGCTGTTCTGGCCGCAGGCGCAGCGCGAGGCGCAGTTCCGGCAGATGTACAAGCGGTTTCCCAGCGACCGGGCCACGCACGGTACGGCTGTCCACGCGCTGCCGCAGGGCAAGCCGCTTGCGATGGGCGGGCAGGGTACGTCAGGAGTTCTGGCCAGCTACATGGACGAGCACCATCTCGCCGGCGTGATGGTGCTGCAGCGAGGGCGCGTCCGCCTGCAGCGTTATGCGCTGGGCTTCGATCCGCAGCAGCGCTGGGAGTCGTTCTCGGTGGCGAAGTCGGTCACCTCGGCCTTGCTCGGTATCGCGCTGCAGCGCGGCGACATCCACAGCATGGACGACACGCTCGGCACGTACATTCCCGAGTTGCGCGACAGCGCCTACGCCAGGGTCACGGTGCAGCAGCTGCTGACGATGACCTCCGGTGTGCACTGGAACGAGGACTACGCCGACGCCAAGTCGGACGTGGCGCAGATGTATCTCGGCGCCTGCGTCGATCATCAGGCGCATATCCTTTCCTACCTCAAGAAGCAGCCGCGGCAATGGCCCGCCGGCACGCACTGGAACTACAACACCGCCGAGACTGATCTGCTCGGCATCCTGGTGCAGCGGGCCACGCACCAGTCGCTGGCGTCCTATCTTTCGCAGACGATCTGGAAGCCGTATGGCATGGCGTCCGACGCCTACTGGATCAAGGACGAATGCGATGGCAGCGACACCGGCGGCAGCGGCTTGTCGGCCACGCTAGGCGACTACGCGCGGCTGGGGCAATTCATGCTCGATGGCAGCCGTATCGACGGCAAGCCAGTGGTCGCCAAAGCGTGGCTTGAAGGCGCGCTGCACAAGCAGGAAAAGGTCGACGCGCCCGATCGCGGTTACGGCTATCTGTGGTGGACCGATGCCGACGGCAGCTACGCGGCGATCGGCATCTTCGGCCAGATGGTGTACGTGGATCCTTCGCGGCAGCTGGTGATCGCCCAGGTCGGCGCCTGGCCCCACGCAACATCCGACGCGCTGGTTGCCGCGCGGCGCGAGTTCGTGGAGAAGGTGAAGCGCGCGGTGGACGCGCAGCGATGAGCGCTACCGCCGGCGTGCCGGCGACTCGACGAACGCCAGATGGGACGGGGCGGGGCGTGCGTTTCGGCTAGTTCGGGCGGGCCGCGACGGCAGGCGTTGTGGCGGCTGGCGTTGGGCGAAGGTTGGTGTCCAGGAACTCCAGCAATCGCGAGTAGAAGTCGTGCAGATGCTCCGGATTGGCCAGCCCATGGCCCTCGTAGGGATATTCGAGATAGTCGACCGGACGTCCTGCGCGAGCCATCGACTTGCGCATTTCCCGGGCGTACTTGTTTGGCACGCGGCCGTCCAGGGCGCCGTGGGCGAGCAGCACCGGGATGGTGATCTGCGCGGCGAGGTTCGCCGGTGAACGTGCCGCCAGGATGGCCTTGTCATGACCGATCACGCGGCCGAGATAGTTCATGCCGTAGTTGTCGCTGTGGATGTCGCCCCAGCTGTAAAGGCGATTGAGGTCGTAAACGCCGGACAAGCCGATGGCGCAGCGATACAGTCCCGGCTCGCGTGCCGCGCCCATCATGGCCGCATAGCCGCCGTAGCTGGCGCCGTAAATGCAGATGCGCTTGGGGTCGGCGATATGTTGGTCGATGGCCCAGCGCGTGGCGTCGGTGATGTCGTCCTGCATGGCTGCGCCCCATTGCAGGTAGCCGCGCTCCATGAAGGGCCGGCCGAAATTCGCCGAGCCGCGGAAATTCACGCGCAACACGGCGTAGCCGTGCGTGGCCAGCAATTGCGTCTCTTCGTCGAAGCGCCAATCGTCGGCCACGTAGTAGGGCCCGCCATGCACCATCACGACCATAGGGGGTAGCTGCGCGCCGTTGGTGGGCGGGGTCACGAAACCATGCAGCGGCAAGCCGTCGCGCGCACGCATGGTGAAGGGTCGGGCCTCGGCCATGGTGCCGTCGTCCAGCCAGGGACGGCTGTGGAACAGCAGCTCCATCTTGTGCCTGGCGCGGTCGAGCACGAAGAAGCTGCCGGGGTCGCGGTCGCTATAGGCGTGCAGTACCAGCACGTTGCCGTCCGCCGAGGCGCTCAACACCGTTACCGCGCTGTCGGGCAGTGCCTTGGCCAGCGCGCGGTGCCACTTGGCGTCGTCGCTGTCCGGATCCCAGTACCGCGCCTGCGGTCGGCCGGGACCGAACCAGGCGCCGATCGGTTCTTTCTGGTCCATCGAAAAGATGATGCTCAGCGGATCGGAAACGGCGTCGCGCAAAAGCGGCGTGCGTTTGCCGGTCGCAAAATCGTAGCGCTCGATGACGTCCGGCCCATCGGCCTGCTCGGCGTCCAGGAACGCGCTGCGATTGTCGCGGGAGATGCCCAGCGGCAACAGGTCCACATGGCTGGCGTCGCTGTCGTTGAGCAGTACCCATTTCCCATCCCCCTGGCGCACGTACAGGCGTCCACGCGCCTTGTCGGTCCAGCTCCAGGCGAAGCGCACCGCGCCGGCATGATCGGTGAGGAATTGCGCATTGGCCATCGGCGCTTGGGCGATGATGTCGCCTTGGCCGTTCAGGTGATCGATGGCCAATCGGCGCACGCGGAATACGCAGTCGCCGTCTTCGAACACTTCGCAGGTGCGTACGAGGATGTGCTCGTTATCGCCCTCGATCGTTCCGATGAAGTTCGCCGGCAATATCTTCGGATGCTTCTTGTCGATGGTCAGCAGATACAGCGCGGGGTTGACCACCGGCGACGAATAGGGGCCGACGCTGCGATTGGCGGCCATCAGCAATTGCTTCGATCCCAGCCACTGCAAGGTCGAGACTTCGCCACGCGATCCAGGGTCGACCCGGGCCACGGTCTCGTCGTCGGCGCGCCGCACGATCGTGACCATCGTGCCGTCATCGACGTGATACGCAATGGCCAGCAATTGCCCGTCCGGCGATATCTGGACCTGTTCGTACTGCGCCCGTTTGAACATGGCGTCGACGGTCGGCGGCGCAGCTGCGGGCGCTGCAGCACCCGCAGCCAGCAGGGCGGCGGCCAGAATACTTCCAAGCATGAAGGGCTCCCCTTGTTGCTCCCGCCATGACTTTGGCGCGAATCGGCCGCCGAGTAAATGCCGCGCGGAGGCAACCCCGTCCGCCGCGCCCCATCCATCGGTGAGTGCCGCCGTCGTGCCGCTGCGGTTACCTCGTCAGCGGCAGGATGCGCTCCCTGAGCAGCTTGTACTCCGCATCCACGACGTCCTGGTTGGGGTCGTGGCCGGCGTGTTCGAGCACCACCATGGCCTTCTGCGGCGCCTTCAGGCTGTCGTAGTAGCGCCTGGCGACGTCAGGCGTGGCCAGCAGGTCGTGCGCGCCCTGGACGAAGAACATCGGGATCGCGAAATCGGTGCCCAGCCTGGGCAGGTCGACCTGCGATGCCATGCCGTCGCCGTGCATGCCGACGAAATTGATGAAGGAATAGTCCTCGCCGGCCTCGTAGTCGGCCTTGGCCTTGGGCGTGCTGTATTCGGCAACCGGAGTCCACCACGCCGCGGGCGCCGGGGTGGTGACCTTGGCCTCGTACTTGCGGATCACCCGGCGCACCTTGCCGAAACTGCGCGGATCGGTCCACGGCGGCGCACCCACGCCTTCGAGCACCGCAAGCGCGGCCTTGTCGTCGGCGGCTCGCACGAGCGCAAGCAGGCCGGCGTAGCTGACCGCCTCGTTCTCGCGGTTGCTGACGATTTGCGAGGTGCCGAGATAGGCGTAGAACAGTTCGGGATGGGCCTTGGCCATGTGCACGCCGAGAATCGAACCCCATGAGCTGCCCCACAGGATCACTTTCCGCTTGCCGTAGTGCCGGGCGAGGTAGGCGGCCAGCTCGTTGCCGTCATCGGTCATCTGCTTGAGCGTCAACACGGCGCCGGGTGCCGGTGGACTGCGGCCATAGGTCATGCCGGCACCGCGCTGATCCCATTGCACCAGGGTGAAGTCCTTGCTCCATGCGCCATAAACGGCGTCCGCGTAGGGGCTGAGCGGGTTGCCCGGACCGCCGCTGATGAACAGGATGATCGGGTTGGCGCAACTGTCGCCCCGGACTGTGACCCATTGTTCGATGCCGCCGATCCGCACGAAACCTTCTTCGATCAGCTTGCCTTTTTCCGCCGAAGCGCAGGCGGGCGCCATGCCTCCATCGCTTGCCGCGTGGATGGCAGCGGGCGCGGATGCGGCAAAGGTCGCTTGCGCAAGCACGCAAGACAGCAAGGTCACGCAAGCGCGAGATAATTTGGACACGGCGGGCTTTCCCATGAGTGAACCGACGAGGGTCGGCGTCGCATCTTAGGGTGTATCGGCGACGAAACCTCGCAAGCGCGTCATCGCCGGAGGCTTGCGGCCGCACGGTGGCCGGACGGATGGAGAAGCCGGGCGATGAGGAATATCTTGTAGGGCGACGTTCCGACCCCATCACTTCAGTCCCCCTGCAAGGAAAACCCCATGACCACCAAAGCCTACGGCGCGCATGCCGCCGACAAACCGCTGCAGTCCCTCGACATCGCGCGCCGCGCGCCCGGCCCGCAGGATGTGCAGATCGAGATCGCCTACTGCGGCGTCTGCCATTCCGACCTGCACACGGTGCGTTCCGAATGGGGCGGCACCATCTACCCGTGCGTGCCCGGCCACGAGATCGTCGGCCATGTCAGCGCAGTGGGCAGCGAGGTCAGCGGCTTCAAGGTCGGCGACACCGTGGGCGTGGGCTGCATGGTGGGCAGCTGCCAGCATTGCGCGGCCTGCGACGAAGGGCTGGAGCAGTACTGCGAGAACGGCTTCGTCGGCACCTACAACGGACCCACTGCGGATGCACCGGGGCACACGCTGGGCGGCTATTCGCAGCGCATCGTGGTGGACGAGAAGTTCGTGCTGAAGATCCACCATCCCGAGGACCAGCTCGCCGCGGTGGCGCCGCTGCTGTGCGCGGGCATCACCACCTATTCGCCGCTGCGGCACTGGAAGGTCGGCCCCGGCAGCAAGGTCGGCGTGGTCGGCATCGGCGGGCTCGGCCACATGGGCGTGAAGATCGCGCACGCGATGGGCGCGCACGTGGTCGCGTTCACCACGTCCGAAAGCAAGCGCCAGGATGCGCTGGACCTCGGCGCGGACGAAGTGGTGGTGTCGCGCAACGAGGGCGAGATGAAGGCGCACGCCAACAGTTTCGACTTCATCCTCAACACCGTGGCCGCCAGCCATTCGCTGGACGCGTTCACCGGCCTGCTCAAGCGCGACGGCACCATGGTGCTGGTCGGCGTGCCGGAACATCCGCATCCGTCGCCGAGCGTCGCCAACCTGATCTTCAAGCGCCGTTCCATCGCCGGCTCGCTGATCGGCGGCATCGCCGAGACGCAGGAGATGCTGGATTTCTGCGCCGACAAGGGCATCGTCGCCGACATCGAGATGATCCCGATGCAGAAGATCGACGAGGCCTACGACCGCATGGCGAAGAGCGACGTGAAGTACCGCTTCGTCATCGACAACGCGACGCTGGGTGGCTGAGGCGGGCGAGTGGCGGAGGGCGGCCGGTTCGCGCCGGCCGCCCCGCAGCTTCTCTGGGAAACCCTCGTGGCACCGGCGGGCTTGAGCGCCTCCGTGCCCGATGGCACGATGCCGTCGATGAGCAGCAAAACCACCCAAGCGCAGCGTCTGCGCGAGCTTGTCCGGCTGCGCCGCGTACGCGACCGGATCGATCGCGAGTACGCGCAGCCACTGGATGTCGAAGCGCTGGCCCGCGGAGCGTACATGTCCGCCGGACATCTCAGCCGGCAGTTCCGCGAGGCCTATGGCGAGTCGCCTTACGCCTATCTGATGACGCGGCGTGTCGAGCGCGCGATGGCACTGCTGCGTGGCGGGGAACTCAGTGTTACCGAAGCGTGTTTCGCGGTCGGCTGTTCATCGCTGGGTACTTTCAGCACGCGCTTCAGCGAACTGGTCGGCATGTCGCCGAGCGAGTACCGGCGCCAGCAGGCGGACGCGACCGCGGGCATGCCGTCGTGCGTGGCGAAGCAGGTGACGCGACCGGTCAGGAATCGAGAAGCGCCGCCTGCGCGGCCGACCGTAGACTGATCGCCCGTCAAACACCGAGAGCCGAACCATGGACATCGCCATTCATTCGAGTTTCCTGCCGCACAACGACCCCGCCGCATCGCTGGCGTTCTATCGCGACACGCTCGGTTTCGAGGTGCGCAAGGAAGTGGCCTACAACGGCATGCACTGGATCACCGTCGGCCCGGCCGGCCAGCCCGGCACCTCGATCGTGCTGCACCCGCCGGGCGCCACGCCCGGGCTCACCGAGGACGAACGCCGCACCATCGCCGAGATGATGGCCAAGGGCACCTACGCCATGATCATCCTGGCCACCGCCGACCTCGACGGTGTCTTTGCGAAGCTGCAGGCCAGCGGCGCCGACGTCATCCAGGAGCCGACCGATCAACCGTACGGCGTGCGCGACTGTGCCTTTCGCGATCCGGCGGGCAACCATATCCGTATCAACGAGCTGCGCTGAGCGTTCCGGGAACGCAGCGGTGAGCGAAAGCGCGGGGCGAGGTGATCCAAGTGACAGGCAAGCGAGGAACGAGCATGAAGTCAGCAAGCCCCGCCGCAAGGCGCAAGACCGGCGCGGAAGGGACCGCCACCGAGGATGCCTCCCGCCTGATAGACGCCAGGATCAAGGATATGGGCGACTGGCGCGGCGACATGCTCGCGCATGTCCGCCAGCTCATCAGGCAGGCCGATCCCGACGTGCTCGAAGAATGGAAATGGCGCGGCGTGCCGGTGTGGTCGCACGCCGGCATCCTGTGCACCGGCGAGACCTACAAGAGCGTGGTGAAGATGACCTTCGCCAAGGGCGCGTCGCTGGATGATCCCGCCGGCCTCTTCAACTCCAGCCTGGATGGCAATACGCGGCGCGCCATCGACTTTCACGAGGGCGACAAGATCGACGAGAAGGCCTTGAAGGCGCTCATCCGCGCAGCCGTGGCGTTGAATACGTCCGCCAGATAGGCAGGGCAGCGGCGCGGCGATCGTTTTTCGCCATCGCGCTAATCCATCGCCAGCCGGCGCAGGTCGTCCAGCTTGTCGGCGTCGCGGATGGCCAGGTCGGTGCGCCAGCGCAGGATGCGCGGAAAGCGCACGGCCACGCCGGATTTGTGCCGCGACGAGCGCTGGATGGCCTCGTACGCGAGCTCGAACACGTGCACCTGTTCGACCGAGCGCACCGGGCCGAAGCGCTCCAGCGTGTGGCCGCGGATCCACTGGTCGAGCGTGGCGATCTCCGCGTCGTCCAGCCCCGAGTACGCCTTGGCGACGGGCACCAGATGGCCGCGATCCCACACGCCGAAGGTGTAGTCGGTGTACAGACCGGCACGGCGGCCGTGGCCGAGCTGGGCGTAGATCAGCACGGCGTCCAGCGAGTACGGGTCGATCTTCCACTTCCACCAGTCGCCGCGCTTGCGGCCCACGCGGTAAGGCGAATCGAGTTTCTTCAGCATCAGCCCTTCGGTTTGCCGCGCCCGCGATTGTTCGCGTTCGGCGGCCAGTGCCGCCCAGTCGTTGGCGGGAAGGGCGGGCGACAGCATCAGCGCGGGCGACACCTCGCGCAGCAAGTCGGCCAGCTGTTCGCGGCGCTCGCGCAATGGCTTCTGCCGCAGGTCCTCGCCGTCGTGCTCCAGCAGGTCGTAGGCCATGAAGCGCACCGGCGTATCGGCGAGCAGCTTCGCGCCGGGCTTGAGCTTGCCGATGCGCTTCTGCAGCGCGGTGAACGCGCGCGGCAGGTGGCCGGTGGCGTTCCACGCCAGGATCTCGCCATCGAGCACGGCGTCGGAGGGCAGCGCGGCCGCCGCGATTTCTAGCTCGGGGAAACGGCCGTCCAGACGCTCCTCGCCGCGCGACCACAGCCGCGCCTCGCCACCCCGGCGCATCAGCTGTGCGCGAATCCCATCCCACTTCCATTCCGCCAGCCAGTCGTTGCGATCGCCCAGCGTTTCCACGGCCTGCTCCAGCGGTGAGGCCAGGTAGAACGGGTAGGGACGATCGGTGAGATGCTCTACGCCGCTGTCCGGTTCGGCCAGCGCGGACAGTGCCGCGGCGTGCGGTTGCCAGTCGCCGCTCAAGCGGTGGGCGATCAGGTCGGTGGGCAGTTGCGACCACAACGCCAGCGCCTGCACCACCAGCCGTTGCGATACACCCACGCGCAGCGCGCCGGTCAGCAGCTTGTTGAGCAGGAACACCTGCTCCGGCGCCAACGCCTGCCACCACATCTGCAGTTGCGCCAGACGCATCGGCGGATCGAGCTTGCCCAGCGCCGGCAGCCAGTCTTCCATCCATACCTGCAGCGACGTGTCGGCCAGCGTGCCGTCGCCGGGCGGCAGCAGCAGCGCGATGGCTTCGGCGAGATCGCCGACGTGCTGGTAGCTGGCGTCGATCAGCCAGTCGGCGTAGCCGGTGGCGGCCTGCGCCGCGCTGCGCAATTCAGTGGCCGTCGCCAGCCGTCGCAGCTTGCCGCCGCCCAGCACGTACACCGCCCAGGCCGCATCGGCGGGCGGCGCATCGTGCAGGTAGGCGGCGATGGCTTCGCGCTTGGCCAGCGTCGAAGCGGTGCGATCGAGCTGCGCATAGAGGGCGGCGAAGCGGCGCATCAGGCTTCTCCCGGCGCTTCCAGGGCCAGCGCATCGTGGCCTAGTTCGCGCAAGTGGCGGGTCAGCACATCGCCGTCGCCGTGGGTGACGTAGATGCGCGATGCGCCGGTGTCGGCCACGCTGCGCAGCAGGCCGGGCCAGTCGGCGTGATCGGATAGCACGAAGCCGCGATCGAAACCTCGCCGGCGCCGGTTGCCGCGCACCTGCATCCAGCCCGAGGCGAAGGCGGTGGAGGCGTTGGCGAAGCGGCGCATCCAGGGCGAGTTCGCGGCGGACGGCGGCGCCATGATCAGTTCGCCCGCCATGGCCGCGCCGCGTGCGTTCTCGGCAAGCGGCACGGTCGGCAGCAAGGCAATGCCGGCATCGCGGTAATGTTGCACCGGTTGCAGCAGCGCGCCGTGCACGTGCGCCACGCGATCGCAGCGCAAGGCCAGTTCCGCCAGCAACCGCTGCGCCTTGCCCAGCGCGTAGCAGAACAGCAGCGCCGGCACGCCGCGTCGCGCGCAGTCGTCCCACCAGCTCAGCAGGTCGGCGATCACGGCATCGATCGGCGGCCAGCGGTACACCGGCCAGCCGAAGGTCGATTCGGTGACGAACACGTCGCAAGGCACCGGCTCGAACGGCGCGCAGGTGGGATCGGCTTCGCGCTTGTAGTCGCCGGAAACCACCACCACGCGGCCGCCGTATTCCATGCGGATCTGCGCCGCGCCCAGCATGTGTCCCGAGGGATGCATCGAGACGCGCACGCCGCCCAGCGTGAACGCCTCGCCGTATTCGTGCGTGTCGATGACGGCTGCCTCGCCCAGCCGCTCGCGCATCAGTGCGGCACCCGCGGCCGCCACGTGGTAACCGGCGTTGCCGATGCGCGCGTGATCGCCATGCGCGTGCGTCACCACGGCGCGCTCGACCGGCCAGCGCGGGTCGATGAAGAAATCGCCGGCCGGGCAATACAGCCCTTGTGAGCGTGGTTGCAGCAGGTCGTCGCGCATGGTCGACGACGCTAGGCGGCGGGGCGTCAAGGCCGCGGCAATGGGCTGGCCGCGAGCCGCGCTTTGCTCCTGCCCCTGCGTGCAGGTGGAGGTTGGCGACCGAAGGGAGTCCTTCAGGTGCGGGGGCCCTTGCTCTGCATCTCCAGAGCCAGATCAAAAGCTTTGCCTCTCCTCTGCCCTCCCCTGCAAGCAGGGGAGGGAGCGAAAGCGGCAGCGGTTCAACCGGCTGGCAGGTGCAGCGCGTCGAGCACCAGCGTGAATGCCGGCGAGGGTTGCCGGCGGCTGGGGTAGTAGAGGTAATAGCCGGGGAAGAACGGGCACCAATCTTCCAGCACGCGCAGCAGGCGGCCTTCGTCGATATGCGGTTCGAATTCTTCTTCAGGCAGGAAGGCCACGCCCAGTCCCTGCAGCGCGGCCAGCACGATCGGCGGCGACGTGTTGAAGGTGAGCTGGCCTTCGACGTGGACGTTCACCGGGCGGCCGCGGCGTTCGAACTCCCATACGTACAGGCCGCCCAGCGTCGGCAGCCGCAGGTTGATGCACCGGTGCGCCAGCAGGTCCTGCGGCTTTTTCGGCGGCGGGTTGGCCGCGAAGTATGCCGGCGAAGCGACGGCGGCCATGCGCAGCGGCGGACCGATCGGCATCGCGATCATGTCCTTGTCGATGCTTTCGCCCAGGCGCACGCCGGCGTCGAAGCGCTGCGCCACGATGTCCTTGAAGCCGTAATTGACGTCGAACTCCAGATGGATGTCGGAGTATTCGCGCAGCAGCGGCAGCAGCCGGGGCATCAAGGTGCTTTGCAGGATGTGATCGCCGCAGGTGATGCGCACGGTGCCGGCCGGCTTGTCGCGCAGCGCGGTCAGTGCATCCAGCTCCGCCTCGATGTCATCGAAGCGGTAGCCGATCGCGCGCAGCAGCCGCTCGCCGGCATCGGTGGGCGACACGCTGCGTGTCGTGCGGGTCAGCAGACGTATGCCCAGGCGCGCCTCGAGCCCGCGCAGCGATTGGCTGAGCGCCGACTGGGTGACGCCGAGTTGCGCCGCCGCGCGGGTGAAGCTGCCCTCGCGCGCCACGATGACGAATGCCTGCAGGTCGTTGAGGTTGCGCTTGGCCATGCGCCAGTCTGGCACGGCGATTCATTAGCAGAGCTAATTGGCCATGTAAGCATTCATCATCTAGTCGGGCAGCAGCGCGCGCGCCAGACTGGCGGCACGACATTCCACTCGCGCCGATCGTCAGAGGAGCTTCCCATGCAGATGCGCATCTACCGCAACGGATCGCGCCCTTCCGCGAAGGGGCCATCCACGTATTTCACCGGCGACGTGCGGATCGATCCGCTGTTCGAGCCGGCCGAACCGGGGCGCGTGTCCGCTGCGCTGGTGACGTTCGAGCCCGGCGCGAGATCCGCCTGGCACACGCATCCACTGGGCCAGCACCTGGTCGTGCTTTCCGGCGTGGGCTGGACGCAATGCTGGGGCGGGCCCAAGAAAGAGATCAAGGCGGGCGACGTGGTCTATTGCAACTGCGGCCGGAAGCATTGGCATGGCGCCACGGACACCACCGCGATGAGCCACATCGCCGTGCAGGAATGGATGAACGAGTCGGCGGTCACCTGGATGGAACAGGTCTCGGACGACGATTACCGCTCGCCCGTCGCGCCTGATTGATCGCCTGGCTGGCCGCCGATTTCCGGCGCTTCGCTCGATCGCACCCTTCCCGACACAGGAGCTTCGCCGATGTGCGCCACGGTCTATCACGCCGCAATATTCGTGGCCCATGGTCCGAGCCGCAGACGCGGCCGACAGCTTGAGGCCATCGAAGATCGAGGTTACCGACATGAATGACGAACCCACCAACGCGCGCAAATCCTTTGGCGACATCGCCCCTCATCTGGCGGAACTCACTGACAAGGTGCTCTTCGGCGATGTATGGGAACAGGCGGAGCTCTCGCCGCGTGACCGCAGCCTCATCACCATCACGAGCCTGATTTCGCTCTACCGCACCAACGAAATGCCCTTCCACCTGAAGAAGGCCCTGGAAAACGGCCTCACACGCGAAGAGATCATCGGAACGATCACGCACCTGGCCTTCTACGCCGGCTGGCCGCCCGCCATGACGGCGCTGCAGATCGCGCGCGAGGTTTTCGACGAGGCGGGCCCGGCTACCGGCCGCTGAGCTCGAAGTTCGACTCACGCAAGTCAATCGAAGCGTTGGCGTCGCAAGCGCCAGGCAGGTGCACGCGTGCACGAACGCCCACTCGCCATTTCTCGACGCGGCAACCACAGACACGAGGGAACCGACATGAAAAAACTCCTCCTGCTACTCGGCTTCCTGGCCGCGCCCTTCGCGGCGACAGGCGCAGACCTGTCCCACGGCGCGGACAACTTCTACACCAGCGACAAGGTCACCGTGCAGAAGGTGACTTTCAGGAACCAGTACCGGATGACGGTGGTGGGGAATCTTTTCCTTCCCAAAAATATGGACCGAAGCGCCAGGACGCCGGCGATCGTCGTCGGGCATCCGATGGGCGCGGTGAAGGAGCAGAGCGCGAACCTTTACGCCACAAAGATGGCCGAACAAGGCTTCGTCACGCTGTCGCTGGACCTGTCGTTCTGGGGCGAAAGCGAAGGCCAGCCGCGCAACGCCGTCGCGCCGGACATCTACGCGGAGGACTTCAGCGCCGCCGTCGACTTCCTCGGCACGCGGCCGTTCGTCGATCGCCATCGCATTGGCGTGCTCGGCATCTGCGGCAGCGGGGGCTTCGTGATCAGCGCAGCCAAGATCGACCCGCGCATGAAGGCCATCGCGACGGTGAGCATGTACGACATGGGCGGCGTCAACCGCAACGGGCTGCGGCACGCGCAGACGCTGGAGCAGCGCAAGCAGATTCTCGCGGCCGCAGCCGAGCAGCGCTATGTCGAGTTCACCGGCGGCGCGACGAAATACACCAGCGGCACGGTGCCCAGGCTCGACGCGCATTCCACGCCGATCGAGCGCGAGTTCTACGACTTCTATCGCACGCCGCGGGGCGAGTACACGCCCAGTGGGGCGTCGCCCACGCTCACGACGCACCCGACGCTGAGCAGCAACGCGAAGTTCATGAACTTCTACCCGTTCGACGACATCGAGACGATCTCGCCGCGGCCCATGCTTTTCATCACCGGCGCAGAAGCGCACTCGCGCGAATTCAGCGAGGAGGCCTACCGGCTTGCCGGCCAGCCCAAGGAGCTGGTGGTCATCCCGGGCGCCGGGCACGTCGATCTCTACGATCGCGTGGACCTGATTCCGTTCGACAAGCTGACCGCGTTCTTCCGCACCCACCTGTGAGGGCGCCGGCGATCCTGCGGTCCCGTTTGCGCGCGGCGCGGCTGTTGCTGTCCGCGACGATCCTCGGGTTGTCGATAGGCGCGCCCGTCGCTACCGCGGTCGCCGTCCCGGCAAGCGGCCGGGCCGCATCCACGTCGGAGTTCCCCATGAAAATCCGCCTGCAGGTCGATGGCGAAGCCGCCATCGCCACGCTATACGACAACGCCACCGCCCGCGATTTCGCCTCGCTGCTGCCGCTGTCGTTGACGCTGGAGGACTACGCGGTGATCGAGCGGATCGCCGATCTGCCGCGCAAGCTGTCCACCGCGGACGCCCCGGAAGGGATGATGCCGAAGACGGGCGACATCACCTACTACGCGCCCTGGGGCAACGTGGCGATCTTTACCCGCGGCAACGTCCACGCCCGTGGCCTGCTGCCGCTGGGGAAGGTGGAGTCGGGCTTGTCCGTGCTGCAGCGAGCGGGGCCGTTCCACGTCGGGATCGAGCGCATCGAGGACTGATCGCCATGCCCCGGTCCAGGGCTGGCGAGCTCGACAACAAACCCAGGCAACCATGACCATCGACGTACGCCACGAACCAGTGAACACGCTTTCCATCACCGACGAAGCCCAGCCTCGCCCCGCCTTCTGGAGCGGCGTGTTCGCCATGACGGCGTGTGTGTTCGCCCTGATCGCCTCGGAGTTCATGCCGGTCAGCCTGCTGACGCCCATGGCCGTTTCGCTGCATGTCAGCGAGGGGCTGGCCGGGCAGGGCATCGCCAACTCCGGCGCGTTCGCGGTGCTGAGCAGTTTGTCGATGGCCGCGCTCGCCGGCAGCATGGATCGCAAGACGTTGTTGCTGGGCCTGACCGGCCTGATGGCCGTCTCCGGCGCGGTCATCGCGCTGGCGCCGAACTACGTCGTCTACATGATTGGCCGTGCGCTCATCGGCGTGGTGATCGGCGGCTTCTGGTCGATGTCGGCCGCCACCGCCATGCGGCTGGTGCCGCGTGAGCAGGTGCCGCGCGCGCTGGCCGTCTTCAATGGCGGCAACGCGCTGGCGACCGTGGTGGCGGCACCGCTGGGCAGCTACCTCGGCGAGATCATCGGCTGGCGCGGCGCGTTCTTCTGCCTGGTGCCGGTGGCGCTGGTCGTGCTGGCCTGGCAGTGGATCAGCCTGCCTCGCATGCGGGCGGAATCGCGCGCCGCGGGTTCCGGCCATGTCTTCACGCTGCTCAAGCGCCGTTCGGTGGCCTTGGGCATGGCCGGCTGCGGCGCGTTCTTCATGGGACAGTTCGCCCTGTTCACCTACGTGCGCCCGTTCCTGGAACGGGTGACGCATGTCGGCGTGTCCACGCTGTCGCTCATTCTGCTGGTCATGGGCGTGGCCGGTTTCATCGGCACGGCGTTGATCGGCGCGTTCCTGAAAGGCAGCGTTTACCGCGCCCTGATCGCCATCCCGATCTTCATGGCGGCGATCGCCCTGATGCTGATCTCCTTCGGCGGCACGGTGGCGGCGGCCACGGCGCTGCTGGGCTTGTGGGGGCTGGTGGCCACCGCAGCGCCCGTCGGCTGGTGGAGCTGGATCGCGCAGACCATGCCGCAGCAGACCGAAGCGGGCGGTGGGCTGATGGTGGCGGTGATCCAGTTGGCCATCGCACTGGGCTCCACCCTCGGCGGCCGGCTGTTCGACGGCGGCGGCTACCGCAGCACCTTCGTCGCCAGCGCTGCGGTGCTGCTGATCGCCGCTGCGCTGACTTTCACGACGTCGCGTGCGGAGGCGATGCATGCTGCTCGATAGGTCAGTCCAGCGGCCACGGCAATGCATCGGTGAGGCGATCGGCGCCCGGTTGCTCCGCGGCATCGGGCGCGGCATCCGGCTTCCGCATGGCGGTCTGGTCGCCGCGCCACCACGGCGTCGCCGGCCGCCGTTCCGCGGGCTCCACGGCTTCGCCGAGGTGCGGCAACAGCAGGTGGGAACGGTTCGGATCGGCCAGCGAAAGCAGCGTTTCCACCGGTTCGTCCCAGGCATGCGTGGACAGCGCGAAGGTGCCCCAGTGCACCGGCATCAGCACGCCGCCGCCCAGCATGTCGTGCGCCGCCAGCGCGTTGGCCGGACCGAGGTGGATGTCGCCCCATGAAGGGTGGAACGCACCGACTTCCAGCATCACCAGGTCGAACGGACCGAGCCGGTCGCGGATGGTTTCGTATTCGTCGGTGAGGCCGGTGTCGCCACTGAAGAACACGCTGTGGCGTTCGCCCTGCATCACCAAGGACGACCACAGCGTGAGGTTGCGATCCTTCAGGCCGCGCCCGGAAAAATGCTGCGACGGCGCCGCGGTGATGCTCAGGCCCGTGCCCGGCACGCGATGGGTCTGCCACCAGGCCAGCTCGGTGATGCGCGAGGGCGCGATACCCCAGGCTTCCAGATGGGCGCCGACGCCGAGCGAGGTGACGAAGGGCACGTCCGATTTCGCCAGCGCGCGGATGGTCGGATAGTCCAGGTGATCGTAGTGGTCGTGCGAAATCACCACCGCATCGATGTGAGGCAGGTCGCGCAGGCTGACCGGCACCGGCTGGAAGCGCTTCGGGCCGAGCAGGGTGAACGGCGAAGCGCGCTGGCCCCACACCGGATCGGTCAGCACGCGCCAGCCGTCGATCTCCAGCA
>Ga0070714_100000788_pt1 | contig 22490 bp, 23 predicted proteins | sample LARL83metaG_FD_65450 | JGI IMG/M metagenome (GOLD analysis project Ga0070714, IMG submission 65450) | Corn, switchgrass and miscanthus rhizosphere microbial communities from Kellogg Biological Station, Michigan, USA - LAR L8-3 metaG | ecosystem: Host-associated > Plants > Roots > Rhizosphere ... | reverse complement strand
TTTTACGGGCTGTTATGCAGCCCCGTTAATACCCAGGACGACCTCCGGACTTGGCTGACGGCCGCACCGCCGCCCGCGACGCCTCTGGGAGCGCCGCCAAAAGCTCAGCCGCCGTGAGCCCGAGGATCGGATGACGCCACATCGGCGCCATGTCGCGCAGCGGCTTGAGCACGAACGCGCGCTCATGCATGCGCGGATGCGGCAACAACAGGTCCGGCCCGTTGCGAACCAGCCCATCGCAGTCGAGAAGATCGAGATCGAGCGTCCGCGCCGCATTGCGCTCGCGTCGGACGCGCCCGTAATTCCGCTCGACCTCATGCATGCGCGCGAGGAGTTCGTCGGGCCCCAAAGCGGTTTCGACACGCGCGACTGCGTTCACAAACCACGGCTGATCGGAGCGAGGCACAGGCTCGCTCTCGTAAAAGGGCGAGCGCGCGACGATCGTCACGCCCGCCGTTGCGAGCGCCGACAGGGCGGCCTCGATTGTCGTTGCGGGCGGGCCCGCATGCGACGCAAGATTGGCTCCAAGTCCAATTAAAATCACAGCACTTTTCCTTGCGGCCTTTATACCGCCAAGCTACTTAGACGTGCGATCGCCCCGTCATGACGGGCCATGATTTCAGATTGCCTTCGCCCATCGCCTAAAATTCGAAAACGGAGATTACGGATGCCGATATTCCACCCGCAGGAACGGACTGCCCTCTTCATCGACGGTGCCAATCTTTATTCCTCCACCAAGGCCCTCGGTTTCGATATCGATTTCAGAAAGCTGCTCGAGCATTTCGCCAAGCAGGGACAGCTCGTCCGCGCCTTCTATTATACGGCGCTTCTCGAGGACCAGGAGTACTCGCCGCTGCGCCCGTTGGTCGACTGGCTCGACTACAACGGCTATGCCGTGGTCACCAAGCCCGCCAAGGAATACACCGATGCCATGGGTCGCCGGAAGGTGCGCGGCAACATGGACATCGAGATCGCCATCGACATGATGGAGCTTTCCGAGCGTCTCGATCATGTCGTGCTGTTCTCGGGCGATGGCGACTTCCGCTGCCTGGTCGAGGCGGTGCAGCGCCGCGGCGTGCGGGTCAGTGTGGTTTCGACCATGCGTTCCTCGCCGCCCATGATCGCCGACGAGCTCCGCCGTCAGGCCGACACGTTCCTGGAGCTTCAGGACCTCGCCAACAGCATCGCCCGCGCGCACGCGCCAACGCACCCGTCCCGTCCGATCGGTCCCGCCGAGGTTGCGCCCGCCGGCCGCACTCTGTGACTCTCGCTCCCGAGGAGCCGAAGCGCGGGTGCCTCCTGTGCCCGCGTTTGGCGTCCTATCGCGCCGAGAACCAGGCCAAGGAAGCCGGCTGGCACAATGCGCCGGTGCCGTCGTTCGGTGCGCTCGATGCCCGGCTGCTGATCGTCGGCCTCGCTCCCGGACGAATGGGCGCCAATCGCACCGGGCGGCCGTTCACCGGCGATCATGCCGGCAAGCTGCTGTACGCCACGCTGCTGAAATTCGGGTTCGCGCGCGGCGAGTATGCCGAGCGGCCTGACGACGGGCTGACGCTGGTGGATTGCCGCATCACCAACGCGGTGCGCTGCGCGCCGCCCGGCAACCGGCCAACGCCGAGCGAGATCAAGGCGTGCGGCGGCTATCTCGCGTCGGAAGTCGCGGCGATGCCGAATCTTTCCGGCATCCTGGCGCTCGGCCAGATCGCTCACAACGCGGTGCTGACGACCTTCGGCCTCGTCCGCAGCCGCCATCCGTTCGCCCACGGCGCCCTGCACGACATGGGCCAAGGTCGCACGCTCGCCGACAGCTATCACTGCTCGCGACTCAACACCAACACCGGCCGCCTGACCGACGCGATGTTCGCGGATGTCGTAAGATCGCTCAAGGAGCGGATCGGCGGCGCGCACCGTCAGCCAGGACTGCGGCAATAGCGAACAGCGCCGGCGCTACATGACGGGCGCTCATCGTTCGCTGTAACGCTCCTCCTCCCACGGATCGCCGACGTTGTGGTAGCCGCGCACTTCCCAGTAGCCCGGCATGTCCCGCGCCATGAAGACGATCCGCTTCACCCACTTCGCGCTCTTCCAGAGATAGAGCTTGGGCAGGATGATCCGGAGCGGCCCGCCATGCTCGCGGTCGAGCGGCTTGCCTTCCCAGGAATGGGCGAGAAGGACGTCGTCATCGTCGAACCGCTCGAACGGCACGTTGGTCGTGTAGTTGTCGTGACTCACGAACAGCACGTGGCGCGCCTCGGGCCTGGGACGAACGACAGACAATAGATGGCGGACGGAAACCCCCTCCCAATGATTGTCGTAGCGCGACCAGGAGGTGACGCAGTGAATGTCGCTGATCGTTTTGACCTGCGGCTGGGCCATCAGATCCGTCCACGACCAGCTTATCGGATTGTCGATTTCTCCCGTGACGTCGAGGGTGACGGCATCCTTCGGCACGTTCGGGGTCAGGCCGAGATCGAGCACCGGCCATTTCTCCACGAGCCGCTGGCCGGGCGGCAGACGCCGGCGCTCGGGATCGGCGGGCATGCCGGCGATGTGGCGTCGCTCGGCGGCGTCACGCTCCTTCTTCGCCACGAGCTTGTCCTTGACGCGACCCGCGAGCGAAACCGTCCGTTTGTCGTCCGCCATTGTCCGCTCCTGTGCCCGAACCGGGATGTCAGCCGCGCGCGCGCATCACGCGCGCCTTCTCCCGGTTCCACTCGCGCTTTTTCTGGGTTTCGCGCTTCTCGTGCTTCTTCTTGCCGTGAGCGACGCCCAGTTCCACCTTCGCCATGCCGCGTTCGTTGAAATAGAGCGAAAGCGGCACCGCGGTAGCGCCCTCGCGTCGAATCGAGCCGAGAATGCGGTCGAGCTCCCGGCGCCTCAAGAGCAGCTTCCGCGGCCGCCGGGGCTCATGGTTGAAGCGGTTGGCGGCGGCATATTCGGGAATATGCGAGTTGATGAGGTAGAGCTCACCGTCCTTCTCGCCGGCGTAGGCGTCGTTCAGGCTCGCTTGACCGGTGCGCAGCGACTTGACCTCGGTGCCGAGCAGCATGATTCCGGCCTCCATCGTCGAATCGATGAAGTAGTTGTGGCGCGCCTTGCGGTTCTGGGCAACGACGCGGCGCTCGTTGGTGCGTGCCATCGCTAGTTGAGCAGTCCGGCTCCGGTCAGCGCCGACTTGACCGCCGTCTTCGACGATTCGGCGATTTCGCAGAGTGGCAGCCGGAGATCCGAGGTGCAGAGGCCTAAAAGTTCGGCCGCGTACTTGACCGGTCCCGGGCTCGATTCGACGAACATAGCGTCGTGGACCGGGACCAAGCGATCGTTGAGCGTTTGCACCGCCTTGAAGTCGCCCTTCTGCCATGCGTTGTGAAGATCGGCGCACAGTCTCGGCGCGATGTTGGATGTCACCGAAATGCAGCCATGGCCGCCTTGAGCCAGGAACGGCACCACAGTCACGTCCTCGCCCGAGAGTTGGCAGAAGTCCTTTCCCAGCGCCAGCCGCGTACGGGCGGGCCGCGCCAGATCGGCGGTCGCGTCCTTCACCGCGACGATGTTCGGGTGCCTGGCGAGCCGGGCCATCGTCTCGATCGTCATGTTGACCACCGAACGCGCCGGGATGTTGTAGATGACGATGGGCAGATCGACGGCGTCGGCGATGGCCAGGAAATGGCGCGCCATGCCCTCCTGGGTCGGCTTGTTGTAATACGGAACCACCAGCAGCGCCGCGGTGGCGCCCGCTTTCTTCGCGTGGCGGGTGAGTGCCAGCGCCTCGTCGGTCGAATTCGAGCCGGTTCCGGCGATCACCGGCACCCGGCCCTTCGCCGCCTCGATGCAAAGCTCGGTCACCCGCATGTTCTCCTCGTGAGACAGCGTCGGTGATTCGCCCGTGGTGCCGCACGGCACCAGCCCGTGGGTGCCTTCGCGGATTTGCCAATCCACCAGGGCCTGGAACGCCTTCTCGTCCACGCGCCCGTTCCGGAACGGCGTGATCAGCGCGGTGAACGAACCTTTAAACATGGTGTGGTCCTTTTGGGGGTGCTGGCGGAGCGATGCGCGGAGGTGGTGCGAACATAGCCGTTCGCCCTGATCCCCAGCAAGGTTCCCGGGCATGCGACAGCCTTTGCCGTGGCCATCGCTGCCTTTAGTATGCGCGGCGAAAGAAAGGATCGAATTCGCGTGGTGGGGGCGTTCACGAGTACACAAGGCTGGGGCCGCGCTCGCCCGCACCGTCGCTTCGTTTGCGCGACGATCGCCGTGATTGTCGCAAGCCTAGGCCTGACGGCTGCCGGACCGGTGCGAGCCGCCGCTCCGCCGATCCCGCAAGCGGCGTTTCCGCCGCTGACGCTCCATGCCGAAGCCGTGCTGGATGCGCTGAACCACCGCGATTTCGCCCGCGCCCACACCGAAGCGGCGACGATCGGCGATCCCATCCTCGCCAAGCTCGTCTCATGGGCCGAATACCGGGCGCCGGACAGCCGCGCGAGCTTCGGCGAGATCGCGCAATTCCTCGCCGATAATCCCGAGTGGCCCGACAGCCGGACGCTCCGCCGCAACGCCGAGACCGGCATCGGGCTCAGCCGGCCACCAGCCGACGTCCTGGCGTGGTTCAAGACGTATCCGCCTCTGACCGGCCCCGGCCATATCGCCCAGATCAACGCCTTCGAGGCGCTCGGCCGCACCGGGGAGGCCCAGGCCGCCGCCCGTGCCGCGTGGCGCAAGGCCAATTTCAGCGAGCACGACGAGCGCGAGTTCCTGTCGCGTTATCGCAAGTATCTTACCCGCGACGATCACGCCGCGCGTCTCGATCGCCTGATCTGGGACGGCCGCGCGTTCGAGGCCCACCGCCTTCTCCGCCTCGTCGGTGCCGACGTCCAGGCGCTGGCGAACGCCCGGCTCGCGCTGCGGCGGGTCGAACCCGGCGTCGATGGGCTTCTGAAGCGCGTCCCCGCCGCGCTGCAGAACGACCCGGGGCTTCTCTATGAGCGTCTGCGCTGGCGCCGCATCAAGGGCCGCGATCTTGAAGCGCGCGAAATGCTGGAGCATCCGCCCAAGCATCTCGTCCGGCCGAACCTATGGTGGCAGGAGCGTGCGATCCAGGTGCGGCGGGCGCTGTCCAACGGCGAGGCGTCGGTCGCCTATCGGCTCGCATCCGGCAACGGGCTCAGCCGCGGCGCCGCCTTCGCCGACGCGGAGTTTCTATCGGGCTGGATCGCGCTCCGTTTCCTCGGCGACGCCGCCGACGCGCGCAAGCACTTCGAAACGCTGTACGCCAATGTGTCCTTCCCGGTCAGCCTGGCCCGCGGGGCCTACTGGGCGGGTCGCGCCGCCGAGGCGCAGGGCGACAAAGATGCGGCGCAAACCTGGTACACGAAGGCAGCCGCCTACCCGATCGCCTTTTACGGACAGCTCGCGAGGATGCGCCTCGACGACTCGCCGGTATCGGACGATCCGCCCGTCTCGGTCGACGAGGCAAAGGCGTTTGCCAACGACGAATTGGTGCGCGCCGCACGAATCGTCGCGCACAGCCCCGACCGCAGCCTGATGCGGTGGTTCGCCCTGCGCCTGGTCGATCGCGCGAAGACCCCAGCCGAGCACCGGCTGGTGGCCGCAATGGCTCGGCACGAAGGGCGACCGGACGTTGCCGTCATCGCAACCAAAGCCTCTTCGCGACATGGTGTGATCCTGATCGATGCTGCCTATCCCGAGCGCCCGCTTCCGGCCGGGGCCGACCGGGTGGAGCGCGAGCTTGCGCTGGCCGTCATGCGCCAGGAAAGCGCATTCGACAGTCAGGCCATCAGTCCGGCCGGCGCGCGCGGACTCATGCAGTTGATCGGCCCGACGGCAAAGAGCATCGCCAAGTCGCTCAAGCTTCCGTTCGACAAGGAGCGTCTCACTCGCGATCCCGATTACAACGTGCGCCTCGGCACCCAATATCTCGGCGATCTCGTCGATCAGTTCGGCGGCTCCTACGTTCTGGCGATCGCCGCCTACAACGCGGGGCCGGCGCGGGTGCGGGCGTGGTCGCGCAACGGTGGCGATCCGCGCAAGGGCGTGCTCGACGTGCTCGACTGGATGGAGATGATCCCGGTCTCCGAGACTCGCGATTACGTGCAGCGGGTGATCGAGAATCTCGAGGTCTACCGCGCCCGCAAGGACGGCATGATGGTGGCTTCGAAGCTAAAGAAAGACCTCGCCCGCGGCGTGATCAGCCCCGTTATCACTCCCGCCGAGGTGCCGTAGCCGCGGGAACTGCGGCCAAACGACGCCGAAATCGGCAAATGGCCGTCGATCAATGGGCCTCCCGTAAATCGAGGCGTTGCCGCCGTGCCAGGGTGCCAAGGCCGGCGGCGTTTGCTATGATCCCGATGCGACGTCCCCGGCAAGGGCAATTGATTGGATCGCAATCATGGCCATCGGCTCCACTCCCATCGCGATCGGCGAACTGACCGCTTGCGCGTTCGCTGCGTACGGCACGCTGTTCGACATGGCGGCCACGGTCGGTCGCACGCGCGATCGCCTCGGCGGGCAGGCGCGCGAGCTTGCGCGGCTATGGCGACTTCACCAACAGCAGCTCGTGCGGGATGAAGGCGGACCGTCGTCTCTGCGCGACTTCTGGCACATCACTGGCCGCGCGCTCGACACAGCGCTGGCGGAGATCGGCATCAAGGACGCGCTCCTTCGCGCCCGGCTCATGCAACTCGTGCTCGACGCCGATTCGTTTCCCGACGCCCGCGCCGCAATGGAGGGCCTGCGCAGCTTCGGCCTTAAAATCGCGGTGTTCTCGAACGCGACCCTGACGATGCTGTTCAGCGCGCTCAAGCATTCCGCGCTCGACGTGCCCACAGACAACATCGTTCCTGCCGTTCCATCGGCGTTCAAGCCCGCCGAATCCGCCTACGCTTTCCTGTGCGCTGCCTTGCGGTTGGAGCCTGCCCGCGTTCTCTACGTCAGCGCCGATCCAAGCGACGCCGAGGGCGCGGCCCGCGCCGGGTTGAAGGCCGTATGGCTGCGCCGCGACGCCGCCAGCAACGCCGCGCCGAAATCCGCGATCGCAACGATCGCGACTCTCACGGAACTGTCGCCACTGCTCTCCCGAGAATGAGTGCCGCCGATCCCGAAGCGGCAGCTTCACGGTATTTCGTCGCGCGCGACAACCTTCGCCTGCATTATCTCGATCTCGGTCCCGATCCGGCACAATCGGCGGCGACGGCTGTTCTGTGCCTGCCTGGCCTGACCCGCAATGGGCGGGATTTCTTTCCGCTCGCCGCGACTCTTGCCCATCGCCGACGGGTTTTGATCCTCGACGGACGCGGCCGTGGACGTTCCGACTACGCCACCGATCCGCGCCAGTACCGCGGCGACGTCGATCTCGACGACGTGCTGCAGTGTCTCGTCGCGAGCGGCGCCGAACGCGTGGTCGCCGTCGGCACGTCGTTCGGCGGCATGCTGGCTCTGGCACTTGCCGTATTTCGGCCGACTGTTTTAGCCGGCCTCGTTCTCAACGACATAGGCCCGACCGTCGGGTGGGAAGCTGTCGATCGCCTTCTCCAGAGGTTCGCGGGCGAGCGGCCACTGACCGACTGGGACGAAGCCGTTGGCGAGCTCAAGCGCCTGATCCCGGAACTCGGCCTCAAGGATGACGACCAATGGCTGCGCGCGGCGAAGGCGACCTGGCGCCGGAGCCCCGACGGCCTTCTGCGCATGGACGTCGATTCCCGCTTGATCGATTCCTGGCGCAAGCGTGGCGTCGGCGATCACGACCTCTGGGCGCTCTGGCGCGCGGCGGACCCGATTCCGACACTGCTGTTGCGCGGGCAGATTTCACAGGTTCTGACGATGGACACCGTGAAGAGAATGAAAGCGACCAAGCCCGATCTGCGCTTCGCCGCCGTGCCCGGCGTCGGCCATGCGCCGTCGCTTGCCGAGCCGGAGGCGAGCACCGCGATCGAGGCCCTGCTTGCCGAGGTCGATGCGGTCGAGGCAGGCCGTGAGCGCCACATTGCCTGACGCGAATACGGCGCCCGTCGCGCTTGCCGATATCGAAGCGGCAGCCGAGCGTCTACGCGAGATCGCCACGCGGACACCGCTCCTGGAATCGGCAGCGCTGTCGCGGCGCCTCGGCGGGCGCGTGCTGGTCAAGGCGGAAGGCCTGCAACCGGTCGGATCGTTCAAGATCCGCGGCGCCTATAACTTAATCTGCCAATTGCCGGGGGCGGTGCGCGAGCGCGGCGTCGTCGCTTTCTCGTCGGGCAACCACGCCCAGGCGGTGGCGGCAGTGGCCGCAATGTTCAGGATTCCCTGCACCATCGTCATGCCGAAGGATGCACCGACCTTGAAGATCGAGGGCACCCGCTCACGCGGCGCGACGATCGTCTTCTACAACCGGCTCCGCGACGATCGCGAGTCGATCGGGCGCCGTCTTGCCGACGAGCGCGGCGCAACGCTGGTGCCGCCTTTCGATGATCCAAACATCATCGCCGGCCAGGGCACGGTAGGCCTCGAAATCGTAGAGGACTGCAAACGCCGCGACGTGTTCGCCGACCTCGTCCTGGCGCCATGCAGCGGCGGCGGCCTGGTCGCTGGCGTTGCAACGGCGGTAAAAGCGCACTGGCCGGCGACCGAGGTCGTTGCCTGTGAGCCCGAGCACTACGACGACACGGCCCGTTCGCTCGCGGCCGGCCGCCGCGTCGCCAACGACACCACGGCGCCGTCGATCTGCGATGCGCTGATGGCGAACACGCCGGGCCGGATCACCTTTGCAATCAACCGCGCGTTGCTGTCCGGCGCCGTTGCCGTTTCCGACCGCTGGGTTCTGGCGGCAATGAAGACGGCAATGGCCGAGATGGAACTCATCGCCGAGCCGAGCGGAGCGGTTGGACTCGCCGCACTCCTCTCGGGCGCAATCACGCTCAATGGACGAACTGCCGTCGTGGTGCTATCGGGATCTAACGTGGAGGAACGGCTGCTGGCAGGCGCTCTCGCCGCTCCCGACCCGACGTAACGAATTACGCCGCCACTTGGCCTTCGGCTTCGACGACCACGGACTCTTCCTGCCGCACCGGCTCCAGCCGCTTGCAGTGGCCTTCGATGAAGGCCCCCGACTCGATCACCAGATTGGTATGGATGACGTCGCCGACGACCTTGGCGGTCGGCCCCATAGCGACGTTCATCGCCTTGATCTGGCCGCGAATCGTGCCATGGATTCGGACGGTGTCCGCCTCCACCTCGCCGCTGATCGAGGCGTTCTCGCTCACGGTGAGCGAGCGGCTGTGGACGTCGCCCTCGATGACACCGTCGACCTGAACGTCGCCGTCGCTGACGAGGTTTCCGACGATCTTGAGATTGGCGCTGATGATTGAGGGGACCTGCGGCTTGCCCTCGGCTTTCGGCTTCGACACGTCTGTGTCCTTCCTATCTCTGGACGAAAACATATGACCCTGCCTGAATGAACTTCATGGGATCGCGCGGCTTGCCGTCCACCAGCACTTCGTAATGGACATGCACGCCGGTGGAGCGGCCCGACGAGCCCATCAGGCCGATGGTCTGGCCGTAATGGACGCGATCGCCGGGACGGACCATGAGCCGGCTGAGATGGGCGTAGCGGGTGACGAGACCCTGGCCATGGTCGATCTCGACCATGCGGCCGTAGCCGCCGTTGGTGCCGGCGAAGGTGACGCGGCCCGGAGCGGTGGCGTGGACCGGCATCCCCATCGTGCCGCCGAGATCGACGCCGCTGTGGAACGCGGCCAGCCCGTTGAACGGATCGACGCGGCGGCCGAACGGGCTCATGACGCTGACCTGCGGGACCGGCGCGCCGAGCGGCAGCGAGCGAAGCGCCCGCTGCACGCCCTCCCAGCGCGCGACGGCGCGGTCCGCCGCGCCGAAGCCGGCCTGCACCGCGGGACTGGCGTCGGACGGCGAGGCGGGCACGAACGGGCCGCCGACGCCGCTCTGCGGACGCGCCGCCGTCCGGCCGAGCACCCGCGCCACGTCGAGGCCGAGGCCGGCGATCATGGCGCGCACGTCGTCGAGATTGGCGAGCGCGCGGCGGGCGAGCTTGGTCATGGCGCTTTGCTGCGCGACGTGAAGCTCGCTCAGGCGCTCGTCGATGGTGTTGAGGCGCGCGGTCAGGCGGCTGCTCTCGGCCTGAATGCGCGAGCGGTCGTGCAACGCCTCGCCGATGCCGCCGGTGGCGAGCGGGCGTTCGCTGACCGGCTTGGGAGCGGCGTTCAGTTCCGTCAGTTGCTGACGCACCGCGGTGCGCGACGCGACCAGCCGGTCGCTCTGGCGATCCGCCGGGGTCTTACCGCCGCCGGTGCGTTCCATCAGGCCGAGGAGATAGGCATGCTTGGCCTCGAGGCGGCCGGTGACGACGGCAAAGCGCTGCTCGGACCGCTGCATCTCGTCGCGGAGCGCTGCGTTGGCGACGCGCACCGCGCCGATCTCGCGATCCTTGGCGGCGACGATGGCGCCGTCGAAGACGTAGGCGGCGGTCGCGTAGGCGGTCCAGCCGAGCATGGCGGCGAGGACGGCGAGCGCCGCGAGCTGCGCCCGCTGCGTCAGCACCACCGCGCGAAGCCGACGCTCTGTGCGAAGAATGATCTGGCGCTCCGGAACCAGCCGGTCGAGCACGCGCCTCAAGTGTATGCGGATAGCGGCGGCAGCCCGATGGCGCCGCGCCGTTGTCTCGGTCGACAGTCGCAAAGTCCCCCCGTTCGTCGGAACTCGGGTCAAGCCGCCCGCCCCCGAAGCAGCCCCACGCCACTCCATCCGGCCCGATGGTGCAGCCCAAATCCCAAGCAAACCTTAACTTTTGCGTATATCCAGTTCAAGGCATTTGCCCCGCGATCTGCGCCGCGGGCGGTGGACGGATCAGTCCAGACGCCCGAAACCGCGATAGATCAAATGCCCGAGAAGCAAAGTTGCTCCCATCAAAATGGCGCCGACGACATAAAAACTCAGGGCGACGCTGCCCCATTCGGCAATGATCCCCATCAGGATCGGCACCACCAGCGTCGCGGCCCGGTTCGCCGTGGTCCTGAGGCCCGCCGCCATGCCCTGGTATTCCATCGGCACCGCGACGGTGAGCAGCGACAGGAGCGTCGGGAAGCCGATGCCGACGCCGAGCCCGTAGATGGCGGAAAACGCCAGCAGCACCCAGAAATTCGCCACCGCGGGCGTCAACGTCATGAACGTCACGCACAGCGCCGTCATCCACACCATCACCCACGATCCCGGCATCAGCCGCTGCGCCGGTCCGGTCAGCAGTGCCGCCGGGCTGGCGATGAAATTCGCGCAGCCGACGAGAATCCCGATCTGAGTTCCGGTGAGGTCGATCGAGGCGAGATAGACGACGTAGAACGACGATTGCATGCCGGAGATGGCGATGCGGACGAAGGTGAAGGCCAGCACCAGCATCACCGCCGGGATCAGGCACAGCGACGCCGCGCGGGCGTAGTCGTCGAGCCGCGGCAACAGCACCGACAGCCGCACCGGCGTCTTCGCCGCCGTCCCGTCGAGGATTGGCGGAATCAGGAAGGTGAACACGCACAGCACCACCGACCAAAGCGACAGGACGACGAAGCCGCCGACCACGCCGGCAACGTCGGTGGAGATGCCCGCGATCAACGGGCCGGCGAAGGCCCCGAGATTGGAGAAGAACGTGAGCCGGCCCGCGTGCTCCGCGCTGCCGCGCGAAAGCTGGCCGTAAAGTGCCTGCGCTCCCACCCACGACAGGCCTTGCGACAGGCCGATCACGAGTTGCAGCAGGATAAGGCCGATCATCGACTGCCACACGATGTAGAGCGGGAACAGAATGAGGGTGATGATTGCGCACGCCGCCATCACCCGCCGCGTGCCCAGCCGATCCATCAGCGCGCCGCCATGGATCGAGAACAAGAGTGGCATGAACGAGCGCGCGCCGACGGCGACGCCGACCCAGATCGGCGTCGCGGCAAGGTGCTGGATCGCCCACAGCGGCACGACCAGCGAGACCATCGGCACGATGGAGAGGCTGAAAAAGGCGGTTCCATAGACGCCGACGACCGTCTTGCGACGCATCGCCCCGTCCAACCGATCCCATACGCCCGAAGCCTGACCCATGATCCGCCGTCTGTGCCGTCCGAAGGCTTGCTAACGCACCGTCCTGCCGTTGCCTAGCGGAAATGCATAGAATGCAAAGGGGTGGCAGCGGGAGAGCCGCCGTCGGAGGCGGCTCGAGTCCACCCCGGGGTCCGGATCAACCGTGGTTTAAAGCAATGACACGCACCGGGGGATGCTCTAAAAAGAGCCCGCAATTCCATACATGACAGCACTCGCGGCCGACGGCCGCATAGGAGAGCAATGAGCGAAGACGCCCTCAAGACAAGCGAGACCGACACCTACCAAGCCCCCGGCACGAGCGGCCACAACAAGGAAGTCGTATGGGAGCGCTGGCAGAAGAAGCGCACCTTCGTGCGTGCCCTCGAGGGGACCTACGGCGAGGTCTACAAGGACCTGTTCGCCGCACAGCGCGTCTATCCCTCCACCGATTGGAAGTGGAAGGGCGGCCCGCACAATTACGGCAAGAAGATCATCAATCCGCAGGCGGTCAACGTGGCGCAGTCGATCGAATGCCATCTCGACGCCTACGCGCCGGGCGGCTACGGCCAGAAGCACGGCCACATGAACTCCGCCGTGTTCTTCGTCCTCAAGGGCAAGGGTCACGACGTCCATGATCGCAAGACGATCCCGTGGGCGTCGGGCGACGCGATGATCGTCGAGAACGGCTGCGTTCATCAGCATTTCAACGACGACAAGGACAACGACGCCGTCGTCCTGATCATGAAGGCGAAGCCGCTCTTCCTGTTCATGCACATGATCTTCCAGAAGATGGTGCAGTACCCACCGACCACGCCGCCGCCGGGCGCCGAGAACTATCAGCCGCCGGCAAATCTCTAGGCGCGCACCATCGGATCAGACGACACACGCATTCGGATCTAGGAGTCACGACATCATGGCTTATGCCGACGAAAAGGCCCGCGCGAAGGCGACCCAGCTCACAGCCAACTTCTACAAGGAAGGCATCGAGGAATCGAAGCGCTTCCGCGCCGATTACAAGAGCACGTTCAAGAACCTGATCAAGGCCAGCGAGATGCCGCTCGAGCGCTCGCCGGACGGGCTCATCAAGCACATCATCCACGAGAAGATGAAGACCATGGAGATGTGCGTCGACATCTACATGCAGTTCATCGAGGGCGGCAGCCGCACCGGCAAGCACCGCCACCTCTCGGAGGAAATCTTCTACGTCGTCGAAGGCAGCGGCTACGACCTGCACTGGGACGTGAAGTTCGACTGCAAAGACGAGTTCGAGTGGGCGTGGGAAGCCGAGCCCAAGAAGTTCGAATGGAAGGAAGGCGACTTCGTCTACATCCCGCCCTACGTCATGCACCAGCACTTCAACGGCGACGCCAAGAGCGAGGCGCGCATCATCGTCATCAACAGCCGCATCGTGAAGAAGATGGGCTTCGACTGGTTCGAACAGGTCGAGAACGCACCGGGGTTCTAAATCCATTTTTCCCGGACGGGTTTGAGCCCGTTCCACCGGTCGTCCGCACAAAGGCCGCCCTCCCATGGAGGGCGGCCTTATACTTTTTTTCTATATCTCCGTGGCCGAGTGTTACCTTTTATTGCCGCGTATTTACCCCTAGTATCCGCGCCCGCGACAGGGTCCGAGCGCCGCAGAGAACGGCGACGACCTCCCGGCAGGTTTTTCAGGGATATTGCACGCCATGTTCGACGTGATGATGGGAACCTTGTTCCAGTTGCTCACCACGCCCTATCTGATGGGGCTGATGGTGATTGCGGTCGCAATCGGCATCTTCGTCGGCGCGACGCCCGGGATCGGCGGACGCCTGTCCATCGCGCTGGTGATCCCGTTCGTGTTCGGCATGGACATGATTCCGGGCGCGATCTTCCTTCTCACCATGCATGCGGTGAACGGCACCTCCGGGCAGATATCGTCGATCATGTTCGGGATTCCCGGCGACGGCGACGACGCGGCGACGACGCTCGATGGATATCCGCTTGCGAAGCAGGGTCGCGCCGGCGAGGCTTTGGGCGCCAGCCTCATGGCCTCCGGCGTCGGCGGCATTATCGGCGCCATCGTGTTCGCGGTCCTCATCCCCGTTCTCGAGCCGATCATTCTCGCCTTCAGCCCGGCGGAATTCTTCTTCCTGGCGCTCCTCGGCATCACCTTCATCGCCTTCCTTGCCGGCAGCGACAACATCTTCAAGGGACTCTCGATCGGCTTTTTCGGCATGATGCTGTCGTTCGTCGGCATGGATCCGGCAACCGGCATTGCCCGCTATTCGGGCGATTTCCTCTTCCTCTGGGATGGCCTGAGCCTCGTCACCGCCGTGCTGGCGATCTTCGCCGTGCCGGAGATGATCGCGCTCGGCGTTCAGGGCGGGGCGATCGCCAAGCTGGCCGACGAGAACCTCAAGATCAGCTATCGCCAAGTATTCTCCGGCGTGCGCCAACTGTTCACCAAGCACTGGTTTCTCGCGTTTCGCACGTCGATTATGGGTGCCATCATCGGCATGATCCCGGGCCTCGGCAGCTCGGCCGCGGCGTGGCTCTGCTACGGCCATGCCATCCAAAGCTCCAAGCATCCGGAACGCTTCGGCAAGGGCGCTCTCGAAGGGGTGATCGCACCGGAGACAGCGTCCAACGCCCGCGAAGGCGGCGCATTGCTCCCCACCCTCTTCTTCGGCATTCCCGGCAGCTCCGGCATGGCCGTTCTGATGGGGGCGTTCCTGATCCTCGGCATCCAGCCCGGCCCGACCTTGATCAAGGATCACATGGATCTGGTGTGGATGCTGATCTGGGGCCTCGTCGTCGGTAACGTGATCGCGGTGAGTTTCCTTCTGTTCGTCGCGCGCTGGGTCGGCAAGCTGACTTTCGTCAACGGCGGCATGCTGGTTCCCTTCATCCTGGTCGTCGTCGTGGTCGGCTGCTACATCAACGAAGGCCAGTGGGAGAACATTCTCATCCTGTTCGCGCTCGGCCTCATTGGCTACGGCCTGCTCAAGTACGACTGGCCGCGCGCCCCATTCGTGATCGGAATCGTGCTCGGCAAGATCGCCGAGGAATCGCTCAACAAGGCGCTGGCGCTGTGGGGCGGCTACTTCTTCCTGCGCCCGCTGTCGCTGATTTTGATGGCGCTGATCGTCCTCACCATAGGATACGCGGTCTACAAGAACCGCGCGACGCGCCGTGCCGTCGCCGTTGCCGGAAAGGTCCGCCATGCCAGCTAGGTCGATCCTCACCGGGCGCGTCCTGATGGCGCTCGTCATGTTCCTGATTTTCGTGGTGATGGTGGGAGTGGCACTCGACTATCCCGCGCAGGCCCGCTTCATGCCGCTCGTGGTCGGCATTCCGGGCATTGCCCTCACCCTGTTCGAGCTTATCCGCGAGATTCGCAGGGCGTTGGCCGGAGATGCCGCGACCGCACCGGCCGGCGATACCAGCGCCGTGTCGGTGCCGGGCGATGTGTCGCGGCTGCTTGGTAAGGAATCCGTGTCCGCGGGCGCCGCGACGCCCGCGATGAGCCCACAGGAAGCGCAGAAGCGGGAGTGGATCCTGCTCGGCTATTTCACCGCCCTGTTGAGCGGGATTCTTGTTTTCGGATTCTGGATCGCCGTGCCGGCCTTTATCGCCACGTTCCTGCGTGAGCGCCAGAACACGCGTTGGCGGCTGACGCTCGGCCTCGCGGCGGCGGCGACGGCGGTCATGTACATCGTCTTTCACCGCATCCTTGGAATGGACCTCTACACTGGTTTCCTGACCCAATCGGTGTGGGATGCGGTGTTCCTGACCGACTAGTATATCTTCGTCGAAGACAAAGGCTCGTGACCGCGCGCAGCGCCGCACTGCCACAAAAATTCCCCATCGTTGTCCCCCGACAGGCCGCAATCCCCGGGCATCGTTCGGGTGTGTCCTTCCGGATGCGAGCAAAGCGCTCCGGAACCCCGGCCGATCTCGCGGCAGCCCACGGGCGGGGATCGCGGACGACCAAAGTCGACGCGACGGATCATCGGGCGCCGCTCCGGGCCTCCCAGCCCGCCTAAAGGAGGACTCGCCATGCATGTCCGTTCCCTTCTAAGCGTCGCGACTCTCGGCACCGCAGTCGCTTTCGCCGGCCTCGCGGCGACCGTGCCCAGCGCGTCCGCCGCTACGGTGGTGGGAAAGATTTCGTCGGTCGGCACCGATGAACAAACCGTCACAATCAAAAAGAAGGCCTATCGCCTGAGCGAGGGCGCAAAGGTGCTGGTATCCGGCAAGCCGGCCTCCTTCGACGACCTCAAGCCCGGCATGAGTTGCAAGATGAATGTCGCCTATCGCACCGAGGCGAAATCGCTCAACTGCTCCAAGAAGGACATACCCGCGGAGCCGGCGCTGAAATAATCGCAGAGGCTTATCCGTCGCCGCTTTTTTCGTCCAACCAGCCGGCGTTTCGTCTCCGGCTCGAGCTTTGCCTGCGCGCGGACCACGGCGTCCGCGGCCTCTCTCCCTCGGTCTTTCCGGCGGTTCCGTTCATCGTCGGCCGGACCGCTGCATGCAGGACCGGCCCCGGTTTTCCTTAGTTTTCAATACTAAGTGGAACTACTCAGATTTTCGTCGACGGCCGGCCTTTGGCCCTTATATTCGCAGGCAATAAAGGCATCATTTCCGTGGAGACCGACAATGACCGATCATAGGACCGGCCGCCCGATCGCCCTGCTCGGGGCCCTCGCATGTGCCGGTGTGCTTGCAGCAACAACAGCGCCGGCCGGCGCACAGACCGCACCCGACACTGCTTTCTACAAAGGCAAGACGCTGACCTATGTGGTCGCCACCGCCGCCGGCGGCGGCTACGACTTCTACGCGCGCCTGATCGCCGACTACATGGCTCCCCATCTTCCCGGCGTGACCATTGTCGTGAAAAACGTCCCCGGCGCCGGCCACCTGATCGGCGCCAACTTCACCTACAACGCGCGGCCGGACGGGCTCACCATCGGCACCTTCAACACCGGCCTGATCTACAACCAGCTCATCGGCCGTGAAGGCGTCAAGTTCGACCTGCGCAAGATGTCATGGATCGGTAAGGCGTCGTCGGACCCGCGCGTGCTCGTGGTGCCGCCCAATTCGCCGATCAAGACGCTCGAGGACCTGAGGCGTCCCGGCGAGCCGTTCAAGTTCGCCGTGTCCGGCGTCGGTTCCGCCAACTTCAACGAAACGACGATGTTGAAGGAGGCGCTCCACCTCAACCTCAAGATCATCACCGGCTACAACGGCAACGACGACCAGCTCGCCGTCCGCCGGGGCGAGATCGACGCCGTGTTCGGGTCGCGTTCGTCCTACGAATCGTTCGTCTCGAACGGTTACGGCCGATACGTGCTTCAGGTCGGCGGCGACGAGAAGAACCCGCCGCAGCTCTCCGACATGATCAAGGACGCGAGCAAGGAGGCAAAGGACATTGTCGCGCTGATGGAATCGCAGGCGGAAATCTCCCGCCTCACCGCGGGACCGCCGAAGATCCCGGCGGGGCGTCTCGCCGCGCTGCGCATGGCGTACAAAGCGGCGCTCGATGACCCCGAGCTCCGCGTCAAGGCCGAAAAGGCCGATCGTCCGGTGGTGCCGTATCTGATCGGCGACGACCTGCAGAAGAAGATCGTGGCGGCACTCGACCAGTCGCCGCAGACCATCGCCATGGTCGCCCGCATCCTCGACATCCAGGCGCCGACCCTCAAGGCCGAGGGTCCGCTGATCGAGGTCAAGGACAAGGGCCGGGAAATTGTCTTCAAGGGCCCGAACGGAAAGAACGTCAACTCGAAGCCGTCCGGCAGCCGGACCCAGATCACGATTGCCGGCAAGCCGGGCAAGCGCGATGACCTCAAGGCCGGCCTCAACTGCACCATTTCCTACAAGTCGGGCGGAGACAACGAGCCCGAGGAGATCGCCTGCAAGTAATCCGTTGCAAAACGGCCGACGCGAAGGGGCGGCGCAAGCCGCCCCTTCTTTTTTTGCGGTTTTTCCCATCCATGACATCCCTCTTCCAGGATGGCGCCGCGGCTCTCTATACTTGGCCAAAATAAAGAGGTTCCGGTTCTTCTCTGGAGACTGACAATGACCGTTCGCCTGCTCGGCCAGGGGCTAGCCGCGCTCGTCCTTCTGACACTGATCAATACTCCGCTTTCCGCGCGCTCCGCCGACCGCACAGCGTTCTATTCCGGCAGAACGCTGACCTACATGGTCGCGGCTGGTGCCGGCGGAAGCTACGATTTCTACGGCCGGCTCGTCGCGCGGCACATGGCCGAACATCTTCCCGGCGTCACTCTCGTCGTGCGCAATCTGCCCGGTCAGGGACATATACTGGGCGCCGACGCTCTGTACGAGGCGGCCCCCGATGGACTTACCATCGGCACCTTTTCGACCGGGCTGATCTACAGCCAATTGATCGGTCGCAAGGACGTGCGCTTCGACCTCGGTCAAATGTCGTGGATCGGCAAGGCGGCCTCCGATCCACGCATTCTGGTGGTGGGCAAAAGCTCGCCGATCCGCACGATGGAGAATCTGCACCAGCCGGGCGATTCGTTCCTGTTCGCGGTGTCGCGGATCGGCTCGCTCAATTACAACGAAACCAACATTCTTCAGTCGGCGCTCGATTTCAACGCCCGCATCATCTCCGGCTACAAGAGCACCGACGACGAACTGGCCATCCAGGACGGCACCATCGACGCGGTGTTCGGCCCGAAATCCCTCTATGGCCCGTTCGTAGCCGACGGCAACGGCCGGGCGATCTTCCAGATCGGCGGCAACGATCCTCATATCCCGCAGCTATCGGATCTGATCCGGCGCGAAGGCAGCGCTGACGCCAAAGCCGTCGTGGCGCTGATCCGCTCGCAGGCGGAGCTCGCTCACCTCACGGCCGGACCGCCGGGCATTGCGGCCAATCGCCTCGAAACGCTCCGCAACGCCTATCGCGCGGCGCTCGAGAGTCCGGCGCTGCAAGCCGAGGCCGCCAGCGCCAACCGTCCCGTGATGCCGTTTGCCGTCGGCGATGAAGTCGCCCGCGAGATAAGCGCCGCTCTCGATCAATCGCCCGAGACGATCGATACCATCGCCCAGACCTTCGCGGTCGAGCCGCCGAGGCTGATCGCCAAGCTGCCTCGAGCGAAGCCCGCTCCTGCTGCGGTCGCGCCGGAGCGCCGCTGAACCGCACCGCTCTCCTCGATGGCGCGCCGACCTGAGCGGCACCGAGCGTTTGCGCCGATCCAGCCGGTGCCCTACCCTGCGCGCCAACAAACTCCCGATCCAAGAAAAAGCGCAGGAGCACCACGCGATGACCATTCTTCTGTCCAACGACGACGTCGCCCGCCTGCTGACGATGCCCGAGTGCATTGCCGCACTCGAGGAAGCCTATGTCGAGCTTGCCGAGGGCCGCGGCGTCAATCGCATCCGCTCCGATTGTCTGGTGCCGGTGAAGGACAATCCCGAGGCGCTCTATGGTCTCAAATCGATGGATGGCGTGATTCCGAAGTTCGGAATCGGCGCCGTGCGCATCGACTCCGACGTCGTGACGTGGCCCAAGCGCGGCAACACGATGCGCCGCGAGAAAGTCCCGGCCGCGGGCGGCCGTTGGGTCGGCCTGGTGCTGCTGTTCTCGTGCGAGAGCGGCGAGCCGCTGGCGATCCTGCCCGACGGCGTGATGCAGCGCATGCGGGTCGGCGGCACATCGGGTCTCGGCGCCAAGTACATGGCGCGCGACGACGCCCATTCGGTCGGTATTCTCGGCTCCGGCTGGCAAGCCGGATCGCAGTTGATGGCGATCCGCGCGGTGCGCGAGATCGACTCCATCCGCTGCTTCAGCCCGAGCAAGGAAAACCGCGAAAAATTCTCCAGGGAGATGACCGACACCCTCGGCATCGAGGTCGAGCCGGTGGATAGCCCCGAGGGTGCAATCAAGGGCGCTGACATCGTCATGTGCGCGACCAACACGATCGACAATATTTTCTTCGAGCGCTGGATCGAGCCGGGCGTCCACCTCTCGTCGATCAAGCGGCCGGAGATCGAGATTGCGGCGCTCAAACGCTGCGACCGCATTGCCAGCCACAGCCATGAGCCGACGCCGATGCATTTCACGACCAAGGGCCTCAAGGTCGTGGAGAAGACCGAAGGCAAGGGCTGGTCGGTCGCCGACGAGATCGACTTCACGAAGATGCCGACGTTGCCCGATATGGTGTCGGGTCGCTATCGGGGGCGGACGAAGCCCGAGGAAGTGACCTGCTTCATGAACAATCTCGGCATGGGCTATCAGTTCGCCGCGGCGGGCTCGGTGGTCTATCGCAAAGCCAAGGAGCTCGGCGTCGGCCGCGATTTTCCGACCGACTGGTTCACCCAGGACGTGCATCCCTGACATCCGACTACGCCGGTGCTCGGCCGCAAACCGGCGGTGCGCTCTACCCAGCCGCGACGAAATTTACTCCCAACGCAGCTTAGCCCTTGAAACCAACGGGCGTTCGTTGCGTTTGGCTCTGCATAAGAAGAGCTGCGGGGATGGTTATGGGTCGTTCCAGTTGGACCGCGAAAACCGAGCGGGCGCCGATGACCCAGGCGTGTGTGCTCCGGCTGATCATCTGTGTTGTCGGAACGGGCGTCCTCTTCAGTGCGCTGTTCGGCGAATGGCTCTGGCACCTGGAATTCGTTCTCGGCGCCATCATTGGCGTATCGGTTTCGATACTGACGGAAATTGTCCTGCTCATCCGGGAGGACGAGCGCCAACGGAACTCCGGGCCCGGCGAACGGGCAACGATCAGGCGGATGCGAGGACGGAGGCGCTCGGATTGACGTCGTCGGGCTTTTCGATCGTCCGCGCTCCCTCGATCGCGCGAAGATTCGACGCCAGATTGTTCACGAGGTCGCTGTCGCGCCATTTCCGGAAACGATTGTGCCGTTCGAGCGGATCCTCTGCGAGATTGTAAAGCTCGGGCTGGATTCGCCGATCCAGCATGCTCTCGATGTATTTCCAACCGTCCTGGATGAGCGCGTGCAGGAGCGGTATGCGCAATTGCGACGGATCGCGCCCCTTGAGGACGAAATCGGTAACGACCTCCTGATAGAGCGCCCGCTTGGGAGCGGGGACCGGCTCGCCGCGGAGCAGCGGTGCAAAGTCGAAGCCGTCGATTCCCGGCACGGGCGGAACGCCGAGGTAGTCGAACAGCGTCGGCAGCATGTCGACCGAGCTCATCGGCACGTCGAAGCGGCGCCCAGCGGGAAGCCCGGGAGCGGTTATCATCAGCGGCGAGTGCGTCAGGAAGCGATAGACGTGATAGTCGTGATGGAATAGGGCGTTGCTGCGCAGCACTGCCTTCCAGCGCCCATACAGGCCGGCGCGGTAGAAGGCGTCGCGCACGCGCCACAAAGCCGAGACGCGACCGTCGGCGCGCAGCCGGTTCATCACTTTGCTGGCGAATTCCCCGCCGGGTTCCCAGATGAGATTGTCGCCGTGATCGCCGAATACGACGACGACGGTATCGTCCCAGTCGATCGCATCGAACACCGGCCCGAGATGATGATCGACCGAAGACAGGCAGCGGTCGTAGAAGTCCCGCCCATAGCGCCGACTCTGGAAATGCCGATCGCACTGGCGGTCAGCGTGGAGCTCGCACGTATGAACGAAGTAAAACCACGGCTGCTCTGAGCGATTGAGCTCGTTGAGCTTAGCCACCACGCGCGCACCGTAGCCGTTGTGGATCGCCTGCTTCTTCTTGTCGCGACGATCGATCTCCTCGAAACCGACGATGAGATCCTCGGCATCGGCCAAGGCCTCTGTCACCGTGGCAACGGTGCGATAGCCATGCTGGCGCATGAGTTGCGCCATCGTCGGCGGCGCGCCGGCGAACTTGCGGTCGCGGAAGCTGCGCAGTCCATGCCGGAATGGATAGAGGCCGGTGAACCACGAACCCATCACCGCCGTGGTGTTGCTGCCGACCGCATGAATGTTGTCGAAGGCCGTGCTTCGTTGCAAAAAAGCGTCGAGGTTAGGCGTGATCGCCGACTTTTCCTTGCCCTCAAACCGATCTTGCCGCAGGCAATCGATCATCACGACAAGTAAGTTCAACATCACATCCTCGCTGCGTTCGATCGACGCCTGTATTCAATGCGTAATCCAGATATGTGCCATCGATAGGTTCCGGCCGCGCATCAGCATTTTGGGACAACTGCGTCACAGCTTGGCCCTCTGTCGGACTCAGGCCCCGATGCCGCGGTCCCGTTGCGACGCTCTTTCGGCATCGGCGGGTCCCGGTTTCTCTCCGTGTTTCGATCCGTTCGGGGTGTTCCTTCTCCCCCAAAGAGTGCGGCGGCAGCGCAACATGAGCGCACGATCGGGCGGCGTCCGGCCGTCGCCATGCAACCGGCCCGAAATTATCGGTTGAACATCAAGGCATTGACCCTTTTCAACCGCTTCC